>Ga0209055_1000040_pt1 | contig 75340 bp, 57 predicted proteins | sample GraSoiAngelo_110_FD_185875 | JGI IMG/M metagenome (GOLD analysis project Ga0209055, IMG submission 185875) | Grasslands soil microbial communities from the Angelo Coastal Reserve, California, USA - 14_0903_12_30cm (SPAdes) (version 2) | ecosystem: Environmental > Terrestrial > Soil > Grasslands ... | reverse complement strand
CGGCTTTTTCGGGTCGCTTGCGTATTCATCGAAAGCGGAGTCGGGGGTTTCTTTGGGCGGATCGAAAGACAGTTTGCCGTCAGCGTGAAGATAGAGCGATTTTGAGGTGACCGACTTGGGCGGCCAGGCGTCCATGCGGCGCCAGACGTTGGTGCCGGTTTCGAAGACGTAAGCTTCCGGGAGCGATTGCTCGCCTTTGTCTTTGAGGAAGTGATTGAAGAAGGGCAGTTCGATGTTTTCGCGGTAGAACTCGGCGGTCTTGGCGTCGAAGCGGACGTCGCCCAGGGAGCTGCCTTCGCCGAACGACCAGCCGCCGTGCACCCACGGGCCCATGACCAGCACGTTGAAGGCGCCGGGAGTACTGGCTTCGACGGATTTGTACACCTGGAGCGCGCCGCACAGATTTTCGGCGTCGTACCAGCCGCCGACGGTCATTACCGCTGGCTTGACGTTTTTCAGGTGGGGAAGAACATTGCGCGGCTGCCAGAAAGCGTCTTTGGAGTCATGCTCCATCATGGCATTCCAGAACGACATTTGATTGTGGAAGTAGCGTTCGTTGGCGTTGCGGAGAGGGCCGAGGCCGAGAAAGAACTCGTAGCCGTCATTGGTGCCGCGGTCAAGGCGCGTGCCGGGGGAAACCGCGGTGGGCTTGGTGAACTCCCAGCCGGCGCCGGAAAACCAGCCGAAGGCGTGGGCGAGGAGAAAAGCGCCGTTGTGATGCCAGTCGTCGGTGGAAAACCAGTCTGCGATGGGCGCCTGGGGCGAGACGGCCTTGAGCGCGGGGTGAGCGTCAATTAAGCCCACGGCGGCGTAAAAGCCGGGATAAGAAATGCCCCACATGCCGACCCGGCCGTTGTTGTTGGGAATGTTTTTGACCAACCACTCGATGGTGTCCCAGGTGTCCGTACTTTCATCGAAATCTTTCGGGCCGGACTTCGTAGGCTTGTGCGGGCGCATGTGGTCGAACTTGCCTTCGGACATCCAGCGGCCGCGGACGTCCTGGTAGACAAAGATGTAGCCCTCCTTCTCGAAGACGAAAGAGGGGCCGATGGTGTCGCGGTAGCGATCGCTGCCGTAGGGACTTATGCTGTAGGGCGTGCGGTCGAGCATGATGGGATAGCGCTTCGAAGAATCTTTCGGGACGTACGCGGCGGTGTAGAGACGGACGCCGTCGCGCATGGGGATGTAGTGCTCGTATTTGGTGTAGTTGGCCTTTGTGTATTCGAGATTTTGCGCGTGAAGGGATGCGGCAAGGGCGGTAAGGAGCGCCGTCGCGAAGAACACCGCGCGCAATGACCGGAGTTTCATGTTTGCCTCCAGAGAACGCCAAATCGGGCCGCTGGATTGTATGACGATTTGGGAGAAGAAAGGGTTTTGAGGAATCACTCCGGAAACGGCTCCTCTTGCGCTCATCGAGGAACAGGTTGTTATTTCCGCCCGCTTGTGGAGTAGAGTGTTTCATGCCACTTCGTAAAAAATCGCGGGGTACTAAATCCGCGCAAACCACGCAAAGCCGTTTCGCGAACGTCAACAGCGTGCGGCTGCACTATCTGGTCGGCGGCAAAGGCGACCCGGTCGTGCTCCTGCATGGCTACGCCGAAACGAGCCATATGTGGCGCCCACTAATCGCGGAACTTGCAAAGACGCACACCGTAATCGCCCCGGATTTGCGCGGGGCCGGTCAATCGTCCACCCCAGCCGATGGCTACACCAAGGCCGAAATGGCGCAGGACATCCAGGCGCTTGCGCGCAAACTTGGCTACGAACGCATTCGGATCGTAGGGCACGACATTGGGTTGATGGTTGCGTACGCCTATGCGGCGCAGTATCCGAGCGAGGTAGATCGGATTGCGTTAATGGACGCCTTCTTGCCGGGCGTAGGAAACTGGCGCGACGTTTGGCTGATGCGGGATCTTTGGCATTTCCATTTCTACGGCAAGACGCCGCTCGCGCTCGTACACGGTCGCGAGCGCATCTATTTCGAGCATTTCTGGAACGATTTCGCCGCCGACTCTACCCATTCAGTGCCGGAGCGCGACCGTCGGATTTACGCTAAAGCCTACGCTCGGCCGGGCGGCATGCGCTCTGGCTTCGAGTACTTTCGCGCGTTCGAGAAGGACGCGAAGGATTTCGCCCGCTTCGCCCAAACGCCCTTGCGGATGCCGATGCTTGTTCTGACTGGGGAAAAAGCTTCAGGCGATTTCCTGATTCAACAGGGTCGGCTTGTGGCGACGAATGTTGAAGGCGTGGTCGTTCGCAATTCCGGGCACTGGCTCATGGAAGAAGCGCCTGATCAAGTCATCCCTAAACTCGTCGAATTTCTCAATCGCTAGTGTCAGCGGGATCAGCGGGCCGAGGAATCTCTCTGTCGAGGGCAACCCGGTCAGCGCCGTTTCTTGCTTTCGATCTGCGCGACCCGCGCCTTCACCAGTTTCTTAACAAGTGCAGTCGGCAATGGCTTGTCCGTGGGGAAGTGGATGGTCCCTTTGGATGTGGAGAAGCCCTTAAGTTCGTTCTTGAACGCCTCGATCACGGACGCAGTGGGGAACAAACTGCAGTGGTTCGAAAACGCGGCGAACCACACCAGCACTCCTTTGTACTTGAACGCTGGAATCCGATAGCTGATGGTCTCGGTCGCCTCCGGTGGCACAGCGGACCGAATCGCCACGCGAATCTTGTTCAAGGTGCTGCGGGCGGGTTCCGGGACACCAGCAAGGTATTCATCAACGTTTTTCGGAGCGCCGTTGCCTTTCGCCGCAGAACTGCGATTACCAGATTTCACTTTTTTCATGCGGGCAATGCTACAAGGACTTCCGCTTCAAGTCCATGCCTCAGACCACCGTGCAGCCGTTCGACATGAAAAATGCCATAGCTTGTGAAGCGTTGACTATCCGCTGAGGCGCGAATTCGATTAGGCGGGTGGCCCACCCTTCGGGTTTCGAAGGGTGGGGGATTTTCTTCTCTGGGGAGTCTCAAACGAAATCAATTCGCACCAACCCACCAGCACCCCGAGCAAGAGCCAAAGACCCCACCCCTCCCAAAACGAGGGATGGGCCACCCGCCTTCGAGCTGAGCTAGTTGTTTTGCAGGCAGGCCCTCCAGCTTCAATTTCCTAAGCACCTTCTGCTCGGAGGATTCCTCCCTGCACCGAGGAAAGCAATTGTGCAAAGCGCGCGGCCAGCGTATTTTAAATCCTCACTCGCAAAGGCCCCTCGGAGGGGGCGATGAGACCTAAGCTTGCAGCCCTGGTCTTGCTAGCGGCCGGAGTGAGTTGGGCGCAATCCGCACCCCAGGCCCCCGGCGGAATCGTCGAGGCCGAAGGGAAAGCGCAGACGCCCAAGCGCATCCGCATCGGCGGGGCAGTACAGCAAGCTCCGCTCATACATCACGTCACGCCCGAGTATCCACCTGAGGCGAAGCAGGCGCACATAGAGGGAACGGTGCACCTGCAAGCTGTCATCGGTACCGACGGTGCGGTAAAGGAGTTGACCGTACTCTCCGGCCACCCGTTGCTCGTTCAATCGGCGCTAGATGCGGTGTGCAAGTGGCGTTACCGAACCACGCGCTTGAATGGCGAGCCCGTCGAAGTAGTGAGAACGATCGATGTGCTGTATAGCCTCCAAAGCAGCCCCTCCCGTAGCGAGGGGTCACCGGCCACTGGCGCACCTCAGCACGCGCCCTCCATCCAACAACCGCCGTTCGACCGACTCGAACTCCTCGCCTTTATCGCGGGGCAATTTTCAGAGCCCTGCGCATCCCAACAGATCCGCCAGCGCGGCGCGGACTTCACTCCGGACGCAGCGTTTTTGAGCGCCGTTCGGGGCCTCGGGACCACATCGTTTCTCTTGGACACGGTGCGCAGTCTTAGGCCGCGCTTGGCAGGCACACCTTCTCCACAGCGTGACGCAGCCTATGCCATCCTCCTTAGTGCGTGTGATGACCTGCGCAAACGACAATTTGTATCGGCCGGCGCTAGATACCAGCAAGCCCTGCAGCTCGCCCCGGATTCCGCAACGCTGCACCTCGCGTACGCCGTCGACTTGCTTTCGGTCAAGGATTATGCCCGGGCCGAATCCGAAGCCCGGCGCTCCCTCCAGCTCTGGGCCGACGACGCCGAAGCGCATAGCATGCTCGCCATGGCTCTGGGTGCCCAGAACCGTGACGCTGAGGCCGTTCCGGAAGCTCGCGAGGCATTGCGTCTTTTCCCGAAGCACAAGGCGGCACTCATACAACTCGGCTTCTCTCTCACGCGGAGCCGCCAGTACAACGAAGCGATTCCTGTGCTGCGAGAGTCGATTCCTCGAACCCCGGAGATGCCGCTGCTCCACAAGCATCTCGGCGTCTCGTTGTTTCACACAGGTGAGATCGACGGCGCGATCGAAGAGCTGACCACCTTCCTGAGAGCGGAGCCCAACGATGCTGAGGGTCATTATGACTTAGGTGTCGCTCTGCGCGAGAAGGGCCGCCAGGGCGAGGCGCAAGCCCAATTCCGCGAAGCCGCGCGCATCGAACCGGATAATCCCCTTTACGATAGTGTCGCCCATCCCGGCACTACGGTGAGGTTGTCGACCGATGCTGGCGTGCCACGCCCCGATGACGGCTCGATTTCTGCGAACCTCTATACCAACAAGTTTTTTGGGTTCTCCTTTGAGTTTCCGCAAGGCTGGACGGTTGTTAAGGCAGACGCGGCGAGTGCAATCGCGAAACTCGGCGGGACTCTGCTTGCTCATGGTGATCCGGTGCTGCAGGACGTGACACAAGCCAGTGAAAGGATCAGCTATCCACTCCTCGTGGTCATCGAAGGTATGGCGAACAAGCAGGCGCTCAGCATGAGGATGATTCAGATCATCGCCGCGGACATGCGCGCGCAGCCCGACCTGAAATCAGGGAAGGATTTCTTACAGTTTTCCGCGACGATGTACAAACAACTGGGTCTGCCGATGGAAATAGTCGGAACACCCGAGGAATTGCCGCTCGGAGGAAGGAAGTTATGGAAGGCGGACCTGACCGTACGGATGTCCAATGGTGTCCTGCATGCGGCTCAAATTGCGACGGTCGAGAAGGGTTACGTCCTCCAGTTTCTTCTGCTGAGTCCGGATACCGCGGGACTCGATGAAATCGTGAAGACCATGCAATCGTTGCGTTTTATAGAAACTTCGCACTGATTCTTCTTAGGGGCTGCCCCACTACCGGCGAAATCGGCGCCTTGGCTCCGCGTCGGTTGCCAGAACTCGCGCCTCAGTGCTGACGAACCCACCGCCAGCATCGCACTTCTTAGCTACATCTTTACCGCTTTACCGCACCAAAATCATACTTGCCAAGATAGACGGGCTTTGAGGTGGGCTGCGGCTTTGTAATGTCAATGGGGTAGGGGTCTGCGTCGACTGACTTTGAGGAATTTTGCTTTCATCTCCTGGGCGCTTGGGCGCTCGGCGTTAGACTGCCAAAGTCCAGATTGCGCATAGACTTGCAAAGATATCATTACTCGCCTTGCTCTGTAAGGACGGTTCTTTGCTGAATCCCGCGTGACAAGGACACTCGGAGAAACGTAGCGAGAACCTGTTGGCAAGGGCGGGTGGCCCACCCTTCGGGTTTCGAAGGGTGGGGGATTCTCTTCTCTGAGGAGTCTCAACGAAATCAATTCGCACCCACCAGCACGCCCGAGCAAGAGCCAAAGACCCCACCCCTCCCAAAACAAGGGATGGGCCACCCGCCGATCACCCGGTCAGGCGCATCGACGAGCTGTTGCCATTGAGTATTGCTCTGTAGAAGTCAGGCGCGGCCATAACCAGACGCTTACGCTGCTGCCGCTACCACCTTCATTTCTTTCGTCCGAGTCGCGTCACTGTGAAACCGTGCGTTCCGAGTGGATGGTCGCGCACTCAGAAACCATCGTGGACCTGCGCTGCGACAAAGAAAATGGGCAAAACGCGCAAGGACGCCGCGAAACAACTGGTAAAATCCTCTAAATCTATTTGGCATTCCCCTGTTCATGAACGGTCGACCTATTACCGGCGAGGTAAGAGGAACTCCAAAGCCCGCCAAGAGCTTTGCAGGAGCAGCTGACCCCTACACCGTGACGCTCTCTGCCACCTCTACGCTCGCAAGCCCTTTGGAATGCGCACATACGAAAAATGCGTCCGCAAACCCTTTGGAATGCGCATTTACAAAATCATTGGACTTAAAGTCGCCTGAAATCAACACTTACAAAAAAGGCGGGGGGTCCCCCTCCTTGCCTTTTACAAATTCTTGTTTACTAACAGCGTTCATCTGTGGTTACACCTTCTGTCTTTGCGGAGGCGTCTGGTGAACGAAGTCGAATCCAACACTGCTGCTGCGGAAGACCGCTTGGGAGCAAAAGACCTGAGGGTTCTGCTGCTGTGGATACTGGCGGGCCTCGCGGGCGCAGGCATTGCGTACAAATACTTCTTCCGGGCGTTTCCCGAGGCTTCCCTGGACCTGCGCGTTTCCCGGACACAGGCGCTCGAGGTGGCGCGCAACTTCTTCAGCGCGCGGGGCCAGAAGCTCGACAGGTACCAATCGAGTATCGTTTTCTCCGTGGAAGACTTCTCGATTGAGCCGAACTCAGATTCGCCGCCGGTGAAGACCTACCTCGAGCGCGAATTGGGCCTGGAGCAGGCCAACCGCCTGATGGCCTCGGAAATTGTGGTCTGGTACTGGGATACCCGCTTCTTCCGCCAGGGCCAGCAGGAGGAATTCCGTTTGCGCGTGAGCCCGGCGGGACGCGTTGTGGGGATGACACATGTCATTGAGGAGGCTCGCGCGGGGGCGTCGCTCGACCAGGACGCCGCTCGCGCCGTGGCGGAAGCATTTCTGCGCACCGGCCCGGCCGTGGACCTCGCGGCGTACGATTTTCTGGCTGGAGAGGCCAACGCTACCGAGCGGCCCAAGCGCCGCGACTGGAGCTTCACGTGGGAACGGCGCGGATTCAAGGTCAAGGACGCCACTTACCGCCTGCGCGTCGCCGTGCAGGGCGACGAAGCCGGCTCCTACGAGGAATTCTTGAAGATTCCGGAGAAGTGGCAGCGCGATTTTCAAAGCTTGAGGTCCAGCAATGTTGTCTATCAGTTGGCCGGAGAGGTGCCCGGCTACTTTCTCCTGGGGGCAGCATTCTTCGTGCTGTATCAGCAAGGCCGCCGCGGCATCATCGGCTGGCGCGGCGCGTTGAAACTGGGCGCAGTCGTTGCGGGGCTGTTTTTCGCCAGCCAGGTTAACGAGTGGCCCCTGACCCGCTTCGGGTACGACACCAATTCGTCGTACCTTGGCTTCTTGTTTCAAAAGATGGCGCAGGCCGCGCTGGGCAGCCTGGCTGCGGGCTTCATCGTAGCGCTGGCGTTTGCCGCCGGCGAACCCCTCTACCGCCACAGCCAACCGAACCAGCTTCGGCTCGGTGTGGCGCTGAGCTGGCGCGGGATCCGTTCCAAGGAATTCTTTCGCTCCTGCGTGATTGGCCTGGCCATGGCCGGGGGTAGCATCGGTTTCGTCGTACTTTTCTACGTCGTGGGGCAGAAGTTCGGCATCTGGGCGCCACAGGAAATCAAGTACACCAATGTCGCCAGCACCGCGCTGCCGTGGTTGTCGCCGCTGGCAACCAGCCTGCTGGCTGCCACTTCCGAGGAGTTCATCTTCCGATTGTTTGCGATTCCGTTTCTCCACCGCCTGACGGGTTCCAAGGCGTTGGCCATTCTGCTGCCCGCCTTCATCTGGGGATTCGGGCACAGCATCTATCCGGTCGAGCCCGGCTACGCCCGGGGCATCGAAGTGGGCATCATTGGGATCGTGGTGGGCTTGGTTATGCTGCGCTACGGCATCCTGGCCACGCTGATCTGGCACTACACGGTGGACGCAATCTTGATCGGGTTGTTTCTGCTGCGTTCGGAAAGCCTGTATTTCCGCGTTTCGGGTGCCATCGTGGGGGCAGGCGTGCTGATCCCGCTCGTTATTGCCGGCGTGGCCTACCTGGCGCGGCGCCGCTTTGAGGCCGATCCGGGGCTTCTGAACGGAGCCGCGCCGCTCCCGGAAAGCGCCTTCGAGCCTCCGGAAGCTGCGGCGGAAGCGCCCAGTAAATCCGCCTACCAGGCGCTCGACTCGCGCGCACTCGGCATCGTTCTGGGCTGCGGGGCGCTGGGCGCGTTGCTGCTTCTCGCCGTCAAAGCAGAAGTGATTGGCGACTTCGTGCGCTATTCCGTCAACGCGCGGCAGGCCGCAGCCAAAGCCGGCGAAGTCCTGCGCCAAAGGAAGATCGATCCACGAAGGTACAAGCGGGCCATCGAGTCTGACGACAGCTTCAATCCGTATGCAAACGAATATCTGCGCCGGCAGGTCGGCATCGCCGGCGCCAACCGGCTCTACCGGGAGAAGGTGCCCTCGGCGTTCTGGCGCGCGCGCTACTTTCGCGATTCAGAGAAGGAAGAATACGAAGTGATCCTGGTCCCTGATGGCGCGCTGCACTCGGTGCATCATCAACTCGAGGAGAAAGCTCCCGGCGCCGCTCTATCCAAAGAGGAGGCCCAAGCCCGGGCCGAGGCTTATCTGCGCGATGAAAAAAAGCTCGACCTCGCCAATTGGAAACTGGTTGAGGCCACCTCTAAGAAGCATCCCGCGCGCATCGACCACACGTTCACCTGGGAAGAGCTTGCCTCGGTGGGGGAAGCGCACGTGCGCACACGACTCAGGGTGCAGGGGGATGAGGTCTCGGGCTACCAAGTCTTCGTCAAAATACCGGAAGAGTGGGAGCGCCAGCAGACCGAGAAGACGATGGCATGGTATCTCCACCTCGTCGGCCAAATCCTTTTCTATGTCGGGCTGGGTGTCACGGTCCTGGTGATCTTCTTCAGGAATCTCAAGACACCCACGGCGGCGAGTGTCCCCTGGCGGCGCTTCTCGATCTGGGCTCTATGGGGTTTGCTGATCACGCTGGTCAACTTCGGCAATAAGTTGTCCGTGCTGCTGTTCGCCTACGATACCCAGATACCATTCAAGTCCTTTGTGGCGGTCCTCCTGGTCGGTCTCCTGTTGGGCGCGGCCGCCTTCTATTCGTTGCTGTTCTTCCTGTTTGGGCTGGCCTGGTTTTTCCTCTCGCGGGTGTTCGGCAGCGAGCGCCTGCCGTCGTGGCGGGGCATGCCCGCGGCCTATTACCGCGATGCGTTCTGGCTGGCGCTGGCCGGAACCGGGGTGCTGCTGGGTCTGGCACGCTTGCAGTTTCTCTTAGCGCGCATCTGGCCCACCGCTAAAAAGGCTCTGGGCGGCGGCCTCCCCGCGGGCCTCGATTTGTATGTGCCCGCGGCCAGTGCCATCGGAAGCGCTGTATTAGCCGGTCTGTTTGTCACAGCTCTGGTTGCGGTGGCGGCAGGGTTCGTCGCGGGGTACGTGCGGCAACGCTGGCAGCAGTTTGGGTTGATCCTGTGCTTGGCTGTAGCGATGTCCGGAGGCTGGGGTAGCCCAGCCGACTTCGCCAAGAAAGTCTTGGTGCAGCTCGCGGTCCTGGGAGTGTACTGGTGGAGCGTAACGCGGGTCGTGCGCTTCAACTTGCTGGCATACTTCCTCGTGGCCGCCAGCGTTGCGCTCGTCGGTGCCGCGGACGGGTTGCTGCGGCAGCCCAACGAGTTCTTCCGCGCCAACGGTTATGCGGTGGTCGTTGCGCTGCTGGCGCTGCTTGCCTGGCCGTTGGTGGAATGGCGCCGCTCGGCTGGGTCACAAGGTCCGGGGGTGGGTCCCGCGGAACGTGCCGCCGAGACTCGCCGTATCGGATTTCTTCTGTAGCGGCGGGGCAAGCCCCGCCCTCTGTGCCGTGGTGCTCTCGACAGCGGCGCTGCAGCCCTGAGGTGCTGCGAGCTCTTCGATGACGATGCCCGCAAGACCAGAGGTCAAGTTTCCACTGCGCCGGTGGGGGGAGTACTTGGTGGCAATTCTTGGCGGCAACATTCTCTTTCTATTGCTCGAACCGCGTCTTCCCGCCGCGCTTCGGCATCACACCTTTCGCGTGGATTGGGGACTCGGGCTGGACTTTACCGTCTGTGTGGGGCTTTATGGCCTGATCCGTTTGTTGCGCCGTTTGCGTGGCGAGTGATTTTGGCACCGATTCTATCAAGCGACCCCGCGGCGGGCGCCGAAGGCGCTGCGGAGCCAGTACACAACGGGACCTGCGGCGATCAGCAGTAGGCCGATAGTGGCCAGTGAGTTAGAGTAGGAAAAGCGGGAAAGCGCTGCTTACCCTTTCGTTTTTCCGGCGTCTACATGGTTGGGACCCGGCCCGTGGGGAATTCGCACCTCCACAAAGGCGTCGGGGCGAAGGGAACTCAGCCGACGTGCCATAGAAAGTGATGATTCCGCCCACAGGATTGGCGTTAGCGTTGCCAGGGGATCAAAGCCAGGCGAGCTGCCGAGACCACAGCCGAACCACAGTGAGTGCGGAAGACGAACAGAGCCTGATCCGCCATGCCCAGGCAGGCGACCGCGCCGCCTTTGAAGCGCTCGTCCACCGCTATGACCGGGACGTGCTGCGCTTGGCTCTCAACGTCTTGCGACGCCCCGAAGACGCACGTGACGTCTACCAGGAAGCTTTCCTGAAAGTTTACAAGAACCTGCACCGCTTCCGCTTCGAGTGCAGCTTTTATACCTGGGTCTATCGCATCGTCACGAATGTGTGCCTTGACCACATGCGCCGGCGCCACAGCCGCCCCGAAGACCAGGCGCCTGAGGTCGTCCCCGGCGGTGAGGCGGGGTCGACCGACTTCTTCGACCGGCAACGGGAAAACCGGGTCACCGCCGACCCGGAGCGCCATCTGATGGGTAAGGAAATCAGCCGGCACATCGCCGCCGCGCTCGAGCGGCTCTCGCCGCGTGAGCGCATGGTCTTTGAAATGAAGCATTACCAGGGCTTGAAGCTGCGTGCGATCGGCGAGGTGCTGGGCACCAGCGAAGAGACGGTGAAGAATTCGCTGTTCCGGGCGACGCGGAAGTTGCGCGCCCAGTTGGAAGGTTTACTGTGAAAGAGGGTAGGAAAATGGACGGACCGCGGGGTGAAACACCGAATTGCCAGCAGATCGAACGCCTGCTGGTTTTCTTTGCTTGTGAAGAGTTGAGCGCCGAAGAACGCGCCGCTGTCGAACACCACGTCGGGCAGTGCCCGGCGTGCGCCGCGTCGCTTGCGAGCGAGCTGCGCTTGCAGCAGGTCTTGGCGGCGATCGGGCCGCCCGCGGAAAGGCTGGACCCCCACGGCCGTCTGCTGGCGCAGTGCCGCAGCGAGCTCGGCGAAGCTCTCGACGATGCGGCGCAAAAGCCGGTCCGGGCAAGGTGGTTACTTCCGGTGCTTCCGGCAAACTGGTTTGTGCTGCGTCCGGCGTGGAGCGCAGCGCTGCTGATTCTGATCGGCATGGCTCTGGGCTCAGTGGTACCGCAGTGGTACTCCTCGCAAATGACACAGCGACCCGACGCCGTGACAATGAAAGTTTCCGCGCCGCCGCGTCTCTCCCAGCAAGACTTGGAAACCATGGGCATCGCAGCGATCAACTGGAATGCCGGCGGCAGTTTTGGCTCGCCCAGCGTTGAGCTTCACCTGACCGCGGAGAAACCCATGGAGCTACAGGGAAGCTTGGACGACATGGACGTGAAGCGCGTGCTCACGTTCGTGGTCCAGAACGGGCAGCGTTTTGATTCCGGCGTGCGCCTGGATTCGCTGGAACTGCTGCGGAGACGGTCGAGCGACACCGAGGTGCGTCAAGCATTCTGCATTGCCGCGCGCAAGGACCGTAACCCGGGCGTGCGGCTGAAGGCGCTCGAAGCCCTGCGCGGCTTCGAGCAGGACGACGCAGTTCGCCTGACGCTGCTGGATGCCTTGCAGAACGACGACTGCCCCGGGGTTCGCGTGGAAGCGATAAACGCCCTCCAGACAGTGATGCGGGCAATGGGCGAGAAGGGCATCAGCCCACAGGATCAGGGGCTGGTCAACGTCCTGCGCGATCGCATGCAGCGGGATCCGAACAACTACATTCGCATGCAGAGCGCGGCGGCGATTCGTCAACTCGGCCCGCGCGAATTACACTAGGAAAAGGGCGCAGAGATTTGGGCTGGTAATCGAATGAACGTACGTCTCCCCCTTCGTTGCGTTTCGACGATGCTCGCGACGCTTGGCGTCGCGGCGGGTCTCAGCACCCCTCTCTGGGGAGGAACTCCGCGGCCTCCCAAGCCGCCCGGCACTACGGCTGAGAGCCGGCGACTGAATGAAGAAAAGGTCGGCACACTGCCGACGCGCGAAGGCTTGCGCCTGCGCCTGGCCGCCGATCTCGGCGATGTTCGCATTCTTACGCAGAACTCGGACCAGGTCAGCTACAAGGTGCGCATCGAGGTTGATGCTCGCGAGCCCGGCGCAGCGGAGGTGCTGAAGCGGTACTCACTCACGGCGCGCAACACCCCGGCTGGGGTGCAGTTGACCGGGGAGGTGCCCTCGCATGACTTTCACGCCCGCTTGTGGATCAACTTCGAGGTGAGCGTGCCGCGCAACTACAACCTCGACGTGCTCACCCAGGCGGGCAATATCGAAACGTCGGATATCGATGGTCGCGTCACCCTAGTGACCTACGGCGGCAACATCACCGCGGGGCGCATCGGCGGTTCGGAACCCGCTGGGACGCGTGCCGCGGGGGCCTCCGCGACACCCGCGGCACGCTTGGAAACCTCGGGCGGGCACATCACCGTGCAGGACGTTCACGGCGACTTGCGCGCCATCACCGCCGGCGGCCACATCTTCGCCGGAAACGTGCAGGGCGATGTTGTCCTGCGGACCGGCGGCGGTCACATTCGCGCGGGAACGATCCAGGGCACGGCGCAACTGGATACCGGTGGCGGGAATATTTCCGTGCAGCGCGCCGGCGCGCACGTGAGCGCCTCGACCGGCGGAGGCCAGATTGAATTCGGAGAAGTGGCACGCTCGATCCGAGCGCACACGGGTGGCGGGGGCATCCGCGTCTCGCGTGTCGCGGGCCCGACGCAACTGGAGACCGGCGGCGGCAGTATCTTCCTAACGCGCGTCGGGGGGCCGGTGCGCGCCTCGACCGGCGCCGGAACCATCACCGCATGGTTTGTGCCGGAGGAACCCGCGGAGGCGGCGGCGCTGCCCAAGGCGCGCAAGCCCATGAAGCTGCTAGGCGCGTCGCAACTGGAATCCGGCCAAGGCGATATCGTGGTGTACCTGCCCCGCGAGCTCGCCGTCACCATTGACGCCACCATCGAGATGGCGGCTGATCACCGCATTGAGGCCGATCCTTCACTGCCGGTGAAAGTCACCTTTCCGGATTCCGGCACCGGAGGCTCGCGAGGTTTTGGAACTGTGCGCGGCGAGTGCGAGCTGAATGGCGGCGGGGAAGTTCTGCGGCTAAAGACGGTCGCAGGCAACATCCGGCTGAAACTGGGCGACACCGACCCGCAAATTCGCTTGCAACGAGAGCAGATCAACGAGCTCGAACACCGCCTGGAACTGCACCAGCAGCGGCTGCACGAGCAGGAGCACCGAACTCGGGGGCAAGTCGAACAGCACGCCCTAGCACTGGAAGACCAACAGCACAAAATCCAGGAGTCCGAGCACCCGGCGGGCGGTCTGGAAGAATTACGGCGGAAGTTCGAGGTGATGTGGTGGGGCGGCGTCCGCGTGGATCCGGAGATGCAGCAGCGCAAATTGATTCACTCGGTGCGTCCGAAGTATCCGGACGTGGCCCGTCACGCCGGCATCCAAGGCGCAGTCCGCTTGCGGGCTATCATCGCCAAGGACGGGAATGTCCAGGATGTAAAGGTGATTTCGGGTCCGTACCTCCTGGGGCAAGCGGCCGCTGAAGCGGTGCGACAGTGGCGTTACGAGCCCACGCTGATGGATGACAAGCCGGTGAGCGTGGTCACGACGGTCACGGTTGAATTTAAATTGCAGTGAGATGGGCGGCGGGGAGGGGCAGAGCGTAAAAGGAAAAAGGAAGAGGGAGGATAGAAACTTCAAAGCAAATTGAGATAGCTCGCTGGGTGGACGGTTTTCTGCCTGCTACCTGTGAGATGGTTAGATGGCTTGAAGAAAAGGGTCGTGCATCGGGCCGAAATGCTCTCTACGGGGGTGTGGAATGGGCACAAGCGGACGAATCGCGGCGAGTCTCCTGGTCGCAACCGGTATGGCGATCCTGGCGGCACCGGGCTTCGCTGTGGACGAAGTCTTCCAACAAACCTATCCGCTGCCGGAAGGCGGCGCCTTCCAGCTTCAAAACGTGAATGGGTCGGTCCAGGTGAGTGGTTGGGAGCGCGATGAGGTTGAGGTGTACGCATTGAAATCAGCCCTGCAAGGCCATCGCGACTTGCAGCGGGTGAATATTGAGGTGCAGGCGCGGTCCGACTCGGTAACCGTTCAGACGCACTACCCGTCCGACGAAGGCGTCGAAGTTTCAGTCGAGTACCACATCCGCGTGCCGCGTCACGTCGAGCTGCGCCGCGTGGCGACGGTAAACGGCACGGTGCGTGTCTTCGGCGTCGAAGCCGTCGGGGAGCTGCGCTCGGTGAATGGCAACATCGAAGTCTTCGACAGCGCCGGCCGCTTGAGCGCGCGCACTACCAACGGCAACGTGCGCATGGAGTTGCACCGGCTCGACACGGGCGGCCCGCTGACCGTCGAAACCGTCAACGGCTCGGTGGTGATTGCGCTGCCGCTGGACACGGACGCCGAGCTCGACCTGCGCAGCCTCAACGGCGATTTTCGCTCCGAGCTTCCCTTGACCCTGCAAGGCTCGCTCGGGCCACGCAAAGTTCGCGGGCGGCTGGGCCTGGGTGGCAGCCCGCTGCGCATCCGGACAGTGAATGGCGGAATTCGCGTGGTCACGATGCGGCCCACGGTGTGAGCTGGCCCGCGCGGGCTTCAACCGCTCACCTCAGCCGGCGGGCGGCGTCGAATGGCAGTAGGAGGATGGAATGAACAAAGGCTTGATCGCAATTCTAGCGGGCGCGCTGCTATTGACCGTCACCGTTCCGGCGCGGCCCGGTCGCGCGCAGGAAAATCCACGGAACGAGTGCGAGGGAATCCACGCCCAGCTCGAGCGCGAACAAGCGCGGCTCAAGGCCGAAATGGCTAGGATGACGGCCGAACTGAAGCGCCTGCGTGATGCTGTGCGGCCCGTGCAGTTGGCCGAGATCGAAGACCGGCCTGTGAGGGTGCTGGCTGCGCTCGAACCGCAAAATGAAGACCAGGCGGTCGCGGAGATCGACGACGATCGCGAGGAGATCGAAAGGCGCGTAGAAACAGTGGCCGAACTCGCCGCACACCAAGCGGTCGCGGAGATCGACGACCGGAATGAGGTGTGGTTACTGAACGAGGGCGATCGCGGCTGGCTCGGCGTGACGATTGCGGAAGTCACGGCTGACAAAGCGAAGGAATTGAAGCTGCCCGCAGCGCGCGGCGTGATCTTGAGCAGCTTAGAAGCCGACGGCCCTGCTGCCAAGGCCGGTCTCAAAGCCAACGATGTCATCACCGAGTTCAACGGCCAGCGTGTCGAAGGCACGCTCCAGTTCCGCCGACTGATCCGCGAGACCCCAGGGGGGCGCACGGTGCAGTTGACCTTCTGGCGCGACGGCCGCGCGCAGAGCGTGTCGGTTGAACTGGGCGCCTTTCCCGACAAACTCGTGGGCCATGGCTTTGGGCCCAAGGAGTTCAAGTTTGAAATGCCTGAGTTCGGCGGCAAATTGTTTGGACACGACATCTTCCTGCAGCAAGGGCCGAGGCTCGGCATCGACGCCGAAGACCTGAGGGGTCAGCTTGGCTCCTACTTTGGCGCACCGGACGGCGAAGGTGTGCTCGTGCGCGACGTCGCGTCCGGCACGCCCGCCGAAAAGGCGGGGCTGAAGGCCGGCGACGTTATCATCAAGATCGACGGTGAGCGCGTGCGCACCGTTCACGACTTGCGTGAGAAGATGCGTGCGAAGCGAGAGAACAAAACCGTGAGCGTCAGCGTCATCCGCAAGGGCACGGAGATGTCGTTCAATGTCGAGGTTGAGCAGCCCCGTCCTTCCGCCGAGCGCAAGAAGGTGATCAGCCGCCGCATCTCAATCTAGCCGTTTTCGCAGCCGCGGCCGGGACGTAAGAAGCGCATCGCTGGAATGAAGGGGGCTGCCAAGAGCAGTCTGGGTGTTGGTACTTCAGCTATTCGCGGAGGACGAGGGCCTTCGAGGCAGGGACGGCGAGGCGGACCAGCCGGTGGCTGGCGTCGAGATAAAGGTAAATCTCCAGGTCTGCGGTGCGCACGCGAAGAGTTTCGAGCGAAGCACCGTCCACCTTTTGCAGCCCGGCGGACTCGACGGTCAGGCTGCCGGGAGTCATCTCCTGCGGGATCAGCACTGGGAAAGTCTGCGTGCCTTTCGTGTTCCAGTCATAGAGGCGCGCGAGGACGGCGTAATGGTGGTAGAGATTGTTATCGAGGATGAGCACGCGGGGCGAGCCAAAGGTGAGCTCTTGCATGAACGGCTGGGTGCCTTCCAGTTGCAGGACTATTTTAGCCGTGCCGCGCTGGAACTCCACCGTGGCGGAGGCTTTCTTCTGCCCCTCGGCCGACCACTCATACCGCAGCGGCGTTCCGTCGGCAGCCAGCCGTAGCTGCCCGCGAACCTGCATTGTGCCGCCGGCCGGCGAGCGTGCCGCAGAGCTGCCCGAAGCAGAAAAGACCCGGATTTCGGTTGTGCCGCGCGCTGTCCATTCTTGGCCGTTTCGAGAAATCTCGAACTCCTCGCTCCCAACGGGCTGGCCATCGAGCAGGAGGCGAAACTTGCCCTTATCCTCGGCAAGCGCGGCGGCACCGGGGGCGGAGGCCTCGGTTTTCCCGCTTTTCTCGGGTTTGCCTTGGGTGGCGTTCTCTGGCGGCAGGCCGATCCCTCCGGCTGCGCTCCGGGCCAGCGTGCACAGCAGCACAAGACCCACCAATGGCCGGCTCATGCCTTCACGCGCCCCGCATCGCTATTCCTAATGTGTGCTGAGCCCGGGCTGCCCGATGGCTGGTCTGGCGGCTCCACGCCGCGCCCGACAATGCCCAGCGTGAGGATCTGCTCCACAACGCGGCGTGGATCGCCGCTGCTGTCCACGCGGAAGTCGGCCTGTTGATAGAATGGCAGGCGCTGCTCGAAAAGCTGCCGGAAACTCGCTTCATCGCGAAACAGGGGTCGATCAGCCATGATGACACAGCGTTTGAGGAGGACTTCAATCGGGCAATCGAGCCAGATTACGGCGCTGCCCGTAGCGCTTCTCTCCGGAGCCTCTTTTAGGCGTGAAGCGCGCAGCAACTCGATATTCTGTGGTTGCGCGAATGTCCCCCCGCCGAGCGCGAGCACCGTGGGTTGATCCAGCTCGGCGGACTGACCCAACGCTTCGATCAACTGTTCGTGTTCGATTTCGCGGAAGGCAGACTCGCCCAAGCGATCGAAGATTTCGGTGATCCGCAGGCCGGCGCGGTGTTCGATGCGGGCATCAAGGTCCACAAATCGCCAGGCAAGGTGGCGCGCAAGGAGCTGCCCGACGGTGGTCTTGCCGCAGCCCATGAAGCCGGTCAGGCAAATCAGTCTGCGCCTTGGTGTAGTGCCGGGGGACGGCATCGGGTATCGCGCGCGTTCCGGGAGAAGAGATCTCTGCGTTATTCGCGCTTTCGGATTTTGATTGTACCACTAAATGAGAAGAGTTCGACCTTGGCATGCCCGCCGTTGAAGGTCCCAATGCTGTTGGAGAACTTGGGGCGCACTGCGTGGCGCCCGCCGTGCGGATCGGGCTTGAGTTTGGCCTCGTTTTCAACCGTACCCTTCATGGAAGTGGCGTTCAGATCGAATGAGTCGGTGTCGGCGAAGCGGACTTCGATGATGCCGTCATAGTTCTTCAGGATGTAGGTTCCGGTGCGGAGGAAATCCCCGTCGAAGAAGATGTTGCCTGAGGTTGTCTGCACGCGGACGTTGTCCATCTGCGGCTGCAGCAGTTGCACGTTGCCGCTAATGGAGTTGACATTGATGCGGCCCAGGCAACGCGTGCACAGCACCGAGCCGCCGATGGTCTTAACGACCATGTAGCCGCCGACCTCCTGGAGCTGGATGTCAGCGGCCACGGTATCAAAAGTCATCTCGCCGTAAACGCGCTCGACGATCACCAGGCCGGAGTCGGTGTGCACCTGAAGTTCGCTCTCCTCGGGGACGGTAATCTGATAGTCGGCTTGCAAGTCGGAAGGCTGGACGTTTGTAGTGAGGACGTGCGTGGTCACTTCGATGCGGGTGCCGGCCTGCTCCGTGTCCACTTCCACTCTGTCACTGGCGTGATTGCCCACTACTACGACTTCGGGCTTCTTCCAGGACTTGACTTCGATCCTCCCATTGGCGTTATGCACGGTGATGACCGGCCGCCCGGTGACCGGGAAGCGTTTTTCAATCCGGTGAGCCGAAGCCGGCACCGCCAGCAGCGCGGCGGCCAGAGTCAGCGTTGTCCAGCAAAGGGGAGTGGCAAACCTGGATGTGGCGGTCATTAGTCACCTATCTCCCCGCGTTCAGTCATGGAGGCCAGCAACTCCGCCTTCTGCTGGTAAGCCCCGTAGAGGTATTCGCGGGCGATCTCGTTTTGGGGCTCCTCGCGCATTGTCTTTTCACACATGGAAATGGCGTTGTCAACTATCTCGAGGTTCTGGTGGAGCGAAGCGGTGACCGCAGGATTGCGATGGCGCAAGGCTGAAACGGCATGCCGCTGCACCGCACTCAACTGCGTGCCCAGCGAAGCAGTAGCGGGTTGTACGGCCACCGGCGGCCCCGGCTGGTTTAGCCACAGCCTGCTGTAGAATCCTACAATCACAGCCGCAACCAGCACGAAAGACAGATAGGCGCCGGCCAGCGCTGGGCGCGGCAGCATCGCCAGCCATTCCGCCAGCCAGCCAGTTTTGCGCGGCGCGCGAATCAGGCCCTCAGATTCCAGATGGGCGCGCAGGGAAAGCCAGACGCGCTCCGGGGGTTCCGCCGGCTCGGCGCCCAGTTCCCGCGCCACGGCATCAATCGCTGCGAGATCGGATACCAGAGCGCGGCACCGCTTGCAGGCGTTCACGTGAGTCGCGGCCTCGGCCGGCAGCTCTGCCGCCCGCTGTTCAAGAACAAGCTCAAATTCATGGCACTGCATCGTCATCATCCTTCTGGCTCAATTCCTACTTAGTCCACGCCGGAGGTTTAGCTCTTTGCCGCCTGGCGTTCTTGGCGCGCTTGATCGCGAAGGGTTTCCTGCAACAACTCGCGCAAGCGCATCCGCGCCTTGTGCAATTGCGATTTCGAGTTTCCGATCGAACATCCCATGATTTCGGCGATCTCGTTGTGTTCGTACCCCTGGATATCGTGGAGAACGAACGCCGCCCTGTAGCCCGGCGGCAGTTGGGCGATGGCCCGTTGCAGATTCACGCGGTCGAGCGAGCCGGTAAGCAGCAAGTCGGGCCCGCCGACGTCTTTGCGCGGCCCCCCGGTTTCCTCGTCTGGTTCGGTGGTCTCCTCGAGCGAGGTTTCCGGCAGCGTCTTTTTTCGCAGCTTCATCAGCACGACATTGACGGAGAGCCGGTGCAGCCAAGTGGAGAAGGCCGAATCGCCGCGGAAGGTGTGGATCTTGCGGAACAATTGCAAGAAGGCCTCCTGGGTCAGGTCTTCAGCCTCGGCCGTGTTTCCCACCATGCGTAAGCACAAGGCATAAACGCGACGGTTGTGCAACCGATAGATGCGTTCAAACGCTGCGGTGTCGCCCTGCTGAGCCAGGCGAATCGCGTCCGCTTCGGACAGGTCGCTGGTTTCGGTTCGTCGCGGTCGGGACACCGTACCCGTCGGGACGCATCCATTGAGTTGGGATGCGTCCCCCCCTCCCTGAGTTGTCCTGGACATGGGTAGCTGTGCAAGGCCGACACCACCCGTCAGGACTCGGTCAGGCGAGGGTCGCGGCCGTTCCACGGCCTGTCGGTAACCGGCAAGCCGATTCTATTTTCTTCGGAAAAGGGTTGCGCGTCTATGATAAACCGCAGGGGAAGCGGGAGCCTTCAACTTCTGCTGGAAGAGCTGCATTTCCTCGCTGGGAAGGGCGCACAGGAAGGACTTCAGCATGACCATGGCTTCCCTCAGGCAGGTGTTCAGGTCATAGTGCAGGATGTCCAGCGCCTGCCAGCGCGCGCCAGGTTGGGTCGAGGCGCCGTCAGCGATTTCTTCGGTCGCCTCGCGGAATTCTCCCTGGAGATCCTCGACGGTATCCGCCAGGGAGCGCAGTTTATGGAACAAGCTGGAACGGGCGGAAAACAGCAACTTGGAGACAATGGTATTCTTCCTGGCGTTGCGCTGCGCGGTCTCCCCCCGAAAGAAGTCAGGATTGAGAGCAGCGACGTTGGGCAGCGTCCCGAAGTGCCGGCCGTGCTCTTCCATCGCACGCAAGGCCGCGAGGAGGCGCACGGCGAGAAGGTCGAACAAGTCGGCGCAGATACCGACCTGCTCGCGCGCATGAATCAGCCCGCCGTTGTCGCGCAACTCGAAGGCTTCGTTCAACGTGACGCTCAGCATCGCGTAGCAGCGCTCGAGCTGTGCAACCGCGGTGCCGAAGGCGTCATCCTTCTCCGCTGGGAGCCAGGATCGCCAGTCTTGGCCTACCGAGCACGCGCGCTGCGGCCCTTTCTTTGCGGGCCAGGTTCCCAAGATGCCTCCGAGGGGGACGTAGTATAGCACACGGGACAAGAGCTTAGGTGCGCGCCTATAGCACCGTAGCTTATTTATGTCAAGTATTTTATATATACTACCTTATATTAATTAGTCTATAATACAGGTCTATTTACGTAGCAGTTTTATACCCTCGGGCCATTGGATTACTGCTAGGGCGACCATCGCAGCGGGTCTTCAAGCCGGAACTTCGCGTCGGTTCTCGCATTGCAGTACATTTAGGCGCCTGCACTCGCGTGGTATTGTTTGAGCTTGCGGTACAGGGCGGTCTTGCGGTTGGTGACAATATACTACTTGTTGTAAGTTATTTATTATAAGTAATTTATGTCGATTGACATCCCTGTCGTTTTTCCCGTCCATTCAGAAGGCCAGAGACTGTGGACACAGTGTCCCTTTGGGAAAGGGGGTTCGATTCTGAAACAACCCGGAGTCACTGGCTGGGTGGACGGTTCTACATTCCTCGGGAATTCGCTGACTTCACATGGCTTGGCTGGCGTCTCGGGTATTGACCTGGAGGCTTGCGTGCCCTAGCAGCTAGCAGCTAGCAGCTAGCAGCTAGCAGAAAGGTCTGGCAGCATGGGAGACAAGAAAAAGGGCTCCCTGGAAGGGGCAAGGATCCGCCGACTGCGCTTGAGGGCACAATTGACTCAGGAATTCGCATCCGCCATCCGGTGATAGCCTCGAGTGCCTTAAGGATCTGCTTGCTCGCCCACCTGACAGCGGGATGCCCATCGATTGCCTGAATCTCCGCCTCCGAGAGATCGAGCACGAAGACAACTTTCGGTTCTAAGTTGTTTGGCATGTGTTTCCTCCTGGGCTTCGACTTCTTCATGCCTCTTCTATGAATCATGTAGTTCACCAGGTTGGCCGGGATCCTGTGCATTTTCGGGCCCGGGAGTGTTGGACTTTCTTGATCAACGCGCAGAGCCGCTGCATCTGGCTGTGCAAGTGAGCACGGGGCAGGCTTGCATCGTTCCTCACCGGCAGTAATTGTTTTCATATCTATCTGAAAGTCTTATATTCAAGGGGCGGGTAACGTCCGTGCAATACCGAGGTATACGTACAGCCGATCACCTAAAGGACTTTACGCAGGTGCGGACCGACGGCCTCTTACCGGTACAAAAAACTATGTGCGTAAATCTGGGTATAAACTGTTGTCGATATCTTTTATCCTGGCAGCTAAAGGAATCGTTCCCCTCATGTCCCAATTGCGGTGGCCGCAGATGTGCATCCCGTATAGCATCTGAAGGAGGGCACTATGGGCCAGATCGCGGCTAAGACCCACAGCATCGATGCTGACGGAGTATCGAATGCTATCGAAGAGCGCTTGCAGCTAATCATTGACACAATTCCCACAATAGTCTGGAGCAAACTGCCTGACGGCTCGGCTGATTTCCTCAACCAACGTTTTCGTGAATATACCGGTTTTTCTTTAGTGGACGGGCTGGGCTGGGGATGGATGAATGCGTTTCATCCTGAGGACCGTGGGACGGAGGAATGGCGCGCGGATTTGGCCGCTGGGAAACCCTTTGAGAAGGAGGTGCGTCTCCGCCGGAATGACGGGGAATATCGTTGGTTCCTGCTTCGCGCCGTGCCGCTGCGGGACGAGCATGGAAACATCGTCAAATGGTATGGATTGACCTGCGACATCGAAGATCAGAAGCGGGCGGAAACGCAGTCGCGGGCGCTGATCAATGCGATCCCGCAGCAGATCTGGAGCGGCCCGCCTGACGGCACAATTGACTATTGCAATGACCGTTGGCGCTCTGACACCGGACTAGGGCTTGAAGAACTGCGAGGCGATGGCTGGCAGACTATGCTTCATCCCGAGGACCGAGATCGGGTGCTTAGAGCTTGGCACGAGTCGGTGCTAAATGGAACGCCTTACGAGCAAGAAGAACGCCACCGGGGAGTGGACGGGACGTACCGTTGGTTCTTGGCACGTGGCGTACCGCTGCGCGATGGGCAAGGACGCATCGTTAGGTGGTACGGGACGAACACCGATATTGAAGATCGAAAGCATGCCGAAGAGGAGCTGCGACGCCTCTCCGGACAACTTCTGCAGTCGCAGGACGAAGAGCGACGGAGAATCGCACGGGAGTTGCATGACTCGACGGGCCAAGACCTCGTCGCTTTGGCAACAATGCTTGGTCAACTCCGTGATTCAATTCCTTCGGTCGAGCGAAAATCACGTAGGCTTCTTTCCGAGTGTAAGGTGTTGGCGGATCAATGCATCCGAGAAGTCCGCACGCTTTCTTACCTATTGCACCCGCCAATGCTGGACGAGGGTGGACTGGAGGATGCGATTCGCGATTACGTGGACGGCTTCACCAAGCGAAGCGGGATCCAGGTGGAACTGGAAGTGTCACCGCGTTTCGGACGGATGAAACGAGATGTCGAGTTGGCTCTATTCCGGGTGGTGCAAGAGAGTCTCACCAACATCCAGCGCCATTCGGGAAGCCTCCAGGCCAAGATACGAATTGACCGGAATGCAGATGATGTCACGCTGGAAGTCAGCGACAAAGGCCGTGGGATTTCAGACAGCCGATTCCCGTCAGGAGTGGGGGTCGGCATCCCGAGCATGCACGAGCGAGTGAAGCAAATCGGCGGCCGGCTGGATGTTGATTCCAGCAGTCGCGGCACAACTGTGCGTGTGACGATACCCGTGAATGACTAGAGACTTGAAGAAGCTTCGCATCCTGGTGGCTGACGACCACGAACTCGTCAGGCGTGGAGTGAAGACACTCGTCCGGGCCCAACGGGGTTGGCAGCTTGTCGGTGAGGCAGTGAATGGCCGAGATGCCGTCGAAAAAGCGAGGGAGTTAAAACCAGATGTAGCGATCTTGGATATCACTATGCCCGAGCTGGACGGATTGGAGGCAACCCGCCAGATCCGAGAGGCAGTGCCGAAAACCGAGGTTCTCATCCTCACCATGCATGAGTCGGACCAGATGGTGCGCCGAGTACTGGAAGCAGGAGCTCGCGGGTACGTCTTGAAATCCGATCTTGGGGGCTGCCTTGTGCAGGCCGTGAAAAGCGTCTCTGACGGTAAGCGTTTCCTCACCCCCAAGGTATCCGAGATCGTGTTGGAAGGGTTTCTCAAGGCGGCGAGCGAACCTAAGGGAAGTAAGCTGGCGCAAGGCCGCCCAACCCCGCGCGAGGTCGAAATCGTCCGACTTCTGGGAGAGGGAAGAACTAACAAGGAAATTGCTGAGGCGCTGGGAATCACAGTCAGGACAGTTGAGACCCACCGAGCTAAGATCATGCTCAAACTTGGCCTCCATTCCCTCACTGAGCTTGTTCACTATGCCATCCGCAACAAGATAGTCTCACTATAAGACCTAGGTGCTTCCAGCGCCTTGCAAAGCCAATGAGCTCCCGGAACGGCCTCGTGTAACTTTACTTCGGAATATTCAGTAACTTAATGTCAGACCTTTCGGCGTTTCAGTGGAGTCCTTGCGCTACCCGGGGGCCGCTCGCTATACTGCCGCTCGATTTGCGTTGTATGTATCCCGGATGGTGTTCTGGGGCCCTGTGAAAGGATCTCGGCTTGCCCTTTGAACCGCTTGATCAGTATCTTCAGCGACAGAAAAAGCTCGAGCAGATCCAAGCCCTGGGGCATGAGCCTTTTCCCCACAAGTTTGACTGGACCGCGACCGCAGCCGAGATTCTTGAAAAGTATGGGGAGCGCAGCGCCGCGGAACTGGAAGCGACAAAAGTGCCGGCCCGCGTGGCCGGGCGCATCCTGACGCTCCGGCTGCACGGCAAAGCAGGTTTCGCGCATATCCTGGGGCAGGGAAAACGGCTACAGATCTACGTCAAGCTGGACGTGGTGGGCGAGCGAGGCTTCCGGCTGTTCCAACTCCTGGACATGGGCGACATCATCGGCGTCGCCGGGCATCTTTTCCGCACCAAGACCAATGAGCTGACCCTCTGGGTGGAGGAATTGACTCTGCTGACCAAGGCGCTGCTGCCCCTGCCGGAAAAATGGCACGGGCTGACCCACGTCGAACTCCGCTACCGCCAGCGCTACCTGGATTTGATTGTCAACGAGGCAGTGCGGCAGATCTTTACGCGACGCGCTCAGATCATCCGCGAACTGCGCAACTTCTTCGAAGCCAGAGGCTTCATCGAAGTAGAGACGCCGATGATGCAGCCGATTGCCGGCGGCGCCGCGGCGCGGCCGTTCATCACGCACCACAACGCCCTCGACCTCAATCTCTACCTACGCATCGCGCCAGAGCTGTATCTGAAGCGGCTGGTGGTGGGAGGCCTGGATCGCGTCTATGAGATCAACCGCAACTTCCGCAATGAGGGGATCTCCACCAGAAACAACCCTGAGTTCACCATGCTGGAGTTTTATCAGGCCTATAGCGACTACCGCGACCTGATGGATTTGACCGAGGAGCTGCTCCAGGGCCTGGTGAAAAAGGTCTGCGGGTCTACCACCATCCGCTACGGCGAACACGAAATAGACTTCGCTCGCTGGCAGCGACTTTCCATGCGCGAAGCCATCTGCCGCTACTGGCCCGCTGAGGCCGGCGCGCCCCCCACAGTCGCCCAACTCGCGGCGCCCGGCGGTCCGCGCGCTGTCATGGAGCGCTACAATCTCTGTGCGAGCAAGACAGGGCTGGAGCCCATTGGCAGCTCCGGCGAGTTCTCCGAGGGCGAGCTGACCGGCCTGCTGTTTGAGGCTGTCGCGGAGGAAAAGCTGATCCAGCCGACGATCCTGTATGACTTTCCGGCCGCCATTTCTCCGCTGTCGAAGTGCCGCCCCGATGATCCTTCGCTCGCCGAGCGATTTGAATTCTTTGCCGGCGGGCTCGAGTTGGGCAACGCTTTCTCCGAGCTGAACGATCCCATCGAGCAGGAGCGGCGCTTCCGTGAGCAGGTGGCCCAGGGAGGAGAGGAGGTCCCCAAGGAAGTGGACATGGACTACATCCGCGCGCTGAGCTACGCCATGCCGCCGACGGCTGGCGAGGGCATCGGAATCGACCGGCTGACCATGCTGCTCACCGATTCGCATTCCATCCGCGAAGTTATCCTCTTTCCGCTGCTGCGGCCGGAAGCCCCGGCCGGCAGTGAGCCGCAAGCTCCCGGCGAAGCACAATGAAGTTCGAATGGTTAGTGGCCCGCCGCTACCTGCGCTCGCCGCACCGGCCGGCGGTGCTGCGACTGGTGACGCTGCTGGCAGTGGCGGGCGTGGCGGCAGGTGTGGGCACGCTGGTGATTGCGCTGGCGATGAACACCGGTTTCCGCCAGACGATCCAGGACCGCCTGCTCGGTGTCACCGCACACGTCAACTTGACGCGTCCCGGCACCGACGGCCTGCGCGACTACCGCGCGCTGGCCGAGGAGCTGGGGGCTACGCCCGGCGTGCGCGCCGCTACCCCAGCTATCTACCAGACCGTACTGCTCTCCGCCGGTGGCCGCGCCCGCGGCATCGTGTTGAAAGGCATCGACCCGGAACTTGAGCATCGTTCGAATGAAGCCCTCCGCCGCGTGGTGGCCGGCGCCGCCGACTTCGCCGCCGATGCGGATGGCATGGACGCAATTCTGCTGGGGCGGATCCTGGCGCAGGAACTGAAGATTGGCGCCGGGGACTACGTTACGCTGACCAGCCCGCAGGGCCGGCTGACACCGTATGGGATGGTCCCGAGGTCGCGGCGGTTCCGCGTGGCGGGCATCTTCGACTCCGGATTCTACGATTACGATGCCAATTGGGGCTTCATGACGCTAGGGGCAGCCCAGGGCCTGGCCGGCACAAGCGACTTGGTGAACGTGATCGAGTTCCGCATCGAGCAAGCCGACCGCGCAGCCGAGCTGGCTGGTGTGCTGGCGCGGAAAGCCGGGCCGGGCTACTCAGCAACGACCTGGATGGAGGAAAACCGCGCGCTGTTCCGCGCGCTGCGCCTGGAAAAGCTGGTGACGACGCTCTTCATCGGACTGATCACTTTTGTTGCCGGCCTCAACATCCTGGTGGTGCTGGCGATGACCGTGAGCGACAAGGCGCGCGACATCGCTGTGCTCATGGCCATGGGGGCGCGGCGCGAACAGGTACGCAACATTTTCATTCTCCAGGGGCTTGCCGTCGGCGCGGTGGGTACTTGCGCGGGGCTGGTCGCAGGCTATGGCATTGCCTGGGCAGCTGACTCTTATCGTCTGATCCCGCTCGACCCCCAGGTTTATGCCGTTCCCTTCGTGCCGTTTCATCCCAACGGCCTCGACGGGGCGTGGATTGCTGCGGCGGCACTCGCGATCAGCGTGGCCGCAACGTTTGTCCCTGCCCGTTCGGCCGCGCGCATCCTCCCGGTTGAAATCCTGCGCTACGAATAGTACCGTCAAGGGAGCGTTGAGCAAGCATGTGGGGTGGAGTGTGAAGATTTGGTCCTGCTCTCGAGCTCCAGGTGCCGCGACCGCAGAGGGCGAAGGCGGCCTCCTGAGGCATCGTGCTCCGCAGAAGGGGCGATGGAGCTTCCTGGTAAGCGACAATCGAGTGAAAATGGAGAGTTTTGGCGAGCAGCGTGCACTAATACTAGGGTACGCACAAGGGCGCTGTGCAAGCTTGTTGTGGAGGCAGCAGGGGTTCATGGGGTCCGTACTACAATCGCCGCGTTCTCAATGGCTTGCAGGATACTGCGTACAGTCGGCGCGGGGACAAAAAGTACCCAGACGTGCAATGAGGCAGCCGTTGGGCGCAAATGTGAAGTTGATTGAGCTACACCGGTTGTAGAGCAGGGCTCGGGCGGAGGAAATCGGGCAGAAGGAAAGAAGAAACGTAAACTAGGTCGGGGATCTGGCATCTAAGATTAGGTAGTGAACGAATAGACAGGATAGGCCAAGCGAGTGCGAGACGTGACCACGCAAAACGCAGCGGCGATGGCGATCCAACACCGTCAGGCAGGCGGCTGCCCAGAAGAAGCCTTGGGCCCGAGAGTGGTGCTCGAGGCGCGTGGCTTGCGCAAGGTGTATGGCGCAGGCGCGTCGGAAGTGGCTGTCCTGGCAGGCGTCGATCTAGCTGTAGTCGAGGGAGAAATGGTGGCGATTGTAGGACCCTCGGGTGCGGGAAAGAGCACGCTTTTGCATCTGCTGGCCGCGCTGGACATGCCAACAAGCGGTACAGTATACTTCGACACGAAGGCGGTGGAAGCGCTTTCAGACGCGGCGCTTGCGGATTTTCGCAGCCTTGCGGTGGGGTTTGTCTGGCAGAGGCATCATCTGCTGCCGGATTTTACCGCCGGTGAGAAGGTGGCCATGCCCTTGCTCATTAGAGGAGTCGAGAAGGGACGGGCGCTCGAGGCCGGCGAGTTGTGGTTGAACCGAGTGGGGCTGGCGGGACGGGCGTGGCAGCGGGCAGGGGAACTCTCCGGTGGCGAACAGCAGCGCGTAGCCATTGCGCGGGCGCTGGCCAACGAGCCGGCGGTGCTGCTGGCGGATGAGCCTACAGGTGATCTGGACGAGCGAAACGCAGATGCAATTTTCACTCTGATGCAGAACTTGCACCGCACCCATCACTTGAGTTCCATCCTGGCGACGCACAATGCGGCGCTAGCGCGGCGATGTGACCGGGTGCTGCGGTTGGAGCACGGTGTGCTCCGGAGTGCAGAACAAGTTTAGGGAGAACTTGCAAGGCGATCTGAGGGAGAATCGAGCTGAACCGTGTTTGAGCGGTATACAGAGAAAGCCCGGCGCGTGATCTTTTTTGCTCGGTACGAAGCCAGCCAATACGGCAGCCCGTACATCGAGACCGAGCACTTGCTGCTTGGCCTGATGCGGGAAGACAAGGCGCTGGCCAATCGCTTCCTGAGGTCGCACGGATCGATCGAATCGATCCGCAAGGAGATCGAGTCTCGCATCACCATCCGCGAGCGGATCTCCACCTCCGTGGAGGTCCCGCTCAGCCAAGAATGCAAGCGCATTCTGAACTTTGCCACGGAAGAGGCCGAACGGCTGGGCCACAAGCACGTCGGCACCGAACACCTGCTGCTGGGCATCCTGCGGGAAGAGAAATGCTTCGGCGCGGAAATCCTGCAGGAGCGCGGGCTGCGGCTCTCCACGCTCCGCGAGGAGTTGGCCCGAAGCGCCGGCGAAAAGGTTCCGGTGAACCGTCCCAAAGAGACTTCGCTGCTGGCTGAGTTCAGCCGCGACCTGACGCAGGCGGCGATGGAAGGGCAGCTCGATCCGTTGGTGGGGCGCGAGCGAGAACTGGAACGCGTGGTCCAGATCCTGTGCCGGCGCACGAAGAACAATCCGGTATTGATCGGGGAGCCGGGCGTGGGCAAGACCGCCATTGTGGAGGGGCTGGCGCAGCGCATCGCCGACAGCGACGTCCCGCCGTTTCTGGCCGACAAGCGTATCCTTTCCCTGGACCTTTCCCTGATCGTGGCCGGCACCAAGTACCGCGGGCAATTTGAAGAGCGGCTGAAGACGATTATGAAGGAGTTGATGGAAAGCCAGAACGCCATCGTGTTCATTGACGAGCTGCACACACTGGTGGGCGCCGGTTCCGCCGAAGGCTCGCTCGACGCCGCGAACATCCTGAAACCAGCGCTGAGCCGCGGCGAGATCCAGTGCATCGGCGCGACCACCCCAGGCGAATATCGCAAGTCGGTGGAAAAAGACCGCTCGCTCGAGCGCCGCTTCCAGTCGGTCAAAGTAACCGGCCCGAGCGAGGATGAGGCCATCCGCATCCTACAGGGTGTGCGCGAGCGCTACGAGAAGTTCCACGCCGTCACCTATAACGAGGAGGCCATCCGCTACGCCGTCTATCTCTCCAACCGGTACATCCCCGATCGCTACCTCCCAGACAAGGCTATCGATCTGATTGATGAGGCTGGCGCGCGAGTCAAGCTGCGCCAGGCGACGCTGCCCGACGAGGTCGCCGAAGTGCAGAAGCGGGTGAAATTCATCACTCACCGCATGGAAACCGCCATCGCCAACCACGAGTTTGAGAAAGCGCGGTTCTACTCCGAGGAGGAGCGGAAAGAAAAAGAGAATTTGCGGGTCGTGCGGGAAAAGCTGAAGCTGGACGATTCCACCACCGGCATCGTCACCCGCGAAGACATCGAGGAAGTCGTGGGGCGGTGGACGGGTATCGCGGTGACCTCGATCAAGGAAGACGAGCAGCAGAAGCTGCTGCGCATCGAGGAGCAGCTGCACAAGCGCGTCATCAGCCAGGAGAAGGCGATCACCGCTCTGGCGCGCGCCATCCGGCGCAGCCGCGCGGGCCTGAAGGCGCCGGGCCGCCCGGTAGGCTGCTTCCTGTTCCTGGGGCCGACCGGCGTGGGCAAAACCGAAGTGGCGCGGCGGCTCGCGGAATTTTTGTTCGGCAGCGAGAAATCACTGGTGCGCTTCGACATGTCCGAGTACATGGAGAAGCACTCGGTGTCGAAATTGATCGGCGCGCCTCCAGGCTACGTGGGCTACGAGGAGGGCGGGCAACTGACCGAGCGCGTGCGGCGCACCCCCTATTCGGTGATCCTGCTCGATGAAATCGAAAAGGCGCACCCGGATGTCTACAACATCCTGTTGCAGGTGTTCGAGGACGGCCAGTTGACCGACGGGCTCGGCAACACCGTGGACTTCCGCAACACCATCCTGATCATGACCTCCAACCTTGGCGCGCGCCATTTGCAGAAGCGCTCCACGATGGGTTTCCAGTCTGCGGCCGAGGATGGCAGCACGAAGAGCATGGACGATCTGGTGCTCAATGAGGTGAAGCGCGTCTTCAATCCCGAATTCCTCAACCGGCTCGATGAGGTCATCCTATTCAACCCGCTCAACGAAGATGACCTATTGCGCATCATTGACCTGCTGGTCGGGCAGATCAACGACACGCTGATCCACCGGCAAGTGCAGATTGTCGTGACGCCGGAAGCGCGCCAGTGGATCCTTGATAAAACCTGCGGGGACCGGAGCTACGGCGCGCGGCCGCTGCGCAGGGCCCTGCAGAAGTACGTGGAAGACCCACTGTCGGAAGCGCTGATCCAGGGGGGGCTGCAACGCCCGGCGACGCTTGAGGTGATTGTGTCCGGCAACGGCCTGAGCTTCCGGCCAGTGGCCGAAGCAACCCCGGTCGTCCAGTAGCGAATCCTACGCAGACAGCCGGTTCTGTCCGGGGCCGGCGGGGGTATACACATTTTGCGCTGGGGGGCGCGGCCTTGAGAGTTAGCACGGCCGCACGAAAAAAAATCTGCCTGCCGCTTTTCTCCCTTCCTCTACGGGTGTCCCTGGTCGCTACGATTTTCTACCTTGGCGGGGGGCTATCCTGGGCGCTGGCCTCCGGCCGGCCCGTCTTGGACGCGAACCCTGCCCAACAGCAAGTCATTGTGGAGCGCGTGGACTTCGTGGGTAACCGGCGCATCCGCACCGACACACTCAGGGCGCGCATCTTCACCCGCCCGAATGACCCCTACAACGAAGAGGCTCTCCGGCGGGATTTCCAGGCGCTGTGGAACACGCAGTTTTTCGAGGAAATCCGGCTCGAGGTGGAGGATAGCCGCGACCACCCCAACGCGAAGATCATCGTCTTCTATGTGAAAGAGCGGCCCATCATCCGCCGCATCGAGTACAAGGGCGCCAAGTCGGTCACGGAGTCGGAAATCTTGGAGCGCTTCAAGGACCGCAAGGTCGGGCTCTCGGTGGAAAGCCAGTTCGATCCTACCAAGATCAAGAAGGCGGAGGTCGTCCTCCGGGAGCTGCTGGGCGAGCGCGGGCGTCAGTTTGCCGTGGTCAAGCCCACCTACGAGCGCATCGCCGCCACCAACGCGGTCAAGTTGATTTTCGTCGTGGAGGAAGGCCCCAAGGTAAAGGTCGGAAAGATCCACATCCAGGGGAACAAGGCGTTCTCTGAACGCAGGATCGTCCGCGCCATGCGCCATTCGCGACCCTACGCCATCCCCCTGGGCATCATGTCCCTGAACTTGTTAGCGAAAACGTACGACCGCCGCAAGCTGTCCGAAGACCTCGAGGTGGGCATCCGCGGGCTTTATCAGGACAATGGCTACTTCAAGGTGCTGGTCAAGGACCCGGTCACCGATACCGTGGACATCCATCGCCCCGGCCTCCCGGTGCCGATGCCGGTCGTCGGGCGCAAGCGCGGCAAGAACACCAACATCACCATCCCCATAGAAGAGGGCGAGCGGTTCCGCATGGGCAAGTTGTTCGTCCGAAACGTGGACCCGGACAAAGGGCTGTTCTTCAAAACAGAGTTCCTGCAGCAGGTTTTCCCGCTCAAGGAAGGCGACATCTTCGCCGTGGACAAAGTGCGTAAAGCCCTGGAGGACTACCGGAAGGTCTACGGTCAGTATGGCTACATCGACTTTGTCGCCCAGCCGGTCACGGATGTGGATGAGGAGAAGAAGGTCGTCAATCTGACGCTCGAATTCGACGAGCAAAAGCAGTTCTCCGTCCGCCGAATAGAGTTCCAGGGCAACGTCACCACCCGCGACAAGGTGATCCGGCGCGAAATCCTGCTGGACGAAGGCGACCTGTTCAACAATCGCCTGTGGGAAGTCAGTATCCTGCGGTTGAACCAGCTCGATTACTTCGAGCCCATCAAACCCGAGCATGCCGAAATCAAGCGAAACCTTAAGGACGGCACCGTAGACATCGCGCTCAAGGTCAAGGAAAAGGGTAAGCAGTCCATCGGCCTGACCGGCGGCGTCAGCGGCATCGCCGGCAGCTTTATTGGCCTCAGCTACCAGACCAATAACTTCCTGGGACTGGGCGAGACGCTCACCTTTTCCACCGAATTCGGCGACCGGCAGCGCAATTTCCTGTTCGGTTTCACCGAGCCCTATCTGTTGGACCGGCCCATCTCCACCGGCTTCACTCTTTTCTCCAGCCGGTTCAGTTTCAACCAGTCCCGCGAGACTTCCTTGCTGATTGGGCAACGCATCCAGCTCAATCCGAACACGACGCAGAATTACAACCAGAACAGCAAGGGTTTCACGGTTTTTGCGAGCTACCCGCTCCGGCGTTTTTCCTTCACCCGCTTGGGAGTCACCTACGGGCTCACCTCGACTAACATCGATGCATTCAGCGACGCCTCGCGCATTCTGTTTGAAGCTATTCAATTCCGTGGCTTTGCCGGGCCATCTGCACTGCGCGGGATTCGTTCGAGCCGAATCACGCCGACGATCACCTACAACACCGTGAATAACCCGATTAACCCCACCGGCGGCAAGAGCCTGTTCTACTCGCTGAGCTTTGAGGGGGGGCCGTTGGGCGGCAACGTCAACGCCATCACCAACATTCTTGAAACCAAATACTTCCGGCCGATCAATAAGCGGCGCAATGTGCTTGGTTTCCGAGTACTGACTGCCTTTGCCACCGGGTATCGTGACCGCGTGCTGCCGCCGTACAGCCGTTTCTATCTGGGCGGCGAAGACACCGTGCGGGGCTTCGACATCCGCACCATCGGCCCAGTGGGGTTTATTCCCGCCTTGGTGCCCTTGTCACTTTCCTACCAAGACCCGACGCAACTCGACGCCTCCGGAAATCCACGCTTTTTTCAGTTGACCGTGCCGACGCTGGTTTACAACATCACATTTCCTGGCGGGGATTTGCAGGGTGTGGGCAATCTCGAGTACCGCATTCCGATCGTCGGGCCGGTAAGTGTGGACCTGTTTCTGGACGTGGGAGCCAATGGCACCCTGCGTCGCCAGCAGTTGCAGTTGGATACCAGCGGGTTACAGCAGCTCCAAACCCGGTTCCCGGGCTCGACGATCAACCGCGCGATCGGCTTTGCTCCCCACTCAAACTTCAAGCCGCGGATTTCAACGGGGATCCAGTTTGTAGTTCAATTACCCGTGGTCAATGCCCCGTTTCGGCTTTATTGGGCCTACAACCCGGTCCGGTACCATCAAACGATCATCGCGCCGACAGCCACGTGCCAATCGGGAATCACCGACTGCGGTTTCTTCATCTCGCAGAGCGACCAGACGCACTTGAGACAGATCGGCGTGCTCGATTCCCAGATTCTTCCCCAGCTCAGGAGCCGGGTGCCGCAGAGCGTGAACTTCTTTGACCCGCTGCGCACTTTCCGGTTCACGGTTAGCCGGACGTTCTGAGGCTCGGGGCTTTTTAAGGGGCGGTACAGAGGTGGCTGGAGGTCAGGCAGCGGCCGGGTGAACAGGCAGATTCAAGAGATGACCCGCTTGCTGAATTGAAATCGGATGGTTCGCGGAGGCGATGGCATGAGGTTTGGCGCTGCTCACCGCAAACTCTGGGGGTCGGTAAGCTGTCTCGCGGTTTTGTTGGGCCTGCTGGTCGCGGGTTGCGGCGGAGGGAGCAGCAGCCCCCCGCCGGGCGTCACCGTCGCCATTAATCCCACCATCGTCAGAGTCGTTGTGACCGGCACGCAACAGTTTGCCGCCAATGTGACCGGGACGGCAAGTACGGCCACTATTGCTGCTTCCAACGGCGCCGTCCGCGCCTCCAACATCGTCACAATTACAACCACCTCGCCCCACGGTCTCACCCAGGGGCAGACCGTCGTGATCTCCGGGGTCACAGACGTGAGCTTTAATGGCACCTTCATCATCGCCTCAGTCCCCTCCACAACCACCTTCACGTATTCGCAGACGGGCGCAGATGCTACGAGCGGCAATGGGTCCGTTTTCAACGTCAATGTGAAGTGGTTTGTGAACGATGTGGAAGGAGGAAACGCCACCTTCGGCACGATCACAACCGGAGGGTTGTACACGGCGCCCGCGGCGCTCCCTCCCCCGGCCACGGCCACCATTGCGGCCAACGGCGCGGTGCGCGCATCGAACACGGTCACCATTACGACCACGGCTACACACAGCTTTGTGGTGGGGCAGGCCGTGGTGATTTCAGGAGTTACCGACGCGAGCTTTAACGGCACGTTCGCGATTGCCACGGTGCCCTCGACCACGACGTTTACCTACTCGCAGATCGGCGCGAACGCCACCAGCGGTGGCGGGACCGTTTCGTCGTTCGCGGTCAAGGTCAAGGCGGTCAGCATCGCGGACAACACCAAGAGCGCCACCGCGGTTGTCAGTATTGATTCCGGGATTCAGATAAGCGTCAAGCCGACGTCAGCGACAGTCGGCACCAGCGAGAACCTGCAATTCATCGCCACGATCACCGGCAGCTCAAACACCACCGTAAAGTGGTTCGTGAATGAAATCGAGGGCGGGAACGCGACGCTCGGCACCATCAGCACGAACGGGTTGTACACCGCGCCCGCGACCCCTCCTAACGTGACTCCAGTCACCATCGCAGCCAATGGCGCGGTTCGATCTTCGAACGCGGTCACGATCTCCACCACCGCGGCTCACGGTTTTGTGGTCGGCCAGAGCGTGGTGATTGCGGGGGTGACCGACACCAGCTTCAACGGTACATTCACGATTGCGACGGTACCCAGCACTACCACCTTCACCTACGCCCAGACCGGTTCCAACGCCACCAGTGGCGGGGGGACGGCCACCGCGGGGGCGGCCACGGTCACGATCAAGGCCACTTCGACCGTGGATGTGAGCCGATCGGCCTCAGTCTTGACGAGCATTGTCACCGCAGCCGATCCCACCCTGACCAGCATCAACCCCAGCACCGCCGCGCAGGGTTCCCTTTTCCAGGATGTCTATCTAGCGGGGACGAACTTCATTTCCACCACCAAAGTCTTCTTTAATGGCGCCCTTGTGGACACGTCCAAAATCACGGCCGTCAGCGGCTCGCTGCTGCGCGTTCGCCTGCCGGACAGCGTGCTCGCGACACCAACCCCGCCGGCAGGAGTGCCGATTACGGTGCAGAGCCAGAGAGGAACTCCGGCGAGTCCCACGCCGCAGCCTTTCAGGATCCTCGCTGTGCGCCCGGCGCTGGTGGGAGCGTCCCCAGACAGCGGCACACAGGGCGGCGCGGCCGTCAACTTCAATGTCAACGGCGGCTTCTATGGCGCTCCTGGCCCGCCGCAATTACCCGCAGTGACAGCGGAATTTGATGGCAGCCTGCATGCGGCCACGGTGAATAGTGCCCGTCAGTTGGGTGTCGTTCTCAGTGCTGCTGACCAAGCTGCCCCCGGGTTGGTCTCGTTTGCTGTGCGGGATAACTCGCCAGCGACGCAGCTGGCGGCCGTGGCTAATTTTGCTATTCAACCCTGCCTTGTGAGCGGGCAGAACTGTTCTTCGCCCACGCCGCCCTCAATAGTGGCGACGCCAAACGTCGGCATGCAACCAGGGGCTGTCGCGATCAATACGGCCACCGGAATCGCCGTCGTGGCTAATCGTGGCTCCAACGACATCACGCTGATTGCTCTGACGTCGCCTGCCCCTGCCATCTGCAGCCCGCCCCCGGCCACCTTTCCGGGCGTCTGCGTCGCCTCGATCCCTGTCGGGACCTCACCAACTGGCGTTGCTGTGGATAACGTGCGCAACCTCGCGGTCGTGGCGAACAATGGCAGCAACAGCGTTTCGATCATAGACTTGAGGACCGGTACAAATGTTCCTGGGAGCCCGATCCTCGCCAACATCAACGCCAAGCCTTTTTCCGTGGGGGTGAACCCACAGACCGGGCTGGCGCTGGTTACCTACCAGCCGGTCGCCCCGGCACAGGGAACTAATGTCGCTTCCATCATCGACTTGACCTCAAGCCCCCCAGCTGTTGTCGGTGCCGTGACTGTCGGCGACGGCACGACCCCACAAGTTGCCGTTGAGCCCCGCCTGAATTGGGCCCTCGTTTCCCCCGGCGGCAGGGTCGGGTCGCTTTCGATTGTGAGTCTGGGAGGCCGGCGCTCCCTCGCGATCGCTGCGGCTCCGACCGGGGCCGTGCGCGCCGGGAATGCCGTGACCATCACCACCATAGCGCCGCATGGGCTCATCACCGGACAAACAGTCCTCATCACCGGGGTGGCCGACAACAGCTTCAACGGCGCATTCACGGTCGCTTCCGTGCCCAACTCTACGACGTTCACCTTCGCGCAGACGGCCGCGAACGCCACGAGCGGTGGCGGCTCCGCGCTTGATCCAGGGCTGCAAACTTCGAGCGGGATTACTGCAAACGGTGCTTTGCGCACGGCGAACGTGGTGACCGTTACCACGACTGCGCCTCACGGCCTCCTCACGGATGAGGCCGTTCTTATCACGGGGGTGGCCGACAACAGCTTTAACGGCTACTTCACCGTGTCGTCCGTTCCGAGCGCCACGACTTTCGCCTACGCGCAGACAGCCGCGAATGCAACCAGCGGCGGCGGGGCCGCGCTCTACTCGAATCCTCTAGCCACTGTCGTGGTTGGCAACGCGACCGGCATTGCCATCAATCCGGAGACCGAGAAGGTGATGCTGGCCGACCCGACCACAAACACGTTGACGTTTTTCAGCGTCCTCGACCAGGCAGTGACGAACTTCGCGCCGGACAGCTGCGCGAGCACACTGACGTGCGCGTTCGCTGCTGCCGTAAACCCGCTGACTGATACCGGTGTGAGTGTCGCCCCAGCCACAAACAAAGCCAGCATTGTTAACCCGCGGGCGACGAACCAGGCAAGCTTTCTCATAACCACGGTCGATGTTGGCACCGGCCCGAAAGCGATAGCCATTGATCCCGGCAGTAATCTGGCCGTGGTGGCAAACGAGGGAAGCAACAACGTCTCCATTCTTTCACTGGGTGCTGTGAGCGGGCCGGGGGCAATCCGGCCGCTGCACATCACGCAGCTCGCCTTGCCCAGAGACCGGCAGTTTAATCCCTCCAACCCGACCGCGACGCTGGCCTCGACTGCCGATCTGACGCTCACCGTCATTGGCAAAGGATTTGTCAGCGGCTCGCGGTTGCGGCTGGATGAGACTCAACTCCCTGCGCCGACCAGCGTCACGGATCGCCAGATGACCGTAACGGTCTCCGGTGCCACGTTTCTCACCAGCGCGCGCCGATACGCCGTGGATGTTCTCAACCCCGGCGGCACGCGCTCAAACGTCACCGATCTAACCGTCATCCAGCCGGTGGACGTCACCAGCACCGGCTGCACAGCGCCGGCGCCGCGCGCCGTGGCCATTGATGCGGAGCGCAACCTTGCCTTGGTCACCAACACCGGCTGCAAGAACGTCTCGCTGATTGACTTGACAAGTGGCGCCGTGACAGCAAGTAGCCCGGTCGCCGTGGGCAGCAATCCCCAAGGTGTCGCGGTCATCTCGCGGTTGGGCAAGGCCGTAGTAACTAACCGCGGCGATAACACAGCCTCGGTGATTGACCTCACCAAGAGCCCACCCGCAGTGAGTTCCCCGGTCACCCTGGGCACCGAGCCTATTGGTGTGGCCATTAACCAGGACACGGCGCAGGCGGCCGTGGCCAATAGCGGCTCCAACACCGTGAGCCTGTTCAGCACGGACACGGGCACAACCACCCCTGCCGTCACCACGGTTTCGGTGGATCAGCGGCCGGTGGCAGTGGCCATCGACTCCATTCGCAATCTGGCCTTGGTCGCGAGCTCGAGTGGCAGCCTGAACCAGATTGACCTCAGTCAGGGGGCGCCGGCGGTGGGGCAACGCTATTCTTGCCAGCAGAATCCCACGGGGGTGGTATTTGACGCGGCGAGCAATTTATTCGTGGCCGCTTGCGCCCTGGGCAATAGTCTGACTCTTGTGGATCCTGTCGCGCAACAGTCCGCCTCCCTGCGCGTCGGAATCAACCCCACGTCAATAGCCAACAACTTCCACAGCAGTACGCTGGTGACGGTGAACACCGCCAGCAACACCATGACGGTGGTAGATTTCCTCGATCGGCGAGTGCGGGCCATCCTGGGTATGACTGGCTCGCAGCAGTTCTCTATAGACATCCACCCGCGCAGCAATCTGGCGGTCATTGCCGACGAGAACAACAATCGCGTCTTGCTGGTGCCGCTGCCGCGGTAGGAGCCACAGGGATGACGAGGAAGAAAAAGTAGAGGGAGAAAAAATCTTTGGTGCGCCGGTTAGCCTCATCCCTCTAGCCGCCTGGTACTTAGGCAGTGGATTTGGCAACAGCGCTGGGCTGACCAAGGCGCACCCGGTAATTGCTGGCTCGCCGAGACCGTTTCGTATTCCCCTGAGGAAAAAGCGCTGCTATAATGTGCGATTTGTGCTCTACGGAGTTTTGGCATAAGGAGCGAGAATGAAAGACTATTATCGAGCGATCGCCCTGGTAACTGTTCTGCTCGTCGCGGTGATGGCGGCGTGGACACAGGGCGGGGGGAGCGCCCCGGCGGCCCCTCCGACGAAAACCGGCGTTCTGAACGTGCGGCAGGCCATCGTCAGCACCTCAGAAGGCAAGCAAGCCTCGGCGGAGCTGCAGTCGCAGTTTTCGCCCCGGCAGAACGAGTTGGAAAACCTCAACAAGCAGATCGAAGATGTGCGAAGCCGGTTGAGCGCTGGCGCGCGAACTTTGAGCGATGAGGAGAAGACGCGGCTGACTCGCGATGGTGAGAAGCTAGCACGGCAACTCCAGCGCAAGCAGCAGGAGCTCGAGGAGGAAGTGAACACGGCCCAGGGCGAAGTTTTCGACCGTATCGGTCGGAAGCTGCTCGATGTGCTCGATCGCTACTCGCGCGAAAACGGCTACTCGCTTGTGCTGGATACTTCCGCGCAGAGCACCCCAGTGCTGTACGCTTCCAGCCAGGTGGACGTCACGCAAGACATCATTCGACTTTACGACCAGGCGTACCCCGTCAAGGGCGGCCCGCCGGCGTCGGCGACGCCGCGGCAGCCCGCCGCTCCGAAGCCGGCGCCAAAGCCGCCGTCAAAGTAGGGCAACATTGACAGCGCGCTGATGCACGCTGCACGCTCGACGGCCAAGCAAGGCCCATTCCTCGTGAAAGGAGTGGGCCCGCCGCTTCCGGCGGAAAGACCCATTGCTCTCAGGCGACTGGCCAAGCCTCTATCAGAACACGCTTCAGCGTGGACGGGCCTGCACCCCTGGCAGGAAAAGCAGCGGGCCGGTAAGGGCTCTTCTTAATTCCCTCCGAACCAATACAGTTTTTCGTCTGCTCCCTTTCTGGCTACCACGCGGTGGACAGGGTGGACATCCCGCTTGCTTTTGGGCCACCCTGGAGCTATACTGAGTTGGCTCTGAAACCGGACGCAAGTTTCAGTGGGCGTGAGCCCACTTTTTTGTTGGCCGGGAAGGATCTCGAACCGGGGCAGCAGTAGGGGTATCGGAGCGTGGGCTAAGTGGTGGCGTTCCCCGCGGAGCATGCTCAAGTCGCGAAAGCCCTCTGCTGCACATGGCTGGCGTCCGGGCCTGCCGGAACAGGCGAGCGGACCTGTCATAGTGGCACTGGGAAAATGGACCTGGAGCGGATTCGCGAGGCTGCTGAGCGCGTGGCGCGCTCGGAGGGCGTGGAAGTTGTTGATGTCGAATGGAAAGTCGGCAAGCAACGCTTCCTGCGAGTGTACATCGACCGGCCTCCGGGGCCCACGAGCCAGATCCCGGCCGGGTCGGCGGTGTCGGGCATCAGCCACCGCGACTGCGAGCGGATCAGCGAGCAGTTGAGCGTGATCCTCGACGTCGAGGACCTGGTGCCGGGGCCGCAGTACATTTTGGAGATTAGCTCGCCGGGCCTGGACCGCAAGCTCATCAAGCCGGCCGACTACGAGCGGTTTGTCGGGCGGCTGGCGAAGATTTGGACCAGCGAGCCTGTGAGGGATTTGAAGTTCTTCGAGGGTCGGCTGGCGGGCCACGCCGACGGCATCGTGAAGATCGCCGTGAAGGGTCGCGAGCAGGAAATCGTCGAAGTGCCTTTTGCGGCGATCCGCAAGGCAAATCTGGTAGTGGAGTTTTAGGGGTGAGGAACAATGGCCAGTCTGCTTTACCAAGCGATTGAGCAGATCAGCCGGGAAAAGCATATCGAGCCGGAAATCATCGTGGCGGCGATTGAAGACGCCATGGCGGTCGCCGCGCGGAAGTATTACAAGACCGAAGAGGATATGCGCTCAAAGTTCAACCCGGAGACCGGCCAGGTGGACGTGTATGCGGTGCGGGCGGTGGTCGATGAGGTGACCGACCCGAAACGCGAGGTGAGCCTAGCTGAGGGCCGCAAGATCAATCCCGCAGTGGAGGTGGGCGGTGAAGTTCTGATTGCCAGGCCCACTGACGTGCTAGGCCGGATCGCTGCGCAGACGGCCAAACAGGTGATCATGCAGAAGGTGCGCGAGGCCGAGCGCGACACCATCTTCAACGAGTTTAACGGCCGGGTGGGCGAGCTGGTGAACTGCATCGTGAAGCGCGTCGAAGGCCCGGACGTGATCGTGGACTTGGGTCGCACCGAGGCGCGCTTGCCCAAGCGCGAGCAGTCGAGACTGGAAACCTACAACTTGGGCGACCGGCTGCGCGTCGTGATCCGCGCGGTTGAGCGCGCGTCGAAAGGCCCCCAGGTGATCGTGTCGCGCGCCGATCCCATGCTGGTGCAGCGGCTGTTCGAGATGGAAGTCCCGGAAATCTACGATGGCACCGTACAGATCCGCGCGGCGGCCCGGGAAGCCGGCGAGCGGACCAAGATCGCCGTGCAGAGCCGCGACAAGGACGTGGATCCGGTCGGCGCCTGCGTGGGGATGAAGGGCATGCGCGTGCAGTCGATCATCCGCGAATTGCGGGGCGAGAAGATCGACATCATCCCGTTCAACGAGGACACCGTCACCTTCGCGCAGAAGGCGCTGAGCCCCGCCAAGGTCACCCGCGTGCAAATCGTCGATCCCGAGACGCGGCACCTAGAGGTGATCGTCGAGGATACGCAGTTGTCGCTGGCCATTGGCAAGAAGGGGCAGAATGTGCGCCTAGCCAGCAAGCTGATCGGGTGGAACATCGACATCAAGAGCGAGGAAGAGAAGCGGCAGGAGATTGAAGCGCAAATGGCCGCGCTGACCGCTCCCGGCACGCCGCTCTCGGAGCTGAAGGGCGTCGGGCCAAAGACCATCGAGAAAATCGAAGCGCACGGCATCTCTTCGATCGAAAAGCTAGCTGATATGACCCCTGAGCAGTTGATGGAAATTCCGGGCATCGGCGAAAAGATGGTCGAAAAGATCCAGCAGTCAGTGCGGAGTTACTTCGAGGCGCCCGAAGCTCAGCCAGCAGTATCCAGTGAGGGCGCTGAGGCAGCCAGCAGCGCAGCCCCGGCCGGCGACGCTGAATTGGCTGAGGCTCCCGAGCAGTCGGCTGGGGAGGCGGGGGAGGAAAGCGTCGAGGCCGCTGCGTCCGTGGAGGAGGCACAGCAACAATTGGCGGCAGAAGCTGGCGCGGAACCGTCGGAGACTGCGGAACCCGCCGAGGCAGCCAGCAGCGCAGCCCCGGCTGGCGACGCTGAATTGGCTGAGGCTCCCGAGCAGTCGGCTGGGGAGGCGGGGGAGGAAAGCGTTGAGGCCGCTGCGTCCGTGGAGGAAGCACAGCAACAATTGGCGGCAGAAGCTGGCGCGGAGCCGTCGGAGACACCACGCGAAGCCGCAGTGGAAGCCGCGCACGACGTCCACGCCGCTGACGAGACCGCGGAACCCGCTGAGCCGCGAAAGGAAGAAGAATAAGTCGCCAGGTGGATGAACGACCCCAACCAAATTCGCATTAACGAGTTGGCCCGCGAACTCGAGGTCAAGGCCAAGGCGATTATCGACTACTTGCCCGAGGCCGGCGTCACCGAGAAGAAGACTCACTCCAGCTCGATTGAGTTGGCTGCCGCGGAAAAAGTGCGCAAACACTTTCGCGACCTTGCCGACGCCGAAGCTGCTGCTGACGCTGCCGCCGCGGCGGACAAAGCCGCAAAAGAAGCCGCAGCCAAAACGGTTCGATCGAAACCTCAACCAGTGGCGCCAGCGCCTGCCGCAGGCCCAGCAGCGCCGCCGGCAGCGAAGCCCCCAGTGCCCGCTGTAGTGCCGGCCGGTCTCAAACCGGCCGCTGGCGCGGTTCCGGCAGCAAAGCCCCCGATTCCGGGTGCTCCGGTCCCGCCGGCAGCCAAGCCTGGGACTACTCCTGCAGCGGTCAAACCTGCCGCCACCGGCCCGCCAGTCGCAAAGCCCGTCGCCCCTGGACCTCCAGTGACGAAGCCCCATGCGCATCCTGCACCACCACCACATGCGCCTGCAGCCCCGAAGCATGTAACAGTTGCCACACAACCGGCAGCAAGAATTCCAACGCGTCCTGGCAGCGCCCCCCCGGTGGCGGGGGTGCGTCCGGCAACGCCGCCGGCTGCAGCGCGTCCCGCGGCCGCCGGTGCTCGGCCTGCGTCGTCTGCGCCCGGCGCGCGGCCCGCGCAGACGGGCCTGCCGCCATCGCGCTTTCCACAGCGCCCCGGGGCCCCCGGCCGACCTATGCCTGCACGGCCCGGTCAGCGGCCCATGCGGCCCGGCGGGGGTCCGCCCCTGCCGGAGAAGCTGCCGCCGAAGGCGGAGCCCGGCAAGCCGATATACGAACGCAAACCTGCAGCCCGTGCCCGGCCGACCATTGAGAAGCGCTTTGAGGAAGGCGAGCGCAAACTGCATCCGGTCCGCACGCGGCCCGGAGTGGTTGAGCGGCGTGGCGTGCGCGTTGTGCCGATTCCGCAGCCGGTGGCGCGCGAGCCGCGCGAGATCACCATCACCGAAGGCATCACCGTCCGCGAGTTGGCCGAGAGGCTGGACGTGCGCGCCAAAGAGGTGCTCAAGACGCTGCTCGATCGCGGCATTTTCGCGAGCATTAATCAGGCGCTGGACGTCCAGACCGCCACCACGCTGGCCGAAGCCTTTAACGGCATCGTCCACGTCATTTCGTTTGAAGAGGAAGTGGTCCAGGAAGTCCACAAGGAAGAGAAGGCAGAGAACCTGCAGCCGCGGGCCCCGGTGGTGACGGTGATGGGCCACGTGGACCACGGCAAGACCAGCCTGCTCGATGGCATCCGTGAAACCGACGTGGCCGCAGGCGAGGCCGGCGGAATCACCCAGCACATCGGTGCCTACCAGGTGTCGGTGGACGGCAGGCGCATCGTCTTCATAGACACGCCAGGCCATGAGGCCTTCACGCGAATGCGCGCGCGTGGCGCGAAGGTCACCGACATTGTCGTGTTGGTGGTGGCCGCCGATGACGGCGTGATGCCCCAAACGCAGGAGGCCATTGACCACGCCAAAGCCGCTGGCGTGCCCATCGTGGTGGCCATCAACAAAGTCGACAAGCCCGAGGCGCAGGCCGAGCGCGTGAAGCGGCAGCTTTCTGACCGCGGACTGATGCCGGAGGAGTGGGGTGGCGACACAGTGATGGTGGAGGTCTCTGCGCGGCAGAAGAAGAATCTGGACAAGCTGCTGGAGATGATCCTGTTGGTCGCGGATTTGCGCGAACTGAAAGCCAACCCGGATGCGCCGGCGACAGGAACCGTGCTCGAATCGCGCGTGGACAAGGGCCGCGGCCCCGTGGCGACCGTATTGGTGCAGAGCGGCACGCTGCACACCGGCGACGTCTTTATCTGCGGCGCCGTCTATGGGAAAGTGCGCGCCATGTTTGACGACCGGGGCCGCTCGGTGAAGCAGGCTGCGCCGTCCACCCCGGTCGAAGTGCTGGGCTTGCAGAGCGTGCCGGAGGCCGGCGACCAATTCCAGGTGACCGAGGAGGCCAGGGCGCGCCATATCGTCGAATACCGCCAGGCCAAGCTCCGCGAGGCCTCGCTCGCCCGCAGCGCCGGCTCACGCATTACGCTCGATCAGTTGCACGAGCAGCTCAGGGCCGGGGACGTCAAGGAACTGCCCATCGTCATCAAGGCTGACGTGCAGGGCTCGGTCGAAGTGCTGAGCGAAATGCTGCCCAAGCTTTCCACTGACCAGGTGAAGCTGAAGATCATTCACGCGAGCGTCGGCGCAGTGTCGGAAACCGATGTGCTTCTGGCTTCGGCTTCCAACGCCATCATCATTGCCTTCGGTGTGCGACCCGACCGCAAGGCGGCGGACCTGGCCCAGCAGGAAAACGTGGACATCCGGCCGCACTCGGTGATCTACGAGGTGTCCGACGAAATCAAGAATGCCATGACCGGGCTGCTTGAGCCTGTGTTGAAGGAGACTCCTCTGGGCCACGCCGAGATCCGCGATACCTTCCGCATCAAGGGTGTGGGAACCATCGCTGGCAGCTACGTTCAGGACGGCATCCTGAAGCGCGACGCCGAAGTGCGCGTGCTGCGCGATGGCGTGGTCATCTACACCGGGCGGGTCCAGTCGCTGCGCCGCTTCAAAGAAGACGCCAACGAGGTGCGCGCCGGGTTCGAGTGCGGCGTAGGCATCTCCAACTTCAATGACGTGAAGGTCGGCGACATCCTGGAATGCTTCGCCATCGTGAAACAAATCGCCGTCGACGTTGCCGACAGCCTAAGAACACATTGAGTTCAGTCCGCCCCTACCTGCGGGCCGGAGGGCAGACGTGCCGATCGGACTCCTCACCCTGGAAATTCACATCCCCGATGCCCATTCCCTGAAGGACAAACGGCAGGTGATCCGCAGCCTGAAAGACCGCCTGCGCGGGCAGTTCAACGTGGCCGTCGCCGAACTCGATCATCAGGAGCTGTGGCAGCGGTCGGTGGTGGGAGTAGTAAGCCTCTCGGGCGACGCAGCGCATCTCGAACAATCCCTGCAAGCGGTGTTTGCCGAGTCCGAGCGGCTGCTGGGTCGCGACTTGATCGGACACGAGATCGAACTGCTTTGAGGACTGGCCACCAGCGCTGATGCTGGTGCGGAAAGTGAACCACAACACATGACCGTGGCAGGCCATCGCCACGAGCGGGTCGCCGAAGAAATCCGGCACGAGGTCAGCGCTATGCTGGCCGGCGAGCTGAAAGATCCTCGCCTAGCCGGACTGGTGACGGTGACCGAAGTACGCGTCTCGCCGGACCTGAAACAGGCCCGCATCTATGTCAGCGTGATGGGCACTCAGGCTGAGCAGACCTCCACGCTCCAAGGCTTGGCTGCCGCTGCGGGTTACGTCCGGCACGAGTTGACCGAGCGGTTGCAAATGCGCCGCGCCCCAGAGGTTCACTTCGTGCTGGACCACACCGAGGAGTACGGGCAGCGGATTGAAGAGCTTCTGCGCCAAACCAAGAAAACGGACTGAAGCTGGCCAAGCCCAGGGACGCGAACGCCGAAACTTTCTCCCGTGCCGCGCAAGCCACAACTGGCGCCGTTCGACGGCGCCCTGGTGATCAACAAGCCGCGAGGCAAAACCTCACACGATGTTGTCGAAGCCGTTCGCCACATCGCTGGGTTCCGTCAGATCGGACATCTGGGCACGCTCGATCCGCTAGGGACAGGTGTGCTGGTGCTTCTGCTGGGCCGGGCCACGCGGCTGGCACAATTCTATGCCGGTCGGCGCAAGCGCTACGCCTGCGCGGTGCGCTTCGGCTTCTCGACCGACACCTATGACGCCGATGGGGAGCCGCTCGGACCGGACACCGCGCCGGAACTCCGTCGCGACGAGATCGAGCGAGTAGCTGCGCGATTTGTGGGGCGTTTCTCACAGATGCCTCCCCCTTTTTCGGCCAAGAAAATTCACGGTCGCCCGGCCCACGAACTGGCCCGCAAGAAAAAGCCGATCACATTGAAACCCGTCGAAGTGGAAGTGTATGAGTTGCGTTTGACCGGGGTGGAAGGCTCGTTTGCGCGATTTGAGATTGAGTGCGCCTCAGGCACCTACATTCGCTCAATCGCGCACGAAATGGGAGCAGCGGTTGGCTGCGCCGCCCATTTGGCTGAGATCACGCGCACCGCCGTGGGCGAGTTTACCCTCGATCAGGCGGTCACATTGGAAGAACTCGAGCAGGAGGCAAGAAATGCCGGGCTCGCCGAGTGGGTGCTTCCGCTCGAGCGGCTCTTAACCGACCTGCCGCGCGTCACCGTGCTCCCGATCGTCGAGCGGCGCGTGCGGCACGGTACTCGATTCAACGTCGCGATCGCTCAGATCCAGCCGGGCCGCGTCTCGACCGCGCAGGGGGCTCCAGCCGTGCTCGATTCCGGCGACTGGCGGCCGGCGCGGCTGCGCGTCTATAGCCAGCAGGAGAAGCTCATCGCCATCGCCGAAGCCATTGTGCCGCGCACCTACCAGCCCGTCGTCGTCCTCGACGCCGAGCCGTAAGGCGATTCCCCACGCGCGGGTGTCTCAGCTCGCCAGAATCTGCTCTGCGATGGATTTTTTCGGAGAGATTCCTCCGTCGCCCCTGCTCCCTGACATCTTGCCACTACTGGGCGGGCGCAAAAGTCGTCGGGGTACGTGGCGCCCCAGTTTTTCGAGTGCGGGCACGGAGAAGTTACGACGCTACTGGGGTGGCCGGGCGCCGCCAGGAGAGGGTTCTCCGCGGCCTGCGTAGATCGATCGGCGGGTCTGCGATGGCAAGCGCAGTGCCCGGGGCGTGATGACGATGAGCAGCTCGGTCTCCCGTACCTCAGTGTTGCGTACCCCGCCCAAATAGCCCACGCCGGGGAGGCGGGCGAATCCCGGTGACCCGGAGATGGTTCGCGTTTCGGTTTGCTCGATAATCCCGGAGAGCACCGCGGGTTCGTTTTCACGCAGGCGCACGGTCTGCTGGACTGTACGGTTGCTAATCACGGGGATACCATTGACTGCCGTGCCGGACAGGCTTCGGATTTCAAATTCCAACTGAAGCGTGACTTCGTTATTAACGTGCATTCGCGGTGTGGCGCGGACCTTCAGCCCGATCTCTTCGTATTCGGCGCCCGGAAATGCAGTTTGCGGTATGCCGCTTGGGGCAGTAAAGGTCGTCGTGTTCAAGATCACGGAAACGGTGTTATCTGCCTGGTTGATGATGGCTACGTCGGGCCGGTTGTCTTGATTGAAGTCAGCCGTCGCGAGAGCGCTGGGGCTGTTTCCGGTGTTAACGTCGGCGCGCAGGCCGATGGTGCCGTCGCCGTTGCCCAGCAGGATGGAGATCGTATTTGATCCCTGATTAGCAACCACCAGGTCCAGCCGGCCGTCCAGGTTGAAGTCCGCGGCAACCAACGCGACGGGACTCGTGCCAGTACTGAAGTCGTTTTTGGCATTGAAGGTGCCGTCCCCCTTGCCGAGCAGGATGGAGACGGTGTTGGCGGCCTGATCAGCAACGGCCAGATCGGCCCGACCGTCGCGGTTGAAATCGGCGGTAGTGATGGCGACGGGGCCCTTCCCTGTTGGAAAGTCAGTCTTTGCGTTGAAGGTGCCGTCGCCCTTGCCTAATAGGACCGAAACCGTATTGGCATTCTTGTTGACGACAGCCAAGTCCAGCTTGCCATCGCCATTGAAATCGCTGGCGGCCAGGGCCGTCGGACTGGAGCCGGTCGGAATGTCTGTTCGGGCCTTAAATGTCCCGTCACCATTACCGAGAAAGATCGAAACGGTACTGTCTGTCTGGTTCACAACCGCCAGGTCCAGCTTGCCGTCGGCATTGAAATCGCCGGCGACGATTGCGCTGGGCCCGTTGCCCGTCTGAGGCAGCGTTCCGCTCACCGGCTTGAACGTGCCATCGCCCTGTCCCAACAGGAGGGAGACCGTCTTGTCGACTTGATTGACGATTGCCAGGTCGAGCTTGCCGTCGGCATTGAAATCGCCGGCGACGAGGGCCACAGGGGTCGCACCGGTGGAGAAGTCGGTCTTTGTTCCGAATGAGCCGTCGGGTTTGCCCAGCAGGATGGAGACGTTGTTGGAAGTTTTGTTAGCCACGGCGAGGTCGAGTTGTTGGGAATTGCCGGTCCTGAAACTGGCTGCCACCACCGCCACCGGGCTCGTGCCGGTGGGAAAGTCGGCTCGGGGAAAGACGAGCTGGCTCGAGGGTGCTCCGGCCGCGGGCGGAAGAAAGCTGGGTCCCAGCACGCCCAGAGCAATGGGAAAACGCTCCCCGACAAAGAACGTGGCCGGCTGTCCCTCTTCGGCGCGCAACAGCACGCGCCGCCCGCTGCGAACCAGGTTGAGGGTTTTTGAGAAAGTTGAGGCCGCGCCGGGTAGGGTGGCTAAGAAAGTTGTTTGGCCGCCGCCGAAGGCTATCAGCGGTGGCAGCGTGGTGCCGAAGATGCGCTGGATGATAGCCAGCAGTTCCGAGGTGGTCCGTGCCTGCCGCAACGCCCGCACATCTGTGGGGCTGAAGGTAATCACCTGTGCGGTGGAAGGCGGTGTGATGCCGAGCTGGCGAGCCATGTTCCGGTCCACTTCCAGGATTTCGATCTCGAGCATGAGCTCGCCGCGGGCCCGTTCGATCTCCTGAAGGAGAGCCACAGCCAGTGCCACGTTTTCGGGGGAGTCGCGCAGGGTAAGGGTGCGAGTGCGCGTGTCCAGCTCGGCGTGGGTGATGCCGACAATCTCGCGCAACAGTCGGACCGTTTCCGTCATTCCCTCCGGCGTGGTCGCGGCAGACAGCAGCATCGTCCGCACGATCACCGGGGCGTACTCGCGCCGCTTGGCGGGAGTGTTCTCCGCCACGAAAAACGCGTGAGCGTCGAGCGCCTTCCAGAACGTTCTGGTCTCCTGGCCGAGTACCGTCATCGCGGTGGCAAAGTCCACGCCCCTTATCCGGAAATGGACCGGCCGCCCGGGCAGATCGGGGTCGAACGAGGCGACAACACCGAACTGGCGCGCTATGTCCTCATAAGCCGTGCGGACGTCGCCGCGATGATTGAAGTCGCGGGTACCAGCTTGCGGCTGGAGCTGCACGGGGGCTTCGGCCTCAGAGCCGCCCGGAAGTGGCGAAGGGGTCAGCTTCGCTTGCGGCGGCTCTGGTGGCGAAAACTGCGCCAGGCGTTCGCGCGCCACCGAGAAGCCTGGGTCGAGCTGCAACGCGGCGCGGAGTTCCTCGCGGGCGTGCTCCATCCTTCCGGCCAGGGCTTCTCGCTCGGCACGGTCCGTGTGCTGCTGCACTATCCGGAAGCGTGCCGCCTCGCGCCGCAGGACCAGGTCAGTGTCGCCAGGCGAGTAGGCCGCGGCTTCTGAGTAGGCGTCAAACGCGGCGCGCCAATCCTCGGCCTGCTCGGCTCGCAAACCCTTCTGATAAGCTTTTTTCGCTCTTCGAGGGTCTGCTCTCGTCTTTGATGTGCCGGCAGGGGAATTCTGCGGAGCTGGGGACTGCGCCGACGCGGGCGCCAGCCACAGCAGGAGAGCCGCCAGAGCGAAGAAAAAGCGAGTTTGGCCAGCGCGCCGCATTCCGGTCAGGGGTTCCAGAGTATTGTAACGGGACGTGCACACGAAGCGAGCTAATTTCCTTGACGGAGTTTCGCAGGGCAGGTAGACTGGGAAGCGTAGTTGTAACTCAGTTGCAACTAGGAGACCCCTGTTGCTCTCAGCTCTGCTTATCGCCCTGCGCGAAGGTGTCGAGGCCTCGCTGGTCGTCGGCATCGTCCTCGTTTATCTGAACCGCACTGCTCGTCCCCAGCTCGCGCGTTACGTCTGGGCCGGCGTGGCGATGGCGGTGGCCTCCAGCCTCGCAGTCTCTTTGGCCCTGGAGCGCTGGCAAGTGAGCCAGGACGGCTTCGAGGGCCTGCTGCTGCTGCTGGCCGCCTTCTTTGTGGTCACCATGATCGTTTGGATGAACCGCGTCGCGCGGCACCTGAAGAAAGAAATTGAACAGCGCGTAGAAACCTACGCCCGGCGGGCCACGCGAGTCGCAGGCATAGGGTTGGCAACATTCGTCTTTCTCATGGTACTCCGCGAGGGCGCAGAACTGGCGCTGATCCTCCGCGCCGTGCAATTGTCCAGCGAAGGCCTTGGCACCTGGATCGGCACAGGCCTGGGATTGGGCGTGGCTGTTGCCGTGGGCCTGTTTTTCTTCCAGGGCACGCTGCGGATCCCGCTCGGCCGGTTTTTCGCTGCTACCAGCACGATCTTGATTCTGGTGGCGTTTCAGCTGGCGATGACAGGTCTGCATGAAATTAGCGAGGCGCAGTGGATCCCTTCGAGCAAGCGCGAGATGGCAATCGTTGGCCCGATCGTGCGCAATGATGTCTTCTTCTTTGTCTTCATCCTGGGCGCAGCCGCGTTGCTGGTCTTGCGCGAGTGGCTGGCGATTCCGCTGGCCGGCGCGCCCGCCGCCACGGCTAATGACGCGGAGCGCCGCCGGGTCGAGTGGGAACGGCGCAAGCAGCGCCGGTGGATGTTTGCCGCGGCATTCACCTGCCTGGCAGTGGTGTCGGCGCTGGCCGCCGATTTTGTTTATGACCGCGTCAAAGCAGCGCCGCCGGAGGCCCGGCTGGTCTCGGCGCAGGGCGGGCACGTCGCCATCCCGCTTGCCGAGGTGAGCGACGGGGACCTGCACATTTATACGGTGGAGATTCAAGGCGCCGCCGTGCGTTTCCTGGTGATTCGCAAGCCCAATGGCTGGGGCACGGCGCTGGATGCCTGCCAGATTTGCGGCCCCGTCGGCTACCGCCAAGACGCCTCCAATGTGATCTGCCGGCACTGCGGCTCGGCGATCTACGTTCCTTCGATCGGCGACGCGGGGGGATGCAACCCCGTCCGCTTGCCTTCGCGAGTGGAAGCCGGCGAGCTGGTGATCGATTTGTGCGCGCTGGCCCAGGCTTCGACGCAAGTCCCCAAGTAGCTCCCTGAGCACAAATGTTCCTTCGCATCGTACGAGAATCGTTCGCGCGCACGCCGCGTCGCAAAGTGCTGACAGCAGCGGCTTTGGCGCTGGGCATGGCCGTGGCCACTGGCACGCTGAGTGTGGTGCTCGATGTGGGTGACCGGCTGGCGCTGGAGTTCCGCAGCCTGGGCGCCAATCTACTGGTCACCCCGCAGGCCGATACCCTTCCACTCGAAATCGGAGGGGTGGACTATCGTCCCGTGGACGCCGGCTCGTACTTGCCGGAGACCGAACTGGGCAAGCTGAAGACGATTTTTTGGCGAAACAACATCATCGGCTTTGCGCCGTTCCTCGAGGTTCCAGTGGAAGCGCAAACCTCCCGCACCCCGGCCGAGGCGAGCGCGGCGCGCAGCGGCCTTCAGGCGACGCTCCTGGGCACGTGGTACAAGCACGCCGTGGCGTTGCCTGATGGCGCGACGTTTGCCACAGGCGTCGCCAAGACGCACCCCTGGTGGCGCGTGGACGGCCGCTGGTTCGCCGATGGCGCGGCAGAGTGCGTGGTTGGCGCAGCGCTGGCCCACCGCGTGGGAATCAAACCTGGCGACACGGTGGACGTTCGTGCGGGCTCTGATTCTTCTGTGGCGACCAGGCGTTCAGCCACCTTGCAGGTCGTTGGCATCCTTTCAACCGGAGGGCCAGAAGACGAAGTTCTGGTAGCGCCGCTCGAGGTGGCGCAGAAGCTGGCCGGTCGCCCGGGGAGCTTCCGGCGGCTGCTGGTGAGTGCGCTGACCAAGCCCGAGGAGGAGTTCGCGCGGCGCGACCCGGACAAGATGAGCCCGGCGGAGTACGACCGATGGTTTTGTACTCCGTACATCTCCTCGATCGCGCACCAGGTGCAGCTAGTGCTGCCGGGGGTCGAGGCGCGTCCCATCCGCCGCGTGGCGGAAGGGGAGGGGCACATCCTGACGCGCCTGAGCGCGCTGATGTGGCTGATGACGCTGGCGGCCTTGGTAGCCGCGGCGCTCGCGGTCGGTGCCACTTCCGCAACGACGGTGATTGAGCGCCGCGCCGAAGTCGGATTGATGAAAGCGCTGGGCGCGGGCAATGGGCTGGTCGGCGCCTTCTTCCTCGCTGAACAGGCGCTGCTTGCGCTGGCGGGCGGCGTAGCGGGCTACGCACTCGGCCTGGGCCTGGCGCAGTTGCTCGGGAGAAGCGTCTTCGGCGTTCCGCCTACCCAGCGCCTGATCCTGCTGCCGGTGATCCTGGCGCTTGCGGTGTTGGTGGCACTGGCTGGCAGCCTGGTGCCGCTGCGGCGCGCGGCACGATATGAGCCTGCGCCGGTTCTGCGAGGCGAGTGATGTTCTGGCGGGTACTTTGGAAGTTGTTTCGCGCCAGCCGCGGCCGCCTGGGCGTGGCGCTGTTGGCCTTGGGAAGCGGTGCCGCGGTCTGTTCGGCGCTGATCAACCTGCAGCTCGACGCCGAGCGAAAACTGACGCGGGAGTTTCGCGCGTTGGGCGCCAACGTCATCGTCTCGCCCCTGCGCGAGGCTCGTGCAGCCGGAAATGAGTCGCCGCCGCTGATGAGCGAAAGCGTCTATCGCCGAATCGGAGCCCTCCGCAGTGCCAGAGTCGTGGCCGTCGCGCCATACCTCTATCTTGTGGCTCGGTCGCCCGTGGTAAACGCTGCCGAGCAGAGGGTGATTGTGGGCGGCACCATGCTCGACGAAGTGCGGCGCATGGCCTCATGGTGGAAGATTGAGGGCCAATGGGTGGAGGCGCGCGAGCACACGCCGCGCTGTCTGGTGGGACGCAACGCCGCCCGGCAACTGGGGGTCAAGCCGGGCAGCACACTGGAGCTGCGCTTTGCCGATCGCTCAGAGGTGTTCACGGTGGCCGGTGTGGTGATCGCCGGAGGTACCGAAGACAACCAGGTTTTCGTCAATTTACCTCGAGCGCAAGAGCTTGCTGGGTTGGAGGGGCGCATTGGCTTGGTGCAGTTGAGTGTGAGCGGTTCACCCTTCGAGCTGGAGGCATTCACCAGCCGGCTGGCGACTGCGCTTCCGGGATTCGAGGTGCGGCCCGTGCGGCAGCTTGCCGAGGCCGAAGGGCATCTGCTTGGCCGCATCCGCGTGCTCATCCTTTCCGCCGTGATTTTGATCCTGGCACTAACCACGCTGTGCGTGCTGGCGACGATGGCGGCGCTGGCGATGGAGAGGCGCCGCGACGTGGGTTTGATGAAGGCCCTGGGCGGTTCGATGTCGCGTGTGTTTCGGTTGTTCCTGACCGAGGCCGGTTCGCTGGGCGTGTTGGGAGGGTTGCTCGGCTATGTCGTGGGCATCCTCCTTTCGGAGTGGATGGGGCGACGTGTGTTTGGCGTGGGCGTCACGCCGCGGCTGGAAGTTCTGCCGCTGACCGTGGCACTCATGGTCGGGGTGGCATTGGCCGGAGCGCTGCCACTGCGTCTACTCGGCCGGGTGCGTCCTGCCGTGATACTGCGAGGCGAGTGATGGCCACTCTCGTCCAAGTCGAGCAGCTCACCAAAGAGTTTGGCACCGTGCGCGCGCTGGCCGATGTCAGCTTCACCGTCGACGCGGGCGAGTGGATCGCCATCATGGGGCCGTCTGGCTCCGGCAAGACCACGCTGATCAATATCCTCGGCGGCCTGGAGATGCCCACATCGGGCCGCGTTCGGGTGGACGGCACCGACGTGGGCAAACTCGACGAAAGGCAACTAACACGCTACCGCGCAGAGAAAATTGGCTTTGTCTTCCAGCAATTTCATCTGGTGCCGTACCTGACCACGCTCGAAAACGTAATGTTGGCGCAATATTTCCACAGCATCACCAACGAGGCAGAGGCCGCTGCGGCGCTGCGCCGGGTGGGCCTGGGCGATCGCATGACGCATTTGCCGGCGCAGCTCTCCGGGGGGGAGCAGCAGCGCGTGGCCATCGCGCGGGCGCTGATCAACCAGCCCAAGCTGATTCTGGCCGACGAGCCTACCGGGAACCTGGACGAGGCGAACGAGCAGATCATTGTGAATCTATTGCGCGAACTGCACGCCGCGGGCCATACCATCCTCGTGGTCACACACGACCCGATGATTGGCCGGCTGGCCGACCGGCGAATCGAGCTGGCGCACGGGCGGCTGGCGCAGATCATTGTCTTCTCCGCCGAGGACGAAGAACGCTTCGATCATCTGCTCGAGCAGATCTGGATTTGCGGCGAGGAAGGCATCACTGCGCAGGTCGAGCGCATCCGCACCCTGGGCTCGGTGGACCCGGTGCGGACGCTGGGCCGCATGGCGGACTTGCGGCTGGTCGAGGTGCGTGATGCGGAGGCGCGGCTTACCGAACACGGCAGCAACCGCGCGCGCGACGTCATCCGGCGCCACCGCCTGGCCGAAAGATTGTTCACCGACACGTTTGCGATCCCTGACTCCGAAGTCCATTCGCAGGCCTGCAAGTTCGAGCACATCATCAGCCCGGAACTCGACCAGAAAATCTGCACCTTCCTCGGCCACCCAAAAACCTGCCCGCACGGCAATCCGATTCCGCCGGGCGCCTGCTGCGCAAACGGCTGAAGGCTGGAACAGGCGCCGGCAGATGCTGCTAGCATAGGAAAGCGATGCCACTTCCCATCGACACGCGGAAAAAACCGACCGGCATAAAGGTGCACGTCTCGACCGGCGCAGGCGTGGATATCACCTGGGCTGACGGCCACTCGAGCCACTACGATTTTGTCTATTTGCGCGACAACTGCCCCTGCGCTTTGTGTGACGACGACCGCAAGAAAAAAGCCGCCCTGGCCGGCTCCGAAGGCGCAGGACCTGCAACCGCCGTGCTGCCCATGTTCAAGCCCAAGGCCAAGGCCAAGTCCGCCGCGCCGATAGGCAACTACGCCATTCAGATCGATTTCACCGACGGCCACTCCACCGGCATCTACAGCTACGACTACCTGCGCACCATCTGCCCGTGTGACAGCTGCAAGCTGGAGTTCCGCTCGACCACGCAATAGTTGGGGCACCGCTGCCGCTATGGATTGGACGTGGAGCCACAGTTAACCCTTGGTGCGCAAACGGCATCCCCCAGGTGTAGACATCCATTGCCAGAAGTGGGAGCATAGTGCCCCGGCAGCGTCTCTCAACCACTGCATGGAACCCACCATCAACCAACAATCGCTCGAATCAGCACGCCCCAGCGCGATCCCGCGCGTGCTGGTGGCCACCACGGCCATGCTCACGTTCATCTCTTTCTGGCGGGCCGCGGCGATCGTCCTCAACGACCTGGCCTCTTCGGCCTATTACGCCGGCGGCGAGGCCGAGCGATACATCGGCAAGACAGCGCCATGGTTCATTCTGGCCATCATGCTGTTCTCTTACGCGGTGCGCGCGATCTACGTGGAAAGCTGCAGCATGTTTGTGCGTGGCGGCGTGTACCGCGTGGTCAAAGAGGCGCTGGGGGGAACGCTCGCGAAGTTCTCGGTCTCGGCGCTGATGTTCGACTATATCCTGACTGGCCCCATCAGCGGAGTCTCGGCAGGGCAATATCTCGCCGGTCTGATTAACGAGTTCCTGGCCTACGTCCATTTCCCTGTTGCCGTGCCGGTGAACGGGACCGCGGCGGCGTTTGCGGTGGTCGTCACGTTCTATTTCTGGTGGCAGAACATCAAGGGCTTCCCGGAGTCAAGCCACAAAGCTCTGCGCATCATGCAGTTCACCACGGTGATGGTGGTGTTGCTGATCGGCTGGTGCGGCTACACGCTGTGGGTGCGGGGCGGGCACCTGCCACCGCTGCCCTCGCCGCGCAATCTGCGGCTCGGGAAAGAGGCGCTGGGCTGGCTATATGGCAGCCGGATCCCGCAGATGTTCGGGTTCGTCGCCATCCTCGTCGGGCTTGGCCACTCGGTGCTGGCGATGAGCGGGGAGGAGTCGCTGGCTCAGGTCTACCGAGAAATCGAGTCGCCCAAACTCCCGAACCTGAAAAAGGCTGGCTTGGTCATCTTCATCTATAGCCTGGTGTTTACCTCGCTGGTCTCCATCTTCGCCGTCATGATCATCCCGGACGGCGAGCGCCCGAAGTTCTTCGAGAACCTGATCGGCGGCCTGGCTATGAACCTCGAGGGCCCCATCGCCCTCCGGCTGCTGTTCCACGGATTCGTGGTGGTGGTGGGCACGATGATCCTCTCCGGCGCGGTGAACACTGCAATTGTAGGGTCGAATGGGGTGCTGAACCGCGTCTCGGAAGACGGCGTACTTACGGAGTGGTTTCGCCAGCCGCACCGGCGCTTTGGCACCTCGCACCGCATTATCAACATCGTCGTCGGGCTCCAGATCCTCACGATCATGATCAGTCGCGGAAACGTCAGCTTCCTCGCCAATCTCTATGCCTTCGGCGTGATCTGGAGCTTTGCGATGAAGGGGGTGGCGGTGTTGGTCCTGCGCTATACCCACCCCGGGGAGCGCGAGTATCGGGTTCCACTGAACCTGAAATTGGGTGGCGTGGAGATTCCTGTGGGCCTCGCGCTGATCACACTTGTGCTACTCGCCATCGCGATCGTGAACCTCTTCACCAAACCGGAGGCGACCGTCGCCGGACTCGTCTTTTCCGTCCTTCTATTTGGTGTGTTCCTCATGTCAGAGAGGAGCGTGCACAAGCGCGGCCAGGCTTACGTCGAAATGGATCAGTTCCACGTGGCCGCGCAGCAGGAACTCTCGCCGGCAAGCCTCGGCGTCAAGCCCGCGAACATTCTTGTTCCGGTCAGCAACTACCACGCGCTCTATCATCTGGCTGGAGTGTTGGACCGCGTCAAGCCCGGCCGAAAAGACGTCGTTGTGCTGCATGTTCGCCTGCTGCGGCGAGCGGGCTCCGGCGAATCCGAACTCGAAGCCAAGCAACTGTTTGGCAGCATCGAGCAGTACCTGTTCACCCAGGCGCTCTGCTTGGCGGAGAGACGGGGGAAGAGCATTCGTCTGGCCGTCGTGGCGGCCACCGACATGTGGGACGGCATCCTGCGCGCGGCGCAAAACCTGCAATCCTCAACGATTGTGCTGGGGCGGTCGTCGAAATGGAGCGTTGCGGAACAGGCGCGGCAGATCGGGCTGGCTTGGGAGCGGCTGACGGATCCGCGGCCCCAGTTCAACCTGGAGATTTTCATGCCGGGGGGGACACGGGAGTTCTTCATGCTGGGTCCACATGCGCCGCACCTGACGGCGAACGAGGTCAAACTGGTGCACCAGCTCTGGCTGCAATTCAACGAGCAGGTCGCGCCGGCGTATGAGCTTCACCACCACGACGTAGTTCATTTCGCGTTGAACGAGGTCGAAAAGGAGCTTGCCGAAGACAAGCTCCAGGAAGTCATTACCCGCCTAAAGCAACACTTGGAAGACAACAAAGCCCGCCGGACACAGGGCTCGTAATCTACCCTCAGGAATCTCGGAAGCGCTAGCCGCCTTCAGAGCAATTTCTTCCTCTGTCTTTCAAACAATACGCCGTTGGCGTCTTCAGCGAGCGCGAAGCGCTGGCTTTGCCTAGCAAGAAGTCTCGCAGGCTGCTCTCGTTCAGCTGTCACTCCTTGCAGGAATCAGCCGCCGTAGGCGAATCCGGCTTCGCGCAGGGTCAGCGGTTCTTCGTTGCGTCGCACGCCGGCGGCCACCACCTCGCCGACGAAGATGGTGTGGTCGCCGCGAAACAGTGTTTCCACCACGCGACACTCGAACCACGCTGGGGGGTCGACCAGCACCGGCGCCCCGGTTACTCCCGACCCAAAGCGAAAGCCGTTCATCGTGTCGCCTTGCACCGCGGCTCCTTTGAAAAAACTGGTGGCCAGGTCTTTCTGGCTCCGGCCGACGATATGCACGGCAAAAATGCCTGAAGTGGCGATGGCCTGGTGCAGTGAGCTGTCGCGCTGGATGCCGGCCATGACCAGCGGCGGCGAGAAGGAGCTCTGCGAAAGCCAGTTGATCGTGCCGCCGGCATAGCCATTCAAGTCGCGCGACGTCGCGATGTAGAGTCCGTAGGTGAGGAGGCGAAGCGCCTTTTTTTTGTCGTTTGGGTCCATGGAGATCGTCGCCGCGCCAGCGGTCTCAGTTAGCGCGTGCCAGCAGCGCCGCACTTACCAGCCCGCGCACCACTAGGATGCCGCCGGAGGCGCCCAGCAGCGGCGCAACCCATCGCAACGGCGCACCGGCGATGCCCAACATCAGCGCGCCCACCAGCACCAGCGACCCGCCGCGCACACGATTGTCCGCGCGCGAGGACGAGCGCTCCATGTGCCACCAGGCGCGCAGGCCCCAGTAGATTAGAAACGCGCCCAGCCCGATCCATGCCGCCGACCGGCGATCCGACAAGAATCGACCTGCAAACCGGCCCGTTGCCGCCAGCCACACGAGCAACACGCCGAGCAGAACAAAAACCAACTCGGATAGCAGCCGAAACACCTTGTTCGGACTCAGCATTGTCCCTGAATGGGCCGGCTCGGACGCCGACCTTAAACGCGTTCGATGCGCACCTTCCGGATGACCACCGGCTCGCGGGGGCGGTCGTTCGAGTCGCGCGGCACTTTGGAGATTTTTACGGCGACCTCCTGGCCTTCGACCACTTCGCCGAAAATCGTGTGGCGGTTGTCTAGCCACGGCGTGGGCGCCACGGTGATGAAAAACTGGCTGCCGTTGGTATTCGGGCCGGAATTGGCCATGGAGAGCTTACCCGGCTGGCTGTGCCGCAGGGATGAGTGGAATTCATCGGCGAATCGATAGCCGGGGTCGCCGGTGCCATTGCCGAGCGGGCAGCCGCCCTGAATCATGAAATTGGGGATCACGCGGTGGAAGATCAGGCCGTCGTAGAACGGCCGTTTCACTTTCTGGCCGGTGCGGGGATCCTTGAATTCTTTAGCGCCCTCTGCCAGGTCGATAAAATTTGCCACCGTCTTCGGCGCTTCTTTCTCAAACAGCCAGCAGATCATCGAGCCCTGCGAAGTCTCCAGCACCGCGTAGGTTCCCGGGGCACGCGTCACCTGAGCTTCTCCTCTCTTTTCGTGGAGTGACGACTAGGCATTATCGCCCAAGCCCGAAAGTGAAGCAAACGGCGTCCTTGGATTCTGTTTTCGCGCCGCTGCAAACGGATCCGGGTCTGCTTGCGTCCATTTGCTCCGGGGTTTCTCGGTCGCGGCGTTCGACAGCGGTGCTAGAATGAGTGGCTTTTCGCGTGGAATCGCGCAGTCTAGCTGCGTCATCCAATGGAGGACGAGGGAGACGAAAGTGCACAACGTCATCATTATCGGCAGCGGCTGTGCTGGGCTCACCGCTGCCATCTACGCCGCCCGCGCCAACTTGAAGCCTCTCGTGATTGACGGCTACGAACCCGGGGGGCAACTGACTCTCACGACCATGGTCGAAAACTATCCGGGCTTTCCCGATGGCATCCTGGGGCCGGAGCTCATCGAGAATATGCGCAAGCAGGCCGCGCGCTTTGGCGCCGAATTCAAGGCCGGCGCGGTCTCCGATGTGGACCTGAGCCGCCGCCCCTTCATGGTCATCGCGGGAAAGGAGACCTACGAATGTAAGGCGCTGATCGTAGCCGCGGGCGCTTCGGCGCGGCTGCTGGGCCTGGGGTCGGAGCGCAAGCTGATGGGCCACGGAGTTTCCACCTGCGCCACGTGCGATGGATATTTTTTCCGCGACAAAGAGATTGCCGTGGTGGGCGGCGGCGACTCCGCCATGGAAGAGGCCTCCTTCCTAACTAAGTTCGCCAGCCGCGTGAACCTAATTCACCGGCGCGACGAGTTTCGCGCCTCGAAGATCATGCTGGAGCGTGCTCGCGGCAACGAAAAGATTCGCTTTGTGACCCCTGCCCTTGTCGAAGAGGTGCTCGACGTCAGCAAGGGCGCTGTCGAAGGGGTCAGGATCCGCAACCTGGAGACCAACAAGGTTTCCACTCTGCCGGCTGAAGGCCTGTTCATTGCTATCGGCCACGACCCCAATACGAAGGTTTTTCGCGGCAAGCTCGATATGGACGCGAATGGCTACCTGATCACCAAGAACGGCACCCGCACCAACGTCCCGGGCGTATTTGCGGCCGGCGACGTCCAGGATCATCACTACCGCCAGGCCGTGACGGCCGCCGGCTCCGGATGCATGGCGGCGCTGGACGCGGAGAAATTCCTCGAAGCGCGAAAAGACTAGGGCCTGTGTTTACGCCGGGGCATAATCGGCAGCCGATGCCGGCAGAGTTATTCTTGGGTCGTGTTTCATCCAAGCACTGCCAGGCGCGCCCCTCCTGCCTAAGCCAGAACTCCCCGAACAGCGAGCCGCGTTACGAACCGGGCGGCCAGGAATGATGCGCGCCCTCCTGCTCGAACTCTCAGACAGCCACCGCCTGGCGCGCTGGGTAACCTCGCAGGGCATGACCCGGCGCATGGCCCGGCGGTTCGTGGCCGGTGAGGAGCTGGAAGACGCGCTGGCCGCCGCGGGGACCAGCAACCGGGCGGGGATGCTGGCCAGCCTGGATTATTTGGGCGAAAACGTGGCCAGCGAAGCCGACGCGCGACGCGCCCGCGACGCTTACCTCAACGTCTTCGACCGCATCGCGCAGGAGAAACTCGACGCCAACGTCTCGCTTAAGCTGACGCAGTTGGGGCTCGACTTGAGCGAAGAGCTCTGCCAGGAGCTGATGGAATCCATCGTCGAGCGCGCCGCAGGTTACGGCAACTTCGTGCGCATCGACATGGAGGGTTCGGCCTATACCGAACGCACGATTGCACTCACCAAGCGCGTGCGCGCGAAGAGCCCGGCGGTGGGCGTGGTCATCCAGTCCTATCTCTACCGCAGTGAGCAGGACGTCACAGACCTGATCAGCATCGGTTGCCGCCTGCGCCTATGCAAAGGCGCTTACAAGGAGCCGCCCGAGATCGCCTTCCCTGCCAAGGGCGATGTAGACGCAAACTATGTAAAGCTGATGCAACTGATGCTCTCGAGCGGCATTTATCACGGGATTGCCACGCATGACCCGCGGATGATCGCCGCGACGCTCAGCTTCATCGCTCAACACAAGATCCCAAAGGATCAGTTCGAGTTTCAGATGCTCTACGGGATTCGCACCGACCTCCAGAAAAAACTAGTGCGCGATGGGTATCGCATGCGCATCTACATCCCCTACGGTAGGGACTGGTTCCCGTACTTCATGCGTCGCCTGGCCGAGCGCCCCGCCAATCTGATGTTTCTGGTCCGCAACCTCTTGCGCAGCTAGTGCCGTTCCAACTATTTGAGCCGACGCAGGCCGATTGCTCCCCCTGGGACGCGGATGCTATAAACAGAGCATGGCTTCTCGAAAGAAGGAAGACGCGACCGAGAACGTGCTCGAGTTGTTCCGCACTGCGGCGAGTTTGCCGGATGAGCAGATCGATCTGGTGGAAGGCGCGCTGCTCATCGCCCAAGGGGAATACGCGACGCTCGACCGCGCGGTCTACCGCCTCCGGGTCGAAGAGATGAGCCGCGAGGCCCGCGAAGTTTGCTCGAATCGAAGCGGGGTTGGTGCCGGAGTTCAAACAGGGATTCCGACCGGCCAGCGGCTTGCGCAATTGAGCCAATTGTTCTCTGCGCGCTGGGGCTTTCACGGCAACCTCGAAGACTATTACGACCCGCGCAACAGTTTCCTGAACGACGTGCTGGACCGCCGCACCGGCATCCCGATCACGCTTTCCCTTGTTTACATCGAAGTCGGCCGCCGCGCGGGGATGAGCCTGGTCGGTGTGGGCATGCCCGGGCACTTCCTGGTGGGCTCTGCCGACCGCAGCGACATCTACGTGGATGCGTTTTCCGGCGGCGCGCTGCTGACGCGCGAAGATTGCGCCGCGCGCTTGCGCCAGCTCCAGCCCGGCGTCGTCTTCCGGCCGGAGTTCCTTGACCCGGTTGGCCCGCGGCAGATCCTCACCCGCATGCTGAGCAACTTGCTGGACATCTATCTCCGCACCGAGCGTTTTCCGAAGGCGCTCTCAGCGCTGGAGATGATTCTCTGCCTGCAACCCGACGAGCCGGGATGGCTGCGGCGGCGCGCGCTGGTCCACTACCAATTGAAGAACTACTCGCGCGCGATCGCCGATCTCGAGCAGTATATGGAGCGCGCCCCTGAAGACGCGGACCGCGAAGACGCGGTCAAGCAGTTGAAGCTCCTGCACCACCTCCGCGGCATGGTCAACTAGCGGGCACGGCTGGCGGGTTGTGGCTTCAGCCGCGACATCTGCCGCGCCCCACCGGGAGCATAGGGGCTGGCCCCGGCCCCTACCTTATTTTTCGGCAGACGGCCACGCCGTCGCGCAGCGGGATGATCACAGGAAGAAGCTCACGCGAGGAGTAGATCAAGCGGTTGAATTCCTGGATGCCGCGGGTGGCCTGGTCGGTGGCTTTGCGAGCCACGCGCCCGGACCAGAGCGTGTTATCGGCAACGAGCAAGCCGCCGCGTCGCAGCCGGGGCAGCGCCTTGCGGAAGACAGCGGGATACTGGTGCTTGTCCACGTCGTTGAAGATCAAGTCAAACTTGCCCGGCACGCTGTCGATGAGCGCGACCGCATCTCCCACCAGAATGTGAATACGGCTGGCTACGCCGGCGCGACGGAAATATGCCAGGGCGCGCCGGGCGTTGTCAGGACTGCCGTCGGTGTAATGCACCTGGCCTCCGCGACCTGCGGCCCGCGCGAGCCAGATGGTCGAATAACCAATTGCCGAGCCCATCTCGAAAATGCGCTTGGCGCCAGAAATCTCCACCAGCAGCGCGAGAAGGCGCCCCACAGCGGGGCCAACGATGGGAATGTCGCGCCGCCGGGCGTATCGTTCCATTTCCGCGAGCGCCTCGTCGCGCGCCGGCAGGATGCTGTAGATATACCGCTCGACAGCCGAGGAAATAATTTTGTTCATGGCGTGTGCTCAGGAGCGACGTGGATGAGTTTCTGCGTAATCCCCCTCATGGATCGGGCGGGCCTTTGAGGGCCGACGAGGAAGAAAATACACCCATGCTTTGAACCGCCGGCCATTTTCCAATCGAACCAAGGATAGCCTGCGCACGAACAGGGAATTCCGAGGTTGTTCTCGGTGGTATTCCTCGGCTCGGTCCAGCTCCTCGAGTTGTTTATCGGGGTTCGAGAGCTCATATACTTCCCCTGTGATTTTGTTTTGAGGGGAGGAGGAAGGCACCGCGCCGGGGAACCGACCCAGATCGTACAGATGGCCCTGAATCTTCCCTCTCCCCACGTAGCGCTCCGCTAATTTCCTGAGTAAAGGGTGAAGGGCAAAGCCGCGGCGCAAAGTTCCGTACACGAATAGCCGTTCCCTGCGCGGCCCAACCTTATCGCGCCCAACCGGAGTCCCTCGATTCTTCCTCACTGCATCGCAACCTAGCTCAGGCTCTCGCCAGGCTTGAGCGCGTGGATTTCGAGGCCGGCAATGTCCTGGGTAAGTTCGCGGAGTGCTTCGGGTGTGCCGGTGAGCGCAGGGAATGTCCCGTAGTGCATGGGCACCACGTGGCGCACGCCGAGCAGGCGAATTGCCAGGGCCGCCTCGCGCGGGCCCATCGTATAGAGGTCGCCGATGGGCAAGCAGGCCAGCTCCGGCGCGTAGAGTTCGCCGATGAGTTTCATGTCGCCGAAGACGGTCGTGTCTCCGGCGTGATAGACGGTCAGGCCGCCTGGCAAGCGGACAATGTACCCGCAGGGTTCGCCGCCGTAAACGATCTTGCCATCGTCCTCGATGCTGTTCGAGTGGATAGCGTGGACCATGGTGACTTCGATCTCGCCGGCTTTTTGCGTGCCACCCTTCGACATCGGCAGCGTTTTCGAGATGCCCTTGGACTCAAGCCACAAGCAGGTCTCGTAGATGGCGACGATCTGCGGCTTGTGCGCGCGAGCGAGGGCCAAGGCGTCGCCCAGATGATCGCCATGGCCGTGGGTGATCAGCATGACGTCAAGCCGGGCGAGTTTCTTGAGCGACTCGGGGCACGCCGGATTGCCCGTGAGCCAGGGGTCAACCAGAATGACCTTGCCGCTTGGGGTAGTCACCCTGAAGGTGCTATGGCCGAGCCAGGTGATTTTGCTTCCGCAGGTGCGCAGCATGGAGGCCTCCTCGGCTCAGCGGCCCTCCGGGCCGCTTTCCGTTCCCGTGGCAGGTGATCCTTTCCGATCGGATTCTAGTAGTGCCCGAATGGCTTTCTCGAATCTTTCGCGGGGATGCTCGCCGACCAGGTGCCCGACCTCGCCGCCGTCGCGCCCATAGAAAAAGGTCGCGGGGATGGCGCCGCTCCACTTTGGATTGACCGCGTTGATAAACACCTCTTCGCTGCCGGGACGCTTGCGGTAGTTGGGGAATACCGGTTTGTTTCGCGCAAGGAAGTGGCGCACCAGCGTGATCTCGCCGTCGTCGTCTAGGCTGATCCCGACCACGATCAGGCCTTGCGGGGCGTACTGGCGCGCGAGGTCGTTGATCATGGGGTATTCCTCGCGGCAAGGCTCGCACCAGGTGGCCCAGAAGTTCACTAGCAGCGGCTTGCCCCGGTAGCGCGCTAGGATATCCCGATACCCCTGTTGGTCGATCACCATTGGATCATCGGCGGACTGCGCTGCCGGCGGTTTTGGCTTGGGCTTCTGCGGCGGCCGCCCGGTCAGGGACAACGAAGCTGCCGCGCAGATGAGGGCAAACGAAGCGATGCGCCAAGTTGCAAAATGTGAAGTCATCTTTTTTCTGGCTCTCTGGTTTCTCGCGCGATTTCGGGGCGCCGCTAGCGCCGTTCCAACTCTTGTGAGCTAGTGTTTTTCCACAAACCCGCACGCGCTGCCGGATTCTCTTCCCAACTCGTCATTCGGGCTCAAATAGTTGGAACGGCACTAGGAGCGCGGGATTCGCTTGATGGTGCAACCGAAGGCCTTGGTCTCCGCAACTGCTACTGGCTTGCCGGCCGCCACGGCGTCAAGGGCGGCGCTAAGGTCCCTCGTTGTGATGTGCGCCGGGTCGCGACTATCGTCGATCCGGCCGTGATAGCGCAGCGTCCAGTCCGGTGCAAACAGGTAAGCTTCCGGTGTCACCGATGCGCCGAGGTAATCGGCCACGCGGTTGTCCGGATCCTTCAGGATCGTGAACCCAAGACCCTTTTCCGCGGCGTGCCGCGCGACCTCATCGGCCGGTTCGCTGTGGTTGGAGTTAGCGCCGATGACGGCGAAACCGCGCGCAGTGTACTCCCTCGCGAGCTCGGCCATGCGCTGGTTGTAGTCGTTGGAAACCGGGCAACGCGTCGCGACGAAGATCACCAGCGTGCCGCTGCGCCCGGTGAAGTCGTAGAGCGAAGCGGGCTCACCTGTGAGTTTTGTGAACTGCACGTTGGAAACTTTCCCGCCGATCGTCACTTGCGATGCCGGTACCGGCCCCTGCCGCGCCCAGACCCACACCCCCACTCCCACTGCCGCCACAGCCAAACCTAGAATGACTTTGCGCATAAAAGAGGCTCCCCTTGGCGTTCCCTTTGATCGTCTCGAACTCCAAACGAGCCCCCATTGTAGCCGCGCAAGCGGTTTCAATTCAATCGGGTCTGATTGGTAAGAGCGACGGGGCTTGAGCGCTATGCGGGCGGCGTGCTCTTCGCGCTCTGCTCATGCCCTAACTAACGAGCGGCGGGGCGACGTTCTGTACGACAAGCTGGCTCGTTTTGGAACATCGTGATGGGCGTCGGCAACTTTGGGGAATGCCTCCTTATGCTAGAATAGGCTTGAGCGGTGCAGCTTGTACCGGGGTGGCTTTGATGGTATAAGCCCCGGTTCTGGCTGGCCTCGCCTCAGGATTCTTGGCATTATTGGGTTTGGGGATCTCGCTCAAGGAGAACTGCGATGACGTATGTGATTGCTGAGCCCTGCATCGGAACCAAGGACACGGCTTGCGTGGACGTTTGTCCGGTGGACTGTATCCATCCGCGCAAGGATGAGCCGACCTTCGAGACCGAAACGCAGCTTTATATTAATCCGGCCGAGTGCATCGACTGCGGCGCGTGCGTTCCGGTTTGCCCGGTGACTGCGATCTTCGCTCTGGAAGACCTGCCCGAGAAGTGGGCCAATTTCACGCAGCTCAACGCCGATTGGTATACGAAAAAGACCGCCTGAGAATTAGCAAGGGCTCAAGAGATCTGGAGACAGAAAATTGTGGCGGGCCTGCACGGGCCTGCCATTTTTTTCGGACGGCCAGCGGTATGAAACTACGCCGTCAGGGCCAGATTTAGCCGTGCCGTAGAAGGTCTTTAAAACGAGGGACTTGCGGAGCGGGGAGCGCCCCCGTTGACTAGTTCGGGGAGTCTCACAGCCTTCCGCCGGTATCAGGCATCGAACTAAAGGATATAATTTGTCTTCACCACTCGACTAGTCATCTTGGAGGAGGTCATCATTGAGGAAAGCGTTCGCCGTCACCGTTATCATCACAGTGTTATTATTGGTTGGAATCTTCGCCCGCGGGGCGAAGAATCCTCGCCCTTCTGCAGCCGTAGATACAGACACAAAGGTCATCGAACTTATCGCCAAGCAGTATGATTTTGCTCCCGAAGAGATTCACGTGAAGAAGGGAGCTAGGGTGCAGCTGAAGGTCCGCGCCGCTGACAGGAGCCACGGTCTCAAAATGAGTCTCTACCCCGACGGCGCCGATCAAAGCGGGCCGCCCGGCTTGAAGATTGATCCGCCACAGGTCAATTGGAAGATCGAAAAGGACGAGGAGCGCATCATTGAGTTCGTCGCCGAGCGCGCTGGGACCTACGGTTTCAAGTGCTCGATCTTCTGCGGCTTGGGCCACGGCGGTATGAGGGGTAAGCTGGTCGTTGAAGAATAATTCGCGCGGGGCAGGCGCCGGCTTATCCAGTTGCTAGCGCAGTCAGCCGACCGCGAAGAACCCACGCGGGGATTTCCAGCGTGGGTTCATTTTATCCTCGGTCTTCAGTGACCAAGTGAGGGTCGGATCCTGGGGAGTTGCTCCCGGCCTGGGTCGTGGCCGGCAGCGAGCGCCGCAATCCACCGGCGCGCCGCGGCCCGCAACGCTTCGAGCTCGAGCCCGCGGTGCTTTTCGGGAAACCGATCGAGCTTTTTCAGGCCGGCGGCCAGCAGCGACTCCGCACCACAGCGATTACTGCGCATATAGTGATGGAACGCTGCGGCCAATTGGATGATGCCCTGCAAGAACGTTCGCTCAGGTTCCGGGGCGGGTAGCCAGATCTCCTCCCAGGTTTCGTGGGCTTCAAAGAAGTGGCCGTGGTTGAACTGCTCGACCCCTTTCTGAAATTTTTCGTCCACATTTCGTGGATTCATCTCTGGCATTTCAATTGCCAATGCGCTTTGCGGGGCTCGCGCGCTGCGCGCGAAACCCGGCATAATAGCAGACTCTCCGGTGCGGCAAGCATCCGGATGAACGCCGTGCAGCGGCGGGAGGACTGTCCTAAGCCTGTGTCCGATGCGCCGTCGAGAGCAGCGAGCCGGGCGATGAATATTACGATTGAAATCCCGGGCGTCATCCTCGGGGTGATCGAGGCCAGCCAGACGCGGGTCGGGCCTGCCGACGCGGAGCTGGCGAGTGAGATGGATGCCGCCTGCGAGCGGATGCGGCGCGAGTTGAGCATGCAGCAGGTGGCAGAGCTGGCGCCGATTCACGCCGTGCGCGCGATGTTCCGCGCCTGGGGAGTGGATCCCGCGCGATACCGGCCCTCAGCGGAGGCGCTGCTGCGGCGGGTGGTGCAGGGCAAGGGTCTCTATCGCGTCTCAAACGTCGTGGACATCAACAACCTCGGCTCGATCGAGACCGCCTGGCCGTATGGGAGCTACGACCGCGCGGCGATCGCTTTGCCCGTGGCACTGCGGCTTGGCCGCGTGGGAGAAAAATACGAAGGCATCGGCAAGCAAACCTGGCACCTGGAAGGCCGGCCGATTTTGGCCGATGGTCATGGGCCATTCGGCAGCCCCATCAGCGATTCGACGCGGACGATGATCACCGAGGCCGCTCGCGCAGTCTTCACGGTGATCTTCGCGCCGGCAAGCAGCAAGGCTGGCGCAGTCGAGCGGGCGATCGAGCGGCACGCGCGCCGGCTCGAGCGGTATGCTGGCGCGACGATCCAGGAGGTGGCGGTCCTTACTTAGTGATTGCGAAGCTTTGCTGGAACCGGACTGGCTTGGGTTGCATCTACAGTGTGTCAGCTTATCAATTCCGTTGAGAAGAATTGCGGGTTTCGCTCTATTATTAACAGTCTTTGTAAGGGGTTCCCAATTGTCGAAGCTGCACTTGGTTCTGCTCATCCACGCACACCAACCCGTCGGTAACTTCGACAGCGTGCTCGAGAAGTGTTACCAGCGCTCCTATCTGCCGTTCGTGGAGTGTTTGGAGCGTCATCCTTCGATCCGTCTGGGTCTTCACTATTCGGGCCCGCTGCTGGAATGGATCGAGCAGAGTCACCCGGAATATTTCGAGCTGCTGCGCCGGTTAGTGGCTCGTGGCCAGGCGGAATTGATCGGCGGGGGTTTTTACGAGCCGATTCTGATTGCCATCCCGCCGGAAGACCAGTGGGAACAGCTCCGGCGGATGGCCGACTACTTGGAACGATGGTTTGGGCTGCGCCCGAAGGGCGCCTGGTTGGCCGAACGCGTCTGGGAACCGCAGCTCCCCACCGTGATGGCGGAGGCTGGCGCGGACTATACACTGGTGGACGACGTCCATTTTCTGGCTGGCGGATTCGAGCTTCAGCAGCTTCACGGTGCCTACATCGCCGAGGATCGCGGCAAGACCGTGAAAGTCATTCCCGGCCTGAAAGGGCTGCGCTATCTGATCCCATTTCGCCCTGTGGAGGATACGATCGAGTTCCTGCGTGGCGTGGCCCGCGAGCACCCCGGTGGGCTGGCGGCCATGGGCGACGACTGCGAAAAATTCGGCGTCTGGCCTGGTACCTACGATTACTGCTACCGCGACGGCTGGCTCGAACGTTTCTTCACGGCGCTGGAGGCCAATGCCGGGTGGCTCGTGACGTCGCCGCCGGACAAATACCTGAGCGCGCATCCGCCACTTGGCCGCGCCGACCTGCCCACCGCCTCGTACACCGAAATGATGGAGTGGGCGCTGCCCACTGCAGTCCGGGTGCGCTTCCATGCCTTGCAGCAGGAGTTTGGATCGCGGTCGGACGTGCAGCAATTCCTGCGTGGCGGTTTCTGGCGTGGCTTCTTCAGCAAGTACGCGGAAGCGAACCTGCTTCACAAAAAGATGCTTTACGTTTCGGAGAAGATCCGGCGGTTGGCTTCCCTACGGCGCGGGCAGGCGGTGCGCCGGAGACTGGGCGAAGCCACCACGCACCTACTGCGGTCGCAGTGCAATGATGCCTACTGGCACGGCGTCTTCGGCGGGCTTTACTCGCCGCACCTGCGGACAGCGCTATGGCACGAACTGGTGCTCGCGGAAACACTCGCTGACGCAGTCGACCACGGCGGGACGCGATACGTAGAAATCCAACGGCTGGACTTCGACGCTGACGGTGTCGTAGAGCTCTACGTGACCTCTCCGGAGTTTGCCGCGCTGCTAAAGCCGGCGGACGGGGGCACGCTGGCTGCGCTGGATGCCCGCGAACATGGCATCACGCTGATCAATTCGCTCCAGCGGCGCCTGGAGGCTTATCACACGCGCGTGCGCGACACAGCCGGCGACGTCGGCGGAGTGGCTTCGATCCATGAACAAGTGCGCGTCAAGGAAGAAGGCCTCCGGCGCCGCCTGCGTTACGACCGCTGGGCCCGGCACGCTTTCCGGCTACTGCTGTTTGCCCCGGAAAAGACCTACCAGGACTACCAGGCTTTGCGCTTGAAGGAGAACGCAGAGTTCGCCGCCGGCATTTACGACGTTGCGTTTGCCTCCGCAGAAAAGGTGGAACTGGTCCGGGAGTCCCCGCTGGCTGCGCCAGCTACCGGCCCAGCGGCCGACGCTTCCCTGCGCGCGGTCAAGACGTTCTCTTTCTCCAGCTCTCCGGACGGCTTCTACATTGCCTGTGACCTCGAGCTCGCAGAGCGCAGCGCAGAGCCACACCAGCTCCAGATCGGGCTCGAAGTGGTAATCAACTTTCTCGCCCCGAACGAACCGGATCGGTACTTTGAGACAGGAGGCCGGCGCTATCCGTTGGAATGGGGCGGGGCGGTGCCGGCCTCTGAGCTCCGGTTGATTGACGCCTGGCAGAAAGTCGCCGTGACGCTCGAGGCCCCGCAGGCGCACCAGTTCTGGATCGCGCCGATCGAAACGGTTTCCGAGTCCGAGGAAGGCTTTGAGCGCGTTTACCAGGGCTCACAGATCCTGGTGGTTTGGTCGGCCGAGCTCGGAGCGCAGGCCGTCTGGAAGGGGCGAGTCGTGCTGCACGTCGCGCCCTTGCGCTAGTCTCCTGAGTTGCAAGTCCCAGAACAACAGACAGTGAAGTCAGGGGGTAGGAGCTTCAGCTCCTGAAGCTTCAGGGCTTAAAAGGGCATCTTTTACCCCGCGATAAGCAAGCTCTGCGCGAAGGGCCACTCCAGGTCCACCCATTGGGCGTCACAACAGAAGCCGATACGCCGAGCCATGTGGATAACCTCGTCGGAGGAGTATTTGTGGGAGCTCTCGGTCCAGATGGTTTCATCTTTGGCGAGTTTCACGGTGAAACCGGCCTTGCGGACGCGGACGGTCTGGTCGCAAGTCGAGCGGAGATGCATTTCGATGCGGCGCTCCACCTCGTCGTACCTCACGGTGTGGCGAAACCGAGAGAGGTCAAAATCGGCATCGAGCTCGCGGTTGATGCGCGCCAGCAGATTCAGATTGAACGCAGCCGTGACCCCGGTGGGATCGTCGTAGGCAACGATCAACTGTGGCACCGGCTTTACGAGGTCCGTGCCCAGCAGCAGCGCGTCGCCCGGGCACAGGATTCGTCGCACTTCTTTGAGGAACTCCTCACCCGCCGGGCGGTCGAAGTTGCCGATCGTGCTGCCCAGGAACAGCACCAGCAGGTGCTCGTCGTGCCGGCGTCGGGCGGCGACGGCAAGCAGGCCATCCAAGTATGGCCTTTCGTACCCGACGATGCTCACGCAATCGAGATGCCTCAGCTCTTTTTCGCATTGCGCCAAGGCAGTCGGGGAGATTTCAATGGGGAAGTAGGTAGTGCGCTGGCGGCGCGAAAGCGGTTCGAGGATCCAGCCCGTTTTCTTGCCGCTGCCACTGCCGAGCTCCGCAACCAGCGCGGGCGAGGGTACGCGCCGGACAATCGACTCGGCGTGATGGCGTAGCAGCCGCTCGTCGGCGCGGGTTAGCCCGTACTCGGGAAGCACGCTGATCACCTCAAACAGCGCTGAGCCTACTTCGTCGTACAAATACTTGGAGGGCAGCTCCTTCTGACCGGTTGTGGTCAGTCCGGCGCGCACCTCAGCTGCGAAGTCGGCCTTCGAGAATTGTGCAATCTTTTGCGTCAGCATGATCTCTCCTGCCCTTGATGCGTGGCCGGCTTATCTTTCGACGCACCGAAAAGCCGCGTAAATGTACGGATAGTGCGGCTGAAACCAGTTGCGGAACGATCGGCGCAGCATGCACGCAGCGGTGCGTGCAGACCCGCCTTTTGCGACGTAATGCTTGCCGTCAAAGAAGTCGGCGGAGTAGCCCGAATAAAACGGAAATGGTTGGAACCCGGTAAAGGGCCCGAAGATTGTGCTCGTCCACTCCCAACCATTGCCCAACAGGTCGGCCGCACCGAAGGCACTGGTGCCGGCGGGATACGTCCCCACGGGGACCGGATCCCAGCGCTGGAAGTCAAAGTTCCCGAAGCGCTCGTCTGGCGGTTCGTATCCCCACGGGTAAGGGCGTTCCAAACCGTCCCGTGTGCCATAGGCGGCGCGATGCAACTCGGCTTCGGTGGGCAGCGCTTTGCCCTGCCAGCGGGCGTAGGCCAAAGCCTCGGCGTGGCTGACGTACACGGGCCAATCGACCGGCAGCGGCAGCTCGGCAAACATGGTCTGGTAAAACCACTCATCGCCGCCGCGCTTCCAAAAAACCGGGTGATTGACTCCCCGTGCCTGCTTCCACTCCCAATCGGCGTGGGTCCAGAGGGAGCGATGCTCGTATCCTCCGGCGCGCTCGAAGTTCAGGTAGTCCGCGTTGGTCACGTTGTAGGCGTCGATGGCGAAGGTGGGGACGTCCACGCGATGCGCCTCAAACTCGTTGTCCCAACCGAAGGGGTCCCACCCAAAGGCCCATCCAAAAGGAGGCTTGGCGTTACGTGGTAGCCCGAGTGTGGCGCTGCCGGCAGGGATCTCCACCATGCGGGGCTTCACCGGAGGCGCCACGGGTGCTGGTACAATCGGACGCTCGACTTTGCGGTCGAGCGACAACTGATGCAGCATATAGGCCAGGGTTTCGGCATGCATCAGGCGGTGTTCGATGGCCACCTGGAGGAGGAAGCCGTTCTGCAGGAGCGCTTGGGCAGGGTTGTCGAGCGAAGCGAGCTGCAGGCATGCGTCGAGCGTCTGCCGCAGCCGGTGCTTGTACGCCTCGATCTCCGGCCGCCCTGGCCAGTCCGATGGTTGGTCAGTGGGCATTTTGCCGCTGACTGGATCAATCCCAAAGGCAAACAGCCGATCGAACTCTTGGTGAAAAGGGTCCAGCCCAAACACATCGCGACCCAGCAAGTTCCAATCGAACGTTTCCAAATGTCCGAGGTAGAAGATGACGCGGCGCCGTTCGGGAATCGGTCTGTCATAGAACGCCTCGGGGCGCACGATCGCGAAAAGCTCATCGGTGCGGGCACGCGCTTTAGCGAGTCGCGACATCAACGTCTGGCGGATTTGGACCGGGATCGCTGCGGCTCCCATGGGTCTCCTCTGATTAAATGTAAATCCGACCGCGGGCATGTACTCCCCGGCGCGGCCTCGGGACGGAGGGGAAGCTCCTGCTCCGCCCAATTCGTGGGGAGCTGAGGATGACCGGAGCCGGGCGGAAAGTCAATTCTTTCAGTGCAGTTGGGGGACCTGCAGCGGGACCCCGCCGCTCTGTAGCGCCGGCCTCCGGCTGGCGATTTTGCAGTGCAGCGGCACTGGGAGTTGCGACGCCGGCGGCGAGACGCCGGCGGTACCGCCCATTGTTCGCCGCATTGAGGTTGTGAATCGACTTCGAGATAGGGCCAAGGAACTCGCGGAGAGCGGGATGGAAACAGCGGCAGAACACGGCAGCGTCATCGAATGTCACGGCGTGTGGTACCACGCGGATGGCGGCCCGCCTCGAGCGCAGCCTCAGAGGCGCGCCCTGGTCTCAGACTTGAGCCTGCAAGTTCAGCGCGGCGAGACCCTGATTCTTTTGGGCCGCAGCGGTTCGGGCAAGACCACTACGCTGAAGCTGATCAACCGGCTGCTCGAGCCCACCTCCGGAGAAGTTCTGGTTGAAGGGCGGCGCACCACCGACTGGGATCCCATTCGTCTGCGCCGGCGGATCGGTTACGTCATCCAGGAGGTCGGGCTTTTCCCCCATTTCACGATCGCGCGCAATGTCGGGCTGGTGCCATCGCTCGAAGGTTGGGAGGCACCGCGCGTGCAAGCGCGGGTGCAGGAAATGCTTCGGCTAGTTGGACTCGATCCCGAACAGTTTGCTCCGCGTCGGCCACATGAACTCTCCGGCGGGCAGCGGCAGCGCGTTGGCGTGGCGCGGGCGCTGGCGGCGGACCCGCCCATCCTGCTGATGGACGAGCCATTCGGCGCGCTGGACCCGGTGACGCGGGCGGAGCTGCAGCAGGAATTTCGCCAGCTTGCCGCGCGGCTGGGCAAGACGATTGTGTTCGTCACGCACGATGTGCGGGAGGCCTTGCTGCTGGGGACGCGCATCGCTCTGTTGGCGGGTGGCAAACTGGTGGGCGTCCATCCGGCAAAAGAATTTCTGCGCGGTCCAGAAGCTGAGGTGAAAGAATTTGTTCGCGCTTTGGGTGCTGGAGACGCGGCCTTGGATCCAAAGGCCGGAGACTGAAAACCCATAACTGAAGAACGGACGACACAGAGCTAGGAACTACGAGCTGAGAACGGATACGAGGTGCCTGGTGAACGCCTTTGACTTCTTGATTCGCAATCGGGCCGAGGTCCTGCAATTGACACTCGAGCATCTGCTGCTGGTGGCCAGGGCCATGGTGCTGGCGATTCCACTCGGCGTGCTGCTGGGTATTGCTCTCACGCGCCACAAAGCAATGCGCCAGTGGATTCTGGGCGCGGCAAACGTCATTCAGACGGTGCCCAGCCTGGCCCTGTTTGGATTCCTGATTCCGGTGCCATTGATCGGAGGAATCGGCGACCGCACGGCCATCGTCGCGCTGACGCTCTACGCCCTGCTGCCCATCATTCGCAACACCTTCGCGGGCATTGCAGGCGTCGACCGCGCGGTGGCAGAAGCGGCGCGCGGTATGGGGATGACCGAAGGGCAAGTGCTCCGGCAGGTGGAGATTCCGCTTGCGCTGGGGGTCATCCTCGCGGGAATCCGCGTGGCCACTGTGATTTCGGTGGGCGTGGCGACGATCGCGGCGGCCATCGGCGCCGGCGGCCTGGGGATGTACATCTTCCGCGGCGTGGCCATGGTGAATAACCAGGTGATTCTAGCCGGCGCGATTCCGGCGGCGATTCTGGCGGTGCTGGCGGACGTGAGCCTGGGTTGGGCCGAGCGACGCCTTACCGCAAGGTAGTATGCAAATCACTTTGACTCCGCGGAAGCCGATCTCCGCGAACCCCAGCTTTGACCCTGGCCTCTGCCTCTTGTCAATCCGAGCCCGCCGCGGCGGGCGAGGAATCTCTCTGCGGGGTTCATCGCCACGCGCGAAACTGCGCGCGAAGATTCTTCCTCAGCCGGGTTGGATGGCGATTTTGCTGAGCTGCTTGTTGCTCCTGCTCCCCGGCTGCCGCTCAGGCCGCGAGCGGCGAGTCGTGATCGGCTCGAAGAATTTCACCGAGCAGATCGTTCTGGCGGAGTTGCTCGCGCAAGTCATCGCGGCGCGCACGGGCCTCCAAGTCGAGCGGCGCCTAAACCTCGGCGGGACGCTGATCTGCCAGCAGGCCTTGCGCGCGGGCGAGATCGACCTCTACGTGGAATACACCGGCACGGCGCTCACCGCGGTCCTCGGGGAACCGCCCTCAAGGGACC
>Ga0209055_1000035_pt1 | contig 79888 bp, 52 predicted proteins | sample GraSoiAngelo_110_FD_185875 | JGI IMG/M metagenome (GOLD analysis project Ga0209055, IMG submission 185875) | Grasslands soil microbial communities from the Angelo Coastal Reserve, California, USA - 14_0903_12_30cm (SPAdes) (version 2) | ecosystem: Environmental > Terrestrial > Soil > Grasslands ... | reverse complement strand
AGGGTTGGGGTTTAAGGTCTGATCAGACATGGGAGTTCTCCTGGAAAATCCGGCAGCAACTTACCTTCCAGTGTAAGTATCTTAAAACCAGCAACTTGTGTTTTGGATCCGTGCAGCAAATTCCGCGAACATGAAATCCTTTCCCGGGGCCGGGTGCAGGCGGGTCTCCCATCCGCCACGGCAGGGCCTAAACCTATAAAGTGTTGTGGCGCTGCCGTCCCGGCGGCGGTCAACGCGGGCACCGGAGAATGGAAAGCGCCAGGACGGGCCCCCCGCCTGAGACTTCGAAACTGTGCCTCACAGATTTAGCGCAGATTGCTCTTAAGTCTTTGATTCCAGGATGCTGGGCGGGGACGGGTATATCCCCCTTGGAGCTTTGTCCCGTCAAGAGCGCCACGGATTAGCATTAGCAGGAATCGGAGAATCCGATTGCCTCTGTGGCCGCGTTTTCGCGCGATGCAAACACCCGGTCCTTCGACTCCGGCGGATGACTCGCCCGCTCATCCTCCGGCTCCGCCAAGCTATAGGCCGGATGCCACGTTGGGGAAGGGCCAGCGGTGGCGACAACAGGATGTACTACGATCCGGTTGGGCTGGGGTTTGGTGACGCCGGGGATAGGCTTGCTCTGCGGGGGCGACGACGGCGAACCCACCAGCGTAAGCGATCCAAATAAATGTAGATGACGGGCGTGGTAAACAGTGTCAGCATCTGGCTGACGATCAGACCTCCGACGATTGTGATGCCCAGCGGGCGGCGCAGTTCGGAGCCTACCCCGGCGCCAAGTGCCAGCGGCAATCCGCCGAGAAGCGCGGCCATGGTAGTCATCATGATCGGACGGAAGCGCAGCAGGCACGCTTCATAGATGGCGTCCACCGGCGATTTGCCTTCGTCGCGCTCGGCAATCAGAGCGAAGTCGATCATCATGATGGCGTTCTTCTTGACCAACCCGATCAGCAGGATGATGCCAATCAAGCCGATCACGTTCAGTTCGTTATGCGTCAGCAGCAGGGCCAGAAGAGCGCCGACTCCGGCCGACGGCAGGGTCGAGAGAATCGTGATGGGGTGGATATAGCTTTCGTAAAGGACGCCCAGCACGATGTAGACGGCAACCAAAGCCGCAAGAATCAGCAAGGGTTCGCTCGCGAGCGATTGCTGGAAAGCCGCCGCCGTCCCCTGGAAACTCGGATGGATGCTTCCCGGCAATCCGATTTGTCGCTCCGCGCCCTCGATCGCCTTAGTGGCATCGCCGAGAGAAACGCCAGGCGCGAGGTTGAAGGAAATCGTCACGGAAGGAAATTGACCCTGGTGATTTACCGCCAGGGCTGTGTTCGACGGGGCAAAGTGAGCGAAGGTCGAGAGCGGCACTTCCGCTCCCGTCGTGGACTTGACGTAAATGTTGTGTAACGAATCCGGGCTCTGCCTCAAGCGCGGGTCCACTTCCATAACCACGTGATACTGGTTCAGCTGCCGGTACATGGTAGAGACCTGCCGCTGTCCGAAGGCGTCGTAGAGCACGCTATCAATCGTGGCCGTGTCGACTCCAAGCCGCGCGGCCGTATCGCGATCGATTTCGACGCGCGCTTCCAGGCCGCGATTCTGCTGATCACTGTTCACGTCACGCAGGCCGGGCAGCCCTCGCATCTTCTCGAGAACTCGCGGCGCCCAGGAATTCAGTTCGTTCAAATCTTCGCCCTGCAGGGTGTACTGATACTGCGCATTGCCCAAACGTCCTCCGATGGTCAGGTCCTGCGCCGATTGCAGGAACAGGGTCGCTCCCGGCACAATTGCCAGCTTTCGGCGCAATCGGCCAATCACCTGATCCGCACTAAGCTTTCTTTCATTCAGCGGCTTGAGCGTAGTGAACATGCGGCCGGTATTCGACGTTGCTCCGCCCCCCGCAAAACCCACAACCGTACTCACCGCCGGATCGGTTTTCACGATGTTCACAAACTGCGACATCTTGCCCCGCAGCGCTTCGAAGGAAATGTCCTGTGCAGCCTGCACCGCACCAAACATCCTGCCCGTGTCTTGCTGGGGAAAGAAGCCCTTGGGAACGATCACGTAGAGGTAAATGCTGAGACAGGCAGTTCCGATGGTGATTAACAGAGTCAAGGGCTGATGGCGCAGCACCCATTGCAGGCAGTCTCTATAGAGATACAAGACGCCATCGAACACGCGTTCGCCGAAACGATAGGCGCTCCCGTGCCGTTGCTCTCCGAGCGGCCGCAGAAACTTGGCGCACATCATAGGCGTCGTGGTCAGCGATACCAGCAGCGACACGCCAATTGCGATGCTGAGCGTGACCGCAAATTCGCGGAACAGCCGCCCAACAATGCCCCCCATCATCAGGATGGGAATGAATACCGCCACCAGCGATGTGCTCATCGAAAGCACCGTGAATCCGATTTCCTGTGCGCCTTTGAACGCCGCCTGCACCGGACCCATTCCGTGCTCCAGATAACGGGTGATGTTTTCGAGCACAACAATTGCATCGTCTACAACGAATCCGGTCGAAATGGCCAGCGCCATTAGCGAGAGATTGTCCAGGCTGTAGTGCAGCAGATACATCACCGCGAATGTCCCAATCAGCGACAGCGGCACCGCTACGCTGGGAATTACCGTGGCGCGCACCGTGCGCAGGAACAGGAACACCACGAGTATTACCAGCACGATCGAGATCATCAGCGTGAACTCGATGTCGGTGACCGAGGCGCGAATCGTGGTGGTGCGGTCCATCACTACATCCAGGTTGATGGACGGCGGGATCGACGACTTCAGCAGGGGCAGCACGCCGTATACATGGTCTACGGTGCTGATGATGTTCGCCCCAGGCTGCCGGAAAACGATGATCAGCACCGCCGGCTTGCCGTTGGCTAACCCGACGTTGCGCGTATCTTCGACCGAGTCCTCGACCTCGGCCACATCGCCCAGGCGCACCGCAGCCCCGTTGTTGTACGCGACGACTAGAGGCCGGTACTGCTCGGCGCGATAGATCTGATCGTTGTCATTGATCGCCCAGGCATTGATAGCATCGGCCAGCTGTCCTTTTGGCCGGTTTGCATTGGCAGCGCCTAAAGCGGTGCGGACCTGATCGAGACTGATTCCCAGCTTGTTCAGCAGCGTTGGATTCAGTTCCGCGCGAACTGCCGGACGCGCGCCGCCGCCGACAAATACCTGGCCAACGCCACCGACCTGCGCAAGCTTCTGCGAGAGGATGGAATCGGCAACATCGTAAATGCGCGGAAGCGTGATTTCGTCGGAACTGAGCGCCAGGATCAGAATCGGCGCGTCGGCAGGGTTGACCTTGCGGTAGCCGGGATTATTCGGAAGATTCGCAGGCAGTTGCCCGCGGGCGGCATTGATGGCGGCCTGCACATCGCGCGCCGCCGCATCAATGTTCCGGTTCAGATCAAATTGCAGGGTGACGTTCGTCGACCCCAGCTGACTCGTGGAGGTCATCTGGGTAACGCCCGCAATGCGTCCGAACTGGCGCTCCAATGGCGTGGCCACGGCGGAGGCCATGGTTTCAGGGCTGGCGCCGGGCAGGCCGGCGGATACCGAGATCACCGGAAACTCCACTTGCGGCAGCGGAGCGACCGGCAGGAAGTTGAAGGCCAGAGCTCCCGCCAGCAATAGCGCCACGGTGAGCAGCGAGGTGCCCACCGGACGCTTGATAAATGGAGCAGAGATATTCATCCGCTAGCCTGCTCCTGCGGGCTCCTCGATGGGATTGCCAATGCGGAAACGCGCGAATCTTCGGGCGAGACGGTCGAACCAGAGATAAACGACCGGCGTCGTATAAAGCGTGAGCAACTGGCTCAGCAGCAAGCCACCGACGATCGTAATGCCAAGGGGATGACGCAGTTCGGAACCTGTGCCGGTACCCAGCGCGAGCGGCAAGCCGCCCAGCAGCGCGGCCATGGTCGTCATCATGATGGGACGGAAACGCAAGAGGCTGGCTTGATAGATCGCTGCTTCCGGCGGTTTGTGTTCATCGCGCTCTGCCTCCAGCGCGAAGTCAATCATCATGATGGCGTTCTTCTTGACGATGCCGATGAGCAGGATGATTCCGATCAGCCCTACCACGTTCAGATCATTACGCGTGAGCAGCAAGGCGAGAATGGCGCCCACACCCGCCGACGGCAGCGTCGAAAGAATCGTGACCGGATGGATGTAACTTTCATACAGCACCCCCAAAACAATGTAGACGGTAACGATCGCAGCCAGGATCAGCCAGGGCTCGGTCGAGAGTGAGTTGCGGAATGCGGCTGCGGTCCCCTGAAAGCTGGAATGGATGCTGGCGGGCAGACTGATTTCGCGCTCCGCATTTTCCATCGCCTGAGTCGCCTCTCCTAGCGACACTCCCGGCGCGAGATTGAAGGAAAGTGTCACGACCGGAAATTGGCCCTGGTGGTTGATTGCCAGCGAGGTGCTGGTTTGCTCGAAATGGCTGAATGCGGACAAGGGCACTTGCGTGCCGCTGCTGGATTTCACGTAAATGTCCTTCAGCGAATCGGGCGTCTGCTGGAATTGCGGGTCGACTTCCAGCACCACGTGGTACTGGTTCAACTGCGTGAAGATAGTGGAGACCTGGCGCTGGCCGAAAGCGTCATCGAGCGTGTCGTCAATGGCCTGGGGCAGAATGCCGAGGCGCGAGGCCGTGTCGCGATCGATGACCAGGTCCGCCTGCAGACCCGCATTGAGCTGGTCGCTGGCAACGTCCCAAAGCTCCGGGACAGTTTGCAGTTTCGACACCAATTTCGGCGCCCAGGAATTCAGCTCCTGCGTATCCGCGTCTTCGATCGTGTACTGAAACTGCGTGCGGCTGACCCGGTCCTCCACCGTCAGGTCCTGTACCGGCTGCATGTAAAGCGTAATGCCCATCACCTGCGCCAACTTCGGCTGCAACCGGCGAATGATTTCGGATGCGGTCTGCCTCCGTTGAGCACGCGATTTCAGGTTGATTTGAATGCGGCCGCTGTTGGGAGTCGTGTTAATGCCATCCACGCCAATGAAGGAAGACAGGCTGGCTACATCGCGATCCTGCAGAATAATTTTCGCCAATTCCTGCTGGCGCTGCGCCATGGCGTCGAAGGAAACCGTCTCCGGGGCTTGCGAGATGCCGAGAATCACGCCGGTGTCCTGCACCGGGAAGAAGCCCTTGGGCACGACTATATAAAGAAAGAGCGTCAAGACCAGGGTGCCGAACGTGATCAGCAGGGTCGCGGTCTGATGACCGAGGACCCATTTCAGAGTCCGGCCATAGTAATGAATGACGCGCTCATAGAAGTTCTCCGAGGCCTGGTAAATGCGCCCCGGCTCCTTGCCAGCTTTCGACTTCAGCAGCTTGGCTGACATCATTGGGGTCAGGGTCAGCGAGACAAGGGCGGAAACGATAATGGTTACCGCCAAGGTCACGGCAAACTCGCGGAATAGCCGGCCGACTATATCTCCCATGAACAACAACGGAATCAGCACGGCAATCAGGGAAACAGTCAGTGAAACGATGGTGAACCCGATCTGTCCGGAGCCTTTCAGCGCCGCTTCCAGCGGAGGATCGCCTTCTTCAAGGAAGCGTGCAATGTTTTCGATCATGACGATGGCGTCGTCGACCACGAATCCGGTGGAGATCGTGAGCGCCATCAGGGTCAGATTGTTCAGGCTGTAGCCCAGCAGATACATCACACCGAAGGTGCCGACCAGTGAGAGAGGAACGGCGACGCTTGGAATGACGGTTGCCGACAGGTTCCGCAGAAAAAGGAAGATTACCATCACCACCAGAGCGACAGTGAGCATCAATTCGAACTGGACATCTTTCACTGACGCGCGGATCGTTTCCGTCCGGTCGGTAAGGATTGAGACCTTTACTGCCGAGGGCAGCGACGATTGCAGTTGCGGCAGGAGCTTCTTGATGCGGTCAACGACGGCGATGATGTTCGCGCCAGGTTGGCGCTGGATGTTGACGATGACCGCCGGTACTGTGTTCATCCAGGCCGCCTGCTTGGCGTTTTCCGCGCCCTCAATCACGGTGGCCACATCGGAGAGCCGAATGGGAGCGCCATTCTTGTAGGCGATGATGAGCGGCCGGTAGTCGTTGCTCGAGACCAACTGGTCATTGGCGCCGATCGTGAAGGCCTGACGCGGGCCGTCAATCACACCCTTAGCTTGATCAACATTGGCCTGGCCGAGTGCGGTACGGAGGTCTTCCAAGCTGAGACCATGGAACGCGAGAGCCGTGGGATTGGCCTGGATTCGAACCGCCGGCTTCTGTCCGCCGCTGATCGAGACCAGGCCAACACCTGACAGCTGCGAAACCTTCTGGGCCAGGGCCGTGTCCGCCAAGTCCTCGACTTTATTGAGCGGCAGTGTGTCGGAAGTCAGAGCGAGCGTGAGGATGGGCGCATCTGCCGGGTTGACCTTGCTGTAGATCGGGGGATTGGGCAAATCGCGCGGCAGATAAGTGCCGGATGCGTTGATGGCAGCCTGAACTTCCTGTTCGGCGACGTCAATATTCTGATCGAGGGCGAATTGCAGGGTGATGATCGAGCTGCCGAATGAGCTTGTGGACGTCATCTGGCTCAGGCCCGGAACCTGGCCAAACTGGCGCTCCATCGGAGCTGTTACCGCTGACGCCATGACATCCGGATCAGCACCCGGATAAAAGGTCACTACCTGGATGGTCGGGTAATCAACTTCCGGCAATGCCGAAACCGGCAATTGCCGGTACGCCACAATCCCCACCAGCAGCAGGCCGATCATGAGCAGTGAAGTCGCGACCGGCCGCAGAATAAAGATTCGGGACGGACTCATGGCGTGGGATTTCCCGCAGACGGGGCTGGTCGACTGCGTGGCGAATTGTTGGCCGGGGCATTGATAGTGGGTGCATGATTTCTCCCCGGCGCGCTCGTGCTGGGAGCATTGGCAGGATTCGGGGGAGCCGCTGTGCGCGCATCCACCTTGCTCCCCGCCTGCAGCTTGTCTTGTCCGTCGGTAACGACCTGATCGCCCGGCGCCAGCCCCTGTCCGATCGCGCTGGTATGGCCCTGGGTCAGCACCACCGTTACCGGTCGCACTTCCACCGTCTTGTCCGGCTTCACCACGAAGGTGAAGGTGCCCTGCGGGCCACGCTGGATGGCTGCCGCCGGAATCACGATGCTATTTTTCCGGACCTCCAGCAGAAGATGCGCGTTCACGAACTGGTTGGGCCAGAGCGCATTATCTTTGTTGTCGAACACCGCCTTCAGCCGGCCAGTGCCGGTGGTCTGATCAATCTCGTTATCAATCGTCAGCAGACGGCCGGTGGCCAGCTTGGTTTGATCATCCCGGCTGTAAGCGTCCACCTCCAACGCGCCGCTTCTCATGCGACGTGAGACCGAAGGCAGCTGGTCCTCGGGAAGGGTGAAGATCACGGTTACCGGCTGCAATTGCGTAACGACCAGCATGGGATTCTGATCAGAGGCGTGTACCATGTTGCCGGGATCCACCAGACGCAGACCTATGCGGCCGTCGATGGGCGAGGTAATGTGGCAGTAGTTGAGCTGAAGCTTGGCGTTATCGATTTGTGCCTGGTCGTTGCGAACCGCTCCTTCATACTGGTCAACCAAGGCCGCCTGTGTATCCACTTGCTGCTGCGACATGGCGCCCGAACTCTGCAGCAGATCTTTGAAGCGCTGATAATTTAGCTTTGCATCACGCAGCAGGGCCTGATCGCGGAACAAGGTCGCCTCCGCCTGGCTGAGTTGCACTTCGAAAGGCCGCGGATCGATTACAGCGAGGAGCTGGCCTTTCCGGACCTGCTGGCCTTCGCGAAATGCAACCTGGGTCAACTGCCCGTCGACGCGGCTCTTGATGCTGACCGCATTCAGGGGTGTTACCGATCCCAGGCCCTCCAGATATACCGGCACGTCCTGCTGCTGAGCAGGGGCAACCGCTACCGGGACTGGCTGATTGGTGGCAGCGCGGACGTTACTTTTCGAATCGGAAGAGCTGCAACCGATGGCCAGCGCGAAGATGACAACGATAATGGCAAGCGACAGCAATGACGGTGCGGCGGGTCGCTTGCTCGGACAAGGGGAACCCCTCAGTTGCGCGCAATGTGCGGCGCCAAGGCGGTAACCTCCTGGTCGCGAGAGTAATCGTTGCATAATACGGTCCTAGAGCTGCGCGTTGGACGCTCTTTAACGTAGCCGGGTTGCGGAATCTGCCTCGTTTGCCCCCCCGAGATGCTTTTGCCTCGCACGCCGGAGCGGATCCAAGCGCGCGCGACTTATTTGACTAAGTACAAGGTCAAAAAGCTGTTGAGTTTACAAAACTTTACCTTGGCCAGCCTGCATGCCAGGCGCCATCAATCAACAGCCAAGCGCGCAAGAAAAATACTATCATCCTGCTTCGCGAGCGGGACGAGCAGCGGGTCGGTGAGCCCAACCCGGTGCATTTCTGCCCTCCTGCTTGTCGGGACAAGGATCTCTCTAAGAATTTTTGGTGTGACACGCCGGCGGTGTGGTAAACGCGTCGGTCTGGAGGTCCCCATGGTGATCGCATCGGAATTAAAGGCAGGCATGGCCATCCGGGTGGAAGGAGAGATCTACGAAGTCCTGGAAGCGGAATCCAAAGCCGGGACCGCGAAGCTAGGAGGAGTAGTAAAGACTAAGCCGCGCAACGTGCACAGCGGGCGCATGTGGAAGCCCCATTTCCGGCCTCAGGAGCGGATGGAAGACCTCGAAGTGGAGCAGCGCCTGATGGAGTTTCTCTTTTCTGGCGGAGACTCCTGCACCTTCATGGACCCGCGCAGCTTCGAACAAATCGAGATCCCTAGGGCCATGGTTGGACGGGCAGAAAAATTCTTGCCGGCGGGTATGCAATTGCTGGTGGAGTTTTTTGAGGGCCAAGCGATCAACGTTGTTTTTCCGGATATCGTCGAGGCGCGGGTGGCCCATACCGCGCCGCCTGCGCATTCGCAACAAGACAGCACCTGGAAAGAAGCCACTCTCGACAATGGCTTGGAGATTCGGGTGCCTTTGTTTATTGGTCCCGGAGAAGTTGTGCGTGTGGACTTGAGAACCGGCCGCTATGTGGAACGTACCCGGGGTGAACGCAGGCGCAGCGCCTGATTCATGGGGCGACGGGGCTTCGATCCGCCTGAGTCAAAGTCCCTAGGCCTAGGCGTCGAGACCGATCCACCGAGGGGGCTGAAAATATCTGAGCAACGCCTACTGTATTTTGCCCACCACAGTTTGTGCCTTGGAGACCAAGTCAGGCGGCAACGTCGCATTACCCATATTGCGGGCCATCACTTGACCATCCTGCAAGGCCCAGTCAAGGAAATGTCCCAGCGCATGGTTTCGTTCGGAGGGAACCACCGGAATAGGGAGATAAAGCCAGGTGAAGCTGCTGACCGGGTAGGAATCCTTACCCGGGCCGTAGGTAATCGATGTTCCGAAATCTGCAGGAGATCGACTCTTCTACGGCAGCGCAGGCAGCCGCGATGCTGGCGGAGGTAGCTTTGATGAAGTGACCAGCCGCATTCTGCACCTTGCCATAGCCGATGTCGGAGCGCCGTGCGAAGTCCACCTCGACATAGCCGATAGCGCCCGCAGTGGCAGCTACTTTTTCCACCATGTCCTCACCGCGGTTGGGGTCGGCTCCCAACCGCCATTTGGGGGAAGGACTCTTGCCTATCTTGGAGCGAAACTCGGAACTTGTCTTCGAAAGAAAGTCGCTGAATATGTAATTGGAGCCCCTGCCCGGCGTGCGGTGGACAATAGCGATCGGCAGATCGGGGAGGGTGATCCCAGGGTTCAACTTCGCGATCCGCGGATCTTTCCAGCTCTTAATGTTTCCCAAGAAGATATTCGCCAGTAGTTCGCCGGAGAAGTTGAGTTCCGGACCGCCGGCCAGGTTGTAAATCGGCACGATTCCCACCAGCACGGTGGGAATTTGCCCGAGCGTCACCTTGGCGCTGCGTGTCTGCTCACGGGTTAGTGGCACTTCTCCCCCTCCAAAATCTCCGCATCCTTCGCTGACTTGTTTCATGCTCTCGGAAGTGCCTAAAGGAAGTGCCTAAAGGAAGATAGCGCACCTGAATATTGGGATTCTTTCGGTTGAATTCGTCGATCCATGCCCCGAATATGAGGTGGTTCGGCACATTCGATCCAGACCCGACGATTGAGACGCGGGTTTGAGCCAACAGCGGAGTTGCCGGCAAGGGCTCGATTACGATCGCGGCGAGGCAGAGCGAAGCGAGCACTGCTTTCGAACGTGGCATTAGCATCTCCTTGGCGATGGATGCGACCAGATCGGTTTGTCTTTGCCAGTAAGTTTAATCCCCTTCAGCTTCTGACAACACTCGTACTCTCCGCGACAAGTAACTCTGCTGGTTATCCAAAACGTCGCATTCCAAAACCTCACATTTTGACGAGTGCCCATGAACGCTTGTAAGATGCGCCAGCATTTCCGCTCCAGCATCTTGCAATTCAGAAATCCAATCTTTCTTTTTCTGGCCGCTGTGATTGCCGGCATGCTGAATTCGGTTGCCGGTGGCGGCAGCTTCGTTTCCTTCCCCGCGCTGCTGTTTGCCGGTTTGCCGGCCGTGCAGGCGAACGCGACCAACACAGTGGCTCTGTGGCCCGGCTTGGCCGCCAGCAGTCTCGCCTATCTGAAGAGACTGGACGTTCCCCGACGACTCCTAGTTCCTTTGCTGGTGACCAGCATCATCGGCGGCCTGAGCGGCGGGTTGCTGCTGATTAAAACCCCGCAACACACCTTCCTGCACCTGGTCCCATGGCTCTTGCTGGCTGGGACACTCATGTTCGCCTTTGGCCATAGGTTTCGCGCCTTGGCAGGAAAAACCGCCAGCGATCATGACCTGCGCCAGACAAGCTGGCGGACGATTACGTTCATAGCGGGCCTGGAGTTGCTGGTAGGGATCTACGGCGGATATTTCGGCGCCGGCATTGGGTTCATTACCTTAGGCATGTTGGCGGCCCTCGGCATGCGCAATATCCATGCCATGAACGCGCTCAGAACGCTGCTTGCCGTGGTCATCAACGTGGCGGCGGTGGCCACCTTCATCGCGGCCGGCGCTGTGTTGTGGCGGCAATGCCTCGTCATGATCGCCGGTTCGCTCACCGGCGGCTGGTTCGGTGCGCACTACTCCCAGAGAGCCGATCCTAAGGTGATGCGTTACCTGGTAATCGCCGTGGGGTTGGCAATGAGTGCTTATTTCTTTGCTACCGTCCGCTAAAAACTGCGCCCAGTGATACAAGAAAGGTCTATGAGTCGATGTGAAAAACGCTGTAGCACTGACCGGGGTTCTGCCCACTATCGCTGATTACCTCCACAGGGAAAGGCTGCTCAGGTTGGCGTCCAGGGAATTCTGAGAGTGACATCTAAGCCGCAAAAAAGTTCCTGCTAAGGTTTTGCCAGGCCGACTCTAGTCAACAGCGCAGAAGTCTCTCTCTAATTGTCGATTCGCTGGACAACCGAGAGAATTTTCCACACTCCATCCGACTTGGAAAGTGTCATGTAATCCACCCAGTGCAGAGCGACCAGTTTGGCAGAAGCGATGTCTCCCGAAATGTCCAGCACGCTGATCTGCTCCGTTCGCTCTGCTTGGGGAAGGTCAGTGGGACCTTCGGAACGTACGTCCTGTACCATCTGCCAACCCGTTTTCGTCCTCATCGGGATGTTTCCATGAATCACATGCTTCAGATAGTGGGGATGCAGCGTTTGCTCCATCCGGCTGGCATCGCCGGTGTAATAGGCTTCGATGTAGTCCCTGACCGTGGCCCGCACGGCGGAAAGATCGTCGCGGGTAGCTTTGTTCTGTTGCGCGTGGATTGAAATGGTGACAAGCGGAAGCAGCAGGCATAGGCCGAGGCCCAGAAGGAAGATTTTCATGGTGGATTGTCTCCGGCACCGAAGAGATCGAACATTGCGATTATGCTCCATCCTTGATGGTGATGAAGCACACCAAGGTCCAGTATCCGTGGGACCCGGTAGAACAAGCCGGATTCAATTGTCGCGACCGCGCCGCATCGGTGCGCCTTATTGCCGCACAGCCCCAAGCGATGCACTCTGGCGAGAACTCGGTCGGCTGGACGCCGGCAAAAAGTCAGTTCCCAACTGGTGATGATTAGTGGAAAGACGCTTCTTCCTTGCTTAAGTTTTTGCGCTGCCACTCTTCGGCTGTGCTTCGCTCCCGCCGCGCTGGCTGAAGGAACTTCGGTACCGGTTCAGGCGGACGGATATCGAGCAGCGACATCGTCAGGAACTCTTGGTCAGAACTCTTGTTCAGGAACTCTTGGCTGGAATATCCATGCTCAGTGGCGGCATCGTTCACTTCAAGGAAGGCGAAGGTTTCGCGATCATATCCGCATGGGCCGTGAGTTATTCGCGAAGGGTATCCCCAAGAACTTCCAACTCTACCTTCCTGGCGGCCTCTTCTGTGTTTGTTCATAGGTACGTCGGGATGGGCGTCCAAACCTTCGCCCAACGCATGGTGTGTTCCGAGACCGCCGGCAGTTCCGATTCTCGAACAGATCATTGGGCGGTCCGGTGATCTGGATACATTTGACTAATGCAAGTAATCTGGCATGAATTTAAGGTGGCAACTCAGCTGGACGATCAAGCCGGTCACGTTACAAACAGGCTCATGTGTAGCCGATACGGACTCTCCCGCCGTAACGGCATCCTCGCCCAGCATTTCGGCGCAGACTTCGCGGATCCGAGCATCGGCGCTTGGGGTTCGGCTTGCGCGCGGTTCTTGCGCGGGTTCCTCAAGCCGGTTGAGGAAAAGCGTCGCGACGGCCATCCTTTCGACCAATTCCGCGGCGAATCGCGGGCCAATACCGCCCTTCGTCGAGAAGGGCTGCATGAAATTGGGAGTCCTAAGCGAGATACGGTTGCCGATTAGAACGAAACGTTGACGGCAATCGCGACGCCGGGATGGCGTCGGTTGTAGATGTAATACCCATCGTTCACGTAATCGATGTAAACGTCGTCGGTTTCGTACCAGGTGCGCGACCAGGATTCCGGCCATGGATCGATCATGCTGAACCAGAAGCCCGCGTACTGGAACCGGGGGTATCCATCCAACTCGATGATTGGAAGGTTGTGCACGCGAAACCAGCGTGCGCCGCCAAAATACGCACGGAAACGGTCTTCAGGGATGCGGTAGCCTCTGTAGCCCCCGCGTTCACGCCAGCTGTGGTGCTCGCGTCGCCAATGCTGCGCACGCTGACTCTGCCAGATGTCTCGCGGTCTGAAGTGTTGTTCCTGTTCGTGCCAGTTTGCCTCCCGCATGGATTGCGGCCCGCGTGCCTGCGGGTGACGGGGCTGCTGCCGTTCCGGCCTGTTCTGCTTTGCCCACTTTTGTTGGTGGGGACGTTGTTCGCGTCGCTCCGGCCCATTCGCCTGCCCTCTGTCCGAGTACTGCTGGGCAGCTGAGTGTCGGTGGTTCTTTTGATGGTTGTTTCCTTGCTGCGCATGGGAATCAGCCTTCCCTCCGTCGTCGTGGTCGCGCTGTGCGCTGGCAAGAGGAGGCGCTCCTAGAAGGAGGCCGAGTGTTGCTGTACAAATGATTGCAACTATTTTCATCATGAGTACCCGATATTAACGCCAGTCTAGTCCACCTCAGTGGCGCCGTCCTAGTTAGCAAGGCGGGGGTTCTTAGGCGTTCGCCTCCTCCTTGCGAACCATCATGCGAATGGCCTGCCAGATCGTCATTCGATCTTTCGCGCGCACCCCGGTTCCGGGCTTAATTAAGCCCTAAACCCCTACAGGCAGAGTAGCGCCTGGAGGTGATGTCTTGCCGACCTAATGTTGCTGCCCGCCGCAATGGTTTGAGTACAGGGAAAAAATTAAAGTTCTTCTGGGCCTTTACTTTGCACTTGACAGGGTGCGTATAATCTTATGGTCCACTTAGCGGACCAGTTGAGGCTTCCCCGTGGCGACCACGCTCAACGACGATTTCGAAGCGATTCGTAGGAACAAAGTCTACGAAGAGGTCGCAAAGCAAATCGAGCGGCTGATCCTGAAAAAGCTGCGACCGGGCGACAAACTCCCATCCGAACGCGAATTGGCAGAGATGCTCGGCGTGAGCCGCAGTTCTATACGCGATGCTATCCGCAGCCTCGAGTTGGTCGGCCTGGTCGAACCGCGGCAAGGCGCAGGCACCGTCGTGAAGGAAATTTCGACCAGCGCCTTGGCGAGTCCTCTCGGTGCGGTGCTGCGGCACAAGCGTGAGGCCGTCAGCGAGCTTCTGGATTTTCGCAAGATGCTGGAGCCGCCTTTGGCCGCCCGCGCCGCCACCCACGCTTCCGCGGAAGAAATCGCCGAAATGGATGAAATTCTGAATCGGCAAGAAGAGAAGGTCTGCCGAGGCGATGTCGCAATCGAGGAAGACTCCGAATTCCATTACAGCGTAGCGATGGCGTCGGAAAACTCCGTCATCCTGAAAGTTTTGGACGTGGTGATGGACCTGCTGCGCGAAACCCGGGAACGCTCGTTGCAACTAGAAGGGCGTCCGCAGAAGTCGCTCGCCGGCCACCGCCGGATTGTCGCCGCGATTAAGGGGCGTGATCCGGAGGCCGCCGAGAAAGCCATGCGGCGCCATATCCAGGACGTAGAAGAGATCGTGCTTAAGAAGATTTAGAAAAGAATTAGAAAAGAAAAAGAATTAGAAAAGAAAGGGAGGCTCCCCAATGGGCCGGTTATTCGCAATCGAGATTATTTACCGAGGCATCTACCAGAAAACTCTGGCGAGCCGGATCAGTCGGGCCATTGTCCTGGCGGCGCATCAGGAAGGCAAGCCCGGAATCTCCTTCGGTCGGTACGGCGATAGCCCGGAGCGTAACGGGATTCCGGCGAAGAACTTCGCCATCGTCGGCACCGACCAGGAGACGCTCGAGCAGGGCATGGCCAAGTACGAGCCTAAGGAAGTTGACATCACTATCGCGGTGGATGACACGCTCTTTAAGGGCGTTGAATCCTGGGCGTGGTACGGACTGCAGCCGGTGAACAAGCTGTTGAAACCCGGCGGCACGCTGATCGTCACCTCCCGCGAGACGCCTGAAGCGCTCATCAAGATGGCCCATCGCAAGGAGACGCCTTATCAGCTGGCCATTGTGAAAGGCACGCCGAGCTTCTCCGGCCTGTGGGTTTACAAGGACGACCACACCGATGTACGTATTTTGGGCGCCATTGCCAAGCTGTTGCCTGAACTGTTCAGCCTCAAGTCGGTGCAGAAGGCGATCGTCAATGAATGGAAAGATCCGGTGAAAGCCGAATCGGCGGCGCGTTCCTGCGAGCGGATTTCGACCACCGAAGTGATGCCGAACCAGGGCAATCCCGAAATTCCTTACAAGTTCGAATTTCCCAAGTGGCACGAAATGGGCGAGGGTATCGCCATCCCAAGCATCCCGGCCGGGCGAGCAGTCGAAGATCCGGTAAGCCATGCGACGGGCGGGTTCCGGCCCGATCGCAATCCGACCTTCAAGAAATTCACTACCCGCACCATGCGGCCGGTCGTGAACTTTGACACTTGCATCAAATGCACGCTGTGTTGGTTGCAGTGTCCCGATTCCTGCTTCGATGTGACTCCGGAGGGGCTCTACGACGCCAACATGCAAGCCTGTTGCGGATGTGGCGTCTGCGAAGCAGTTTGCCCGGTGAAGGATTGCGTCACCATGGTCAACGAATCGGAATTCGGCGATAACGCCAGCCAGTGGGAGGACTGGAAAAAGGACAAAGCAGCCTACAAGATCTGGCTGGAAGATAAGATCAAGACGCGCTCCGAGCGCTCCCACGGTTTCCGTTATCGGGGGCAGTACGAGGAGCAGATTCCCGAAATGTTACGGATCGCCCGTGAAGGCTAGCGTTCAGGAGGAAAGTTGTCATGGCTCAATTGGCCACCGTTTTGGAAGATCAGCGTCAAACCGATGAAACAGCATTAATCACGGGCAGCGAAGCCATTGCGGTGGCTTGCAAGCTGGCCGACGTGGACGTAATCACGGCATATCCAATCCGCCCCTACGACACGGTGATGCAGTATGTGTCCAAGCTGGTGTCCAACGGGGAACTGGACTGTGAATACATCGTTGCTGAAGGCGAACACTCGCAATTCGAAATTGTGAAACACGCTTGCGCGGCGGGCGCCCGCGTTTTCTGCGGCAGCAGCGGCGTCGGTTGGATGTATGCCATGGAAGCGCTGACCGTGACGCCAGCGTTGCGGGTGCCCATGGTCGCCATGGTGGGCAACCGTGCGCTGGACGACCCCGGCGCCTTCGGCGTGGAGCACAATGACGCGCTGACCGTTCGCGACCTTGGTTGGCAACTTGTTTGGGTCGACACCGCCCAGGAAGCTCTGGACACAGCGCTGATTGCCTACCGCGTGTCTGAGGATCGGCGTATCTTCCTGCCGTGCGCGATCAGTTGTGATGGCGCCTTCCTGACCCACTCGCAGGCGCTGGTGCAGATTCCATCGCAAAAAAAAGTAAATGAGTTCCTGCCCCGCTATAACCGGGCAGACCTGCTCCTGCACCCTGACAATCCAATCACCGTGGCGCCGCAAGGCAACGAAGATTGGGTGATGGAAATCCGGCGGCAGAACTACGCGGCGATGGAGAGGGTCTCCGATGTACTGCGCGAAGCCTATGACCATTTCGAGCGGATCTTCGGGCGCTCTTACGGCAACCCGTTCTTCGAGGAGTTCGAGACCGACGATGCTGACATTGTTCTGATGGGTATGGGAACGCTTTCAACCCCTGTCAAGGTTGCCATCCGCAAGATGCGCAAGGAAGGCAAGAAAGTTGGATTCGTGCGCATGCGCTGGTTCCGGCCGTTTGCCGCAGCGGAACTGGCGGAGTGCCTGAGCCGCTTCTCCGCTGTCGGAGTCGTGGACCGGGACTACTCGTTCGGATCGCCATATATGAGCGGCGTGCTGGCAACTGAGGTGCGCAGCGCGTTGTATTCAGCTCCGGGGAAGAAGCCGCCTGTGGTCGGCTTCATCGCAGGTTTGGGCGGACGCGAGGTGACCGTACCCGATGTAGAGAGAATCACTGAGGGCGTCTACAACGCCGCACAAGGCAGGCCCCAACCCTTGACCCAGTGGATCGGGCTGCGCGAGTAACAAGGATTTTTGACTGATGTGTGGTGACCATCAGAAAGGATAAGGAGAGTTATGGCTACGTATGTTCAGATTGATCCGACGCAGAAGCTAGAGCCTTTCAAGGCAGTGAAGAAGATTCCGCTGGAGGAATACTTCACCTCCGGCCACCGCACCTGCCAAGGCTGCGAGTCGGCGCTGGTAATGAAGATGATGGCTAAGGCTGCCGGGCCGAGAACGATCGTGCTGGGCAGCACCGGGTGCATGTATGTAGCTAATACCACCTACTACAGCACCTCGTGGGTAGTGCCGTGGATGCACACCCAGCTCGGCAGCAGCGGGTCGGCTGCGCTCGGGACGGCCGCCGCTCTGAAGGCCCTCATGCGCAAGGGCAAGATGAAGAAGGAGCCCATCAACGTCATCGCTTTCTGCGGCGACGGTGGCGGCGCCGACATGGGCGTGGGCGCGATTTCCGCGACTCTGACCCACCCCGACTACAACTGCCTTATTTTGTTGTACGACAACGAGTCTTATGCCAATACGGACATCCAACTCTCGGGCAGCACGCCTTGGGGCGCGAATACCACGTTCAGTACGCCGGGCAAAATGAAGCGGATCATGCACCGCCGCTGGAAGAAGAACATGGCGGGCATGATGGCGGCGGGCCATCCGGAATGCAGGTATGTCGCAACGATTTGCATGTCCTACGGATTGGCTGGAATGAACTCGATTCGCAAAGCGCTGACTATCGGGGGACCGACTTTTATTCATTCCCTTGATCCGTGTCCAAAGGGTTGGGATTACGACCCTTACCAGTCCCATGAGATGGGAGAGTTGGCGGTTAATACCGGCGTTTGGCCACTCTATGAGGTTGAAGATGGCGTACTCAAGCTGACCGGCCGAACGCAGCAGATTGCTGCCGGCAAGATCAAGCGGCAGCCGGTACGAGATTACTTATTAAAGCAAGGACGATTTGCGCACTTTACCAACGATGATATCGATTACTTCCAAAGCAAGGTCGATGCGATGTGGGAAAAGTGGCTGGTTCCCGGTGTGATCCCGTTCCGCAGAGAGGTTGAAGAGGACCATCCGCCTGCCTAGGCCCACAGGCGAGTGACTCTCAAGTTGTGCACACCTCTTCGGTCACTGGCAACCAGGGAATCTGCGTTACAACTGAAACCCTTAAGAGTCTGACGAGCACCGAGGAGGTGTGTCTATGGCCGAGTCCGCCGCAGCCCATCCGAACATTCACCCGTCCCGTATTTCCAATCGTTGGGTCCAGTTAATTGCCGGCATTATCGCGATGATGGCCGTCGCGAACCTGCAGTACGCCTGGACCCTGTTTACTAAACCCTTACAAGCCCATCTGCATGCGACTTTGACAGCGGTGCAGTGGACATTCTTTTTGTTTATCTTGCTAGAAACCTGGCTCGTGCCGTTTGAAGGTTACCTCGTCGACCGCATCGGTCCGCGCCTGATGCTGGGGGTCGGCGGCGTCCTGGTCGGTCTGGGCTGGCTAGGTGCGGGAAACGCCGAATCCCTCCGTAGCCTTTACTTCTGGTACGCCTTGGGCGGCATAGGCGCTGGCGTAGTCTACGGCGGAACCATCGGCAACGCCCTGAAGTGGTTCCCCGACCATCGGGGCTTGTGCGTCGGCTTGACAGCGGGCGCCTACGGTGTCGGTACCGCCTTAACCGTGGCCCCGATTGCATCGATGATCAAAGCCTCGGGCTATCAACACACCTTCATCGTGTGGGGCGTTATCCAGGGAGTGCTGGTTCTGGCCGCGGCGTTGTTTATGGCCAAGCCGCCAGCGGACTGGGCGCCACCGGGATGGAAGGAGAAAGAAGCTCAGATCAAAGCCCACGTGCAGAGCTCCAGCGTGGACATGACGCCCTGGCAGATGGTGCGTACCGGCTCATTCTGGATGATCTACGGCATGATGACCCTGCTGGCGTTCGGCGGCTTGGTGGTCACGGCCCAGCTTAACCCCATGGCGGTCTCTTACCACGTGGACAAAGTAATCATCATTTTCGGATGGACTGCCCTGGTGATGGCCATCGAGGTGGATCGCATTTTGAACGGTCTCACCCGGCCCTTCTGGGGGTGGGTATCGGATCATATCGGCCGGGAGAACACGATGTTCATCGCCTTCAGCCTGGAGGCGCTAGCTGTGTTCGCCTTGCTGCAGCTGATCCACCGGCCCGTTTGGTTCATCGCGCTGTCCGGCCTGTGCTTCTTTGCCTGGGGTGAAATCTTCTCCCTGTTCCCGTCCATCACAGGGGACGTGTTCGGCAAGAAGTGGGCCACCACCAACTATGGCATTGTTTATACGGCCAAAGGAGTGGCATCTTTTCTTGCTGGCCCCGGTGCTGCCTGGATGTTTGCCCGGACCGGATCTTGGACCAAGGTCTTCTGGGCGATGATCGCTTGCGACCTCATCGCAGCATTCCTGGCTTTGCTCTGGCTGAAGCCGCTGGTCAGGCGCAACATTGAAGAATCCGAGAGCGGTCTGCACGCCCCGGCGCCCGCCGTCGGTATGCGCAAGAGTGTTGCCTGAGAACCCGGTTGCGACAGAAAGGGCCCCCTTCGCGGAAGAAGGGGGTCTTTCTTCAGGAACTTGGGCAGAGATGAGGCTTGCCCCCTCTCTTGCGTGTTTGTCCCAGACGCGGCAAGGCGCGTCGCTACCACGAAAGGGGACTCACTCAAACCAGATCAAACTTCAATTCACCCAACTTCTCTACACTGCAGGCGACTTTATCCCCCGGCTTCAGCCAGACTTGCTTGTCTTTGGGTTTTCCCAAGATCACACCCTCCGGCGTGCCGGTAAAAATAATATCGCCCGGCTTTAGCGTAAGGTGCCGGGAAATGTAGCTGATCATTTGCCGGCTGTTGAAGATAAAGTCGTTGGTTTCCGACGACTGCCGTGTTTCGCCGTTGACGCGGCATTCTATTCTCAGATGGTCAGGATCGATTTGATCGGCGGTTACGAGATAAGGACCCAAGGGCGCAAAATAGTCAGGTGTTTTTCCAATCATCCACTGGCCGCCGGTTTCCAACTGGAGATCGCGCGCGCTGAAGTCGTTACCAGTCGAATAGCCGGCCACATAGGCGAGCGCCTCGGCTTCGCTTACGTTCTTGGCTTCTCGCCCCATCACGATGACTAACTCGACTTCGTAATCAAACTTTGTAGCCACCTCTAAGGGAAGCTTGATGCTGCCGTTTTGGTGATGGAGGGCATTGTTGTATTTGTTGAACAGCACCGGTTGCTTGGGAATGGGCATGCCGATTTCCTTGGCATGCCGCCGATAATTCAACCCCACACAGACAATTTTTTCCGGCCTGGTCACTACCGGTCCAAATTCAATGCTCTCCTCTTTCAGGAAAGCGCCTGCCGAAGCTGGAGACTTGGAGGCGGCCGCCACGAGCGCACTCAGCCTTGGCCCGTCCTCCTCCTGCAGCAGGTCATCCATGGTGGCGGGGGCTTGAAGGCGCAGCAGCTTGGCTGCCTCTGGAACATCCAGAATGCCTTTGCTGGTTTTAGCCGCTAGACGGTATTCGCCGTTGCGACGCATCGTCAGCAGAGTTAATCCGCGAGCGATGCCGCGCTCGCGTTTGTCTTCGGATTGGGCCTGGGCGCTGCCCGAAGCACCTGCTGTTGCCAGAGCCACGACTGTACCTGCTCCTTTAAGAAAGTATCGCCGATCGTGTTTCACGGCTTCGTACTCCTTACGTCAGAGATCGATTGTTCGATTGTAAGAAGGTTCACACACCGTGATGGCTGACGGACTCTAAGCGACGGCGCGCGCTCTGTCAAGCTCAAGTTCGCTCCGCTCGCTCAAGTTCGCTTGTTTCAGTATTCGAAATTGTGATGATGTGGTGCAGAATGCGGAACAGGCCGAGCCGGCCGAGCAGTGAAGAGAAACTTACCGATTGCACTTCTGCCGCCTTAAGTCCACATCGACTTTTCCTTGATTGACCTGACTGGAGCCGATTGCCTTGGGTCTTTACCTTGCGCCTTCCCCGCCAATCAAGTAGGGGATCCAACGCCAACGCACCTCCATAAGTTGAGCCCGGTCGGTTGTGCGTCGTTCACTAGGTCCAACGCGAACTTCACAAGACCCGTGCGGCCCGCGATCCACGCATCCTGCAGCTGGGTCTTAAACTCGGGGTTCTGAATTAAAAACCTGCGGAAAGCGGCCCTCCCCCAAAGGCCCCCTGGGCGCGAAGAAGAGTGCCGGCGGGAACCAAGCAGATTGAGGTCGAAGCGGGCAACAGCCCTGAACTGTTGACTGTTTCCCCCCAAGAGCTCGAGGTGCGGCGGCCAAAATTTGTACATTTTTAACTTGTTGGTTATAACGTAATAGAGATAAGATGGAGATCGGCGACGCCAACTCCGGCCGAGCCTCCTGTCCGGTATGTGTTTACCTTCGGGGGAGGGCGACGCATTCCGTCTCATCTGTGCTCGGCCCGTCTTAGTCAAATACCTGATACTTTGCGAGGAAAAGAAGCCAGCAGTGGCAGTCGTCCTGAACCTCGATGGATTTTTTCGGGAAGCCTACGCACCGGCTGCCGCTACCCGCTCGACAGATTGCTTCGACGGAGCCAGCGCGATCAGGGGTACGCCGATGGCAACGAGGACCGCCATGCCCCCCAGAGTAGGGCGTTTGTTCGCAGTCAGGAATGCCTGCAGTGCGGTAACCGTATCGTGAGCAAAGCTCGAGCACGCCGTGGAGGCGATCAGGCTGCGATTCGCCGCTGGGTTACGCGCCGCTAGCAACAAGAAAATCCCGAGCATGGTGTAGAGGCTCAGCATCACCGCATCGGTGTATCCGGATTGATCCCGTGTCGCCATAAAATCATCGTCTGTGGATATATCCCAGCCAGGAAGCAATCCGATCAACACCGTCACGGCCCTCAAGGCCCGTTCTCGAAGCATCGTGCCCTCCTGCCAAGAACTAAAATCGCGAAAAGTACATCCGTCCAGGCCGATCTCGTACAAGACCATTGATGGGGAATCTTAGTTAGGACGGGTCGGGTCGTGGGTCGAGCGGCACGAACCTCGAAAATGCGGGGCCGTCCAGCACCCACATTCATTCGAAAGGGCGTTGGAATGGTGGCGGCGGTTGGACTCGAACCAACGACCTACGGATTATGAGAACCTAGCCGGAACTTGCATCGTTCTGAAAATGTTCTACTCTATTCGATTCTTCCTTACAAGCTAGGTCGGTCCTGTCCTATATTGACGCGGCCAGCGTCCCGCCCTACCATTCGAACGCTCAGGAGTGTTTCCCCAGTTGATCGGCCGAACCATTTCGCACTACCGCATCATCGAGAAGCTAGGCGGCGGCGGTATGGGTGTGGTCTACAAGGCGGAGGATACCGAGCTTGGCCGCTTCGTAGCCCTGAAATTCCTGCCCGAGGATGTAGCCCGAGATCCGCAAGCTCTCGAACGATTTCGTCGGGAAGCTCGGGCCGCTTCCGCGCTGAACCATCCCAATATCTGCACAATCTACGAGATCGGCAAATACGATGAGCAGTCATTCATCGTCATGGAGTTCCTGGATGGCGCTACCCTGAAACACCTGATCGACAATCGTCCAATGGACTTCGAAACGCTGCTCTCGGTCGCGATTGAAATTGCCGATGCCCTGGATGCGGCGCACTCGGAAGGCATCATTCATCGAGACATTAAGCCTGCGAACATATTCGTCACCAAACGTGGTCACGCCAAGATTCTGGACTTCGGCTTGGCGAAGGTGAAGCCGGTGAGCAGTCGGATAGCGGAAGCGACAGGCGTGTCGGCGCAACCGACTGCGCTGAGCGAGGAGCACCTCACTAGTCCGGGTTCGGCATTAGGCACGGTGGCTTATATGTCTCCCGAGCAGGCAAAGGGAAAAGAGCTGGATGCCCGAACTGACCTATTCTCCTTCGGTGCTGTTCTTTACGAGATGGCGACCGGAACCGTGCCGTTTCGGGGTGATACGTCAGCCGTAATCTTCCATGCGATTTTGGAACGTAGCCCCATTGCTCCGATTCGCCTCAATCCCGACCTGCCTGCGGAGCTGGAGCGAGTCATCAGCAAAGCGCTGGAGAAGGATCGAAACCTGCGCTATCAACATGCCAGCGACGTCCGAGCGGACTTGCAACGATTGAAGCGCGACACGGATTCGGGTCGAAGTGCGGTGATGCCAGCGTTGGAACCGGGCAGTCGGAACCTGCAGAGCGCGGAAGCAATCTCGGCTGTAGAATCGGGGAACACCTATCAACCCGGAACAGCACAGGCAACATCGACCACATCACCGAGCGGAACGGTCATTGCAATTGGAACTTCCGGTTCCGGTGCCTCGATTGCAGTTGCACCCATGAGGGGCCCTAAACGCAAAGTTCTATTATTTGGGCTAGTGATTACGCTCTTGCTTACGGCGTTAGGAGTGGGTGCTTATTACTACACGCATCGAGTGTCCGGCAAGGTTGAATCCGTGGCTGTATTGCCGCTGGCGAATTCCACCTCCAACGCAGAGTTGGACTACCTTGCAGACGGTATTACAGAAGGAGTGATCAATCATTTGTCGCGGCTGCCTCGTCTTCGGGTGATGGCACGGAGCACGGTCTTCCGCTATCGGCAAGCGCAACAGGACCCCCTTCGCATCGGTCGCGAGCTAAGAGTGGGAGCGGTAATTCTCGGCCGACTCACTCAACATGGCGACGTGATCAATGTCGCGACTGAGATGGTGGATGTGAGCAATGGCTCGCAGATCTGGGGTGAGCAATATCGGCGAAAAGTTTCCGAGATCGCGACCGTGCAGGACGATATTGCGTCTGATATTTCCGACCAGCTGCGGGTGAAGCTGACCGGCGAGGAGAAGAAGCGGCTTGCGGAGCACGCAACAGAAAACAGCGAGGCTTACCAGCTGTACGTGAAGGGCCGCTATTACTTGGAAAAGCGCACTCGCGAGAGCCTCTATAAAGCTGTAGATGAGTTTAATCAAGCGATTGGCAAAGATCCGAACTATGCGCAAGCCTATGCAGGATCAGCTGATGCGTACATAATTCTGCTTGATCGCGGAATCATTCCCACAAGCGAAGCAGCGCCAAAAATCCGCAGTGCAGCACAACGAGCATTGGAGATCGATCCAAGCTTGGGCGAAGCGCATGCCGCTTTGGCGGTTCTGAAAGAAACGGTGGATTGGGACTGGGCTGGAGCGGAAGCCGAGTATCACAAGGCGATCGAACTTAACCCGAACGACGCGCTGTCTCACCATTTTTACTCGGTCCTGCTAGAAAACCTGCTGCGGCTCCCAGAAAGCTGGGCGGAGAATCAGAAGGCCTTGGCGTTGGATCCAGCCTCGCCGCAGGTGAACGTCAACGAAGCAGGACTCCTTACCGACATGCACCGCTATGATGAAGCTCTCAAGAAGCTGAATAGCCTCATTGCTGCGAATCCAGAGTTCCCCCCTTACTATGCATATCGCGCGCTGGTGTACTGGTACGAGGGAAATACCGACGCGTTCGTGGCAGACTCGATCACGGCGATGAAGAAGGGCGGCAATACGGACAAGGCGGAGGCGTTCGCGGCGGGATATCGACAAGGCAAGCTGAAGGGTGCGTGTACTAACCTGATCGAATTGCTGAAAGGGAAGTCGCAAATCGAGTATGTCTCGCCTTACGAGGTAGCAATGGACTACGCCCTGATAGGAGATCGTGATCATACATTTGAATGGTTGGAAAAGGCCTACCGGGAGCGCTCAGGACGTATGGAATACCTTAAGGCGGAAGACTTTATTCAGCCGTTCCACTCCGATCCACGTTATGTGGACCTGTTGCGGCGCATGGGACTGCCGCAGTAAGAAGAGTTTTCACCATTGAGTGTCAATCCCGACATCCCTTTCCCGAAGATGCCAAGGCTCAGTGCGCGAAGCTGCGGGAGAGGGAAATTAAAGCTGGTGACGGAAGGGGAGTCGGGCCGCCAAGGTACTCGCGCAGCCGACGAAGCTTGCGTCCTGCGGATTCTGGGAAACGCCGGAGTTGATCGTGCAGCGGATTCTTCGCCACAAGCCGAGTGCCCGATAACGCGTACGAATTACATTCAGACTCCCACCACGGACGTAATCGATGCGGTGGAGAAGTTCGAAGAGTTGTTGAAAACTGGTCCTCCAGTCTTCTAATTAGCTGCCAGTAAGTTCTTGAAAAATTTGGTGGCGGCGGTTGGACTCGAACCAACGACCTACGGATTATGAGACCGTCGCTCTAACCACCTGAGCTACACCGCCATGCACAATCGAGGGAAGACAGGAGTGGAGGAAGCTGCTGCTTCTAGCCAACCAGGATCCGCCGCCGCTGGAGCAAAACGCAGCCGACAACTCGATTCTAGAGACCACCTCCGAACGTGTCAAACCTTACCCCCTCATTCCCCTCATTCCAAAAACGTCCGCTGCTGGGCTTGCTGTGTTTATGATGGAGGCCGGAAGACAACGCGATGAAAGCCATTGCGGTCATCCCCGCACGTCTAGCTTCTACTCGATTGCCCCGGAAACTGCTGCGCTCTCTTGCCGGCGAGCCTCTGCTCGGCCACGTTTACCGCAGCGTGCATTCGTCCCCATTGTTGCATGATGTCATCGTGGCCACTGATTCCGACGAGATTCTCCAGGTCTGCCGCCATCATGGTTGGAAAGTTCAGATAACCTCGGCGGCGCATCGCAGCGGCACGGAACGGGTGCATGAGATCGCTCAGTCGGTTGCAGCCGACGTTTACATAAATGTCCAGGGCGATGAGCCAATGACACGCGCGGAGCACATTGCGACCTTATTGAACCTCATGAAGGATCCTTCTGTTCAGGTCGGAACCTTGAAAACGCGAGCGGCGACCGAAAGCATCAATGATCCCAACGCTGTGAAGGTAGTCACCGATACGGCGGGACGGGCGCTTTATTTCTCTCGCGCGACTATTCCCTTTGATCGGGATGGAACGGGCGAACCGCGCCGATATAAACATCTAGGTTTTTATGCCTACCGCAAAGACGCGCTCGACCGGTTTGCCTCCCTTCCCGAGTCGTGGCTGGAACGCAGCGAACGCCTGGAGCAATTGCGGTTTCTGGAAAATGGAATCCCAGTCTCAGTAGGAGAGACCCCGTACGACACCATTGGCATCGATACTGAAGAGGATTTGCAGCGTGTGGAAGCGCTTTTGCGCGCTCAGCGGGCTCAATAGAAACGCGAGTGCGTAGCCGGTTTGAGTTTTGCCCAGGCTTTCGCTGCCGCTACTCGCTTGGTGATTGCCGGATGCGAATGGAAGAACCATTCCACCCACTCCGACGGAGCGCGTTCCGCCAGATTCTGGTCTGCCAGCTTGTTCATCGAGGAGATGAACGGCGTGACGCTGGCAATCGACTCGAAGCAGTAGCGGTCAGCCTGCCGCTCGTTATGGCGAGAGTAGGCATTGAGCACTGGCATGAGCAGGAAAGACAGCAGGGTCGAAACCAGCACCAGTAGCGGCAAGTTGGCGAAGTCGGAAAGCGTCACGAACATCCCATGCTGCTCAACCGCGTAGTTCAGCGCCAGGTCGCCCACCCAGAACCCGACAAACGTGACCAGTGCCTGCACGGCAAGGCTCTTCACGATGTGCTTGTGTACGTGGTGACCGAGTTCGTGCGCGAGCACGGCTTCGATCTCGTCATTAGAGTAATTCTGAAGCAAGGTGTCGGCCAGGAGGATTCGCCGGGTCGCGCCTAGGCCGGTAAGCGCCGCATTGGCCTTCTTACTCTTCTCCGACAGCTTCCATTCGTAAACTCCGCGGACCCGGGTTCCAGCGCGCTCACTCAGGAGCAGCAGCCGCTCCTTCAGTTCCTCGTTCTCCAGCGGCTCAAACTTGTAGAAAAGCGGGAGAAAAATTATGGGCGCGATCTGCGCGAAAAAAATGAAAAGCGCGATGAACACCAGCCAAGCAATGAGCCACCAGTTCTGAGGCGACTGCCGAATGGTGAAATAAAGGATCTCGACCAGGACCGTGGCCAACACCAGGCCCACCACCCAGCCTTTCAATTCGTCCCACAGCCAGGAGTGCAGTTTCTGGTTGGAGAGCTGGTACCGGTGCTCCAGGCGAAACCCGTAATAATCCAGGCCAAAGCCCAGGATCTTGCTGATGAGTAGGAGCATGAAAATGTAGAAGAACACTGCTATCGAGTAATTCTGGTGTGCTGCCCAGTAGGCGAGGTCGCGCAGGGTGCCGGTCCAGCCGGTGATGAGCAGAACCAACAAAAACGCCAAGCCGAGGAGGAAGTCTGCGATCCCTAGCCAGCGGCGCATACGGTTATAGTGCCGTGCCTCAGGCGTGTCCGAAGTACGCGATTTAGCTGCGAAGGTCATCTCTCTTGATTATCGCCTAAAGGCCCGCTATCGTGGAGACTCGCCAGGACAATGTACGGCTGACTTTTGTGGCGCCGCCCCGGCGGCGGTCACCCGGGCGTTCTACTCGCGCTCCGGGCCGGGTGCGACCCCGCTTTCTGACCTTGTCCTCTCTTGTCATTCCGTCTCTACCGACGTTGGGGGAGACGCAGGGTCCCACCATCCATCTCTTTGGTCCGTGCTACCATGATGAGGGCTTCCAACTCCCCTTCCTTGGGGGGCAGGCTGCCCACACAAGCGGTCGGTTATTCTAAGCTTCGACCACGGAATGACTCGGGCTCACCTTGCACAACCGCCCTGCACAGTCGCGCGTAGGTCCAGTCCTCGCGCAAGATTAGGTACAATCTTATCGCCAGCTTTCGCGCCACCGCCACTTTGGCCAGGGCGCGATGTTTGTCCTGCCAGGCGACGATGGAACTTTCCCAGTTCGGCGTCATAGCGTGCCGCCGGCTGGCCTGCTTCCACCAGCAGAAAACGTAGAAACGAACTGGCCTGACCCGCGTCCGCAGCTGCCCTTGCGTGTGCCGATGCACCAACCCACTGCCGTAGATCCCGTTTCGCCACGCTCGGCACCCGGATCTGCGGAGACCGATCTTCCGTCAGCAACCGCAGAATTTGCTGCGCATCTCACAGGTCCGTCTTGTGCTTGCACACTTCGCCCGGATTTTCTCCGCACCCCCCAGCCGCAACTCGTGCCCGCATTCGGCCACCAGCCGCTCGAATCAGGGATAGTGCCCACCGGCTTGCATTCCCACTCGCACCGCCTTCCCTTGCAGCAATCGCTAGAACTGCTCCGCCTCTTCGCGAGCCCCGAGGCGTTTTTCCTCGTACTCCCCCACTCTGGTTGTTAAAGGTCGCGCGACCTGCTAAAAGCTGAAATGAAAAATCACACCCTTAGTATCAGCACGCCAGTGTCTCCTACCTGAGCCTTGGTCTGTTTCTCGCAAACCAATTTACCCGTTCGACCGAGCCAACGTCGTTATCCAATCAAACGAAGTCGAGGGATCTGCTTCTCAGGGAAAAACCATAGGAAAAAATCATAGGAAAAATCATAGGTTGACAGCGAGGCGAGCTGGCTAGGAAACTGCTAACCCCAATTTCTTCCAGGAGCCCCGTTCGATGAACCGTTTCGCCGCTGTCGTTCTCGCAGTCTTGGTCACGAGTTGCTTTGCGCAGCAGCAGCAGACAAAAAGCACCAGACCCGCTCCCAAGATCACTTACATCCTGGCGGGGCGTCTATTCGACGCGACCGGCGACAATGTACGTGAGACGATGGTCATTGAGATTGAGGGAGAGCGGATCAAGTCGGTAGTGCCGGCGGCCGAGATGAAGATTCCATCCGGGCCTCGCGTCATCGATCTCTCTCATTCCACCGTGCTGCCCGGCTTGATTGACTGCCACACGCATTTGTCGGCGCGCGCGGATCGCTACAACGAGATTTACCACTTCAAGGACACTCCCTTTACTCATGCCTTCTTTGCCGTGGGCAATGCTCGCAGAACTCTGGAAGCGGGCTTCACGACCGTGCGTGATGTGGGCTCGCCGGCGTTTCTCGCTGTCGATCTTCGCAACTCTATTAATGAGGGTTTCACCGTTGGTCCGCGGATTGTGGCTAGCGGACCAGGAATCTCCATTACCGGGGGGCATGGCGATCTCAACAATTACTCCCCGCAGACCCGGGTCACGATGTTTCCCGAGGAACGCGATTACCGGATTGCCGATGGAGTTGATCAGATCCGCCATGTGGTGCGTGCACAGGTGAAATATGGAGTTGACGTCATCAAGATCCTGGCCACCGGAGGCGTGCTTTCCAAGGGGGACAGTCCGGGGGCGCCACAATACACGCTGGAAGAATTGAAAGCTGCGGCTGATGAGGCCCACATGGCGGGGAGGAAGATCGCAGCCCATGCCCACGGCACGCAGGGTATCAAGAACGCTATCCTCGCAGGCATCGACTCGATCGAACACGCAAGCCTGATTGATGACGAAGGCATTCGGTTAGCGAAGGAACACGGGACCTACCTGGATATGGACATCTACAATGACGAGTACCTGCTCAACGAAGCAACGAAAGTTGGCCTGCCGGCGGAAAACCTCGAAAAAGAAAAGATGGTCGGCCGCCTGCAGCGCGAAAACTTTGCCAAAGCCGTGAAGGCGGGCGTAAAGATGGCCTTCGGCACGGATGCGGGCGTGTATCCGCATGGAGAGAACGCCCGGCAGTTCTACTTCATGGTGAAGTACGCTATGACGCCGGCGCAGGCGATCCGCGCAGCGACTTCTAACGCCGCTGATCTGATTGGGCGCGCCACCGACGTGGGCACGATCACCCCCGGCAAATATGCGGACATCATTGCTGTTGATGCCGACCCGCTCGCCGATGTCCGGGCGCTCGAGGATGTCAGCTTTGTGATGAAGGGCGGCGTGGTGTACAAAGAGAAGGGTGCGGAAACCCATCCTGCGGCGGATTAGTAGCCGGCGCAACTTGCGCCATTGAGCTGATGAGAGATCCTCAGATGTTGTCATTCTGAGCCAGGCGCCAGCCTGGCGAAGAATCTAGCGAGCAGTCGTCAAGTGTCCCGGATTTTGTTGCCCGTGCACAACCGAATTAGTGGCGACCGTGTAGAATCGGCTGATTGACCGCAGAATCCCAAAAAACAACACCCGCGGGCGGTACCGTGACTCGCGCTCTTCGCCTTTTCCGGCCGTCGCATCAACACAGCGAGTTTTCCGCCACGGTGCTGCTGATGTCGGCAGTGATGCTCTCGCGCGTCATTGGGTACGTGCGCGAGGCCTATATCGCTTATGCCTTCGGCGCCGGGGCTAACACCGACGCCTATGTCGCGGCGTTCACTTTGCCGGATTGGCTTAATTACATCGTGGCCGGCGGCACCGCTTCCATCACCTTCGTTTCAATTTATACCCGTTTTCTGGCCGAGAAGCGCGAGCACGACGCGCAGAAGACGTTCTCGATCATCATCACGGTGATGACAACCGTCTTGCTGATCGGGGTCGGTTGCGCCGAGCTTTTCACGACGCCGATTGAAAGCTGGATGTTCCACGGCTTCAACGCGGGGCAACTCCAGCTCTGCGTATTCCTGACGCGCATTCTGCTTCCGGCGCAGATTTTCTTCTACGTCGGCGGTGTCGTTTCCGCCGTCTTGCTGTCGCACCGTTTGTTTCTCTTCCCCGCGTTCGGGCCGCTGATTTACAACGTTTTCATCATCCTCGGCGGAGTTGTACTGGGGCGACAATTCGGGATTGCTTCCCTGGCGTACGGCGCTCTGGCGGGAAGCATCATTGGACCTTTCCTGGTCAATGCCATTGGCGCGGTGCGGATCGGCACAGGCTATCGACCTTCCTTTGATCTCAAGAATGCGGCGTTCCGCGAGTGGGTGCGGCTGTCGGTTCCATTGATGCTAGGAGTCTCTCTGGTGACGGCCGACGACTGGATTCTGCGCTACTTCGCGTCGAATGGCGTGGGTGATATCGCCCGCCTCAATTACGCCAAGCGGTTGTTTGCCGTTCCCATTGCCGTGCTGGGACAGGCGACCGGGCAGGCTTCCCTCCCGTTTTTTGCCCGGCTGTTCGGGGAAAAGCGGATGCAGGACTTCTCGGCGAATGTGAGTGCCTCGGTCTACCGCATCTCGGCCCTGTCGTTCCTGGTGGCGGGGCTGATGATGGCGGGGGCCTTGCCCGTCATTGACCTGGTGTACCGTCGCGGTCGATTCAGCTTTCTCGATTCGCAATCTACCGCGCTTTATTTCTTCTGGTTCTCGCTCTCGTTGGCGTTCTGGGCGGCGCAGGCTTTGTATTCGCGGGCTTTCTACGCCGCCGGTGACACGCTCACGCCCATGATCGCCGCCACTGTCATCACCGTGGCATCTTTGCCGGTGTACTCGGCGTTATTCCACCGGCTCTCGATGGTAGGGCTGGTTATCGCTTCTGATCTGGGCATTGTTGCCAACACGTTAGGGCTGGCGATCCTGCTGCATCGGCGAAAACTGGTCCCCGTCAGTGAAATGCACTGGGGAGAACTAGGCAAGGCGGCGCTCACCGCAGCGGTGGCCGGATATTTGAGCAATAGGGTTTCGCGCGTAGTGCCGATCAACGGCCGCCGGATGTCTGACATGCTGGCGCTCGCTCTGCTTACGTTAACCTGGGCCGCAGCGGTAGCCGCGGGGCTGTGGCTCCTGCGCTCGGATTTGCCGCGCGATTTGCGGCGCCGAAAAGAAACCGCCCGTCCCCGCGTAGCAGAGAGACAGGCCGAAGAGCTCAGTGCGGGCATCGAACCCTAAGTAGGAATGTGTGAGCGCGGGTTTTGAACCGGGTAGGCGGGTTGGAGACCTGCCACACAGTGATTTCCTCTCGACACTAGGCACGCGCAGCGGCGGCTGTCTCGCTGCTCGTCGAGGAGGTCGCCTTCATCTCCTCGCCGTTGCCCTTCTGGCCAGCCTTGCGGATGTCGATACCGCCCTTAAAGAACGCTCCATCTTCGATCGAGATGCGAGCTGCCACGACATCGCCAGTCAGGGATCCGTCGCTGCGGATGTCCACCCGATCGCTGGCGGTCAGGTTGCCGCGCACCTTGCCTAGCACCACAACTTCGCGGGCATTGATGTTGGCCGCGACCACGCCATTCCGGCCGACGGTTACGCGGTTGCCCGCGAGATTGATCGAACCTTCCACCCGGCCATCAATGTAGAGCGACTCCGACCCAGTCACCTCGCCCTTGATCACCAGCGACTTGCCAATAGTCGCCTGATCGGCCGCGGTGGTGGATACGGGACGCGGGGCCGCCGGAGCTTCGCCGATAGTGGGGGGCGTCGAGGAGGTCGGGGTGGGACGCTCAGCTTCCGGAGTGCCCGGCCGCGCCGGAGATGCAGGTTGATTCGTGGGCTTCCACATGATTCGAATAAATCCTTTCCTTGTAGCGGGGGTACGATCTGGTCCGCACTTCCTTGACCAACATACATTTTACCCCGTACTCTCCTTGGGAAGCTTGTGGAAATCGTTGTTGCGCTTGGTTTTCCCCGATATCTGACAAACTAAAGTAACCAGGCATTAGAATGCCTGTTGGGTGTAATAATTCCCTCGCGACCCGGCTGGGTGTGTCCTTTGTACGCTGTGCGCGAAGAGGGCAAGGAACACTAGAGATGAAAACCGCGACCGTTGCAATCGCTCCACCCGAGACTTCCGAATATGCGCCCTATTACAGCCGCTACATTTCGCTCGTCGAGAGCCATGACATTCTTGCCACTTTGCAAAAGCAGGTGCAAGCCACCCAGGTGCTATTGTCGTCCCTCAGCGAACAGCAGGCGAACCTTCGCTACGCGCCAGATAAATGGAGCATCAAGCAGGTTCTGGGGCACTTGATCGATAGCGAAAGAATCTTTGCCTATCGCGCGCTCCGCATTGCCCGCGCGGACCAGATTCCCATGGAGGGGTTCGAGCAGGATGACTACGTGCGCGGCGGGAATTTCGAGAGTCGCAGCCTGTCAGACTTGCTGGAAGAATATGAGACTGTCCGTGCCGCCACTCTGACGCTCTTTCGCAATCTTGATGCCGCTGCCTGGAGCCGCCGTGGGGTCGCCAATAACAATCAGGTGACGGTTCGCGCTGTGGCTTACATCATTGCCGGTCATGAACTGCACCATATGCAGATAGTAAGAAACCGCTATCTTCCCGGATGAGGTCCGCACTCAGGTAGGTCTTGAAAGTCTCCGATTCGACGATTCTCCGCAAAATTGAGCGCCAGCCCAAGCACGCGGCCGGTTTCAAGCAACTGGTGCGCGAGTTTGGTTTGCACGGAGACGATCGCCGGGAATTATCCGAACGCTTGCGCAGCATGGTGAAGAAGGGCGAATTGATCCAGGTTGACTCAGACAGCTACGCCCTGCCGCAAGCCAAGATCGGCAAGAACATGGTGGTCGGCCGCTTGACCATGCACCGTGACGGATATGGCTTCGTCATTCCCGAGACAAGCTCGCTCGATGAAAAGCTGAAGGCCCGGCTGGGTGGGGACATTTTCGTTCCGCCGCCCGCCATCGGCTCGGCCATGCACGGAGATCGGGTCCTAGTCGAGCTTGGCGTGATTCGGGCTGAGGGCCGCGCGGAAGGCCGCATCGTTCGCGTAGTGGGCCGGGTGCACAACACCGTGGTAGGTACCTTTCACTACGGCAAACGCTACAACTACGTTCGGCCCATCGACGAGAAGATCACCCAGGATGTGATCATTGCGCCGGGGATGGAATTTCCAGAAAAACTCACCGCCGAGAACGCCGAAAGCGCCGAAAGCGCCGAGAAGAAGAGGAGCAAAAAGAACAAGCGAAGCTTGCATCGGGTGCTCGGGGATGAGGCCGCGCTGCGGACCGAATGGGATGACCTGGACAAGGTCGTCGTGGATGTGGAGATCACCGATTGGCCGACCAGTACCCAGAACCCGCGAGGAAGGGTGATTGAAATTCTGGGATATGAAGGCGATTTTGGCGTTGATGTCGAAATCGTCATCCGGAAATTCCATATTCCGCACCGGTTCCCGCCCGAGGTTCTTGACGAGGCAGAAGCCATTGAGCCGGTTATCTCTGCCCCCGAACTGCACAGGCGGCGCGATTACCGCCGTCTGCCCATCGTCACCATTGATGGCGAGACTGCGCGTGACTTCGACGATGCTGTCCTGGTAGGGCGGCTGAAGAATGGCAACTACGAACTACAGGTACACATCGCCGACGTGACGCATTATGTGACGTCTGACTCCGGACTCGACCAGGAAGCGCGCCGGCGCGGCACCTCCGTCTATTTTCCTGATCGTGCGGTTCCCATGCTTCCACTTGAGCTCTCCACGGATATTTGCAGCCTGCGGCCGCACTTGGATCGGCTGGTGATGTCGTGCATCATGGAGATTGACCATCAAGGCGAAGTTATTGAGTACGAGATCAGCGAAGGCGTCATTTGCTCAGCCGAGCGCATGACTTATACCGATGTGAACCTCTGCCTGGAGGGCGACCCCGGCGCCCGCAAACGCTATGCCCACCTGGTAGATCAGTTTGAGCTGATGCGGGAGTTGGAGTCGATCCTGAATCGCAAACGGCAGCGGCGCGGGTCCATCGATTTTGACTTGCCCGAGCCGGTCATCGAGTTCGATGAGCACGGGTTAATGAAGAGCATCACGCGCTCGGAACGGAACATTGCCCATCGCATTATCGAAGAGTTCATGCTGTCCGCGAATGAATCTGTGGCCCAGTATCTGGAGAATAAGCGGGTCGGCTCGCTCTACCGCGTTCACGAGAAGCCCGACGCCAAGCGCGTGTATGACTTCGAAACCATCGCCGCGACGCTCGGTTACTCGCTGGGAGTAGGAGCTCTGCCAATTCAGCGGGTACAACTCAAGGCGGACCGGCGCGCCAGCTATGGAACAGGGAAGCGTGCGCACGAGATCGAACTCCCCAAGGAAGTGCACATCACGCCGCGCATGTATCAGAAGCTTACTCAGAAAATCGCCGGCAAGCCGGAGGAACGGATTCTGAGCTTCCTCATGCTGCGCTCGCTGAAGCAGGCGCGGTATTCGGAGGAGAACGATGGCCACTTTGCCCTGGCGGCACCCACTTACACGCATTTCACGTCACCCATTCGGCGTTATCCCGATTTGATCGTGCACCGAATTCTGAAGGACGTTCTTCGCGACTCGGCCGATGAACGCGACGGGAACGTACCAGTTGGTCGCGGAGATCTGCGGACAGAACGCTCGCAAGAGAACCAGCTAGGGGCCGGCGCGTCGCCCTGGGCCAAACCCGGTTCCCCTAGTGCCCATCGCGATGCGGTCGAACCGTTGGGCGGGCCGCTATCGCCCCAGGAACTGCATGATATTGCCGAAGAATCCAGCCAGTCCGAGCGCCGCGCCGACGAGGCAGAACGCGAATTGATGGAGTGGAAGAAAGTTAAGTTCATGCAGGACCGCGTGGGCGAGGACTTCGAGGGACTGATCGTCAGCGTCACGAAGTTTGGCTTCTTCGTGGAATTGACCGACCTGTTCGTGGAAGGGCTAGTTCCGCTGAGCACCTTGACCGACGATCGCTACATCTATCACGAGAACACGAAGCAGATTATTGGCCAGCGCAGTCGGAAAACCTACAGCCTGGGCCAGCGCCTGCGCGTGATCGTTGACCGGATTGATCCGGTGGAGAAGAAGATCCAGTTCGCGGCGCTGCAACCAGAGCCTGAAGGGAAGCACAGGCGCTCCAAGCGGAGGTGAGACTAAACCCTGGTTATCCCGAGCGAGGGCTTCAGCCCGAGTCTAGGCTAAGGCTAAGCTAGCAACGGCTCGAACCATAAGCCATTGCCGCAACTTTCCATTCCCACACGTTGCAACCGTGCAGACTCTGGCAAAAGCGTCGCCCCTCTCCACCGGCATGCAGCAGCTTTTTCTTCGTAATCTCTCCTGTCTTTCGATCCAGCATGGCTATCGCTTGAAAGCTCGTGTGAAAATCACAACCTATGACAAATCTCACATCGTCCGTGCTAAGTTTCATATAGCGGCACGTTCGGCCCGAGCCTTGGTAGTGCAACTCTTCCAAGAATACTCGGTGGCCGGGGGGCCGTTGTTGTTATAAGAATCAAGCGCAGTGAGGGATCCCGGTGTACCCCCTGGCCAGTCTGCTTTTTCTGACCCACTGGTGTAAAATTTCTAGGTCAACCTCACCGGACCCCAGTCCGGTTTTCTTAGTGTCGGGACGTGGCTCAGCCTGGTAGAGCACTCGCTTGGGGTGCGAGGGGTCGGCAGTTCAAATCTGCCCGTCCCGACCATTTCATTCAGGTCCAGCAACCTACAACGCACGGAAAAGCTAAAGACCAATCGTTGTTCTACACCGCGGCGATCGGTTTCAGTTGAGCGGGTTCTTCCAGAATATCTAGCAATGCTTGTGCACAGTAGACCCGGTTGCGGCGAGCGTCAGTTGTCTTCCTGATGACCCGTTTCTGTTCAAGCCGCTGAATCGCCCGTTGCGCCGTCGTAAACGCGATGCTCAATTGGCGCGCAGCGCCTGTAGCAGTGATAAACGGGTTCGCCGATAGCAGCTCAATGATTCGCAAAGCGTTCGGTTCACCGGCCAACTTCTTACGCCACTGGACCACAACGTCATTGATCCGAGTCGCGCGGTCGAGAGCGTCTTCAGACATCCGCGCAACCCCCAGCAGAAAATATTCGATCCACTCCTGCCAGGCTGTTCTTTCGCTCACTGCGCGCAGGCTGTCGTAATAATCTCGACGGGACGCCTCGAAGAACGCCGACAGATATAGCAGAGGAGTCGGCAGGATCTTCCGCTCGATCAGAAACAACGTTATCAGCAATCGCCCAACTCGGCCGTTGCCATCGCGAAACGGGTGGATGGCTTCGAATTGATAGTGCCCGAGCCCAATCGTCACCAATGGCGGCAAGTCAGATTCGTGCAGAAACCGCTCCCACGCGGCAAGACACGGCTCGACTTCGCCAGGTGGCGGAGGGATAAACGACGCGGTGTGGATCGTGCTTCCGGGTTTTCCGATCCAGTTCTGCGTTTGTCGGAACTGCCCCGGTGCTGTTTGCTGACCGCGAACCCCGGTCATGAGTTTTTTATGCAGCTCCCGGACCAAGCGTACACAGATCGGAATCTTGCCGAGCCGTGTGATCCCGTGTTCAAGGGCGACCACATAGTTGCCGACTTCCCGCAGGTCTTCTGGACTGCGGTCCAGCACCGCTCCGGCTTCAGCCGCGAGGAGCTCACCCAATGTAGCCTGGGTTCCTTCAATCTTGCTGGACAACACAGCCTCGCGCCGCACGAAGGGGCGAATCAGCACATGAGGGTTGGGGAGTCTCCCGCCCTCGCCAGCCAGTCTGCCAATAAGCCGGTCTGCGTCGGAAAGCACTCGGATGAGTCGCGGCGTCCAATCGAGTGTTGGCGGTAGGGGTGCCGGTATGAAGGCGGAATACCCACCTTGTGGCACCATTTTGCCAGGCAGGTTTGCGGTTTTGGCCATCTCACCTTCTTGCGTCGCGAAAATGCGCCAGCCTATTATTTTCGATATCCATCATAATCGAAAATAAGGCGATTGGCTATTAGCGACCCCGAAAACAAGCTCAGGCGCTATTTGCGCGCGGCTCATCTCAACTTCTGTTTACGTGAAAGCCCTGTTCCTGCCGGGCGGCACCCCCACATGCTGGCGCTTCAGGGAGATCACAGCGGAGTCGTTTCACTGGATTGGCGAAGCGCCTGAGGCCGATGGTGAGACATGGAAGCCGGAAAGCGAGTTGCCAGCCGCAGTAGCCAATGCTCAGACAACGGCCACAACTTGAACCCGGAGGCTGGAGTATGTGATCGGCGCAGTTCTCCGGCAGTCTTTCCCAGCAAAAAGCAGCATAGGCTACTCAATTTTCATGACAGTCCGCGAGGGGACACTATCAACGAGTTTCAACACGGATGTCGCGGGGACCTCCACAAGCCGCAGCTTCCCGGGTTACACTCTTACTGCCCCGGTGCACCGAAACCCTATGCCGGAGATTAAGGAACCTGATTGGAAAGTGCTGCGGCGGGTGCATCCGCTCGCGCTCGAACGCTTCTGCGAGCGTGTCCTTGCCGAGATCGACCGCGTCTCGCGCGATGGAGCGGAGAGTCACCATGCGCGCTACCTCCAAATCTTCAAGATTATCAAACAACGTGATCGGGAGATGGCACGTCTCTTTGACAATCCGCGGCGCTCTCATGCACTAACGATGCTGGCCCAGATTCGCTCGCAGGGGTTGCTCACGGAGGATGAATTTTCCAGTCTGAGCCCAGAAACGCGCGGTGCCATTCAAGTGCTGCTCGGCGCAGGATGAAGCTCGATATGGCTGCGCGGTCTCGCTTTTCCACCTCCACCGTCATCGATTCCGAATACCTCGTCCCGTGGCTGTCCGCAGAAGGACCCCTGGCCTACAGTCCCACCAGGCCGCCGGCGAGGGACTACTTCTTCCAGTACACCTGGATCCTCCCGGGAATCTTCAATCCGCAGGTCAATCTGCGCGAGCATCGCTACTTCGGCAGTCCCCTCAAGGACAGCGCACGCTTTCTTTTCAACTTCTGGGCGAATGCCCGTAGAGGCGATGGACCGGCGCTGCAAAGATACTGCCAGTTCGGATTCTTTTCAGGCAACGAGTTGAGGACGCCGATGGCGGCCTATCATCATGTCCGCGACTATCGCGACACACCAGGTTCCCTGCTCATTCAGCATGGTAGTTATCAGTGGGTCTCCCTGGAGGATCAGCCGAGCATCCCGGAGGTCTCGCTTTATCGGGGCATCGGACAGGCCACTCGTTTCCGCTGCTTGCGATTCCGGCCCGAAGAACTCTCGCCCGCGAACCGGGAAATATGGCGAAAGTACCTGCGCGTCCAGACAGACATGCTGTCGGACTCGATGCTGTCTTTCAACACGATTCATGACCGTCTCAAGCGCTGCGAGACCGCAGGCCTGCGCGACGGGACTTGGGTGGGCGACGAGCTGGCCACGCAGGCCGGATTAGACATTCAATCGCCAGGCTTCGCCAGGGATCTTTGGCACGCCGCCCAGCAGTCGTATTCGCTCGAACGGGTGATGGGAGTAGTGAAGTTCGGTCCCCACCATGTCGTCGTCAAAACGGCTCTGAGCAACATCCGGATCACGACGTTTTTCGCGGGTGAGTCGGAAGCCAAGATAGTGGATCCCAGCCGGATCTCGGAAGTGCAAGCCGTCGGCTGTGAGGTGGATTTCGCCCCTCCAATGGAATAATCACTCTATGACTCCCTGTACCTCATGTTGACGAAACCGAGCACCGAGTTGACGCTGTTCGACACACTTTCGCGACTCACTTTCACCAGAGCGGCGAAGCTGCTCGGCCCCAAGGGTGACCGCCTCATCGTCACGGGCGGCAAATTCGACATTGACCTTACCACTCAGGTCAAATTCGATCGGGACATGTTTCGGCTGACTCTGGACGGCGCGGCGGTCACGCTGACTTTGAGTCCGGCCGCCCGCCATCGTCTCGAATGGCGCTGCGACGCGTGCGAGGTGCCGTGTGAGCACGCCGGGGCGGCCTTCTCTCTGATTCTGGAAGAGAAGCTCGCGCTGGGACTGGCCGGAGCGCCAACCGCGCGGGCGCCAGCTGAAAGCGTGAGCGAGGAGGCGCTGGTCGCACAAGCGCTCGCGGAGCGGGCAGAACGCGCCCGGACCGAGAAAATGAAGCTCACGTCTCTCGACAGTCGGGAGATCTGGACCGACTACACATTGACCAATGCGGCCTCTGGCAAGTCGTACCGGGTCGCTCTGCGTGGGTGGCAGCCGCGACAGTCGTACTGCTCGTGCCCGGATTTCCGTAAGAACACGCTCGGCACCTGCAAGCATATCCTTCATGCGCTCGAAAAAGTCCGCAGACGATTCCCGGAGTCGCAGCGCAATCGACCATATCGGCGACGGGACATCAGTGTTCATCTGTCATATGGGGAGGAGCTGGAATTGCGTATCTTGTTGCCGCCCCACCTCGATGACGTGACCAGCGGCATCGTGCGCCCGATCCGGGATAGGCCGATCACCGATCTCCCGGATCTGCTAAAACGCATCCGTCGACTCGAAGCACACGACGTCGCCGTGACGGTCTATCCCGATGCGGAGGAGTACATCCAGACCCGTCTGCGGCTGCAGCGCATCGCGGCAAAGGTCGCCGAGATCCGGCGCAATCCGAAATCTCATTCACTGCGCACGGCGCTGCTGAAGGTGGAGATCCTTCCCTATCAGCTGGACGGCATCGCTTTCGCAGCAGCCGCAGGGCGCGCGATCCTGGCTGATGACATGGGACTCGGGAAGACCCTTCAGGGTATCGGTATGGCGGAGCTGCTGGCGCGCGAAGCGGACATCCGCAAAGTCCTGGTCGTTTGCCCCGCCTCCGTCAAAGCCCAATGGCGCAGCGAGGTTCTCCGCTTCTCAGAGCGCGATTGCCAGCTCGTGTTGGGGAGCGCTGCGGGGCGGAGCGGTCAGTACGAGAACGACTGCTTTTTCACCATCTGCAACTACGAGCAGGTATTGCGTGACATTATCGCGATCGAACGCGTGAGATGGGATCTGATTGTTCTGGATGAGGGCCAACGCATCAAGAACTGGGAAGCGAAGACGGCTCAGACCATCAAGAGCCTGCGTTCGCCGTTCGCCCTCGTGCTCTCCGGCACGCCGCTGGAGAATCGGCTCGACGATCTTTTCTCGGTCGTCGAGTTCATCGACGACCGGCGTCTCGGACCTGCATTTCGATTTTTCAACCGTCACCGCGTCACCGACGAGAGCGGCAAGATCCTGGGTTACAAGGATCTCGATCTGCTGCGCGAAAGGCTCAAGCCGGTACTGCTGCGCCGGACGCGCAGCGCGGTGATGAAGGATTTGCCCCCGCGCACGACGGAAATTGTGCGGATTGCGCCCACGGATGAGCAGGCGGGCATCGAACTCGCGCAGATGCAGATCGTGAGCACCATCGTCCGTAAATCGTATATCTCGGAGATGGACTTGTTGCGTCTGCAGAAAGCCTTGCTGCTCGCACGGATGAATGCGGACAGCACCTTTCTCGTGGACAAGCACGCTCCGGGCTTCTCGAGCAAGCTGGAGCGGCTGCAGGAGCTGTTGGAAGAGCTGGCCGCGGAGGACGATCGCAAGATTGTGCTCTTCTCCGAATGGACAACGATGCTCACTTTGATCGAGCGGCAGATCAAGCGACTCAAACTCGATTACGTAAGGTTGGACGGATCCGTCCCGCAGAAGAAGCGGCAGCAGCTGGTGCACCAGTTTCAGCGCGATCCGACCTGTCGCGTGTTCCTGACCACCAACGCGGGCTCGACGGGACTCAACCTCCAGGCGGCGAATACCGTCATCAATGTCGATCTGCCGTGGAATCCGGCCGTTCTCGAGCAGCGCATCGCACGGGCGCACCGGATGGGGCAAAAGAACCCGGTGCAGGTCTATTTGCTCGTGACCGAAGGGACGATTGAGGAGAAGCTGCTGGCGACGCTCTCGGCCAAACATGACCTGGCTCTCGCCGCCTTGGATATGGAATCGAATGTGCGGGAGGTCGCACTCGCATCCGGCATCGAAGAGCTGAAGCAGCGCCTCGAGGTGCTGCTCGGCGCGAGGGCACACGCCGCGGTAGACGAGACGGAAAAGCAGCGCCAGCAGCAAGAGGCAGAGCGGCTCGCTCGGCGCTCGCGTGTCGCAGTGGCTGGAGGCCAACTCGTCGCTGCCGCGTTCGCATTCCTCAGCGAAATGATCCCGCAGCGTCAGCCAACGAACGGTGCACAGCAAAAGGCAAGCGAGTTCAAAGCTCGTCTCGACGAGTGTCTGGAACGCGACGAGCAGGGCCGCCCGCGACTCACCGTCACACTGCCAAACGAAGCCGTGCTCGAGAGCCTTGCTAGGTCAGTTGCCGCCCTGTTCACCGTTACCGAGACGTGATCTTCGTACTGTCGCCAAACTCGTGATGGAAGCTTCGCTCGGATAGGCGATGTCGGCCAACGTCAAGTGAGCGCAATTACATTCTGTGATTGGACAAGATACCGTACGGCCAGGAATTCAACAACTTGCGACATTTCCTCAGGCTTGAATTCTGCTAACAATTCGAGCCGTGCTCAGCCTTTTGCAGCTTTGGATGGGCGCCCTTATTCGGCTGTTTCGCTCGCGCCAGAGCTTGCTGCTTGAAAATCTCGCCCTCCGTCAACAGTTCGTAGTGTTCAAGCGACCGCCCGAGGCTTACCGGTACCAACCAGCTGTTCTGGCTGGTTCTTCCTCGTTTCTGGTTTTCGTGGAAGACGGTGCTGGTTATAGTTTCGCCCGAAACCGTGGTGCGCTGGCACCGTGCCGGCTTCCACATGTATTGGCGGTTGCTCTCCCGGGTGCAGAAGCAGGGCGGTAGGAGGCCTGTGACCGCAGAGATCCGCGAACTAATCCTCAAGATGATGGCCGAGAACCCCACCTGGCTCGCGCTCAGGCTTGGCACAACCCAACATGGGGAGCCGATGCTGGGTGGGGAGATGCATAAAAAAATATGCACGGTTCACAATCGTAAGGGAGTGGCGACCACCGACAGAAAGTTTGTTTCCCCGGGGAGCGATGGTCCGCAAGCGATCCGAGCCGCCGGAACAATCCCCGCTCCGCATACTGATCGCAGTAGCTGCCGAAAAGATCGAATCCCGATCATGTGAATCAGGAATCGGTAAGCGTGATCACTCGCCATGGCTTCTCGAAACCGCTGCAAGGTCCAGGCTGCACTCGGCTGGGCCGTGACATTGCAGTGTAGGATGCGGCGGCTTCCCACTTCCATCACCACGAACACGTACAGCACGCGGAAGCCAGCGGTGATGGCTGCCGAAAAGTCAGCGGCCACGATGGCCTTGGCGTGATTGCGGACAAACGGCCGCCAGTGCTGCGAGGATGCTCTCCTACAGCCTCTCGGAGCAGGCCTCCTCGCCGATCGTGAGACCGAGGCATGGCTAAGCGGAGCGTTTTGTTCTGGCAGGCCGAAGAGGGGTTGTGGCTTTGGCAGCGGACAGCACAGTTTCACGTGCCGGTGTGACGAAAAGTGTTCCTGTTGCTTCGGGTCCGAACTGAATCACCAACCACAGACACACCATCACCGCCACCATGGCAAAACCCATAGATTGCGAATAGGAGAGGTGCTCGCCGACAACGGATTCGATGTATCCGATGCTGGAAGCGCAGAGCACACCCGCCTGGTACGCAAAACCGGGGAAGAACCCGCGTAGCTGGGGAGGCGAGAGTTCGTTGATATGTGCCGGAATTACTCCCCAGGCACCCTGAACCATGAACTGCATCAAGAATGCCCCGATCATGATTGTGGGTATGTTCGGCGCCAGGATCCAGACCGGAATTAGTGTTCCCGCCAGAATCACCGCTGTAATCATCGAGCGGCGGCGTCCCCAACGGTCTGAGAGGTGCCCGAAGAGAATTCCACCGGCAAGAGCACCGACCATGGAGATCATAGTGATAATCGCGACCGTGTGCACATCGTAGTGCCGTTCGCGTTTGAGGAAGGTCGGGAACATGTCCTGAGTGCCATGGGACATGCTGTTCATGAAGGCCATCAGCAGCACCAGATAGAGAAATCGCCGCCAATTCCCTGCAATCGCTCTGCCGTACGTCTTCCAGTCAGTTCGGTTTTCGTGCCATGCCCCCGTTTCCTTCACCTTAGCCCGGATGAATAACGACAGGAGTGCTGGCAGACCACCAATGAAAAACATTGTGCGCCAGCCCCAGTGCGGATACACCGTAAAATATGCAACCGCCGCAAGCAGGTAGCCGCACGCATAGCCTTCTTGCAGAAGCCCGGACAGAATGCCGCGGAGCCTGGGCGGTACCGATTCCATGGTCAGCGAGGCACCCACGCCCCATTCGCCGCCCATGCCGATGCCGTATAGTAGCCGCAGGAGTAAGAAGATCTTGTAGCTGGGTGCAAGTCCGGAGAATACCTCGATGACGGAGTAGAAGATCACGTCCAGCATCAGGGGCAAGCGCCGACCATAGCGGTCAGCCATAACGCCGAAAATGATTGCGCCGAGAGGTCGCGTGGCCAAGCTTGCTGTCAGAGTCAGCGCAATGGCAGGAGTAGAGGTGTGGAAATCACGCGCAACAGAGGGGACCACCATGACCAGAATGAAGAAGTCGAACGCGTCGAGGGTCCATCCGAGAAAGCCTGCGAGAACGGCGTTTCGCTGGTCCGCGCGGCTCTGGGGCGTAACTTGGGGAAGGGAAGCCATACAGCCTCAGAAAGTGTCCTTTTTCTGATGCCAACAGTCATCGTCGAGCTGCCAAGCAGCGCTTGCCGCCGGGACGCGAATCGGCTCGACAAACGGAAGCACAAGGGCCTAAGAATTGTGCGACTTAGAGAAGTTCGTTTCCCTCAGCTCCGAAACAAGGGCTGCTGATATCTCAGAGCACGCAGCATTGCGGTCATCTTTGCGCCACACCTGGGCGCTGCCCCGGGGCTAGTAGCTACTTGCGCGGAAAAACGGGTCCACCCTGTCACTTCGGAGACTTCGGAGTTAATAGAGCAGGGCGGAGGGTATCTCTGGTGGCCAGGTCGAGAACGAGAACGCGGCGCAGGATGCGGGCGAAGTGCGCGTGCGGATCACGACGCCCGACTTCGTGCGGGGTGCGGCGCGAAATGAGCGTGCGAGGGCGAGGGCGAGAAGTGGGCGCGGAGGCGAGCGCGCGAGGGCGGGCGAGTGGGAGTGAGCGAGATCCACGCGGGGAGCGGGCGCTTGGTCTGGGTGGGCGTCGCGGTGTCGGTACGGGCGAGCGGCGACGCCGAGTAGGGTGAGGGAATGCGCCTCTGGCGTTCGGCTCTTGAATTTCGAACAAGCTACGGTTCAGGGTAGGCGCCGACGCTGCTGCCGTACTGATAGGCGCCCAGGCTCCATGTCCCGTTGATCGGACGCGGACCACGGTCAAGATCATTCCACGGCGCCGCCGTACTGGTTCCTCTAGCGATAGCCGGGCTGGCGGATTGCAGATGGTAATCGCCGTTCCCGTCGCCGGTATACGAGTTGAACAAAGGGTCCGCCGTGATCGTTCCGCTCTGTGTGCCGCCCATCAGATTCCAGTCGGCGGGGCCATTCCCGGAGACCAAGTTGTTGACGTAGGTATTGTGAGTGCCGACATCTCCATATTCTTCGATGCCGTATCCCTGAGCGCCAGAAACCAAGCCGTTGCGGAACACGAGGTTGTTATTGATAGTGCTGTTGTCTTGAACCCCCGAGCCGCCGGGGAAGTCACTGGATTGCCCCCCGATCAGAATCCCGCCGTAGGCATTATTGAACACGGTGTTATCGACAATGGCTACCTTGTTGGCTGCGTGCCAGGTGTGTATGCCCCAACCCTCGGCGCGGTACACCACATTGTTATAAAGGTGCCCTCGCAGATTGGCATGATAGATGCCATGTACTCGTGGACAGGGCGAGTTGTAGTCGCCGATGTCATGAACCCAGTTGCCGATGATGTCGTCATCAGAAGCGGAGTAGTTGCCGTCGTGGATTCCGGCGCCACCGTCGCTGGGGCAACCGGGCGCCTGGATGTTATGGACGTGATTCCCGATAATGCGGGTAAATGACCCTTCGTTGTAGATGCCGAGTGCGCCGCTACCCGAGAGGTCGAATCCCTGGATCTCCACGTAATTTCCCTGGTTCCACCAGGTCGCGGAATTGCCCGTCTGGGTGGAGGTAAGTTTGGCACTCCATCTCTGATCCGAGACCCAGCGGATCGGAGCCGCAGCGGTTCCGCTAGTGGTCGTTAGCAGTCGTGCGCCATTTTCGTTGTTGCTGGGATAAGTGCCGGGGAGCACATGGATCGTCGCGCCCGGCCTAGCCGCTGAATCCGCGCGGCTGAGGCTGAGCCACGGATGTGCCGCGGAGCCATCGTTGGTGTCACTGCCGGACGGCGAAACATAAAATTGCGGTCCCAGGCTGGGATTTGTAGACCAGTTAACTCCCGGCTGCGGGGTGGGGGCTGGCGGCGACACCGTTAGCTGGAGGGACTGACTGGCCGTTTGCGGAGTGCTTTCCGAATCCTTGACCGCGGCCGTGAAGCCATAGCTGCCCGAGGCCGAGGGCGTACCGGAAATCACCCCCGTACTCGCGTTCAAGCTCAGGCCCAGAGGCAGCTGACCTGTACCAATTGACCACACATAGGGCATTACTCCGCCGCTGGCCTGGAGCATGATGTTGTAGCTCGACCCGGCGGTGGCGCTGGGAAGAGACGTAGTAATGATCGATACAGGCGGAAGGGCAGTGCTGGCGATACTGAGAGTGAATGTCTTGGAGGCAGATGCCGGTGAGGCTTCCGAGTCGCGCACCGAGGCGGTCACAGCGTAAGCCCCTGCCGTTGAGGGAGTGCCCACAATTTGTCCCGTACCGCCGTTCAGGGATAGTCCTGCGGGCAAACCGGTCACTGTCCAACTGTACGGCGTTACACCACCGCTCGCCTGCAATGCCGTACTGTAGCTCGACCCTGCCGTTCCGGCAGCCAGAGAAGTCGTGGTGATCGACAACGGTAGAACTGCAGCGCTCGCGACGTTCAAACTGAGTGTCTTGGAGGCAGCGGCAGGCGAGCTTTCCGAATCACGCACCGAGGCGCTGACGGTATAACTGCCCGCCGTCGAGGGAGTACCCGAAATCTGCCCAGTGTTGGTGCTGAGTGCCAGGCCGGCAGGCAAGCCGGACGCGGACCAACCGTAGGGTGAGATCCCGCCGCTCGCCTCTAACACCGCGTTATAGCTAGATCCGGCGGTTCCACCTGGCAGAGAGTCCGTCGTGATCGACAGCGGAGGAGGTGCGACGCTAGCAACCCTCAAACTCAAGGTTCTGGTTGCAGTGCCAGGCCGGGTTTGCGAGTCACTTACCGACACGGTAACCATGTAGCTGCCTGCCGCCGAGGGAGTACCCGAAATCTGCCCATCACTTCTACTGAGCGCAAGACCGGCAGGCAAACCAGTCGCTGACCAACTGTAGGGTGTGATGCCGCCGCTCGCCTGCAACATTGTGCTGTAACCGGATCCTACCGTCGCGACGGGCAGAGCGCTGCTGGTGATGGACAGTGGCGATGGGGCTGGCGGGCCTGAAGCTGGCGGGTTTGGAAGTGCCGCGTTTGGAGTTGCCGGATTGGAAACAACTGAGCATCCGACAGCAATGATCGTAACCAACGCAAGCAATATAACCAGACAGGAATTGCGAAACACGGGTGAACTCCTGAAACTGGGTTAGGGTTTCCTCACCGTAACAGTCGCGTCTTCTGTCTACAATCCGGCAACTCTCCTAACTTGGTCTAGGTTATTTAACCTAGAGATATATTGATCCCCTTATTCGAAGCTAAGCGGTTTGCCTTAATACCGCCCTCAAATCTGTTTCATTCCGTTTTCAAACCAGAGTCGCAGATCAATCGACGCCCCGGCGAATGCCCAGCCCCTCTCCCTCCTGGCGCTACCAGTGCATGAGCTTCTGGGGATCCGTCCAAGCCTGAAACAGGGTCTCAGGGTCCGCGCCGATTGTTCGTGAAACGCGCAACTGGTATGTCACCGCGCTCATGCTTTCGTCTCTTCGATGTAGCGTGCCAACCGATCCAGACCGCCCTCCCAGAAGGCGCGGCAGCGCTCGACCCATTCGGCGGCGTTGCGCATGGCTGCCGCGTCCAGCCTGCACCGGCTGATGCGCCCCTGCCGTTTCCGCATGACTAGGCCGGCCCGCTCCAGCACCCGCAGGCGCTTGGAGATAGCTGGCCGCCGCGACACGCGGAAGGGCCGCGCTAGTTTCGCCAACGGTGGCATCGCCCTGCGCCAGCCGTCCGAGGATCTTGCGCCGGGTCGCACCGGCCAAAGCCCCAAAGGCACGGTCGAGCTTCCGTGAGTTGGTAACCATACGGTTACCAATTTAATGAGAAAAAAGATGCTGTCAACAGAGCACCTCGAGTTGGATACGGCCATGGCGTGGCTCTACTTGGTCACCAGCGCGAATCCCACATTCGGTTGGGTATCTGGCGACTTTGGCGAGGGAGGAAGTTAGAGCAGAATCCTTCCAGCTAGTCTGTCCTAAGGCGAGTTCGCGATGCATGTTTGAGAGTGTGCCCTCGAACCAGGTGAATGATCTCCTCCGCCAAATTCTTGGCATGGTCACCCGCGCGTTCGAAAGCCTGGGCGATGAATAACAGCCTGGTGCTGTCGCTGGTTGCCTTGTCACCCGACAGTTGCAAGTGCCGGCGAAACAGGTCATGACATGCATGGTCTATCTTGGCGTCGTTTCGTAAAACCAATGCGGCCGGCTCCTCGTCGGATCGAACGAACCCCTTATAAACATCCTCGAGCATCGTTTGCAGAGTCGCGGACATTTCCAGAAGATGACGAGCGTCCTCCTTGTGCAAAGGAGAAGTCAGGCGGTGAATACCATTGGCTACCGAGCAGAGCAGATCGCCGATTCGTTCCAGGTCGGTAATGAATTTCAGGCAGGCGAGGAGTTGGCGGGCCTGCAGTTCTCCTACCTCGGCGATCGCAGAGGGGAGCGCCTGATCGACATCGCGCTCGATCTGATCCAGCTCTTTTTCGCACTGCTGCACCGCGACAAAGGCAATCCGAGATGAGCTGGCGATGTAGTCTCCAACGTTGAACGCGGCATCCTTAGCGACCAGACACGCCCGGCAAATCATATCCACGAGTTCTTGGGTTGAATCGGTTTTAATCTTGCTACGCTTCATTGAGGCTCACGAGTCTCCGAATAGCCCTCAGTTCGAATTCGAGGGCTCGGCACCGGGTGGCAGCCGGCTGCGCCTCTAGCAGTGTAATAGCGCTTCACCGGACTACACGGCACTCCGAACATTCATTATGCATTAATGCTTTAACTCGTTCGTGTATCTCGTCGCGAATCGAGCGAATAAGCTAGCGCGGTTGTCTCTTTGGGTCAGGCAAGGCCCAATCCACGATTCTCAGTCCTGGCACGTAGGGGCAATTCTCCCCGCAGCCCACAGGGCGTGCGCCCCTTTTCGTGCATCGCGCAGAGCGCCGAGGCTACTGAATAACTGTTTACCGCAGCGCCGCATTTTTTCCACGCAGAATCCGGGTCCACAAATCTCATGCCATCAGCAAGGGACCGGCAGCGTCTTAGCGCTACCCGAAGATCACGCACCGGGTCAGGCGAGAAGTTCCGGCTTGCCCTCCGCCATGGAGTTTCGACCGAGACATTTGTAAAACCATGGCAGCCTTGCGTCTGTGATGTGCAAGAAGAAAATTCGTTTCGCGCGGCAATAGAGCAATAGACGGCGCCCAGCAGTTATCCGGAGCACCGTGACGAAATGAAGGAGCTAATTTTGTTTCGACCCATTTCGTCGGAACCGGATGCGGTCGAGAGCTCGATCAACGACACTTTGCAACTCTTGAGCGTATTTCACCTCGCGACCCTTAGCGAGCATCTTCTTGGCTTCTTCTGGGGAAAACCACGTGGGGTTGCGTTCGGGTTCGTTTCGGGTTCGTAAGGTGTTCGGATTTCTTCCACTTCAAGCAGAAACGCTTTGATGACAAACTCCTGTACCCCTCGCGGTTTGCCAAAATACGCCTTTGGAATGGATATACAAATGGAAGTGACGGGGCTCGATCCGTCCCGTCCCGCCAGCCTCTTCGAGGGCCTCACGTCTTGCGGCCTGGCTGTGAGATAGATGGCGATGGGGATCTCCTTTGGGGAAAGTCCACTTGCCGCCGCCATTGGTGTTGACAAGCAAGAATTCAGCCGACGATCCTCTCCAGCGGTAGCATACGGCAGCAACCTGGAGCGGTAATGCGAATCTCGCTAGCCGAAGTGATCCCATCCTTACTATAGGGTATTCCGCAATTGTGAACCCTAGGTTAATCATCTGGCCACCCTTCTGGAAGCAGTTGATTGCTGCTACCTGCAGCTATCTGCAGTCCCCACCTCGTCTAAGCAAGCAATGCATTTTATGCTTGACTTGTTGCTTAGAGAGTTACATAAGGAGATTGTACGGCAGAGTACACCCGAGTACGGTGAAAGGGATTTCGCGATGGAGTTAGCTGCTCTTATTGTTGTTCTTCTTGTGGCTGGTGCGTTGATCCCAGCCAGACATGACGTCACCTTCTATCGGTGACCCGCCTCAGAGTCGGGCACCACTCACGTGCCACGGAGTCACCAGCCAGCCCCTCAAAACAAGGCTACGACGACGTCCGAGAGTATTTGTGTGTTCCAATCCAAGCAGGTTCTCGCGAAACGGTTCACCGCGCGCGAGCGGGGAAACTACGCGGCACTAGGGGAGCGAGCGCCCGATTTCGGATCTTTTCTGATCATGTGCACAATCGACAGCGGAGTCCGCAATCTCCGCCCATCACCGGATTTTCGGGACTTTGCCTCGATTGAGACTCCATGTTCATTACTTCGATCTACGCTTGTCATAGACCCACCTCCAAGTGTTCCCTAGGTGAATGCTAGTTCAGAAGTAGCTGCAGGTATGTGCTGGATGCGGATTAACAAGCGAATTATACCGAGGAAGCAAAGCCACAGCAAAACTGAGGGTTGGTGATATTCCCCGGTATGGGTTGGTGTGGTTCGTCCTGTGTGTTGCTTTTGAACATTTCAGCAGCTGGATGTTCTTGGTTCGAAGATACGAGGAGCGCGAACTCGAGATCCGGTTTGGAGCTTCCCGTACGGCGTGTCGCGCGCTAGAACTCGCTACTCTGTCCATGGCATCCGCCAGCACCGCTCGGGAGGAGACGAGCGGCGCCGGTCTTGAGGAGGAAATGTGATGGCCGAGGTGAGAATTGTGTCGGCTGGGGGCGATCTTCACGGCATAAGTGGCTAGGCATCAGAAGGGTGACCCTTGGCCCGGGGTCGTTGTCATCCATGACGTAGGAAGAATGAAGCCCGATCTCAGGAATCAAGCCGATTGGCTGGCTAGCGAAGGATTCTTGGGCCGGGCACCCGACCTGTCCGATAACGGACACCCAATTCTGCGAGCGGACAATCGCGGGGTGGGAAAGTATCTTTCAGGAACTCTAACTGCGAAGCTTTTCAATCGCATAGCACCGTGCGGATTCTGGCCAAGTAGTTGCATAATCTTCCCCCGTGGATATCGCTCGGCCTGAATTCAAGCGACAAAAGCGGCAGAGGCAGATCATCTGGTCGGCGGTTGGTGTCGTGTGCCTGGGAGCGGTAACCATAGGCGTCTCCAGACTCAAACCTGCGGCACCTGAGGTTGAACGGAGCACCGTGTGGACCGATACGGTAAAGCGCGGCTCAATGCTACGCCAAGTGAGAGGCCTAGGTTCCTTGATTCCAAGCCAGGAGTTCACACGCCAAATACCCGCGGAGACGGAGGCGACGGTCGTGCGGATTCTGAAGTTGCCCGGCTCTCAGGTCAAGGCAGACACGATTCTGGTCGAGATGAGTAATCCGCAGGTGGAGCAGTCCGCGATTGACGCAAAACTCCAGCTGAAAGCTGCCGAGGCCGAATACCAGAGCCTGCGTGTGAAACTCCAGAGCGATCTGATGAACCAGAAAGCCGGGGCGGCGACGGTAACGTCCGACTATACCCAGGCTCAACGCCAGGCCGATACCGACAAGGCACTTTACGATCTCGGGGTGATTTCCGGACTCGCCTACAAGAACTCCAAGAGCAAGGCCGATGAGCTCACCACCAGAAACAATCTTGAGGGTGAGCGCCTCAACGTTAACCAGAAAGCGATTGAATCCCAGCTTGCCCAACAAGAAGCCAAGGTGGATCAGATGCGAGTGCTCTCTAGTTTGAAACAGAAGCAGCTAGACGCACTCAAGGTTCGCGCGCAAATTGAAGGCGTCCTGGTCGACCTGCCCTTACAGGTTGGACAGCATGTGTCGCCGGGCACGATGTTGGCGAAGGTCGTCCAGCCGGATCATTTGATGTCCGAATTGAAGGTAGCCGAAACCCAGGCGCGCGACGTCCAGATCGGCCAGCCCGCGTTGATTGACACTCACAACGGGACAGTCGCCGGCTCCGTAATGCGTGTCGATCCAGCGGTGCAAAACGGCACCGTTACAGTCGACGTGAAGCTTACAGGCGAGCTTCCCAAAGGAGCGCGCCCAGATCTGAGCGTCGACGGAACAATTGACTTGGAACGTCTGGACGACGTGCTCTACACGGGTCGCCCCGCCTTTGGGCAAGAGAACAGCACAATCAGCTTGTTCAGACTCGATCCCACTGGCAAGAGCGCCCTGCGGGTTCCGGTGAAAGTTGGGCGCGCGTCCGTGAACTCAATCCAGATTCTCGAAGGTTTGCACCAAGGGGATACCGTCATCCTTTCCGACATGTCTCGCTACGATAATACGGACCGCGTCCGGCTTGATTAGCACGAATCGAGGAATAACGTATGAGCGAACCAGGACAACCGCTGATCCAGATTGAAGACCTGACGAAAGTCTTTTATACGGACGAGGTCGAAACCCACGCTCTCTCCGGAGTCCATTTGGGAATTCGGAAGGGGGAGTATGTGGCGATATCCGGTCCGTCGGGATGTGGGAAGTCCACCCTCCTTTCTATTATGGGCTTACTCGACACGCCGACGGGAGGGAAGTACCGGCTGAATAGCGAGCCGGTCGAAAATCTGGATTTTGCGGCGCGCTCCCGTATCCGCAATCGCGAGATCGGTTTTATATTTCAGAGTTTCAATCTGATTGGCGATCTCACGGTCTACGAAAACGTGGAACTGCCGCTGACCTACCGGCAGAGAATGCCCGCGGCTGAACGCAAGAAACGCGTAATGGAATCGCTGGAACGCGTCGGTATGGCGCACCGAATCAGGCATTACCCTTCGCAACTTTCGGGAGGCCAGCAGCAGAGGGTTGCGGTCGCCAGAGCACTAGCCGGACGTCCTTCCATCCTGCTAGCGGATGAGCCCACCGGGAATTTGGATTCGCGCAACGGCGAAGCCGTCATGGAGCTGCTTCAAGATCTCCATCGCGAAGGCGCAACCATCTGCATGGTCACTCACGACCCACGGTTCGTTAAGCACGCGCAACGGGAAATCCACTTGTTCGACGGCAAAGTCGTGGCCGAAGAAGAGCTGCAGAAACTCATGCAGGGCCAGCCGGCCTGAGTCCGGCAATCGCCACCGCTGTTCCGGATTCCTGGTCATGCTTGGTATCAGCGAGGTGAGGGATGGGGGGACTGCTCCAGGATCTTCGCTACGCCCTGCGGCAACTGCGCAGGAGCCCGGGATTCACCACCGTGGCCCTGATCACGCTGGCGCTCGGGATCGGAGCGAATACCGCGATTTTCAGCGTTGTGAATGCCGTCCTGCTCAGGCCGCTCGCAATCCAGGAACCCTCTCGCGTCACTTATGTGCAGGAGCAATGGCGAGACATCTCCGCCGGGCTCTCGGTGGGAAACTTCGACGCGGTGCGGCAGCAAAGCACTTCGTTCGCGAACCTGTGCGCATCGAACAGCGCGAGTTTCAACCTAGCAACCCAGGAAACTCCCGAACGGGTGGAGGGCGAAATCGCCACCGCGAGTTACTTTGCCACGTTCGCCGTTCAGCCGATAGCCGGACGCGTTTTCACTGCCGACGAGGATAAACCTGGGTTCTCGCAAGTCGCCGTCATCAGCGAGCGTTTGTGGCGCACACGGTTCCATGCGGATCCCGCGATAATCGGGCAAGGCTCGCGCATTAACGGACTGTCCTACATCGTGCTGGGCGTAATGCCCAAGACCTTCGATCCATTGCTGCAAAAGAGTGATCTGTGGATTCCGGCAGCATACACAGCGCAGCAATTGGCCGATCATGATCTCCATTACCTGAGTGTGGTCGGCCGGCTCAAGCCCGGTGTCAAACTGGCCGTAGCCCAGTCGGAACTCAATGTGATCGCGCAGCGCCTACAGCAGCAATACCCGATGGATGACAAAGATCGGGGCCTCCGCCTGACGCCCCTGGCAACGGCATTGCTGGGTGACCAGCAATTGACCTTGCGCCTGTTGCTCGCTTCGGTCGGATTTTTGCTCCTGATTGCATGCGCCAACATCGCCAATCTGCAACTTGCACGCGCCCGTACGCGGCAACGCGAAATAGCGGTGCGCGCGGCGCTTGGAGCTTCAGCCAAACGGATCGCCCGTCAACTCCTGATTGAGAATGCCGTGTTGGGTGTAACCAGCGGCGCGGTTGGTGTTCTGCTGGCCTACGGGGGCGTGCTGTGGATCGTCGCGAACGGCCCACCGGATGTGCCGCGGCTGGACCTATCGAGCATCGACAGACTTGCGCTCGCATTTGCCTGCGGGATTGCTTTGCTCTCCAGCTTCCTTTTCGGCCTTGCACCGGCGCTGCGATCCGCTTCGATGCGGCTGAGCGTAGCCTTCAAAGAAGGAGCGAGCACCTCTAGCGGCAGCCGCGATCGGGTTCGGAGCGTCCTTGTGGTCGGCGAAATTGCCTTGGCGCTGATGTTGACGGCAGGCGCCGGACTGCTGATCCGCAGCGCGTTGCTTGTTTCGCATGTGCATCCAGGTTTCGATACGGCAAACCTCGTTGTCGGTCGTGTCGGACTTCCGGATGCCGCTTATCACGATCCAGCCGTTGCGCGGCAGACTCTCGAGCGCATGATCGAGGCATCGGCCATTTTACCTGGCATCCAGTCAGCCGCGGTCGTTTCCCGCGCTCCGCTCGCCGAGGGCTGGAGCGGCAACGGCCTGATCGCTGAAGGCAAGGCCATTGATCCATCGAACCTGGTCAACGCGCTGTTGCAGATTGTCTCCCCAAGCTATCTCTCTACCGCGCGGGTGCCGTTGAAGGCAGGACGTGCCTTCGCTGCGCAGGACACGCGCGATAAAACACTGGTCACCATCGTCAACGAAACGCTCGCTCGCACGATGTGGCCCGGCGAGAACCCGATCGGCAAACGATTCGCCTGCTGCGAATACGGGCCGAGAGGCAAGTTGGATCCCGTGTGGCATCAGATCGTCGGCGTTGTCGGAGACGTACACGCCCGCGGCCTCGATATACAGGTTCAACCTGAGTTTTACCTTCCGCTGGCGCAGATGCCGCCCGCCTCCTGGGATTGGCTCGGACGCACCATGGACCTGGTAGTGCGGACACGAAGCGGCACATTTCCGGCCAACGATTTGCGAACCACTGTGGCCTCGATTGCGCCGGGTGTGCCTATTTATCAACTCTCGACCATGCAGGAGAAGATTGCGGTCACGCTCGAACAATCCCACTTTGACACCTTTCTGCTGACGCTGTTTGCTGGGATAGCGCTGTTGTTATCCTCCGTGGGAATTTATGGAGTTCTGTCGTACGTGGTCGCGCAACGCACGCGCGATATCGCGGTTCGCATGGCGCTGGGTGCCACGCAAGGGCAAATCGCGCGTCACGTGCTGGGGTACGGATTGCGCCTTACCGTCATTGGCATGGCACTCGGACTTGCCTGTGCATTCGCCTGCACGCGTCTGCTGTCGAGTCTGCTCTACGGTGTGCATTCCACTGATGCCATCACGTTTGCGGTTGCGTCCGTGGTGCTCGCTTCTGTCGCGCTGCTTGCCAGTTACATTCCAGCACGGCGGGCGATGCAAGTAGATCCCATAGTGGCGCTGCGGTACGAGTGAGGACCAATGGAAGGCTTTCTCCACGATCTTCGTCATGCATTCCGCGTCCTGCGGAAGAACCCATCGTTCTCCACCATTGCAATGCTGACACTCGCAATCGGTATTGGGGCGACTACCTCAATTTTCAGTGTTGTATATGGCGTGCTGCTGCGGCCTCTGCCTTACGAGAATCCCGACCGAATCGTAGAACTGAGAGAGGTCAACGAGCAGGGCGGGAGAATGCAATTCGCGGACCCGAATTTCGAGGATATCCGCACACAGAGTCGTTGCCTGCGTGGACTGGCCGAATACCGCGCCATGACTGTCTCCATTGGGGGCGGATCGCAGCCGACTCGCACGATGGTTGCTGCCGTGTCCACGGATTTTTTTTCGATTATGAGAGTTGAGCCTGTGCTAGGTCGTAACTTTTCTCCCGACGATCAGCACTTTGGCGCGGCACCAACCGCTTTGGTCAGCTATGGCTATTGGCAGCAGTTCCTGGGTAGAGCCTCGGATTTTTCGACTGTCAAGCTGAACATCGACAATCAACCAGCGCGGGTCCTCGGCGTCCTTCCGCCTGGATTCCGCTTTCCCTTCGATAGCCAAATCTGGGTGCCACGAGAGTTGTATGAGCGGCTGCCGAGCCGCTCAGCTCACAATTGGCACGTAATCGGTCGGCTCCAAGACGAAGTATCGATAACCCAGGCAAGTTCAGAGCTCGCGATCATCGCCCATCGACTCCGGCAGCAGTACGGCCAAGACACGATGATGACAAACGTGTCGATCCTGCCCTTGCGCGAGGCCCTGACCGGCAATGTCCGCCTACCCTTAATGATGCTCCTGGGAGCCGTAACCTTCTTGCTTCTGATCGCCTGTGCGAATGTAGCGCATATGCTCCTCGCGCAGTCCGCTGCGCGCGAGAAGGAATTTGCTATCCGAACCGCTCTGGGAGCCGGGCGCGGCCGGATTATTCGCCAGTTTCTTGCAGAGTCCCTGTTGTTGGCGTTTTCCGGAGGCGCACTCGGCGTTCTTGCCGGCAGCTGGGGAGTTCACGCGCTGATCGCGGTTGCTCCGCATAGTCTGCCGCGTCTCGAAGACCTATCGGTCAACCTTCCGGTGTTGCTGGCAGCGATCGGACTGGTATTGCTTGTGGCCGTTGGCTTGGGCCTTTTTAGCGCGGTGCGCGCCACATCGCATGATGCGCAGCATGTCGAAGGATTAGGGACGCGCTCCACCGGGAGTGCGCACGCCCAGCGTATCGGAAGGATCATCATCGCTGGGCAACTCGCGATCGCCTTAGTCTTGCTGGTTGGTGCAGGCCTACTCGGGAGAAGCCTGCTGCGCGTGCTTTCCGTCGATCCAGGTTTCCGGACTGAGCACGTGTTAACCATGAATGTGGCCCTCCCCTTTGCCGGGCGGGACGAAGACAAACTCCACCGGGTCCAGTTCCTCGACCGATTGTTGGCGCGGCTGCGCCGCATTCCCGGCGTCGAGGAAGTGGGCGGCACGGGCCGCCTGCCGCTCACCGGCACGCTTTCCGATGGAACTTATATTCTGCTGAATCCCGGCGAGTCGGTTCCCGCCGACATGAAAGTGCTGGAGCAGATGTTCCATGATCCAAGCCGCACCGGTGATGCCGAATACGCTCCCGCCGATGCCGGCTATTTCCGCGCTCTTGAGATTCCGTTGCTGCGAGGCCGTTTATTTGACAAGCGTGACGCCATGAACTCGCCGCATGTAGCGCTGATTAGCCAATCTCTCTCGAGTGAGAAGTGGCCCCACCAGGACCCGCTGGGCCGCCTGATTGAGTTCGGCAACATGGATGGCGATCTTCGGCCACTCACCGTCATTGGAGTTGTCGGAGACGTGCACACTGAAAGCCTGGAGCGTCCGGCTCCTCCGACCATCTACGTAGATATTGCGCAGCGGCCCCAGTCTACGTATGACTTCGCGGTTGTCATTCGCGCCGCGGCAGATCCACCTGCAGTGGTGTCGATGGCGCGTCAGATCCTGCGCGAACTCGATCCCAATGTTCCTCCGCAGTTTGGGACCTTCGATCAGGTCGTAGCCAGCTCTTTGAGTCCACGGCGCTTCAACCTGCTCCTGGTAGCCGTATTCGCCGCGACCGCTTTGCTGCTCGCCAGTGCCGGCTTGTACGGTGTCATCGCGTACTCGGTAAGCCGCCGCACCAGTGAGATTGGTTTGCGAATGGCCCTAGGCGCCACCCCTGCCAGTGTTTTGCGACTCGTGCTGAGACAAGGAATGGTGGTGGCCGCGGTGGGCCTGGTCCTCGGCATCTTCGCCTCGATAGCCGTCACTCGCACTCTGCAATCCATGCTGTTCGCCTTAACCGCAACCGATCCGACAACGTTTGCCGCCGTTGTGGGATTGCTGCTTCTGGTGGCCCTGCTGGCCTGCTACCTTCCCGCGCGCCGTGCGGCCAAGGTCGATCCCGTGGTGGCACTGAGGTACGAGTGAGGAGCTTATGACGGCTGTATCTCAAGACGTTGTTTACGCTTTGCGGATTCTGCGTCGCGATCCGGGATTCACGAGCATCGTTGCGCTCACGCTGGCTTTGGGCATCGGGGCCAATACCGCCATCTTCAGCCTGGTGAGCGGGATTCTTTTTGTTCCGCTGCCGTACGCCAACCCAAGTGGACTGGTCAGCGTTACCGGCAGCTATCCGCGAGGTGCCGTGGTGGCAATGCGTGAGCAAGTGCGCAGGCTGGACATCGGGGCATACGCCGAGGGTCACGACTTCAACTTGACCGGCGTGGGAGAGCCGGTTCGTCTGACTGGCACTCTGGTTTCCGCCGAACTGTTGTTAATTCTGGGCGTACGCCCGGAATTTGGAAGAACCTTCTATTCCGGCCAAGATGCTGCCGGGCAGGATAATTATGTAATCCTGAGCCACGCCCTGTGGCAACAGCGCTTCGCAAGCGATCCTGCAATCATCGGCCGCCCGGTCCAAATCGAGGGTGTGAGCCGTCAGGTAGTCGGAGTGATGCCGCCGGACTTTCGCTTTCCCTCGCCCAGGACGCAGATTTGGGTTCCGCTGCACAACGATCCGCGAAACCAAGTGGAGTATTGGGCTGGCGATTTCATGCCCGTCATTGGACGGCTTCGCCCGGGTACGACGATTCAACAGGCAGGCGCTGAAATTCGAGTGTTTCAATCCCGTGTGGGGGCCTTGTTCCCGTGGCGGATGCCCGCCAGCTGGAACGCAGACGTCAGCGTCATTCCGCTGCAAAGCGGCATGATCTCGAACGTTCGCACGCGGCTCCTGCTATTGCTGGGAGCAGTGGGGTTGGTGCTTATGATCGCTTGCGCAAATGTCGCCAACCTGATGCTCTCGCGGGCGGCTACTCGCGAAAAAGAGATTGGTATCCGTTCAGCCCTGGGGGCAGGGCGTCAGCGTATTGTCCGGCAACTGCTCACCGAGAGTACCGTGCTTGCCTCGTTGGGCGGGGTGCTGGGACTGGCTGTTGCCGTCGTGGGACTCTGGATACTGAAGGCATCTCTCCCTGCCGGCACCCCGCGCCTTGCCGATGTGCGAATAGATTGGCGGGTACTGGCATTTGCTGGCGCCCTGACCATCCTGACCGGATTTATCTTTGGCCTCGTTCCTGCACATCAGACTTCGCGCACCGGTTTGACGGAGTCTCTGAAGACTGGCGGTCGCAGTGACGCGGTCTCGGTGTCGCAACGCTTGCGCAGTGCCCTGGCCGTTAGCGAAGTGGGATTCGCCATGTTGCTCCTGGTAGCTGCAGGCCTCCTAATCAGAAGTTTCTGGGCGTTGTCGCACATCAACCCGGGCTTCCGGCCGGAGCGCATCGTGACAGCGCGTATTACGCCTATTCAATCGTTCTGCGCTGAGGCGCCGCGATGCCTCACCTTCTACCGCGAGGTTTTGAGTCAGGTTCAATCTTCTCCGGGTGTGAGCCGTGCTGCGTTGGTGAATACGCTTCCTCTGGGCGGAAGGGTAAGCAAGCGTTCACTCGAGATCGAGGGTTTCATGGCACCTTCAGCCGACCAAGCCTTGCCGCTTTTCTGGCTCGACGTAGTTACTCCCGGCTATTTTCAAGCGATGGGCATTCCGCTGCTCTCAGGCAGGGTATTCAACCGGGCGGATGAGTCCGGGGATCCTGCGGTAGCGATTGTGTCCGCAGCGTCCGCACAGCGATTCTGGCCGGGACAAAACCCGGTTGGAAAACACGTCAAGTTCGCGCGTGACACTGAATGGCGCACCGTCGTCGGCGTCATCGGCGAGGTGCACGCCTACGATCTCGAAAGGAATGTTCCCGATTGGATCAATGGCACGTTGTACGTTCCTTACAGTCCCAAGGCATCTCTGGAGGATGGACGAGTACCCGCCGAAATGACGATCGTGGTTCAAACCGCTTCGGATGATTCTGGGGTGAGCGGCACGTTGCGCGGAATCGTGACCAGGCTTAATTCAGAAGTCCCGGTGAGTGAGCTCAAGACAATGAGGGCGATTGTTTCCGATGCTGCTTCCACGCCTGCCTCCACCATGTCTTTGTTTGTCGCTTTCGCCGGCCTGGCGACGGGATTGGGGATAATCGGCATTTACGGTGTCCTGGCGTTCCTCGTTTCCAAACGCACACGTGAGATCGGTATTCGCATGGCGCTGGGCGCTCAGCCGGCCGATGTTCTGTGGCTGGTCATGAAGGAGGGCGCAAAATTCTCGCTCGCCGGAATAGCCCTCGGCCTGGGCGCTGCAGTTATCGTCACCCGAAGTTTAGCCAGCGAACTCTATGGAGTAGGGCACATGGATCCGGTTACTTATGCGGGCGTAGCTCTGGTGATGGCGACGGCTGCGCTTCTCGCCTGCTGCGTCCCCGCACGCCGGGCTATGAGAGTCGATCCCATGGTGGCGCTGCGATATGAGTAAGAGGGAGTGAAGAGAAGAATGGCCAGCTGCTTACAAGATGTTCGCTATGCTTTTCGCCAGTTGCGGAAGACGCCCGGATTTACCACAGTATCGCTGATCACGCTGGCGCTCGGTATTGGTGCCAACACGGCCATCTTCTCCCTCACGGACCAGATTCTCTTACGGCTGTTACCCGTAGCTCATCCTGAGGAGCTGGTTCTTCTGCGCTCGCCGGGGTTGAGTCCGGGACATAACTGGACCGATGGAGCCAACGTCACCACTTTTTCCTATCCCATGTACAAGGACTTGCGCGATCGCAATCAGGTGTTTTCGGGATTGCTGGCCCGCTATCCAGTTTCTTTAAGTGTTGCCGGGCAAGGTCAGAGCGAGCGCGCGGATGGAGAGCTTGTCTCCGGCAACTACTTTCAGGTGCTTGGCATAACGCCGATCCTAGGCCGAGTTTTTGACGCGCAGGACGAGACCGCTCCCGGTGCCAACCCTCTTGCAGTCTTGAGCTACGGCTACTGGTCTCGCCATTTCGGCAACGACTCTTCCGTTCTGAACCAGCAATTGATTGTGAATGGAACTGCTCTGACCGTGGTCGGAGTGGCCCGGGCAGGCTTCACCGGCATACAGGTTGGCCAAACACCCGACCTGTTCATTCCCATTACGATGAAGCCGCTGATGACTCCCAATCGGAACGGTTTGGAGGATCGAAGCGATCACTGGACGGCCATCCTTGGGCGCTTGAAACCGGGACAGACACGGACGCAAGGGCAAGCAGGGTTGCAGCCGCTATATTCCGCGATTCTCGAGTCAGAAGCATCGCTGCTAAAGCTACCCGCGAGTCAGCGCCAACAATTTCTGCGGAGACCCATTCTGTTGGAGGTGGGTTCGCACGGCCGCCAGATTGTGCAGCAGGATGCCGAACAGCCACTGCTTTTCCTGAGCGGAATGGTTGGACTCGTATTGCTGATCGCCGGCGCGAATCTTGCCAGTCTGTTGATTGCCCGTGGCGAAGCCCGTCAAAGGGAATTTGCCCTGCGCCTCGCATTGGGAGCCACTCGTCAACGCATCATCCGCCAGCTGTTCACCGAGAGCGTCATTCTTGCTTTAGCTGGCGGAGTCACCGGCGTGGCCATCGCGTACTGGACTTCCGCCGCTCTGGTGCGAGTGCTGTCCGCCGGCGCAGGAATACTTGGGCTCGATTCCAGGCTGGATTACCGCGTCCTCGGCTTTGCGATTGTTCTAACCGTCGCAGCGGCTGCGATATTCGGGTTAGCACCGGCGTTTCGCACGTCCCGATTAGAGCTGAATGACGCCCTCAAACAGCAGGGTGCGACTGTATCGGGTGCTCGATCCAACATGCGAGTGCGGAAGGGGCTGATCATCTCACAGGTGGCCCTCACGACTGCTCTCCTGATGGGCGCTGGCTTGTTTACCCACAGTCTGACTAATCTGCGCAGGCTGAATCTCGGTCTACAACCTGAACACGTTGTGCAGTTCTCGGTTGCGCCTGAGCTAAGCCGCTACTCGCCTGCTCAAACCGTCGCTTTCTGTGATCGTCTCCGGCACACGGTCGCCCAGATCCCGGGGGTACGGTCGGTGAGCGCTGCTTTGATCCCCATTCTGGCGGATAGCGACGCCAGTAGCGATGTCACGGTCGAAGGATATGTCACCGCCCCGGATGAGGACACCGATACCGGCCAGAACTGGGTGGGCCCGAACTACTTCGCCACCATGGAAACGCCGATTCGCGAAGGACGCGAATTCGGGGAGGATGAGAAGCTCGATACGCCTAAGGTCGCGATCGTTAACGAGACCTTCGCACGAAAATTCTTTCCCCATGGCGATGTTATTGGGCGCCACTTCACGTTTGGACAAGGAAATGTCCATCCTGACATCGAGATTGTTGGCGTCGTTGGAGACAGCAAGTACTCCAGGGTGCGCAATCCGAGCATGCCTTTTGTCTATCTGCCGTACGCGCAGCGGAACTCACCCGGTGTAGTCACGTTTTATGTAAGAACGGTGCAGGAGCCTTCGGCGATGGAAGACACACTGCGGAAAACCGTGGCCGAACTTGACCCGGCCCTTCCTATCTACGCGCTCAGGACCCTCAACGAGCAAATCGATCAATCGCTTTTTGCCGATCGCTTTGTGACGTTCCTCGCTTTGTGCCTGGCAAGTCTGGCAGGTCTGCTGGCTGCCGTAGGCCTGTACGGAGTGATGGCGTATCTCGTGTTCCGGCGCACGCGGGAAATTGGAGTCCGCATGGCACTGGGAGCGAGCCGGCGCAGGATCGCCGGCATCGTTTTACGCGAAGTCCTGCGCACGACGTTTATCGGTTTGGGGGCCGGGCTAGTGATTGCAGTCTCGTTAGGGCGGCTTGTCGAATCGCAGCTATTTGGTGTCAAGGCTAGCGATCCCCTGGTCTTCGCGAGCGTCATTGGGCTGCTTTCCGCGATAGCTCTGCTGGCAGGCGGTTTGCCCGCCCGCAAAGCGGCCACTTTGGAACCGATGAATGCGCTGCGCTACGAGTAGCTCATAATGCTGCGACCACAGCGAAGGAATGGAAAATAGGCGCAATCGGCCATGACCTTGCGTCCGAGCCTTTCCAGTCGACGTACGAGCTTGCACCACTCCCGCAGATGGGGTGAGGGACTTCGTGGAGCGATAAGGGATGCATATGAACGTCCTGAGTCAAGACATTCGGTATGGGCTTCGTCAATTGCGTAACAACCCTGGGTTTACCGCAATCGTGGTCTTTACCCTGGCGCTGGCGATAGGCGTGAACACGGCAATTTTTTCCATCGTCGATGCCCTAATGCTCAGAAGCCTGCCTTACTCGCATCCGGATCGCATTGGTACGATTTTCACCCGTATTAGCGGTCCCATATTATCTGACGAGCGACACCACATCGATGGCGAGCAATGGGAATTGCTTCGTGACGAGGTTCCTGCCCTAATCTCCGCCGTCTCTGGCACCAGAACCTCCGGGGTCAATCTTGAGGCGGCATCGCATGTACAGTACGTGCAAGCTGGGCGCGTCTCAGAGCATTACCTTGATGTTTTGTCCATTGATCCGGTCATGGGGCGCAATTTCTCGCATACGGAAGATCTGCCTCATGCACCGAAAACGGCAATCCTGAGCTATGGTCTATGGCGCAAAGCTTTCGATGCCGATCCGCACGTCGTTGGCCGGTCGGTCCTTTTGAGAGGCGAGCCCTACACCGTTATCGGCGTGCTCCCGGAAGACGCAACCACGCCTCTGAACGCCGATGTGTATACTGCGCTGCAGCCCACTCGCCAAGGCGAAGGCGGGGGGACAAACTTCGACTGCGTTACTCGCCTGCGTGATGGCGCCACGTGGCCAGAGGCAGATAGCCAGATCAATCGCGCATGGTTGCATCGCGCGGACCGCTATGAACTGGGAGACAACCCAGGCGCCCAAGTATCGTACTATTCCGTTCCGCTCCAAAAAGGCCAGACGGCCACACTGCGGCCGCAGGTTCTCGCTCTGATGTTGGCCGCGGGATTCATTCTGCTGATTGCCTGCGCGAATCTGGCCAGCCTGACCCTGGTGCGCGTGCTGCGGCGCACGCCTGAAATAGCAACGCGGATGGCACTTGGCGCCTCGCGTTGGCAGATTCAAAAGCAACTGTGGATTGAGAATCTCCTGCTGGCACTGGTCGGCGGAACCGTCGGCGTAGCGGTAGGATTTGGTGCTTTGCGCGGGCTCATCCTGCTTCTTCCAGAACACTTTTTGCCCGTCAGCCGTCTATCGCTCGACACCCGAGAGCTGGCATTCACGGGGTTTGTATCAATTGCGACCAGTATTCTGTTTGGCATGCTTCCTGCGTTTGCAACGCGAAGACTCGATCTCCGCTCGGCGATGGCGAATCGCATGTCAGAGGCCGGCGAGGGCATGAATCTCCGGCAGGGTTTGATAACGGGCGAGGTCGCTTTGACGGTGCTGTTGCTGGCTGCTGCAGGTCTGCTGGCTCGAACTCTCATCCACCTGGAAACATTGCCACCAGGGTTCAACGCTGAGGGCGTGATGACCGCGAAGGCGTCGCTCGATGACGCACGATATCACGACGCGGCGGCATTCCGCAAGCTGCTTAGCGAAAGCACGGAAGCCATGCGGCAAATCCCGGGCGTGCAGTACGCAGCCGTCGGGCTGAGCTTGCCGTATGAACGCGAGCTGAACAGCGGAGGAATAACCATTAGTGACGGTAAAGAGGCAGGTCGCGACGTCATTGGCGATGAAGTGTACGTTACGCCAGATTACTTCGCGGTCTTGCAGATTCCGCTGTTGTCAGGCCGCGCGTTTACCGAGTCAGATGGGGCAAATACCCAGCCCGTAGCGATTGTGAACCAGAGCTTTGTGCTCAAGGCATTTCACGGACAGAATCCGGTAGGTCGCCACCTGAACAAGAACCAGGTCATTGTCGGAGTCGTAAGGGACGTGGCGATGGTTCCCGGCCTTGACAACTACCACCTTCCTCTCAGTACCGAGGAAACCATGTACATCCCCGCCGCGCAAATGGGCGGCTGGAATCTCGAACTGCTTCACATCTGGTTTCAGCCCAGCTGGATTGTCCGCACGTCTCGGCCCATTGAAGGGCTGACCGCGCGGATGCAACGTGCCCTGGCGAGTGTCGATCCCAGTCTGCCTTTCTCTGGCTTCCATCGAATGGATGATTTACTGGCAAAGACGCTCGCGACTCAGCGCGTGGAAGTCGCCTTGCTAACCACGATGGCCGCTCTCGCGCTGCTGTTGAGTGCGGTCGGGATTTTCGGTCTTGTAGCGAACATGGTCAGGCAGCAGACCAGAGAAATCGGCATCCGTATCGCTCTCGGTTCGACTATTCGTGAAGCCATGATCCATATAGGCGTGCCGGGGCTGCGAGCCTCCGTGCTCGGGCTTTTCATGGGCTTGGTCTTGTGTGCTGGAGGGTTGCGGGTCATGCGAAGCGTGCTTTACGGAATTGGTGTTTATGACGGCGCCACGATCGCTTCGGTCGTTGTGGTGCTGGCATCGGTGACGCTCGTTGCTGCGACTGTACCGACACTCCGGATCGCGCGAATCGATCCCGCTAGGACGCTGCGAGAAGAATAGGACGGAAGAGAAATAATGATCCAACTCAACAATCTGGAACGCAGTTATAAAAGTCCCGCGGGGCAGTTCTGGGTCCTTCGCCGCATCAACTTGGAGATTCGCGAAGGCGAGTTCATCACCATCATGGGCCCCTCCGGGGCAGGGAAGTCTTCTTTACTGAATGTCCTCGCCTTGCTCGATGACGGCTGGCAGGGGGAGTACTGGTTTCGCGGCCAGGCCGCCCATGAGATGAAGCGCAAGCAAAGAAGCGAGCTGGCCAAGCGCAACATCGGGATGGTTTTTCAAAGCTATCACCTGCTCGATGAACTCACCGTCCGCGAGAACATCGATCTCCCACTCTCCTACAAAGACATCCCGCATAAGCAGCGCCAGGGTATGGTGGCCGACACGCTCGACCGCTTCCAGATCGTCGCCAAGAAGGACCTGTTTCCCAGCCAGCTCTCTGGCGGCCAACAGCAGCTGGTCGGTGTTGCGCGAGCGGTGATTCACAAGCCCGCCTTTCTGCTCGCCGATGAGCCCACCGGGAATCTTCACTCCAGCCAGGCCAAGGAAATCATGGAACTCTTTCGCGAGCTGAATCGGCAGGGAACTACGATCGTTCAGGTAACCCACTCGGAGACCAACGCTGCTTACGGCTCGCGCACGATTCAACTCCGCGACGGATGGATGGTCGCTGACACCGCGAATCCCGACCTAGAGGCTTACGAGGCGGTCAAGCAATGAAGCTAAAGCGAAGCCCGCATCGGATCACGCAGTTGCTCGGATGCTTTGTCATTTGCTCTGCCTCCGCGATCTCGGCCCAGACGAACGCTTCCGTGTTACTGCAGATGCCGAAATCGCACAATCCTTTGAGTGCATACACTCCCAGTGAAGCTCCTGAGCCGCAGCTCATCAATTCTCCGGATCTTACCCAACTCATTCGTGACGGCAAGTTGTACCTGTCTCTGAAAGACGCGATCCGCCTGGCTCTGCAGAACAACCTGGACATTGCTATTGCCCGCTACAATCTCCCGATTGCCGACACGGACCTCTTGCGCACGAAAGCCGGCGGAGCTTTTCGCGGAGTAAACGCTGGCGTGGTGCAAGGCACTCCGGGCGGCGGAATTGGCGGCTTCGGAACCGGAGCTCCAGGCGCGGGTGCAGGCGGCACAACCGCCGGAGCCGGCGGAGCGGGCGCCGGTGCATCCGGCTTGGTGCAATCCACTTTGGGTACCGGAACTGCTGTCCCGTCCTACGATCTTTCGATCATCGGTTCCCTAGGAGCAGAGCATCTGACCAGCCCGCTGTCCAACCGGCAAATCTACGGTGTGCCGTCCCTGCAGCTCAATACCGGCCAGGCCAACTTCGGGGTTGCCCAGGCATTTCCAACCGGCGCCAGTGTTTCCTTCGAATTCAACAATGCGCGCCAGACCTCGAACAGCCCATTCAATATTCTGTCTCCCATCCTGAACTCGAACTACAGGCTCTCTTTCCAGCAGCCGCTACTCGCGGGCTTTGGCCTGGGTCCGAATCTCCGCTACCTGCGCATTGCCAAGAACAACAAGAAGATCTCCGATATTGCGTTTAAGGACCAGGTGATTGCCACGGTCACGCAAATCGAGAACATCTATTGGGACCTGGTGAACTCCTACGAACAGGCGCAAGTGAACGAGCAATCGCTGGCCTTTGCACAGCGCTCTCTGGACAATGCAAAGAAACAGCTTCAGTTGGAAAGTGTCCCCGCCATGGACGTGATGCGGGCCGAAGCGGAAGTTTCCAAGCGGGACCAGGACTTGACCGTGGCGCGCACCAGTCTTCAGTTGCAGGAGCTGCTGATGAAGAATGCGCTGACCAAGAGTCTCGACGACCCTCAGCTGGAGTCGATGCCGGTCGTCCCGGTCGATCGTCTGCAGCCGGCGCGGGCGCCTAGCGCACAATCCGTGCAGGAGATGATCGCCGAGGCATTGCGGGAACGGCCGGAACTGGCCGAATCCGATGTTGATTTGGTCAACCGGCAGATTAGCCGCCAGGCGGCACGAAACGCATTGCTGCCGTCATTGTCGCTCGTGGGCTTTTACGGAGGATCAGGATTAGCCGGTCCCTTGAACCCGATATCCAACGTCCCGGGTGTTACCTCGAGCGTCCCCACTGATTTCGCGGGAGCCTTGGCTAGCGCATTCAATAACTCCGCTCCGGACTACTATGTGGGATTCAATCTGAGTATTCCGATTCGAAACCGCGTGGCCAAGGCTGACCAATACCGCTCTGAGCTCGAATACCGTCAGGCCGAATTGCGCCGCGAACAATTGCGCAAGCAAATCAGGATCGAAGTGCGCAACGCGGAATATGCGCTGGAACAGAGCGCGGCGCGTGTGGATGCTGCCCGCAAAACCCGTGATCTGGCGCAGCGGACCTTCGAAATCATGCAGAAGGAGCAGGAACTGGGAGCAGGTTCCACGTACCAGACCATGACGGCTCAGCGTGACCTGTCGCTTGCTGAACTGGATCTGGCTACCGCGATGACAGTTTATGAAAAAGCCAAGGTTGAGCTGGATCGTGCAACCGGCAGCACTTTGGAACATAATGGCATTGCGATCCAGGATGCAATCACCGGCAAGATCAGCCAATCTTCGCCCTAACTGATGCCGACCTCGGCCAAGACGCGAGATATCAACAGCCCTGCCCGAACGGGCGCGAATCGCCCCCGGATTCTTGCCGCTGATGACCAGCAGCATATTCTGGAGGCCATCCAACTGCTGCTCAAGCCGGAAGGCTATAACGTAGATACGGTTCAGTCTCCCCTCCTGGTTCGAGAAGCGCTAGCCAGCACCTCCTATGATTCTGTATTGATCGATCTTAACTACACGCGTGATACCACCTCGGGTCAGGAAGGTCTCGATCTGCTCTCCGACATCGTTGCGCTCGACAGCACGCTGCCAGTGATTGTCATGACTGCCTGGGGCAACGTCGAACTTGCGGTGGAAGCAATGCGACGAGGAGCCCGCGATTTCATCCAAAAACCTTGGGAAAATGAACGGCTCCTTTCGATTGTTCGGACCCAGGTAGAACTTCGTCGCGCTCTCGAGCAAGCGGAGCGGCTGGCTGCCGAAAATCGATTGCTGGCCGCTCATGGCAGACCGGAGTTCATCGCCAGTGCGCCCTCCATGGTGCCGGTTCTCGAAACGCTCACCCGCATTGCTCCGTCCGACGCCAACGTGCTGATTTCCGGCGAACACGGTACCGGTAAAGAAGTCGTGGCCCAGACCGTGCATGCCCTGTCGTTGCGGGCGTCCCGCCCTTTCATCGCCGTAAACACCGGCGGGTTGGCGGAAGGTATTTTTGAAAGCGAACTGTTCGGGCACGTAAAAGGCGCTTTTACCGATGCTCGCTCCGACCGCATCGGCCGTTTTGAACTGGCAGACGGTGGAACCATCTTCCTGGATGAGATTGGTAACGTGCCTGTACGGCAGCAGGCCAAGTTATTGCGCGTGATTGAATCCGGACACATGGAGCGCGTTGGATCGTCTCACGCCCGGCAGGTTAACGTGCGTTTGATTTCCGCCACTAATACCGATCTCGAGGCCGCATGCCGCGATCGATTGTTTCGCGAGGACCTCCTGTTCCGGCTTAACACGGTCGAGATTCACCTGCCCGCTCTACGCGAACGCAGGGAAGACATCCCGCCATTGGCGATGCATTTTCTATCCCATTACGCCTCCCGCTACCGCCGGCAGGTGAATGGTATCGACTCCGCCGCTCTGCAACTGTTAGTCCAATACTCCTGGCCGGGCAACGTGCGCGAATTGGAGCACACCATCGAACGTGCCGTGCTGATGTGCCGTACCGATCACATCCAGCCCGCCGATCTTGGCTTAGCGGCTCAACGCAGCCAACCCCAGAACCTGGAGGAATTGAGTCTGGAGGCGGTCGAAAGTATCCTGATTCGCAAAGCACTGCAGCGCTTTCAGGGCAACGTGAGCCAGGCGGCCGAAGCTCTTGGTCTCAGTCGTGGCGCCCTGTACCGGCGGATGGAAAAGTATGGGCTCTAGCCCACCTGTAGGCGAAGCTTCAAGACGTGTCCCACGCAAACCTCAAAGAGTCCCTTTTGAGAGCCGTGTCATTCGGATTGCCATATTGCTGGTTCTGCCCGGGTTCCTGATCAGCGCTATCCTCATCTGGCTCGAGCCCTGGGCAATCGAGTCGAAGCTTGTGTTGTTAGGTGCCGAGGCGCTGGTGTGTCTCCTGATCGGCGCCGCTCTGCACGAGCAAATTACTCGACCGCTGCAAACCCTCGCCAACGTCGTTGGTGCTTTAAGCGAAGAGGATTACTCGTTTCGTGCGCGCTTGGCGGTGCCCGACGACGCCCTGGGCGAACTGTCTCTGGAAGTCAATGCGCTGGCCGATCTTCTCGCCCAGAACCGAACCGGCGCCATCGAGGCCGCAGCGCTGGTACAACGTGTGGTCGAAGAAGTGGACGTCCCTATTTTTGCCTTTGACCCCGCACAGAAGCTGCGGCTGGTGAATTCTGCCGGAGAGAAGGTGCTGCAGCACGTTTCTGAGCAATTGCTTGGCAGAACAGCCTCCGAGCTGCGGGTAGAGAGTTGCTTATCTTGCGAGAACGAAACTCTGGTTTCCCTTCCGTTCGCGGGTGGTGCGCGGTGGTTCGTTCGGCGCGGGGCGTTTCGCCAGCGCGGCGTTCCCCATACCCTGGTTGTGCTCTCGGATGTGAGTCGCGCGCTGCGGGAGGAGGAACGGCAGGCGTGGCAGCGTCTGATCCGGGTCATCGGTCATGAATTGAATAACTCTCTTGCTCCAATTAAATCGATTGCGGGCAGCCTCAACGCGCGCCTGTCGGAAACCAGTCTTGACCTCGAACAGAGACGGGACTTCGAACGTGGCCTGGCCATCATCGAGAGCCGCGTTGCCTCCCTGAACCGTTTTCTGCAGGCCTATCGTCAGTTAGCACAAATGCCCCCGCCAGCCATACAGGAATGCTCGCTCCCGGCCCTGGTAGACCGGGTAGTTGCTCTCGAGGAGCGCGTAGATGTGAAGGTGATCCCCGGACCCGAGACATGGTTGGCCGCGGACCCGGATCAACTCGAACAGATGCTGATCAATTTGCTTCGCAATGCCGCCGACGCCGTGCTTGAGGCATCGGGTGCCGCGGGAAAATCCAACGGCTCGGATAGTTCGGCCTCAGAGTCCGGAGCTCCTGTTACGCTGACATGGCAACTCACGGAGAAAGATGTGATCCTCACCATCGAAGATAAGGGCCCTGGACTACTGAATCCGGGCAATGCTTTTGTCCCCTTCTACACCACGAAAGCACAAGGAAGCGGGATTGGGCTCATCCTCTCTCGCCAGATCTGCGAAGCCCATGGCGGGTCACTTGAACTGACAAACCGTCATCGAGCCAGAGGTTGTGTGGCCGTAGTTGTTTTGCCCAAAGTACCTAAAAGCCGAGATGTCCGCTTTAGCGACTGGGTCAGACCATGAAAACCAATAAGCAATAACGTCCCAACCCGCGCCAAATGATTCCAGCTCTTTGTCGGCACCCCAAGTCTGCTTGGTAACGATAAGTGCAGTAAAGCGGTGAAGATCAGCCCGCCACCCCGGTAAGGGCCGCCGTTGCTCGAGTTATGCGCACGCCCATCATGAGTTTTCTCTGCAATCGCCGTAATGCGTGTCACTGGTTTACGTGAGATTGGAGAGTTCATGGTCTTGTCTCGAAATTTCCTGGATCGACTTGGCATCCTCCAGAGTCACACGCTTTTTGTGTCTATAGGACAGATTGGCCATGTGGCCGGCAACGGCTGAAAGGTAGCCAATCTCAACCGAAGCATTCGGCCGCTCGCGGGTGCGAACGCAATCAACAAAATTCGCCATGTGGTTCTGGTCGGATGATTGCCCTACCAGCGTTGGACTGTCCGGACGATTCACCCTCTCAGGAAAATAGTGCGTGGTCGAGCTGGACTTGCCCGTGACCATGTCGGTGGCTCCAGAAATATGTTCCACTGTGCCGCTGCTTCCGAGAATGCGCTCACCCAAGCCGTAATGACTGTTGCTGAAAGTGGATTGCCAGGTAACGACGAGGTCTGGCGCAAAGTCGAGAGTAACAACGATCGTATCGGGTACTTCGCGGCCGTCCTTTTCTGAGAAAACCCCTCCAGACATGTAGGCCGAGGTGGGAAGGGGCAAGTCAAGAGCGCTCATGATCCACGCAATCTGGTGCACCATGTTCTCGGTCACGTTGCCGCCGGAGAACTCCCAAAACAAACGCCAGTTGATGAATTTGTAAGCGTCGAAGGGGCGGGATGAGCGTCCGTTCAGGAAGGCTTCCCAGTGCACGTTTGCGGGCGTACAGTCGGAGGGCACGGGGCGAACCCACTGACCATGGCCGCGAGGCGTATTGCGGCTCATCCACGACTCCACTTGTGTGACTTTGCCGACCAGCCCATCCTTGATCCATTGTCTGGTGTCGGCCAGTGAGCCGTCGCTTTCGTGTTGGAGTCCGATCTGCACGACACGATCCGAACCCTTAGCAGCATTGAGACACTGCTCGGCTTCCGCGATCGACCAGGTCATCGTCTTCTCGCAGTACACGTCCTTGCCAGCTGCCAAGGTGTCGAGAAAATGCCGCGCATGAATGTGCAGTGGGCTGGCAACTATGACTGCGTCGATATCCTTCCGGTCGAGCAAGCGGCGATGATCATCGTAGGTTTGAATGTTCGGTGCCATGGCCTTCGCCTCGTCGCGGCGTCGTGAATATATATCCGCGATTGCTACCAACTCGGCAGCATTCGGCAGAGCTAGAATCTGGTTCAGCAAGTCCTGTCCACGACCGCCGACACCAATCATTCCGACATGCACACGGTTATTGGCTCCGAGTATTTGCGAAGGGGAGTACATCAAGGCTGCCGTAGCGATTGCCGCCTGCTTGAGAAACTCACGTCGTGGTGTCGATGTTTTGGACATGTTGCCCTCCGTCGTCTTAATCAGTGATGTCGATCTTGTGGAGGTGATGACCGCTCAATGGCGATGAGACCACACCGGTCATGTGACTAAGAAAGAGTTCCGGCTTCACGCAGCTCCCGTTTCATACCTGCCATGCTCTGTCGCGTCGATTCCTCCGGAGTGCCGGCGCCACGCCAGTGAGTCTCGAGGCTGGTGGCAAACCGATAACCCGACTTTTTGAGAGCGCGGAACTGTCCGATCCAATCGATCGTGCCGCGTCCCATTGCGGCCCATTCAACACCCTTGCCGTCAGCTTTACGCTGAGAGTCCTTGCAGTGTACATGGCCAATTCGGTGAGTCGGCAGTTTGTTATACCCGTCTGGAAATGGCGTCTCACCCAGCATGGTGGCGTTAGCAGGATCCCAATTGAGCATGAAGTTTGGAGCTTTCACAGCGTTCAAGGTTCGCGCCGCTTCGGCCCCGGTCCCGGTGTTGCATTCATGTTCGTTTTCCAGCACCAGGATGACATTTTTCTTGGCAGCCTTTTCCGCAGCCTGGCGTAGCTTGTCATCGATGGCCGCACGGTAAGGAGCTGGATCATCGAGCCGCCAGAAATCGAAAAGTCTGACGCGATCAGTATTGAATGCACGAGCCAGTTCCAGACAACGGTCCAGCACCGCGTCCTGTTGCTCGAAGGTGAAGTCCGCATTGAAAGTATCGCGTTTCTTCGGGCTGAACTTTGACGGAGGCGCCCCTGGCCAGTCCACTTTGAACAAGGGGCTTGCGATGTCAGTGACGCGCAGTCTCGCGCGCTCCAGGAGGCGGCGGGCTTCGGCAACTTCGTTGCTGTCGAGTCTGAGAATATTCTTGTTCCACATCCCACGGAGCTCGATCCATTGCAAACGAAACTCTTTGGAGACGACTTCCACCGCCCTGCCGAAGTCCTGGGTAATTTCGTCATTGATGACTGCGATCCGGAATGGGGAGCTCATATCGAGATCCCCAGCCGGTCGTGAAGATAGTTCTTGCTGACCAAGGCTGACTCTCTTGGCGATCGTGACGGATCGGGAACGCTATCCAGTTCCACGACTGCCCATCCGCGGAACCTGACATGGTGGAGAGCTTGGAACACTGCCGGAAGATCGACGCGTCCCCGTCCGAGTTCCACAAACCGAAACCCTTTTCCATCTGCCGACTCCTGATTGGGTGTGCTCTCTACATCCTTAATATGCAGAAACAAGAGCCGGTCGTGATACTGGTGAATGGCCTGGGCCGGATCACCTCCGCCCTGGAAATAATGAGCGATGTCGAGTTCGAGCTTCACGTAACGAGAATCTACGGCGTCCATCACATGATCTACTTCTTCCGGGCTCTGACTCATCGAGCCCATATGATTGTGATATCCGAGCTGTACTCCGAGATCCGCCGAGCGTTTGCCGATTTCCGTCAACAAACGTCCCAGTTTTTTGTAAGGGTTGACCAGTGAGCCTTTAGGCTTCTGGTCAGTCACCTGTAGATAGAGACCGCCGGCGGCGTGCGTGTACTTGGCATTCTTTACATGCTTGTCGATCTCGGAGGCTTCATCGGAAACTTCGACCCGCACGCCACCACTGGAAAGCGCAACCATCGTGAGATGATGTTGCCCCAGAAGATTCCGCACGTCCGCGGGATTAGGAAACTCGCCTAGAAGGTTGGAGCGCAGCTGAATGCCGCTAAAACCTAAGGCCGCGATATCTTCGATTGCACGCTGGTCATTTCCACCCCAGGTTATTGCCGCATATCCGACCTTAATCTCAGCAGGGGCTCCCGAGATGGGAGTATCGAAATCGGACAGATCCATCGGCGGATACAATGGCTCGAAAGGCGGAAACGCGGCGGCGGGAATTGCCCAGCTCCCGGCCAGAGCCGTCAGCCCAGCAATGAATTCCCTGCGAGATGCTTTCCAGTTCATGGAAGAAAGACTAACCTTTCTGCAGAGTTCGTCACCAAGAAACCTGTTCGCTCAATCAGAATGTTACTTTGGCGCCCACATCTAGGGTGCGGCTGCCGCTATCGACGCCCTTGATGTGCAATCTGGGCTGGTCAGACGAGTGCGAGAGCTTGAAAATTCTGGCGTATTGGTGATGCTGATGGACATTGCTGCAGCAGCTGATCTGAGAATAAGTTAAAGTCGCCGGTAACTGACGCGGCTACTGAATCAGAACGAGAACTTCGCACTCAACTCGACAACGCGGTTACCGTCGCCCACCGAGCCGTTCTGGTCTCCAGTGCCGGTGATACGTCCATAGGTTGAAGATGTAATGCTGGTGCTGGGATTGCTGAAGTGTGGAGTATTGGTCACACTGAAAGCCTCGGCCCGAAACTCCAGTCCCATTTTCTCCCCAATTAGAAATTTGCGGAATACGGCCGCATCCAGATTGAACAGTCCAGGACCCGAGAACTGATAACGTCTCATGTTGCCCAGCACACCGTTTCCGGTCACAGGACAGCCCGGCGGGGGATTTGGGACTCCGACCGGGCAGAAGGACGAGGTGTCGAACCACAACGCACTGTCGATTCCCCCGAGAACGTGGAACGGCGCAATCTGGATCGGGTACTGAGTGGATGCAGGTGCATTGAGAGAATTGTTGCTGGTTGTGAAATGCAATGGAGTTCCACTCATGCGGGTGAGGACGCCGCTAACGCCCCATCCGCCCAGAATCCAGCTTGAGGCGCCCGAATTGAGGAAATGCTTGTTCTTGCCAAACGGCAGTTCGTAGACATAGCTCTGGACAAACGTATGTGCGCGGCTACGGCTGGTGACGCTGTAGTTGCGCCGAAAATCAATGTAATTGTCCGGCCCGCCATCATCGGAGCCCATATCAGATCGATAGGCCAATGCCTTTGCCCAAGTATAGGAAGTAGTGAGCAGGAACCCATTCTTCCACTTGCGGTCAAACTTTGCCTGGAGAGAGTTGTAATTGGAAACCGTGGGTTTGAACAGGAATGTTGTTGATGCAGTGCGGCCGAACTTTGCGCACAGCGGCTCGACCGTGCATTTGTTCGCCAGCGTGCCGTTTGGATTGACTGCTGGAACCGTTTCGGCATTCAGGTTGTAGGCAACTGGGATCTTGACGCCATGATTGCCTACATACGCGATGTCGAGAACGAAGTTCCACGGTAATGCGTGCTGCACGGCGAGGTTGTAGGATTCGACGTAGGGCTCCTGGAAATGCTTATCAACCACATTGTAGGGATCGCCGTTCCTCGGCGCGACAGTTCCGTTGGACGAAATCGAAACCGTGCTCGGCGGCGGAAATCCATTGAAAAATGTTGCCGCCATCGTGCCACTGGGAGTCGTGAATGTAGGAAGTGCAAACGTGTTGGGGCTTTGGTTCGAACCCTCATTTTGCCGGACAGGGAAATTGAACGCGTACTGGTTGTTGGTGAAGGGCTCGTAACTGATGCCAAAACCGGCGCGCACGACCGTTTGTTCCGAAATCCGGTAGGCAAGGCCAAGACGCGGAGCAAAGTACTTATAATACGTTTTGCGGCCCAAGTTACTCGGATTTCCACCGACCCCGGCAATCACCAGCACGTTGTTGGTTGAATCATAGTTCGAGTATCGTCCGCTATGGCTTGGAGTAGGGGGAACGTACAACTCCCAACGCAAGCCTCCCGTGATGGTCAGCTTGTTGCTGGCATGCCAGGCGTCTTGCCCGTACAAGAAAGCCTCAGTTTCGCGCCAGGAGCCAGACACAATCGATATGTCGCGACCGACCAAGGTTGGTACGTCAATCAGGAAGCCTGCAAAATTGTTCGCTTGCGTGGCAGACCCCGCGCCACCATTCAGAAGGGTTGTGCCGGTGCCGAATGTAAAGTGCCCCCGAGGGCCAAACGTCTGCGCTTGCACCAGATCATCGCGCAGCCGGCGTATATCAGCGCCCCACTTAAAGGTGTGATTACCCCTGATCTTGGTCCAGTTGTTGACCACATCGATGTTGGTCTCACCCCGGTCCCATGGCTGGGAAGCCGAGTACCCAACAAAAGGATTGCCGAAACCATTCTGAATTTCGACCTGAGTCAGTCCGCTGGTAAAAGCGTTCAAGTTGGCTCCCGGAATTCCGAGGGCTGCGGTTGCGGTTGAGCCGTAGTCAGAAGTTTGGGTGACGTTGCGGTAGTGGCTGACGCCCGCCCTGGTTTCAACGATCAAGGTTGGGGAGAAAACGTGCGTTTCATTGAGCGCGCCACTTTGTTCGTGCTGGTGGCCGGGTCCCTGAAATCCAATGGGTCCGCCCGCAAGCCCGAACATCGGCTGTTGTAGGGGATTCTGTACTGCTCGGCTGAACCGGAAGGCGAGTCGGTCCTTCTGCGACCAATTATGATCGATCTTGATGTCGAAGGACGTGCTGTTTTTCCTGAATTGCGTGTCCTCCTCGTAATTGTTTGTGAGTCCCGCCAGATTGGTGTGTGGCACCAGGGCGAGGATCTTAAGCGAGATGGGATCGATCATCGCCAGTGGAACGACGTTATTGCAGGTCGCAGCTCCAGCACATGCCGGATTATAGGCATCCACGAGCCCATTGCGACCCTGAACCGTGGCGGTGCCCGGAGCTGACGAAGAGAAGATCACTAGTCGGCCCGTTCCGTCGGGATTTCCCGTAAATGGATTGTAAATGTTGGACTTGCCCGAAGTGATTGCGGCCCGCACATCTCCATTCCGGAACTGGTCATTGGGCAATTGGGTGAGCTGAAATTGGCCGCGGATATCATCAATACGCAGAAGGTCGAAGAAAAAGAAAGTTTTGTCCTTGATGATCGGTCCACCAAAGGTTCCCCCGTAATAGTTGTAGGTCGATCTTGGGAACGGGCTGTTGTTCTGCACACGGTTGAAATACGTCCTGGCCGCAAGTGCGCTAACCCGGTTGTATTCGTAAGCTGATCCACGGAACTGGTTCGTTCCGGACTTCAGAATAACGTTGGTTACGGCTCCCCCGGCCCGTCCGAACTCGGCATCATAGTTGCTGGTGCTGACATCAACGGTTTCGATCGCTTCGGCAGGCGGCACATAGATTTGCAGCAGGCCGGTCCGCTCGTCGTCGTTGACCCCCTCGATCATCAGCTGATTAAACTCGCGCGATTGACCGTTCACCTCGACCGAAAGCGTGTCCTGGGCATTGAAGAATTCGGAGTGGTCGCGGTGGGGGCGCACAGTACCGGGAACCAGGGCCAGGAGGCCCTGAAAATTACGATTTGCGCCGCCTACAGGCAGTTCCTCTACCTGCACGGCTTCGATCTTGTGGCCGACATCCGATCGATCCGTCTGGAGAGGCGGAGAAGCCGCGGTAACTTCGAGCGTCTCGTTTACTGCCCCCGGTTGCAGGGCGATGTCGACTCGAACGGTGCTGTTCACGGCAACCCCGACATTCGGGCGAATCTCTTTCTTAAAACCCGGCATTTCCGCGGTGACTGAATAGGTGCCGGGCGGCAGGTTCGCAAGTGTGTAGTTACCGGATGAATTCGTCGTCGTTACTCGGCCTATGCCAGTAGAAGTCTCTTTGACCGAGACGGTCGCACCGCCAACCATCGCGCCGGATGAATCGGTGACATTCCCTACCAGAGTGGCATTCACAGCTTGCGCGTGCACATTGGGTTTTGTGAGAACAATCAGACAGGTAGCGGCAATCAGAACGGCATAAGCTGTCATCCTGGTGGGCATTTGCACCTCGCACCCCCATCTACGGCAGGATTCTTCTCGAGTGGAAACCCAGTCCTCACGCCTGACAACTGGTAGCACCCGTTGTAGATCGTTCGTCTCGTCAATTCGTCGCTTGCTCGCGACAATTTGGGGCAGCTATCGATCACGAGCCGTTTAGGGGGGGCTGATCCTATGTACGTGCTGACGACGAGAAGCCTCGCGGCGGGACCTTATGCTGCCGAATTGCCCCTGTACATACAGTGATTTATGTATCACGTCATAAATTCCTCTGTAGGGGGCGCGGACTCCGGCGCGGGTTCCAATGGTTGAACTTGGGGTCCGCCAGGCTACGATGTCCTTAAGCTCACAGTCGCAGGGCCGGAACAGACCCTTCCCCCGGGCCGTCCACATGCTCTCAATAGGGACCCCGTTTACTTGGAAGAGATACTGACCTGAAGGGGGGATTTTAATCTGCGTGCGGTGTCCGCAAGATACTGATCCCATCCCTCGACAGCGGAGAACTGGCCGCTCTTGCTCCAGGTGAAACCCGCGTAGTACGTTAATTTGCCGCTTGCGAGTAACTTCGCGATCGCGAGACAGTTCCCCACGTCGTCGGCGAATTTCACCAACTCCCCAGGCGTGACGATGACTCCGCAACCAAGCTCACTGCCGTCGACTTTAACCGGTTCCCAGGTGCGCATCGTGCCAGCTTCGGGGTGGGTTGCCTCGCTAGATCCTGGACTCTTCTTGATGCCGATTGCAACGGCCAAGTCGCCAGGCTTCGCACCTTGGAAGTTGTAGGTGCTTTCGAAGCGGTCGATGTTCTGGCCTGCGTCGAGGGTTATCCGTTTCACTTCTGAGACTCGAACTCCACCCGCATCCCACTCCGGGTATTCGAGTTCAAACATCACGCGAATGGGGCCGTTGGCCAGGGTGCGCGAGTGGATGAAGTTCGCGGAGGGGTACAGCTTTCCATTTACCCAAACACCGTTCCCCCCGCAGCCACGGCTATTTCCGGCGGAATATAGGTCGGCGCCTTCGCCATGGTCGTGGTGATAGTCGTCCACCATGTACCAGTCGTTGATGACGAGATAAGAAACCCGCTTCGACCAGACGTCAACCGCGCTGCTGGTGAGCGGTTCGGCAGCCCAGGTTTCAAGCGCTTTACCGTACATGCGGTGTGCGATGCGGTCATTTTCCCAGGCGTAGTCGTCAAGCCGCTCCTCGACAAAACGTCCGTAGGCCTTGAAGTCTTCCTTGCGAAGAACCTGGCGCGCACCGGCCGTTAGGGTGAATGTTTTGGTCGCGTTGGCGGCGATGTCGGTTTGAAAAATGAAGTCGTCGAAAATGCCATCAGAGTTGTTGTCGACGGCCTGGATAAGCAGCTCTTTACCACTCGCGTCATCGCGAACGTGGATTTTGCGAACGTCATTCACCGCTAGCCGGCGGCGTAGTTCGTTGGCGCTCAGGACGATCGTCTCGCTGCTCCGTGTCAGATCAGCGGGATTGTGAACCGTAACGATCGCGGTCCCCGCAACAGCCAGATGGGCAATAGAGATATACAAAAAGGCAAGCAGGACGACGACGGGTGGACGCTTGGTCATGCCGGTCTCCTTCGCGAAATCGCTGTGGTAGCCCTCG
>Ga0209055_1000032_pt1 | contig 83898 bp, 74 predicted proteins | sample GraSoiAngelo_110_FD_185875 | JGI IMG/M metagenome (GOLD analysis project Ga0209055, IMG submission 185875) | Grasslands soil microbial communities from the Angelo Coastal Reserve, California, USA - 14_0903_12_30cm (SPAdes) (version 2) | ecosystem: Environmental > Terrestrial > Soil > Grasslands ... | reverse complement strand
GTCGTAGAAGCGCGTGAAGCCGCCGTCCATGGCCACGTTCTCGCGAGTGCGGAACGAGAGCAGCACCGCCTTCTTCAGCCACTCGTTCACGACCCAGCCGCCCGCGCCCGGCTCCGCGACGCGCGCCTCGCCACTATCGAGGAGCGTGAGGCATTCCTCGAGCGCGCTCTCGAGGTCGGGCGGCACATTCCCCGGGCCGAGCTCGGCGCGGCGCTCGAATGCCGCATCGATGACGGCCCTGAGGCTGCCGGGGTCGCTCATCGCGCGGCACCGAAGGCCGGGTGCGGCTCGCGCAGCGCCGCCTGACGCTCATCGAGCGCCTGCACCAGGTGGTCCCGCAGCCGCTCGGCGGCTTGGGGCGTGAGCGGGCAGTTGTCGAAGTCCGTGAGATGGAAGACGTCCTCGGCGCGCTCGCCGACGGTCATGATCTTGGCGGCCTGCAGCTCGACGCGCTCTTCCATCAGCACCCTGCCGACCTCGCACAGCAGGCCCGGACGGTCGCCGGCGGTCAGCTCGAGCACCGAGCGGCGGTTGCGCTCATCGACGCTGATCGCGATCTGCGTGGGCGTGCTGAACATGCGTGCCTGGCGTGGCGCGCGCCGCGACACCACGAAAGGCGCGTCGGGTGGGCCCTGGAGCGAGCGCCACAGCGCCTGCTCGATCTCGGCCAGCCGGTCGGTGTCGGTGATCGGCGCGCCGTCGTCCTCGAGCAGGTGATACAGGTCGAGGCTGAAGCCGTCGCCGGTCGGCGTGATGCGCGCATCCACGATGTTGAGGCCGACTTGATCGAGCGCCGCGGTGGTGCGCGCGAAGCCGTGCCGGCGCGGGCGTGCGAAGATCAGCGCCGCGGTCGTGCCGCGGACGCTGCGCGGATCGAGCGCCACCAGCGGCTCGTCGGAGGCCGCGTCGCGGTCGGCGAGGAGACGCGCGTGCCAGGCGACCTCCTCGGGAGAGTGCTGCAGGAAGTAGCCCGCCGAGAAGCGCGACCACGCGCCCGCGATGTCGCGCTCGGCGACGCCGCGCTCGAGCAGCAGCCGCCGCGCGGCGTCCTGCGTCTCGCGCACCAGATGCTCCGGATCGATCGGGCTCTCGAGTCCGCGGCGGAGCGCGCGCTTCACGCGCTGGTAGAAATCGCTGAACAGCGATGCCTTCCAGGAATTCCACAGCTTCGGATTCGTGGCGCGCACGTCCGCGCAGGTGAGCACGTAGAGGTAGTCGAGGTGCGTCTCATCGCCGACCTTGTGCGCGAACGCATTGATGACCTGCGGATCGCCGATGTCCTGCTTCTGGGAGGTGATCGAGAGGGCGAGGTGATTGCGCACCAGCCAGGCGACCAGGCGCGCGTCGTACTGCGACAGACCCTGCTCGAGACAGAAGGCCTCGGCCTCGACGGCGCCGAGCTCGGAATGATCGCCGCCGCGGCCCTTGGCGATGTCGTGGAAGAGCGCCGCGAGGTAGGCGATCTCGCTCTTCGGCAGCTGCTGCATGACACGCGAGGCTTCCGGGAGCTCCTGATCGTAGCGCGGTATCGCGAAGCGGCGCAGATTGCTCACCACGAACAGCGTGTGCGCGTCGACCGTGTAGGCGTGGAACAGGTCGTACTGCATGCGCCCGACGACGCGCCCGAAGGCGGGGATGTAGCGGCCGAGCACGCCGTAGGTATTCATGCGTCGCAGCTCGTGCGTGACGCCGACCGGGGAGCGCAGGATCTCGAGGAACAGACGGTGATGGCGCGGGTTCTGCCGGAACTCCTCGTCGATGAGCCACAGGCTCTTCGCCACCGCGCGCATGGTCGAGGCGCGCACGCCGTGGAGTCCCTCGTTCTGCTGCAGCAGCGCGAACAGCTCGAGGAGCGCCGCGGGGCTGCGCTGGAAGACGTCCTCGCTGACCGCTTCGAGGGAGCCGTTGCGCACCTGGAAGCGCGCATTCAGCGGCCGCGGCGGCTCGCTCTCGGAGAGGATCGCTTCGCGGAACAGCTGCAGCAGGAGCTCATTCAGCAGGCTCACGTCCATGACCGTGCGGTAGTAGCGCTGCATGAACTGCTCGACCGCGAGCGTGTAGGAGGCGTCCTGATAGCCGAAGCTCTGCGCCAGGCGGATCTGGTAGTCGAACAGCAGCCGGTCCTCGCGCCGCCCGGTGAGGGTGTGAAGCCCGAAGCGCACCTTCCACAGAAACGCCTGCGCCTGCTCGAGGCGGCGCAGCTCCGCGACCGTGAGGAACCCGTGGGTCGCGAGCCCGTCGAGGGTCTCGGCGCCGAAGTGACGCTTCGCGACCCAGGCGATGGTCTGGATGTCGCGCAGCCCCCCGGGCCCGGTCTTGACGTTGGGCTCGAGGTTGTAGGCGGTGTCGTTGGCCTTCAAGTGCCGCGCGGCCTGCTCGCGCACCTTGGCCTCGAAGAACTGCTTCACCGGCCAGAGTCGCTCGGGCGCGAGAGCCTGGCGCATGGCGGCGAGCAGCTGCGCGACGCCCGCGACGAGGCGCGCCTCGAGCAGCGTCGTCATGACACCGACGTCGCCGACGCATTCCTCGGCGCACTCGGCCACCGTGCGCACGCTGTGACCGACCTCGAGGCCGATGTCCCAGAGGAACGCGACCAGCGCCTCGATCGCGCCGCCGCCGCGCGGGTCGGGCGAGCGCGGCGCGAGCAGCAGGATGTCAATGTCGGAGCAGGGGTGGAGCTCCGCGCGCCCGTAGCCGCCCACCGCCACCAGAGCCCAGCCGGGAAGCGCGGCGCAGTGGCGGCTCCACGCCTCGCGCAGCACCGTATCGACGAGCGCGGCGCGCGCCTGGACGAGCTCCTCGACGGGCTCCGAGGCGAGGAAGCGCGCCTCGAGCTCCTCGTGGGCCGAGCGCAGGAGCTCGCGCCACGCGGCCGGCTCGCGCCCGGCGGCGAGCCGTGCCGGGAGAGTCTCGAGCAGCGGCCAGGAGATCGGCGGGGGCGTGGCGGGACGCGTTTCCTCGAGCAGCTCGGAGTCCCAGGCACCCATGTGCGGGCGGCTAGTGATCCGCGCCGTTCGCGGGCAGGGTGAGCACCTCGCTCCCCGTCTCGGTCACGAGCACCGTGTGCTCCCACTGGGCGGAGAGCGAGTGGTCCTTGGTGACGACGGTCCAGCCGTCGGGGAGCAAGCGCACGTGGCGCTTGCCGGCGTTCACCATCGGCTCGATGGTGAAGGTCATGCCGGGCTCGAGCTCGAGTCCCGTGCCGGGCTCGCCATAGTGCAGCACCTGCGGGTCCTCGTGATAGACGCGCCCGATGCCGTGACCGCAGTACTCGCGCACCACCGAATAGTCGTTCCCCTCGACGAAGCTCTGGATGGCGTGGCCTATGTCGCCGAGGCGCGCCCCGGGCCGCACCGCCTCGATGCCGCGCCACATGGCCGCGAAGCACGTTTCGGAGAGACGCTGCGCGTGCGGCGCCGCCTTGCCCACGAGGTACATGCGGCTGGTGTCGCCGTGGAAGCCGTCGCGGATCACCGTGACGTCGATATTGACGATATCGCCGGCCTTCAGCCGGCGGTCATTCGGGATGCCGTGGCAGACCACGTGGTTCACCGAGCTGCAGATGGTCTTCGGGAAGCCGCGGTAGTTGAGGTTCGCGGGCACCGAGCGCTGCACGTTCACGATGTAGTCGTGGCAGAGCCGGTCGAGCTCTTCCGTGGTCACCCCCGGCACCACGTGCTCGCCGATCATGTCGAGCACGTCGGCCGCCAGGCGGCCGGCGACCCGCATTTTCTCCTGCTCCTCGGGGGTCTTGATCGTGACGTGCATAGGGGTGCGAAATGGGGTTGCGGCGCCACCGGAACAAGGGCGCGCCAGGCAAGCGTAAGACATTGTTCCAACGAGGTCTTCATGGTATAAAGCGCGGCCTTTTTTGGCAACGCAACCCACACGCGCATCGGTAACTCGCTGACTGGGTGTCCTCCTTGGGTCTGAGGCCTCGCGGCCCGCCGGAGGATGGTCAGGGGGATGCGCGGAGGCTCAACCCGCACAGGAGTTTCTTCATGCCCGGCGTGTCCATGCGACAGATGCTGGAGGCGGGAGTCCACTTCGGACATCAGACCCGCTTCTGGAACCCGAAGATGGCCCCCTTCATCTTCGGCGAGCGGAACAGGATCCACATCATCAATCTCGAGAAGACGCAGCCGATGTACTCGGAGGCTGCGCAGTTCATCCGGGGAGTGATCGCCGATGGCGGCAAGGTGCTGTTCGTCGGCACCAAGCGCTCGGCGCGCGAGTCGATCCAGAAGGAAGCCGAGCGCGCCCTGCAGCCCTACGTGAACCAGCGCTGGCTCGGCGGCATGCTCACGAACTTCAAGACCATCCGCCAGTCGATCAAGCGGCTCTCGGAGATCCGCGAGCTCGCCGCCTCGGGCGCGCTCGAGAAGCGCGGCAAGAAGGAGGCGACCCAGCTGCGACGCGAGATGGACAAGCTCGAGAGGAGCCTCGGCGGCATCCAGAGCATGGAGTCGCTTCCCGATGCGCTCTTCGTGGTCGACGTCGGACACGAGATCATCGCGATTCACGAGGCGAAAAAGCTCGGCATCCCGGTGGTGGCCGTGGTCGACACCAACTGCTCGCCCGACGGCATCGATTACGTGATCCCGGGCAACGACGACGCCATGCGCGCGATCCAGCTGTACGCCGCCGGCATCGCCGACGCGGTGCTCGAGGGCAAGGAAGCGGTGCCCCAGGTCGCGGTCGGCGAGGACGAGTTCGTCGAGCTCGATGAGGCGGGCAACCCGCGCAAGAAGGCGGCGCGCGCCGCCAGGCGGCCTCAGGCCGCCGTGCGCAAGAAGGCGCCGGCGCGGCGCAAGCTCCCGCCGGTGAAGCCCCTCGCGCCCGCTGCCGCCAAGGAGCTGACCGCGGAGGAGCTGCCCGCGGAGGATGATGAGCTCGAGGCCGAGGAGGCGGCCGAGGCCGCCGCCGCGGCCGCGGGCGTCGCCCCCGTCTCCGACACCCTGACGCGCCGGCCGAGCGTGAGCGTTGGCCGGCGCAAGGGCCGCGGCCCCGCCGGCCCCGGCTCGGGCGAATAGCGTCGGCAATCCTTAAGCTCCCGAGGACCCGCAATCCCCATGAACATCACAGCAGATGCAGTCAGACAGCTCCGCGAGCGCACCGGCGCCGGCATGATGGAGTGCAAGAAGGCGCTGGTCGAGACCAAGGGCGACCTCGATGCCGCCGCGGAGCTCATGCGCCGCCAAGGGCTCGCCAAGGCCGACAGGAAGGCCGCGCGCGTGGCCGCCGAGGGCGTGATCGTCATCGAGCGCAGCGCGGATGCGCGCGCCGCCGCCATGGTCGAGATCAACTGCGAGACCGACTTCGTCGCCCGCGGCGACGACTTCCGCGCCTTCGCCAAGGCGGTGGGCGAGGCGGCGCTCGAGGCGCGCGCGGCGGAGCTGGCCGTGCTGCTCGAGACCAGGCTCGGCTCGGGTGAGAGCGTCGAGGAGCGCCGGCGCGCGCTCATCGCGAAGATCGGCGAGAACATCAGCGTGCGCCGCGTGGCGCTGCTCAGCGCCCCGGAGCACCTCGGCGCCTACGTGCACGGCACACGCATCGGCGCGCTCGTCGCGCTCAAGGGGGGGAGCGCGGAGCTCGCGCGGGATCTGGCGATGCACGTGTCGTGGAGCAATCCCCGCTATCTCTCCACGACGCACGTGCCGGCCGAGGTGGTGGCGAGCGAGCGCGACATTCTCACCCAGCAGGCCAAGAGCGAGGGCAAGCCGCCGGAGATCGTCGCCAAGATGGTCGAAGGGCGCTTGCGCAAGGCGTTGAACGAGGTCACCCTCGCCGGACAGGCGTTCGTCAAGGATCCGGACGTCTCCATCGAGAAGCTCCTGAAGAGCGCCGGGGCCGAGGTGGTGGCGTTCGAGCGCTTCGAGGTCGGCGCTGGTCTCGACAAGAAAACCGAGGATTTCGTCGCCGACGTGATGGCTCAGGTCAAGGGCAAGGACAAGGGCAAGGACACGAAGGTGCACTGAGGAGGCGACTCGTCGATTTCGTGGGACCCCGCCGAGCGCGGGGTTTTTTCCATCGGCGGAGGTGTTGAGATGACGCGAGCCACGGTGCGCTACTCGAGGATCCTGGTGAAGCTCTCGGGTGAGGCCCTGATGGGCGACGGGGACTACGGCATCGAGCCGGCGGTCATCCGGCGCATCGCGGGGGAGCTGCAGGAGATCCGTGAGATGGATGTCCAGCTCGCGCTCGTGATCGGCGGCGGCAACATCTTCCGCGGCGCGGGACTCGCGCGTGCCGGCATGGACCGCGTGGCGGCCGACCACATGGGCATGCTCGCCACGGTGATGAACGCGCTCGCACTGCAGGATGCCCTCGAGGGCCTCGGGCTGTACGCGCGCGTCATGTCCGCGATCCGCATCAACGAAGTCTGCGAGGACTACATCCGGCGCCGCGCCGTGCGCCACCTGGAGAAGGGACGCGTGACGATCTTCGCCGCCGGCACCGGGAATCCCTTTTTCACCACCGACACGGCGGCGGCGCTGCGCGCCATCGAGATCAACGCCGACGTGCTGCTGAAAGCCACCAAGGTGAACGGGGTGTACTCCGACGACCCCTTGCGCAACCCTTCCGCCCTCCGCTACACACACCTGACTTTCGACAAGGTGCTCGCCGACAAGCTCAACGTCATGGATGCCACCGCCATCGTCATGTGCCGCGACAACCGCTTGCCTTTGCGGGTGTTCAATCTCAACAATCCGGGGGATCTCACCCGCATCGTGCGCGGGGAGGAAGTCGGCACGGCCGTGACGTTCGAGTGAGCGGCCCGGGGCGCGCCGTATCGAGGAGACGCAACCATGCTCGAAGACCTCAAGAAGGACGCGCGCGAGCGCATGAGCAAGTGTGTTCAGACCTTCCAGGCGGATCTGAAGAAGCTGCGTACCGGACGGGCGCACCCGAGCCTCGTCGAGCACCTGAAGGTCGACTATTACGGCTCGGAGGTGCCGCTGCAGCAGGTGGCGAGCATCGCGGTCGAGGAGGGTCGGACGCTCGTCATCTCCCCGTGGGAGAAGAGCGTGGTGCAGGCGATCGAGAAGGCGATCTTCAAGTCGGACCTCGGGCTCACGCCGATGACCGCGGGCACCGTGATCCGCATTCCCATGCCGCCGCTCACCGAGGAGCGACGCCGCGAGATCACGAAGGTGCTCCGGCACGATGCGGAGAACGCCCGGGTCGCGGTGCGCAACGTGCGCCGCGACGTCATGAACCACATCAAGGAGGAGCTGAAGGAAAAGCTGGTGTCTCAGGACGACGAGCGCCGCGCCGAGACCGAGGTGCAGAAGCTCACCGACAAGCACATCGCCGACATCGAGGCGCTGCTCGCCGCGAAGGAAAAGGAGGTCATGCAGGTCTGATGGACGCCGCCACCGCAAAGCCCGTACCGAGGCACATCGCGATCACCATGGACGGCAACGGCCGCTGGGCGGCCGCGCGCGCTCTGCCGCGTCCGGCCGGGCACCGCGCGGGGCTCAAGCCCGTGCGCATGTGCGTCGAGGAGTGCGCGCGGCGCGACGTCGAGGCGCTCACGCTCTTCGCCTTCTCGAGCGAGAACTGGGGACGGCCCGCGGACGAGGTGGGGAGCCTGATGGGCCTCTTCATCGAGGCGCTCGAGCGCGAGATCGAGGAGCTGCACGGGCAAGGGGTGCGGCTCAGGTTCATCGGCGAGCGCCGCAATCTCTCCGTACGGCTGCAGGGCCGCATCGCCGCCGCCGAGGAGCTCACCCGCGGCAACTCCGGCCTCAAGCTCCAGGTCGCGGTCAGCTATGGGGGGCGCTGGGATATCATTCAGGCAGCTCAAAGACTTGCGAGGGAATGCTCGAGCGGGGCTCTGCGACCGGAGGAGATCAGCGAGGCAGTCTTCGGCTCGAGTCTCGCTCTCGGGGGAGTGCCGGAGGCGGAGCTGCTGATCCGAACCGGAGGCGAGTACCGCATCAGCAACTTCCTGCTCTGGGAGCTCGCGTACGCGGAGCTGTATTTCACATCGAGGCTATGGCCGGATTTCTCCGTGGGGGATCTCGAGGAAGCGCTCGGGTTCTTCGCCGGCCGCGAGCGGCGCTTCGGCCAACTGTCGGCGCAATGTCCGGCGGCGGCGAAAGGCTAAGGGCACCGTGAGCGAGGCGCTGCGCACACGGGTGCTCACCGCGGTGGTGCTGGCGGCGGTGCTGCTGGCGGTGGTGCTGTGGCTGCCGGCGTGGGCGACGCGCGCGGTGGTGACCGCGGTGGTGCTCGCCGGAGCCTGGGAATGGTCCGCGTTCCTGCGCGTCCCCGCCACGAGCGCGCGCGGCGCGTACGTGCTGCTGGTCGCGGCCCTGCTGGCGCTCGCCTGGCGCGTCTCGGCGAGCCCCGGCGGGCGCTCGCTCCTGCTCGCGGTGGCGGTGCTCTGGTGGCTGACCGCGCTCCTTTGGATCGCGTTCGCGCCGCGGCGCGTCTCGCCCTGGTCGGCCGGGGCCGCCGGGATCCTGGCGCTGGTGCCGGCGTGGGTCGCGCTGGCGCGCCTGCGGTACGCGCCGCCGCAGGGCGCCGAATGGGTGCTGTTCGCGTTCGTGCTCGTGTGGATGGCCGATATCGGCGCTTTCTTCTGCGGCCGGCGCTTCGGACGCATCCGGCTCGCGCCCGAAGTGTCGCCCGGCAAGACCTGGGAGGGAGTGTTGGGAGGGATCGGACTGAGCGCGCTGGTCGCGGTCGGGGGGAGCCTCTGGTTCCGCGTGCCGCTGCTCATGTTTCTGCCGCTGTGCGTGACCGCGGTCGGCTTCTCGATCATCGGCGACCTCACCGAGAGTCTCTTGAAGCGCTTCGCGGGCATGAAGGACAGCGGCAGCGTGTTTCCCGGGCACGGCGGAGTCATGGATCGCATCGACAGTCTGACGGGAGCGGCCCCGGTGCTGCTGCTCGGCCTGACGCTGCTCGGAGTCGTGAGGTGATCGGCGTCGCGGTGCTCGGCTCGACCGGCTCGGTGGGCGAGAGCACCCTCGACGTGCTCGCGCGGCATCGCGACCGGTTCCGCCTGGTGGCGATCGCCGCGAACAGCAACTCCGGGAGGCTCGCGCAGCAGGTGCGCACCTGGCAGCCGGACTACGCGGCGCTCGCCGACGAGCGCGCGGCCGCGCAGCTGCGCGCCCTCGTCGGCGGGGCGGCCCCGCGGACGCGTCTGCTCGCCGGCGCTGCGGCGCTGGACGAGATCGCGCAGGCGCCCGAGGTCGAGTGTGTCATGGCCGCGATTGTGGGCGCCGCGGGCCTGCGTTCCACTCTGGCGGCGGCCCGCGCCGGCAAGCGGCTGCTGCTCGCGAACAAGGAAGCCCTCGTGATGGCCGGCCCGCTGCTGCTGAAGGAAGTGGGCCGCTCGGGGGCGACGCTGCTGCCGATCGACAGCGAGCACAACGCGATCTTCCAGTGCCTGCCGCCGCCCGTGAGCCCCGGCGTGGCGCCGCCGGGGGTGCGGCGGCTGCTGCTCACAGCCTCCGGCGGGCCGTTCCGCGATACCCCGCGCGAGGCGCTCGATGCGGTCACACCCGAGGCCGCGATCGCGCATCCCAACTGGATCATGGGCCGCAAGATCTCGGTCGACTCAGCTACCCTCATGAACAAGGGACTGGAGCTCATCGAGGCGTGCCTGCTGTTCGGGGTGACGCCGGCGCAGGTCGAGATCCTGCTGCACCCGCAGAGCATCGTCCACTCGATGGTCGAATACGTCGACGGCTCGGTGCTCGCGCAGCTCTCGGCGCCCGACATGCGCACGCCGATCGCGCACGCGCTCGGTTGGCCGGCGAGGATCGGCTCGGGAGTCGAATTCCTCGACCTGCTCAAGGCGGGACGGCTCGATTTCCGCGCTCCCGACAGCGACAAGTTTCCGTGCCTCGCGCTGGCGGAGGCCGCCGCGCGCGCCGGCGGACTGCACCCCGTCGTGCTCAATGCCGCGAACGAAGTGGCGGTCGAGGCGTTCCTCGAGCGCCGATTGAACTTTCCCGGCATCGCTGCGGTCATTGAAGCGGTAGTTGAGCGGGGCGCCGGAGGGGGAGCGATCGGCGGGCTCGAGGACGTGCTGGCCGCCGACGCGGAGAGCCGCTTTCGCGCGCGTGAGCGGATCGTCGACATCACGAGAAACGAATCGAATAGAGGCGCTCACGCATGAGTCTCGTCTGGTACGCGCTGTGGTTCGTGGTCGCCGTGGGAGTTCTCGTCACGGTGCACGAGTTCGGGCATTTCTGGGTCGCGCGGCGGCTCGGCTTCAAGGTGCTGCGCTTCTCGGTCGGTTTCGGCCGGCCGCTGCTCAAGCGCATCGCCGGCGCCGATCGCATCGAATACGTGGTGGCGGCGGTGCCGCTCGGCGGCTACGTGAAGCTGCTCGACGAGCGCGAGGGTCCCGTGGCGCCGCACGAGCTCTCGCGCTCCTTCACGCGCCGGCCGCCGTGGCAGCGCATCGTGGTGCTGCTCGCGGGTCCCGCCTTCAACATCCTGTTCGCGGTGCTGGTGCTGTGGGGGATGCTGTGGGCGAACGGCGTCACCGAGATCCGGCCGCTCGTCGGCGAGGTTGTTTCGGGCTCGGTGGCCGCCGCGGCGGGCCTGCGCCCGGGAGACGAGATCCGCGCCGTCAACGGCGCCGCCGTGGCGGGCGAGCGCGACGTGGTGTTTGGGCTGCTCGACGCCATGAGCTCGCGTGGGGAAGCGGATCTCGCCGTGCGCGCGAGCTCGGGCGAGCTGCGCTCCGCGAGACTGCGCGTGCCGGACGCCGAACAGCGCCGCCGCCTCACCGAGCCGGCGGAGCTCTTTCGCGGACTCGGATTCACGTTCTGGACGCCGCCGCTGCCGCCGGTGCTCGGGCAGGTGATGCCCGACGGGCCGGCGGCGCGCGCGGGCTTGCGCGCCGGGGACCTCATCGAGGCGATCGACGGCACTTCCGTGCACGACTTCCGCGAGATCGTCGCGCTGATCAGCGCCCACCCCGGCGAGCGGGTGACCATCGACTACGCCCGAGGCGGGGTCGCCCACCGCGTGCAGCTCGAGGTCCAGAGCGAGCCGGTGGGCGGCAAGCGCCTGGGGCGCATCCATGTCATGCAGCCCAAGGGCTCGGGCTACCCGGAGAGCATGCTGCGGCACACCGATCTCGGTCCCGCCGTCGCGCTCGCGCGCGCCGGCGGGGAGGCCTGGACCATGACCGTGCTCCAGGCGCGCCTCTTCTGGCGGATGCTCCTCGGGCGCGTGTCGCTGAAGAACCTGAGCGGCCCGCTGTCGATCGCCGAGTTCGCCGGCGACTCGGCCGAGGCAGGCCTCGCGCCGTTTCTCGGCTTCCTGGTGCTGATCTCGCTGTCGCTGGGATTCCTCAACCTGCTGCCGATTCCGATCCTGGACGGCGGACAGATCGTGTTCCAGCTGGTGGAGTGGCTGAAGGGCAGCCCCTTGTCGGAGCGCGCGCAGGCTCTGGGACAGCAGCTCGGCATCGCGCTCCTCATCGTTCTGATGGGTGTCGCGCTCTACAACGACATCGCGCGCCAGTTCGGTTGACGCTGTCCCGCACCGCACGGGGCCGCGGCGGCAGAGCTTTCGCTTTCGGGGTGCGCCTTGGTGCGCGCTCAAAGGGGGATGGGGTGGCTGAAGAATGAAAACGCGCGTGGCCGTCGCCGCAGCTGTGCTCGCGGTGCGGTGTGCGCTCACCGCCGCACAGACGCCAACGGTGCCACCGGCGCCAGCGGTGCCACCGGCGCCAGCGATGCCACCGACACCAGCGATGCCACCGACACCAGCGATGCCACCGACGCCAGCGGGCCTGGCCGACTTCGTCGTCGGCGATATCCGGGTCGAGGGCCTGCAGCGCGTTTCCGAGGGCACGGTCTACAACTACCTGCCGGTGAACATCGGCGATCACATTACCCCGCAGCGCGCGCGCGAGGCGATCCGCGCGCTGTACGCCACCGGCTTCTTCCGCGACGTGCAGCTGCGCCGCGACGGCAACACCCTCATCGTCGTGGTGCTCGAGCGTCCCTCCATCGAGAGCTTCGAGATCACCGGCAACAAGGACATCAAGACCGAGGATCTGCAGAAATCCTTGCGCAACGTGGGCCTCGCCACCGGCAAGACCTTCGACCGCTCGGTGCTGGAAGACGTCACCCAGTACCTCACCGACCAGTACTTCGCCCGCGGCAAGTACGGCGTGAAGATCGATTCGCACGTCGAGGAGGAGACCGGCAACCGCGTCAAGATCAAGATCGAGATCAAGGAAGGCGCGCGCGCCAAGATCCGCCAGATAAACCTCGTGGGCGCCACGCGTTTCCCGCAGAAGGAGATCCTGCAGACGCTCGAGCTCAAGACTCCCAACTGGCTCTCCTGGTACCGCCAGGACGACCGCTACTCGCGCGAATCGCTGCAGGGCGATCTGGAGAAGATCCGCAACTACTACATGGATCGCGGCTACGCGAACTTTCAGCTCGCATCCACGCAGGTGGCGATCGCTCCCGAGAAGGAAGACATCTTCATCACCGTCAACATCGACGAGGGCCAGGTCTACAGGGTGTCGCAGATCAAGCTGGCCGGCACCTTCGTGGTTCCGCAGGCGCAGCTCGAGCAGCTGCTGCTGATACGTCCGGGCCAGACCTTCAACCGCAAGCTCATCACGTCCTCTCAGGAGCTGATGCAGAACCGCATGGGCCGCGACGGCTACGCCTTCGCCAAGGTCGAGCCGGTGCCGACCGCCGACAACGCCAATCACACCGTGGCGCTCACCTTCTTCATCGATCCGGGCAACCGCGTGTACGTGCGCAACATCAGCTTCTCGGGCGCCAACCGCATCAACGACGAGGTGCTGCGCCGCGAGATGCGCCAGCTCGAGGGCGGCTGGCTCTCGAACACCTCGCTCGAGCGCTCCAAGCAGCGCATCCAGCGCCTGCCGTACGTGAAGAGCGTCGAGTTCGAGACCACCCCCGTGGCCGGCTCCCCGGACCTCGTGGACGTGAGCTACAAGATCGAGGAGGGCCCTGCGTCGCAGCTCTCCGGCGGCATCGGCTACTCGGAGACCTACCGCTTCATGCTGAACGGCAGCTACGCGGACGCCGATTTCCTCGGCACGGGGCAGCGCATCGCGGTCAACTTGAACGGCGGCGCCTTCAGCAAGGTGTACAGCGTCTCGCACACCAACCCGTACACCAACATCGACAACCTGCAGCGCACGATCTCGGTCAGCTACAGCGACGTGACCCAGTTCGTCTCCTCGTCGTCGAACTTCTCCTCGCGCACGCTCACCTTCGGGCCGACCTGGGCGTACCCGATCGCGGAGACCATGTACCTGCGCGCCGGCGCGGCCTTCGAGAGCTCGCAGCTGCTCACCAACCAGCTCAGCAGCGCGCTGCAGGCGCAGCAGTGGGTGCAGCAGAACGGCCATCCCTACAACCGTATCGCGCACGACGACTCGACCAACAACGAGTACGTCTTCTACGGCAGCAACTTCAAGAGCGTCGAGCTCGTGACGGGCTGGGACTGGGACACGCGCAACCGCACCCTGTTCGCGGACCGCGGCATGCGCCACTCCCTTTCCTTCTCCGCCACCGTCCCCGGGAGCGACGTCAAGTACTGGATCGGCAACTACACCTTCCTCAGGTACGTGCCCGTGTACCGCGCCCTGACGCTCTCGTTCCTCGCCGGTGTCGACTACGGCGCGCCCCTCGGCAGCACCACCGCGATTCCGCCCTACCGGCAGTTCTTCGGAGGGGGCCCGGACTCGGTGCGCGGCTTCCGCGAGAGCCGCCTGGGTCCGAAGGACCAGTTCGGCAATCCCTATGGCGGGAATTTCCGCATCGTTAGCCAGAACGAGCTCATCTTACCGATGCCGTCCAAGTGGGCGCAGACGGCGCGCGTCAGCGCCTTCTTCGACATCGGCAACGTGTTCCAGACCGGCAACAAGCTGAAGTTCTTCGGCCCGGACGGGTCGACGGTCGACAATTACCACTTCAGCACCAAGGAGCTCAAACGCTCGGTGGGGCTCGCGGTGCAGTGGCTCGCACCGCTCGGGCTCTTCCGCTTCAGCTTCGGAGTGCCGCTGAACGCCCGGCACGGCGACCCGCAGCTGCACGGCTGGGGCGACGAGACCGAGGGCTTCCAGTTCTCGGTCGGCAACGCCTTCTAGAGCCGCATGCAGGAAAGAATCGAGCCGCCTGGACGGTTTCTACGCGATACTAAGCCTCGGGCCCCCGCGGCGGCTTGTCCCGGCGGGTTCGTTAACAACCACAGACGAGGTGGGTAGTTCCGTGAAGCGTGTGATCAGCAGCAAGTGGTGGATCGGGCTCATTGCAGCCGGCGGCGCTCTGGGTGCGCTGCCGGCATCGGCCGAAACGAAGATCGGTGTCGTCGACCCGACGCGGCTCCTCGAGGACTCGCCCCAGGGCAAGGCGGCGAGCGAATCGATGCGCGCGGAGTTCGCGCCGCGCCAGCGCACGCTCCAGGCGCAGGAGCAGGCCCTGAAGGCGAGACAGGAGAAGCTGCAGAAGGACGGCGCCACCATGACCGACGATCAGCGGGTGCGCGCCGAGAAGGAGTTGCGCGACTCGGCGCGCGAGCTCGAGCGCGCGCGCGGCGAATTCAACGACGATGCCACGGCGAAGCGCAACGAGGAGATGTCGCGGCTGCAGAAGACACTCGGCGAGGAAGTGCGCAGCTACGCGAAGGCGCAGAACTACGATCTGATTCTCACCGGCGAGAGCGTGGTCTACGCGGCTCCCGCGTACGACATCACGCCGGCGATCCTCGCGGCGCTTCAGGCGCGCAGCGCCGTCGCGCCCGCGACTCTCGCCGCGCCCGCGACTCCCGCCGCGCCCGCGGCCGCCAAGCCCGCGCCGCCGGCCAAGCCCGAGAAGCACTGACCGCGGGTGCGGCCGCGCGGGGCTTCGCGAGAACTCGCCATGTCGGTGTCGCTGGGGGAGCTTGCGGTCCGCTTCGGCTGCGAGCTGCGCGGCGATCCTGACAGGCGGGTCGAGCACGTCGCGACGCTCGCGAACGCCGACGAGCGCTCGCTCGCCTTCCTCGCCAACCCGCGCTACCGGCAGCAGCTCGTCGCCACGCGCGCCGCAGCGGTGGTGCTCGGCGGGGCGAGCGCCGCCGAGTGTCCGACCGCGATGCTCCTGAGCGAGAACCCCTACGCGACCTACGCGCGCATCGCCGCGGTGCTCCATCCGCTGCCGGCGGTGGTGCCCGGGGTGCACCCGACCGCGCTCGTCTCTCCCGGCGCGCGCGTCGATCCGAGCGCGCAGCTCTCGGCCTACTGCACGATCGGCGAGCGGGTCGTCGTCGGCGCCCGCAGCTTCATCGGTCCGCACTCGATCCTCGCCGAGGGTGCCACGCTTGCCGCCGACGTGCGGCTCACTGCGCGCGTGACGCTGGGACCGCGCGTGTCGGTCGGCGCGCGCTCGGTGCTGCAGCCCGGGGTGGTGATCGGCGGCGACGGCTTCGGTTTCGCGCCCGAGCACGGCGCCTGGCTCAAGGTGCCGCAGCTCGGCACGGTGCGCATCGGCGACGACGTCGAGATCGGAGCCAACACCACTATCGACCGCGGCGCCATCGACGACACGGTGATCGAGGAGGGTGTCAAGCTCGACAACCTCATCATGATCGGGCACAACGTGCGCATCGGCGCGCACAGCGCGCTCGCCGCCTGCGTCGCCGTGGCCGGCAGCACCACGATCGGCAAGCGCTGCATGATCGGCGGCCTCTCCGGCTTCGCCGGCCATCTCACCATCGCCGACGACGTGGTCATCACCGGCTATTCGGCGGTCACGCACTCGATCGCGAGACCGGGTGTATATTCCGGCACCCTGCCGGTCGAAGAAGCGCACGCCTGGCGCCGGTTGGTGGCGCGCTTCAAACGCAGCGGATTGCTCGCGACCCGTGTGCGCAGGCTGGAGCGCGCCGCGGGCCTGAAATCCGATCAGGAAGAGCCTCATGACTGAGCCGGTTGACCTCGACATCCAGGCGATCCTCGAGCGCCTGCCGCATCGCTATCCGTTCCTGCTCGTCGACCGGGTGCTCGAGTGCCGTCCCGGGGAGAGCATCCGCGCGCTCAAGAACGTCACCTACAACGAGCCGTACTTCCAGGGCCACTTTCCCGCGCGTCCGGTCATGCCGGGCGTCATCATCATCGAGGCACTGGCCCAGGCCGCCGGGATCCTGTGCTTCGTGACCGCCGGCGTGATTCCCGACGCGGACACGCGCTTCTACTTCGTCGGCATCGACAAGGCGCGCTTCCGCCGCCCGGTCGTGCCGGGTGACCAGCTGGTGCTGACGGCGCAGTTCGAGCGCGCCCTGAAGGGCATCTGGAAGGTCTCGACCGCGGCCTTCGTCGGGGATCAGGAGGTCGCGCATGCGGAGATGATGGTGGCGCCGGAGGCCTCCAAGTGATCGATGCGCGCGCCATCGTGTCCCCCGAGGCCGAGCTCGCCTCCGATGTCAGCGTCGGGCCCTTCAGCATCATCGGCCCCCGGGTGCAGCTCGGACCGCGCACGGTGGTCGGTCCGCACGCGGTGATCAACGGGCCGACTCGCATCGGCGCCGACAACCGCATCTTCCAGTTCGCCTCGATCGGGGACGCGCCGCAGGACAAGAAGTACCAGGGCGAGCCGACCCGGCTCGAGATCGGCGATCGCAACGTGTTTCGCGAGAGCTGCACCATCAACCGCGGCACGACCCTCGACAAGGGCGTGACGGTGATCGGCAGCGACAACCTGTTCATGGCCTTCTCGCACGTCGCGCACGACTGCGTGGTCGGCGATAAGACGGTCTTCGCCAACTGCGCCGCGCTCGGCGGGCATGTCGAGATCGGCGACTGGGTGATCCTCGGCGGGCTGACCGCCGTGCACCAGCACACCAGGATCGGGGCGCACGCCTTCCTCGCCGGCGGCGCGATCGTCAGGAGCGACGTGCCGCCCTACGTGATGGTCGCGGGCAACCCGGCCGCGCCGCACGCGGTGAACTCAGAAGGCCTGAAACGCCGCGGATTCACCGAGGAGCAGATCCGCAACATCCGCGACGCCTACCGCATCGTCTACCGCTCGGATCTGAAGCTCTCCGAGGCGCTCGCGCGGCTCGCGCCGGAGGCGGAGCGGCATCCCGAGATCTGCGCGTTCGTCGACTTCATCCACGCCTCCACGCGCAGCCTCGCGCGATGAGCGCGGCGGTGCGCGCGGCACCGAGCGGCGTGCAGCGCCTGCGCGTCGGCTTCGTCGCCGGCGAGCATTCCGGGGACCAGCTGGGAGCGGCGCTGATCGCGGCGCTGCGCGAGCGGGTGCCCGGCCTCGAGTGCTTCGGGATCGCCGGCCCGAAGATGACCGCGGCGGGCTGCGAGGCCTGGTGGGGCGCGGAGCAGCTCTCCGTCATGGGTCTCGCCGAGGTGCTGCGCCACCTGCCGCGCCTGCTGCGATTGCGCGCCGCCGTGGCGCGGCGATTCCGCGAGGCGCGGCCCGACGTCTTCGTCGGCATCGACGCCCCGGAGTTCAACCTGTCGCTCGCCAGAGGGCTGAAGCGCGCCGGCGTCCGCACCGTGCAGTACGTGAGCCCGCAGGTGTGGGCGTGGCGGCAGGGCCGGGTGCGCAGCATCGCCCGCTCCTGCGATCTGGTGCTGTGTCTCTTGCCCTTCGAGGCGAAGTTCTACGCGCAGCACGGCGTGCGGGCGGCGTTCGTCGGACATCCGCTCGCCGATCAGATCCCGCTCGAGGTCGACCGTGAGGCGGCGCGGCGCGCGCTCGGCGTCGAGGCGGCCGCGCCCGTCGTGGCGCTGCTGCCGGGCAGCCGGCTGACCGAAGTCGTCCGTCTTGGAGCCCCGTTCGCGGCGGCCGCCGCGCACCTCGCCGCCCGCCGTCCGGGCTTTCGTTTCATCGCGCCCATGGCGAGCCCCGCGGTGCGGGAGCTCTTTGTGAAGCAAGTCGCGCAAGTGCCCGACGCGCCGGAGATCAGGCTGCTCGACGGGGAGGCGCAGCCCGCGCTGGCCGCCTGCGATGCGGCCCTCGTCGCCTCGGGAACCGCGACTCTCGAGGCGCTCTTGAGTGCTCGTCCGATGGTGGTGGCCTATCGGGTGAGTCCCCTCACGGCCTTCGCGCTCCGCACGCTCGCTCTGGTGAAGGTACGATACTTCTCGCAGCCGAACCTGCTCGCCGGCCGGCGCCTGGTGCCGGAGTTCTTTCAGGAGCAGGTGAGCGGCGCTGCGCTCGGGGATGCTCTGTTGCAGGAGCTCGAGGATCGCGGGCACGTGCGTGAGCTCGTCGAAGAATTCGCCGCCGTGCATCGGACGCTGCGCCGCGGCGGGGCTGCGCTCGCGGCGGAGGCGGTCCTCGAGTGCGCCGCGCGCGCGAGCGCGCTTGGGGGGCCGCCGGCCATGAGCGCGGGGGGCGCCGATGGCGGGAGCTGAGCTCGCGCTCGCCCCTCCCCGGGAGCGGCGCGATCGCGCACGCATCGCCGGCGTCGACGAGGCGGGTCGCGGACCGCTCGCGGGCCCGGTGGTGGCGGCGGCGGTGATCCTCGATCCGCGGCGGCGCATCCGGGGGCTCGCGGACTCGAAGCTGCTGACGGCTGAGGAGCGCGAGCGGCTCGCGCTCCTCATCCGCGCGCGCGCGCTCGCCTTCGGCATCGGCTGGGCGGATCGCGACGAGATCGATTGCCTCAACATTCTCGAGGCGACGCTGCTCGCGATGCGCCGCGCGCTGCTCGCGCTCCCGGTGTGCCCGACGCACGTGCAGGTCGACGGGAATCGTTGTCCGTGGCTCGCGGACCTGCCGCTGCCGTGCACGCTCGAGGCCATCGTGCGGGGCGATGCGCTGGTGGCGGCGATCAGCGCGGCTTCGATCCTGGCCAAGGTGCATCGCGATGCGATGATGCGCGCGCTCGATGCGTGCTATCCGGGCTTCGCGCTCGCCCGCCACAAGGGCTACGGCACGCCGGCGCACCTCGAGGCTCTCGCCCGCCGTCCCCCCTCGCCGCTGCACCGCCGCTCGTTCAGTCCGCTGCGGCGCTCCGGGGATACTTGAGAGTCCGATGTCGCAGGCCTTCGTCCACCTCCGGCTGCACACCGAATACTCGCTCAGCGACAGCGTCGTGCGGGTGCCGGAGCTCGTCGCCGCGGTGGCGGGGATGGGCATGGCGGCCGTGGCGGTGACCGACGAGGGGAATCTCTTCGCGATGGTGAAATTCTATCGCGCGGCGCTCAAGGCCGGTCTCAAGCCGATCGTCGGAGTCGACCTGCAGGTCGCGGAGGCGGGCGAGCCGCGGCAGCCGCCGACGCGAGTGACGCTGCTGTGTCAGTCGCCGGCCGGTTACCGGAATCTCACGCGCCTCGTGAGCCGCGCCTACCTCGAAGGACAGGAGCGCGGCACGGCGCGCATCGAGCGCGGCTGGCTCTCGCCGGACGCCCTCGAGGGCCTCATCGGCCTCTCCTGCGCCACCGAGGGCGACATCGGTCGGGCGCTCATTTCCGCGCGCGAGCGCGACGCCGAGCGCGCGCTCGATGCGTGGCAGGCGCTCCTCCCCGGGCGCTTCTATCTCGAGCTGCAACGCCTCGGCAAGCCCTTCGAGGAGACCTACATCGCCGGCGCGGTGGCGCTCGCCGCCCGGCGCGGCGCGCCGGTGGTGGCCACCAACGACGTGCGCTTCCTCGAGCCCGGGCAGTTCGAGTCGCACGAGGCGCGCGTCTGCATCCACGACGGGACGCTGCTCGCCGACACCGGGCGGGTGCGCCGTTATTCGCGCCAGCAGTACCTGCGCACGCCGCAGGAGATGGCGGCGCTCTTCGCCGACCTGCCCGAGGCGCTCGCCAACTCCGCCGAGATCGCGCGCCGCTCGAGCCTCCAGCTCACTCTCGGGGAGGTGCGGCTGCCGCAGTATCCGCTGCCCGCCGGGGTGAGCACCGAGGAATTCCTGCGCGAGGAAGCCGCGCGCGGCCTCGCGGCCCGCTTCGCCGCAAGCTCGGGCGCCCCGCTCCCTTATCGCGAGCGGCTCGAGCGCGAGCTCGCCGTGATCTGCCAGATGGGCTTCGCGGGCTACTTCCTCATCGTCGCCGACTTCATCCGCTGGGCGCGCGAGCACGGCGTGCCGGTGGGCCCCGGGCGCGGCTCGGGGGCGGGCTCGCTGGTCGCCTACAGCCTCAAGATCACCGATCTCGATCCGATCCGCTACGACCTGCTGTTCGAGCGCTTCCTCAACCCCGAGCGCGTCTCGCTGCCCGATTTCGACATCGATTTCTGCATGGACGGCCGCGACCGGGTCATCGAGTACGTCGCGGAGAAGTACGGCCGCGAGCGCGTGTCGCAGATCATCACCTACGGCACCATGGCGGCGAAGGCGGTGGTGCGCGACGTCGGCCGGGTGCTCGGCATGGCCTACGGCTACGTCGACCGCATCGCCAAGCTCATTCCCTTCGAGCTCGGCATCACGCTCGATGCCGCGCTCGAGCGCGAGCCGGAGCTCAAGCGCCTCTGTCAGAGCGAGGACGAGGTCCGAAATCTCATCGACCTGGCGCGCTCGCTCGAGGGGCTCACCCGCAACGCCGGCATGCACGCCGGCGGCGTGGTGATCGCCCCGTCGGCGCTCACCGATTTCACGCCGCTCTACCGCGACGCCGCCGGCGGAGCCGTGCTCACGCAGTTCGACAAGGACGACGTCGAGGCGGCGGGGCTCGTGAAGTTCGATTTCCTGGGTCTGCGCACGCTCACCATCATCGAGCGCGCCGTCGCGCTCCTCAATCGCGCACGGCCGCCGGAGGCGCTGCCGCTCGCCATGAGCGCGCTCCCGATGGACGATGCGCCCACCTACGCGCTGCTCAAGTCCTGCCGCACCACCGCGGTGTTCCAGCTCGAATCGCGCGGCATGAAGGACCTCATCCGGCGGCTGCAGCCGGATTGCTTCGAGGACATCGTGGCGCTGGTGGCCCTCTTCAGGCCGGGGCCGCTGCAGTCGGGCATGGTGGACGACTTCATCAACCGCAAGCACGCACCGCGCGAGGCGCCGATCGACTACCTGCATCCGAGCCTCGCACCCGTCCTCAAGCCCACCTACGGCGTGATCCTCTACCAGGAGCAGGTCATGCAGATCGCGCAGGTGCTCGCCGGATACACGCTCGGCGGGGCGGATCTGCTGCGCCGCGCGATGGGCAAGAAGAGCCCCGAGGAGATGGCGCAGCAGCGCTCGGTGTTCGTCGGCGGCGCGGTGGCGCGCGGTGTGCGCGAGGGCCTCGCGGCGCACATCTTCGATCTGATGGAGAAGTTCGCCGGCTACGGCTTCAACAAATCGCACTCGGCCGCCTACGCGCTGCTCGCGTATCAGACGGCGTACCTGAAGGCCCATTGGCCCGCGGAGTTCATGGCGGCCGTGCTCTCGGCCGATATGGATCACACCGACAAGGTGGTGACGCTCATCAAGGAGTGCAGCGACATGGGACTCGCGGTGCTGCCGCCGGATGTCAACGCCTCGAGCTACGAGTTCACGGCCTGCGGCGAGAGGAGCATCCGCTACGGCCTCGGCGCGGTGCGCGGTGTGGGCCAGGGCGCGGTCGAGGCGCTGATCGTCGAGCGCAGCGCGCGCGGTGCGTTCACGTCGCTGGAGGATCTGTGTCGCCGGCTGGATCTGCAGAAGGTCAACCGGCGGGTGCTGGAAGCGCTGCTGCGCTCCGGCAGCCTCGATGGCCTCGGCGCCACTCGCGCAACCCTCATGGAGCGCCTGGGCCGAGCCATGCACCTAGGCGACCAGAGGAGCCGCGCCCATCAGGCGGGACAGAACGACCTCTTCGGCCTCGCGAGCGAGGAGGGCGCGGCCGCCGCGCCCGCCCCCGGGAGCGCCGTGGTCCTGCCGGAGTGGGGCGAGGCGGTGCGCCTTGCGGGCGAGCGCGAGACGCTCGGACTCTATCTCACCGGTCATCCGCTCGGGCGCTTCGAGTCGAGCCTGGCCCGCTTCGTCACGCATCGCATCGGCGATCTGGTCAGCGACCGGCCGGTGGCCGGGCTCGAGGGCGGGCGCTTCGGCGGCGGCCGCCCCGTGACCGTGGCCGGACTCATCGACGAGGTGAAGAAGCGCGGCCCGCGGGTGATCCTGACCCTCGATGACCGCACCGGGCGACTCGAGGTGCTGCTCTTCGAGGAGACCTGGCAGAGACACCGCGAGCTGATCGCCAAGGATGCGCTGGTGCTGGTCGAGGGACTGTTGCGCTTCGACGAGTTCTCGGACGCCTGGCGACTCGCGGCGCGGCGCATCACCGAGCTCGACAAGGTGCGCGAGCAGGAGGCGCGCCGCCTGGTGATCCGCTGCACCCACGCGCAAGCCCCCGCCGTGTGCGAGGCTCTGGCGGCGATTCTCGCACCGTGGCGCCCGGGGCCGTGCCCGATCACGGTCGAATACGCGGGCGCGACGGCGTGCGGCGCGCTCACGCTCGGGGAGGAGTGGACGGTGCGCGCAGGGCGCGAGCTCATCGAGCAGCTCGAGGGCCTGCTCGGGCGCGATGCGGTGCAGATCGTCTACGGGCCGCCGCCGGTGAGCCCCGGCACGACATTCTCGGCCGACGGCCGTTAGGGTACCTTAGCACGCATGGCCGTCGCGTTCCTCGACTTCGAACAGCCGATCGCCGAGCTCGAAGCGAAGATCGAGGAGCTCAAGCACGTCGGCTCGGATGCCGAAGTCAACATCGAGGATGAGATCGGGCGGCTGCAGGCCAAGAGCCGGCAGCTGACGGTGAGCATCTTTGCCAGCCTCACTCCCTGGCAGATCACGCAGCTCGCGCGCCATCCCCACCGTCCCTACACGCTCGACTACGTCGCCGCGATCTGCAGCGAGTTCTACGAGCTGCACGGGGATCGCATGTACGCCGACGACGGCGCCATCGTCGGCGGGCTGGGGCGCATCGACGAGCGCGCGCTCATGATCATCGGCCACCAGAAGGGCCGCGATACGAAGGAGAGAGTGCGCCGCAACTACGGCATGCCGAAGCCCGAGGGCTACCGCAAGGCGCTGCGGCTGATGCGCCTCGCCGAGCGCTTCGGCCTGCCGCTGCTGACGCTCATCGATACGCAGGGCGCCTACCCCGGAGTGGGCGCGGAGGAGCGCGGTCAGAGCGAGGCCATCGCCCGCAACCTCTTCGAGATGTCGGTGCTGCGCATTCCCATCGTCACGGTGGTGACCGGGGAGGGCGGATCCGGCGGCGCGCTCGGCATCGGGGTGTGCGACCGCCTGCTGATGCTCCAGTACAGCACCTATTCGGTGATCTCGCCCGAGGGCTGCGCCTCGATCCTCTGGAAGAGCCAGGACAAGAAGGAAGTGGCCGCCGACTCGCTGAATCTCACCGCCGACCGCCTGCACAAGCTCGGCCTCGTCGACGAAATCATCGAGGAGCCGCTCGGGGGCGCGCATCGCGATCCGGCGGCGAGCGCCGCGAGCCTCAAGGCGGCCGTCGTCCGCTATCTGAACGAGCTCGTGGCGATCCCGGCCGAGCAGCTGCGCGCTGCGCGCGCCGCCAAGATCGCCTCTTTCGGCGTGTTTTCCGAAACCGCGGCCTGATGCCGTGAGGCGAGCGGGCGGTCGGCGGAGCGTCGCATTCGGGCCACGCGCACTGAGTGCGCGCCTGGCGGAGCTCCTGCCGGACTTCCCGCAGGTCTCCGTGTGCGTCGCCTTCAGCGGCGGGCCCGACTCGACGGCGCTGCTCGGCGCGCTCGCGGCGACGCGCGCGCCGCCGCTCGAGCTGCGCGCCATCCACATCGATCACCGGCTGCATCCGCACTCGCGGCGGTGGAGCGCGCACTGCGCCCGCGTGGCCCGCGCACTCGCCGTGCCGCTCACGGTGCTGAGCGCGACCGTGGCTCCTCTCCCCGGCGAATCGCTCGAAGCCGCCGCGCGCACCGTGCGCTACCGGCGGCTCGGGGAGGCGCTGCGCGACGGCGAGGCGCTCCTCACGGCGCATCACGAGGACGACCAGCTCGAGACCGTGCTGCTGCAGCTGCTGCGCGGCGCAGGCCTCGCCGGTATCGCCGCCATGCCCGCGAGGGCCCCTCTGGCACGCGGCTTCCTCGTGCGCCCGCTGCTCGCGTGGTCGCGGCAGGAGCTCGTCGCATACCTGCGCGCACGGGGCCTCGAGTGGATCGAGGACCCCATGAACTCCGAGCTTCGCCTCGATCGCAACTACCTGCGCGCGCGCGTGCTGCCGGCGATCCGCGAGCGCTGGCCGGCCGCCGCAACGACCGTGACGCGCACCGCACGCCACACCGCCGAGGCGCAGCGTCTCCTCGACGAGCTCGGTCGCGCCGATGTCGCCCGCGCGGCCTTCGGCGCCAGGCTGTCGGCGAAGGTGCTGCGCGCGCTCACCCCCGAGCGGCGCCGCAACGCGCTGCGCTACTGGATCACGGCTGCCGGGTACCGGCCGCCTCCGGCAAGCCGGCTCGAGGAGATCGCCGGCCCGGTGCTCGCGGCGCGCTCCGACGCCCAGCCCCGCGTCAGCTGGCCGGGAGCCGTGGTGCTGCGCGAGGCGGATCTGCTGTCGCTCTCCGCCTCGCCCGGGCCCGGCGACCGCGCGAGCTGCCCGCCCGGTGCGTCCCCGCTGCCGGAAGTCAGCTGGTCGTGGGGCCGAGGGCGCAGCCGCGTCCTGCCAGGGTACGGCGGACGCCTGACGCTGAAGCCCGACGAGCGCGGGCCGCTCGACCTCGAGGCACTCCCCGCCACGCTCACCGTCCGGGGACGCCGCGGCGGGGAGCGGTTGCGTCCGGTGCGCGGCGGGCCGCACCGCGCTCTCAAGAGCCTGATGCAGGAGGCGCGCGTGCCGGTCGCCGAGCGCGGACGCCGGCCGCTCGTCTACGCGGGCGACACGCTGATCGCCGTCGCGGGGCTGTGGCTCGACGAATCGGTGCAGGCGAGCGCGGCGAGCCGCCGGCGCGCGCGCCTCATCTGGAGCGCGGCGGACTGATCGGTCAAGCAGTCCACCTCGGCGCGGCCGGATGTGTTAACCTGCTCTCCCGTCGTCGTTCCGCTGAAGTTTTCCGGCGGCGACCTCATGCGACGGGAATTCCCGCACTCGACCATGACGCGTTTTGTATTCGTCACCGGTGGCGTCGTGTCCTCGCTGGGCAAGGGGATCGCCTCCGCCTCGCTCGGCGCGATCCTCGAGGCCCGGGGACTCAAGGTCGGGATGGTCAAGCTCGATCCGTACATCAACGTCGACCCGGGCACCATGAGCCCGTTCCAGCACGGCGAGGTGTTCGTTACCCAGGACGGCACCGAGAGCGATCTCGACCTCGGGCACTACGAGCGTTTCGTGCGCACCACGACCGGCCGCAACAGCAATTTCACCACCGGGCGCATCTACGAGCGCGTCATCGCCAAGGAGCGTCGCGGCGACTACCTCGGCGCCACGGTGCAGGTGATCCCGCACATCACCGATGAGATCAAGCGCAGCATCAAGCTCGGGGCGGACGGCTCGGACGTGTGCATGGTCGAGATCGGCGGCACGGTGGGCGACATCGAATCGCTCCCCTTCCTCGAGGCCATCCGCCAGCTCGGTGTCGAGCTCGGTCGCAACAACTGCGTGTACATGCACCTGACCCTGGTGCCGATCGTGGGCGGCTCGGGCGAGATCAAGACCAAGCCCACCCAGCACTCGGTCAAGGAGCTGCGCGGCATCGGAATCCAGCCCGATGCGCTCCTGTGCCGCTGCAAGCACCCGCTCCCCGAGGAGCAACGGCGCAAGATCGCGCTCTTCACCAACGTCGAGGAGCGGGCGGTGATCTCCGCGGTCGATGCGGACGACATCTACCGCATCCCGATCCTGCTGCACGAGCAGGGGCTCGACGACATCGTGGTCGACAAGCTGCGGCTCGAGGTGCCGCCCACGGAGCTCCCCGAGTGGCGCCAGGTGGTGAGCGCCAAGTCCAATCCCGACGGCCAGGTGGACATCGCCATGGTCGGCAAGTACGTGCAGATCCGCGACTCCTACATGTCGCTGCACGAGGCGCTGATGCACGGCGGGCTGAAGAGCCGCACGCGCGTCAACATTCATTACATCGAGTCGACCGACCTCGAGCAGCGCGGCTCGCACCTGCTCAAGGGACTGGATGCGATCCTGGTGCCGGGGGGATTCGGCGAGCGCGGCATCGAAGGCAAGATCCAGGCGGTGCGCTACGCGCGCGAGCACGACGTGCCCTACCTCGGGATCTGCCTGGGGATGCAGGTGGCGATCGTCGAGTACGCCCGTCACGTGCTCGGCTTCGCCGACGCCAACAGCACCGAGTTCAACCGCGCCACGGCGCATCCGGTGATCGCGCTAATCTCGGAGTGGAATGATCAAATGCGCGGCTCGCAGACCCGCGACGAGGGCTCGGACAAGGGCGCCACCATGCGCCTCGGAGCCCAGGAGGTGCTGCTCGCGGCCGGCACCCGCGCGCGCGAGATCTACGGGCGCGATGCGATCATGGAGCGGCACCGGCACCGCTTCGAGTTCAACAACAACTACCTCGAGCGCTACCGCCAGTCGGGCCTGCGCTTCTCGGGCTTCTCGCGCGACGGCCTGGTGGAGCTCATCGAGCTGCCGAACCATCCGTGGTTCCTGGCGACCCAGTTCCACCCGGAGTTCACCTCCACCCCGCGCGACGGCCATCCGCTGTTCACCGGCTTCATTCGCGCGGCACGCGCGCTGCGCGCGTCGCTCCTGCCCCAGGCGGCCGGCGCCTGAAGGCGCCTCGAGCGCGCTGCGCACTCCGCCGCCTGCGGGCATACTTGGCTCCATGCAGCTCACGGGACACCAGGTCGGGAACGGGCGGCCCCTTTTCCTCATCGCCGGCCCCTGCGTCATCGAGGGCGCCTCGCTCACGGAGGAGATCGCCGGCCGCCTGAAGGAGATCACCGGGCGGCTCGGCGTCCCCTTCATATTCAAAGCCTCCTACGACAAGGCCAACCGCTCCTCGCGGGCGAGCTTCCGGGGGCTCGGGATCGAGACGGGACTCAAGGTCCTCGCGGACGTGCGCCGCGCCGTGGGCGTCCCGGTGCTGACCGACGTGCACGAGGACACGCCTCTCGGGGAAGTCGCCGCAGTGGTCGACGTCCTGCAGACGCCGGCTTTTCTCTGCCGTCAGACGAACTTCATCGTGAACGCCGCCTCGCAGGGCAAGCCCGTCAACATCAAGAAGGGGCAGTTCCTGTCTCCCTGGGAGATGCAGAACGTCGTCGACAAGGCGCGCTCCACCGGCAACGAGGCGATCCTCGTGTGCGAGCGCGGCTTCTCCTTCGGGTACAATAACTTAGTATCCGACATGCGCTCGCTCTCGATCCTGCGCGCGACCGGCTGTCCGGTGGTGTTCGATGCCACGCATTCGGTACAGCTGCCCGGCGGGCAGGGTGCATCCTCGGGCGGCCAGCGCGAGTTCGTGCCGGTGCTCGCACGGGCGGCGGTCGCGGCCGGCGTGGCGGGGCTGTTCATGGAGACGCACCCGGAGCCCGACAAGGCGCTGTCGGACGGACCGAACGCCTGGCCGCTCGCGCGGATGGAGCCGCTGCTCGCCACTCTGTGCGAGCTCGACCGGGCCGTGAAGAAGACACCCTACGAGGAGTCGCTGCTTTTGAAGCAGTCAGGTCGCTTGAGGGGAGGAGAGCCATGAGTCGCATCACCGATATCCGCGGCCGCGAGATCCTCGACTCGCGCGGCAACCCCACGGTCGAGGCCGACGTGATTCTCGACACGGGCGCGCTCGGGCGCGCGGCGGTGCCTTCGGGAGCCTCGACCGGCACGCGCGAGGCGGTGGAGCTGCGCGACGGGGACAAGAAACGCTACGGAGGCAAGGGTGTGCTGAAGGCCGTGGAGCACGTGAACACGGTGCTCAAGGGAGCGCTCGTCGGCCGCGACCCGCGCGACCAGCCGGGGCTCGACCGCCGGATGATCGAGCTCGACGGCACCGAGAACAAGGGCAGGCTCGGTGCCAACGCGATCCTGAGCGTATCGCTCGCGACCGCCCACGCGGCGGCCCGGGACGCGGGCGTGCCGCTCTACCGCCATCTGGCGCGCCTCTCGGGCGGCGCACGCGAGCCGGTCATGCCGGTGCCGCAGATGAACATCATCAACGGCGGCGCGCACGCCGACAATACGCTCGACATCCAGGAGTTCATGATCCTCCCGGTGGGCGCACCGAGCTTCCGCGAAGCGCTGCGCTACGGGGCCGAGATCTTCCACGCCCTGAAGCAGCTGCTCGCCGCACGCGGCCTGGCCACGGCCGTGGGCGATGAGGGCGGCTTTGCGCCGAATCTTCCCTCGAACGAGGCGGCGCTCGCGACCCTCATCGAGGCGATCGAGAAGGCCGGTTACCGGGCGGGGAAGGACGTGTATCTCGGGCTCGACGTGGCGAGCTCGGAGTTCTTCGAGGACGGCTACTACCGGCTCGAGTCCGAGGAGCGCAGCTTCTCCGCCGCCGCCTTCGCCCGCTATCTGGCGGACCTCGCCGATCGCTTCCCGATCATCACCATCGAGGACGGCATGAGCGAGTCGGACTGGGACGGCTGGGCGGAGCTGACGCGCCTCCTCGGGCAGAAGATCCAGGTGGTCGGCGACGATGTGTTCGTGACCAACACGCGGATCCTGAAGCAGGCCATCGAGCGGCGTATCGCCAACGCCATCCTCATCAAGCCGAACCAGATCGGCACGCTCACCGAGACGCTCGCGGCCATCGACATGGCGGACCAGGCGCGCTACGCCTCGGTGGTGTCGCATCGCTCGGGCGAGACCGAGGACAGCACCATCGCGGACATCGCGGTCGCGAGCGCCGCCTCGCAGATCAAGACCGGGTCGCTGTCGCGCTCGGACCGGGTCGCGAAATACAACCAACTGCTGCGCATCGAGGCCGAGCTCGGGTCGGTGCGCTACGCCGGCCGGGAAGCGTTCGCGGTCAGGATCTGACCTCGGCCGTCCGCGGCGCGTCCTGGACCGGGCGCGCGCCGCTCTGATACGCTGCCGGCCCCATGAAGTGGCTCACCGCCGCGCTCACCGTGGCAGTGCTCCTGCTGCAGTACCGGGTGTGGCTTTCCGAGAACGGGGTTCGTGAGGTCGAGCGGCTCGAGCGCGCGGTCGCGACCCAGCGCGCGGACAACGAGCAGCTCGCCGAGCGCAACCAGCAGCTCGCCGCGGAGGTCCGTGATCTCAAGACGGGCATGGACGCGCTCGAGGAGCGCGCCCGCAGCGACCTCGGGATGATCGCCCGCAATGAGACGTTCTACCAGGTGGTGCCGGCGCGGCCGGCCGACCCGCATCGCTCCCGGACCCGCACCGCCGCGGCTCACTGAGCCCGCGGGGCCCTGAGCTCACCCAAGTGCGTTACTGGCTCGTCATGCCGGCCGCGGGCTCAGGCAGCCGCTTCGACCCCGGTGTGCGCAAGCAGTACGCGCCCCTCGAAGGCCGGACCGTGATCGAGTGGGCGCTCGCGCCGTTTCTCGCCGATCGCCGCTGCGCGCAGCTGGTGGTGGCACTCGCGCGGGATGATGCGGATTGGAAGACAGTGGCGGCGCGTCTTGCCGCCTCCGGTGCGAGCGCGGTGACGAGCGTCGAGGGCGGCGAGCGGCGCAGCGACTCGGTGCGTCGGGCGCTGGCGTCGCTCGCTGCCAGCGCGAGCCCGAGCGACTGGGTCCTCGTGCACGACGCCGCCCGGCCGTGTCTCGACCCCGCCGACCTCGGGCGTCTCCTCGATCGGCTCGGCACGCACCCCGTGGGGGGGCTCCTCGCGACGCGGGTGAGCGATACGCTGAAGCGCACTGCGAGGATCGGGGGCGGCGCCGATCCGCCGGTCACCGAGACGGTGGCGCGCTCTGATCTGTGGCGGGCGCTCACCCCGCAGATGTTCCGCTTCGGGCCGCTGTGCGCAGCGCTCGACGGCGCGCATGCTGCGGGGCGCTTTCCGAGCGACGAGGCGCAGGCTCTCGAGTGGCTCGGCGAGCGTCCGGTACTGGTCGAGGGAGACTCGATGAATCTCAAGATCACCCTGGCTGCGGATCTGGCGCTCGCCGCCGCGGTGTTGCGGGCGCGGCGCGCCTGAACGGGCCTTCCGGATTCACATGAGGATCGGGTCAGGATTCGACGTGCACGCGTTTGGTCCCGGCGACTTCGTCATGCTGGGAGGCATCCGCGTTGCCCACTCGCGCGGAGTCTTGGCGCATTCGGACGGCGACGTGGTGCTGCATGCGCTGTGCGATGCGCTGCTGGGCGCAGCCGGCCTGGGCGACATCGGTCAGCACTTCAGCGACACCGACCCCAGGTGGCGAGGCGCGGACAGCAGCGTCTTCGTCACGCAGGTGCTGGCGCTGCTGCGGGACAGGCGTCTCGCCGTGGCGAACGTCGATGTCACGGTGCTGGCGCAGGCGCCGAAGATCGCGACACACCGCGACGCCATGCGGCGGCGGATTGCGCAGCTGCTCGAGGTCGCCGCAGAGCGCGTCAACATCAAGGCGACCACCACCGAAGGGCTCGGCTTTCTCGGCCGCGCCGAAGGCATCGCCGCGCAGGCGGTGGTGCTGTTGACCGAGCCCTGAGGCCAAGCGGCGCAGCTTCGCGTCGGCCTCAAAGGCGGCGGGCGACCCCGGTGCAGACGCGCGAACCGACCGCACGCGGGGCCGCGCTCTCCCCGCCGCGCGCGCTCGGCGCGCCGCCGGCGAGGGCGCTGCTGCGCGGCGCGCCCGAGGACTTCGTCGTCGAGGAGGATCTCGGTTTCACGCCGGCAGGTTCGGGTCCCCACTGGCTGCTGCGCGTGCGCAAGCGCAACGCCAACACCCAGTGGGTCGCGGGCCAGCTCGCCAGGATCGCCGGCTGCCGCCCAAGGGAAGTGGGTTACGCCGGACTCAAGGATCGCCGCGCGATCGCCGTGCAGTGGTTCTCGGTGCCGCAGCCGCGCGCGCCGGTCGCCTGGTCCGCGGTGCGCGAGGCGGACTTCGAGGTGCTGGAGGCTCATCCGCACACCCGCAAGCTCCCGCGCGGCGCGCTCGCCGGCAATCGCTTCACGGTGCGCCTCGGCACGCGGCAGGGTGGAGGCGCGCGGCTTGCCGCCGATCTCGAAGCACGGCTCGCCGACGTTGCCCGCCGAGGCGTGCCCAACTACTTCGGCCCGCAGCGCTTCGGTCTCGATGGCGCGAATCTCGCGCGCGCCAGCGAAGGGCTGCGGCGCCTCGGGCCGCGCGAGCGCGGCTTCGTGCTCTCGGCGGCCCGCAGCGCGCTCTTCAACGCAGTCCTCGCGGCCCGGGTAGGCGAGGGCAGCTGGGAGCATCTCGAGCCGGGCGACCTCGCCATCCTCGACGGCCGCGGCAGCTTCTTCCCCGTGGATCGCGCCGCGGACGAGACCCTGAGTGACCGCTGCCGGAGGCTGGAGGTCCACCCCACCGGCCCCATGTGGGGAAAGGGGACGCCCGCAACCGGCGCTCGGGTGCTCGAGCTCGAGTCGCGCCTCGCCGCGGAGTATCCGCAGCTGACCGGGCTGTGCGTCGCCGCGGGGATGTCCCAGGAGCGGCGGAGCCTGCGCCTCGCGGTGCGCGAGCTCGCCTTCGAGCCCGAGGCCGACGCCGTGCTCGTCGGCTTTCACCTCCCGCGCGGCGGCTTTGCGACCGCGGTGTTGCGGGAGCTGATTGAGGCGCCTCCGGATTCAGACCTGGCCTAAAGATCACCCCGGGGACAGCAGCACGTACACCGCACCGGTGCCGCCATCCACCGGGCGGGCCGAGACGTATGCGAGCACCGCGCCGGTGCGTCGCAGGACGCCGCTCACGGTGGACTTGAGCACCGGCCCACGGTGACCGGAGCGCAGGCCCTTGCCGTGCACGATGCGCACGCAGCGGACGCGCCGCTCGAGGGCCTCGATCAGAAACTCGCGCAGAGCGTGCTTCGCCTCGGCCGCCGTGAGGCCGTGCAGATCGATCTCGCGCTCCACCCGATACTCGCCGCCGCGCAGGCGCCGCAGCACCGTCGGCTGCACCTGCGGGCGGCGAAAGACCAGCTCGTCGCCGCCGGCCAGAGCGGGGTCGGCGCTCGTCCCGTCGAGGCTCTCGCGCAGCACCGCGGCGCGATCGGCGCGCGTGAAGCGCGCGCGCGGCGAGATCCGCGGCGGCCGCTGAGGTGGGGCGCCGGACCTGAGCGGCCGTACACCGCGCACCGCTTCGCGGAACAGCCGTGCCTCGTCCGCTGCGTCGTCGGGGTCGTCATCTCCCGGCCAGCTCACGCTACCTCCGCCGCACCTCCCGCTTACAGTATATAGTCACGCCCACTTCGTACGGGCCGATTCCCCGCGCACGCGTGAAGATCCTCGTGAGCAACGATGACGGCTTTCGCGCCGAAGGCATCCGCTGCCTGCGCGAGGCCCTCGCCACTCTCGCCGACGTGACGGTGGTCGCCCCCGATCGCAACAAGAGCGGGGCGAGCAATTCGCTGACCCTCGACGTGCCGCTGCGGGTGTTCGAGTCCGAGCCGGGAGTCTATTTCGTCCCGGGCACGCCCACGGACTGCGTGCACCTGGCGATCTCGGGGCTGTTCGACTTCGAGCACGACATGGTGGTCTCGGGCGTGAACGACGGCGCGAACCTCGGCGACGACGTGCTGTATTCGGGCACCGTCGCGGCCGCCGTCGAGGGTCGCTTCCTCGGCCTGCCCACGATCGCGGTGTCGCTCTGCGCCGGCACCGAAGGCGGCGGACACTTCGACACCGGCGCCGAAGTGGCGCGACTCCTGGTGGCGCAGCTCCTGGAGAGCCCGCTCGAACCCACGCTCATTCTCAATGTCAACGTGCCCGACGTGCCGTTCGCGCAGCTGCGCGGCTTTCGCGCCAGCCGACTCGGCTTCCGCCACCGCTCCGCGCCCGTCATGCGCGCCAAGGACCCGCGCGGGCGTCCCGTGTACTGGGTGGGGCCCGCCGGGCCGGAGCAGGACGCAGGGCCCGGAACTGATTTCGATACCGTGGCCCGGGGTTATGTCTCGGTGACTCCGCTGCAGGTCGACCTGACACGCCACGCGGCGCTGCAGACGCTCGGCAGCTGGCTGGGGGGCATCGATGGCTGATGCCGGGGAGCGGCGGTGAGCGATCTGCGCTTCTCGGGGATCGGGATGACGTCCGCGCGCACCCGCGATCGGCTGGTGCAGCGCCTGCGTGAGCAGGGCATCGCGAATCTCTCCGTGCTCGAGCGCATTCGCAACGTGCCGCGCCATATCTTCGTCGACGAGGCGCTCGGCAGCCGCGCCTACGAGGACACGGCGCTGCCGATCGGTTACGGTCAGACGATCTCGCAGCCCTACATCGTGGCGCGCATGACGGAGGCGCTGCTCCAGGGCGGTGCGGCGGAGAACGTCCTCGAGGTGGGCACCGGGTGCGGCTACCAGACCGCGGTGCTCGCGCCACTGGTCGGGCGGCTCTACACCATCGAGCGAATCGAGCCGCTGCTCGCTCGCGCGCGCGAGCGGCTGAAGGAGCTCGGCATCCGCAACGTTCGCTTCCGGCACGGCGACGGCACGCTCGGCTGGAGTGCGCACGCGCCCTACGACGGCATCCTGGTGGCGGCCGCGCCGCTTACGGTGCCGGAGGCTCTCATCGGGCAGCTGAGGGTCGGGGGGCGGCTCATCGTGCCGATCGGCCCCGAGGGCGAGCAGGAGCTGGTTCGCTTCACGCGGGGCGAGCCGCGGGTCGAGCGCGAGTCGCTCGGGCCCGTGGCCTTCGTGCCCCTGCTGGGTGGCACGGCCTGAAGGATTTCTCCTGCGCTTCCCGGGAGGCTCGAACGACGACGGGGGTTTCATGAGGCGACTGGCGGTTGTGACCCTGGTTGTGCTCGCAGCGAACGCGCTCCCGCGCGCTGCGCAAGCGCAGACGCCCGTGCCCCGGGCGCTCGAGGACTGGCAAGCCTGGGTGCTGAAGGGAAGGGAGTTCCACCGTTGTCCGTTCCTGGCAGGCTCGAATCCTGCCGTCGCCGAGTCGTATCGCTGCGCCTGGCCCGAGCGGCTGCTGCTCAACGTGGACGCGCACGGCGGACGTTTCAGTCAGCGCTGGCAGGTCTACACCGAGAGCTGGGTTGCGCTGCCGGGGGATCTCGTGCGCTGGCCCGAAGAGGTGCTGGTCGACGGACGCAGCGCAGCGCTGGTCGCCCGTGAGGGCGTGCCGCAGGTGCGGCTCACCGCCGGTGGGCACCAGCTGAGCGGCGCCTTCGCGTGGCAGGTCCGGCCCGAGTCCCTCACGATCCCGTTGCAGACCGCGCTCCTCGATCTCGTCGTCGACGGGCGGCAGGTGGCGCGACCTCAGCGCGACGGCGCGTCGCTGGCTCTCGGGCGCCAAAGCTCCGCCGCCGAGCCGCGCCAGCTCGAGGTACAGACCTACCGGCTGATCCGGGACGATATTCCGCTGCGCCTCTTCACGCGCCTGCGCTTGCGAGTGGCCGGAGACGCGCGCGAGGAGCTGCTCGAGCAGACGCTGCCGGAGGGCTTCATCCCGGTTTCGCTCGAGGGCGAGTTGCCGGCCCGGCTCGAGCCGGACGGGCGTCTGCGAGTTCAGGTGCGGGCCGGCCGTTTCGAGCTGGTGCTCGACGCTCGCCAGGCGCAGCCCGCCGCGGCGCTCTCCTCACCGCCTCGATCGGGGCCGGCTCCGGACGAGGTGTGGAGCTTCGCAGCCAACGATCGCCTGCGCGTCGCCGCGGTGGAAGGCGTGGCCGGCATCGATCCGTTGCAGGCCAACGTGCCCGTGGAGTGGCGCGGCCATCCGGCATTCCGGATGCAGCCGGGGTCGCAGCTGCGGATCGTCGAGCGCAGCCGTGGGCTCGCCAACATGGACCAGAACCGTCTGCGCTTGTCGCGCCGCCTGTGGCTCGACTTCGATCACGAGGGGTTCACCGCAGTCGACGACCTCAGCGGGACGCTGCGACGCGACTGGCGTCTGGCGATGCGCGCGCCGTACGAGCTCGCCAGCGCGCGCAGCGGCTCCGAATCGCTCCTGGTCACGAGCTCTGCCCCGGGCGGCGAGACCGGCGTCGAGGTGCGCACTCCTACCGTGCAGCTCGTGACGCTCGCGCGCAGCGCGCATCCGTTCAGCCGCCTGCCGGCAACCGGCTGGACGAGCAGCTTCGAGGGAGTGTCGGGCGAGCTGTTTCTGCCGCCGGGGCATCGGCTGCTCGCGGTCGTCGGCGCCGATCAGTCTCCGACCGCCTGGCTCGATGGGTGGGGTTTGTGGAGTCTGTTCGGGGTGCTGGTGGTGGTCGTGTTCTCGTACTGGGTGGCCGGGCCGGTCACAGCGGCGGTCGCGGCCACGGGTCTCCTCCTGATGCACCAGGCCGCCCCCGGTTTCATCTGGGCCTGGGGCAACCTGCTCGTGGCCATCGCGCTCGCGCGCGCCGCGCCGCCTGGGCGTCTCGCGCGGGCGGCGAGCCTCTACCGGACGGTGAGTTTCGCGCTGCTCGGCCTCGCCCTGGTGCCGTTCATGTGGACCGAGGTGCGGCACGCGATCTACCCGCAGCTTGAGGTCGGCGGGTACGAGGTGCAGTCGGTTAGAGGCCGCGCCGCGCGTCTCGACATGCCGGCGCCTCCGCAGCAGCCGCCGATCATGACAAGCATCCAGCAGGGGGTCGCCGGGGCCGTACCCGAAGCCGCGCCGGCAGCGCCTGAGGCTAAAGCCAGGCTTGGCAGTGAGTCATTCAAGGTCACCGCAAACCGGGCGGTGGCTCCGACGGAGGTGGTCGCGCGCTACGCGCCCGGCACGCTCCTCCAGGCGGGGCCGGGGATTCCGGCCTGGAACTATGGAGCGCATCCTTTCGGGTGGTCGGGTCCCGTCGAGTCGGACCAGACCGTGCGCTTCGTCGTGCTCGGCCCCGTGGCGGTGGCGGTATGGCGCATAGCGGGCGTGGCCCTGTTGGCGCTGCTCTTCATCGCACTGGCGCGCGCGAGCTTCGGCCCACGGCCTGCCCTCGGGCAGTTCCTGGCGAGGGGGAGCGCTGCGGCCGCTCTGCTGCTCTCGTGCGTTCTCGCCGCCGCGCCGGGCGCGGCGCGTGCGCAGTCGACCCCCGATGCGGCGCTGCTCAACGAGCTGCGCGAGCGCCTCACCGAGGCGCCGCCGTGTGCTCCGACATGCGCGGAGATCATGCGGGCGCAGGTTCACCTCGCGGGTGACGCGATCCGCGTCGAGCTCGAGGCGAGTGCGCTGGCGCCGCTCGCGCTGCCGGTGCCCTCCGCGGGAGATCACTGGCGGATCGAGACGCTGGCGGTGGACGGCGCCTCGGCGCTCGCAGTCGCGCGTGAGCCCGATGATGCGCTGTGGGTCCCGCTCAGGAGCGGTGCGCACACGATTCGGATCGTTGGGCGCACGCTCGGCGACACGCTTTCGCTCGCCTTTCCACTCGCGCCGCGCACCCTCTCGGTCGACGCCGCGGGCTGGGATACCTCGGGCGTCACCGCCGGACGACTGGTCTCGGGTGCGCTCAATCTGTCGCGCCAGCCACACGCCGGTTCGGCGCCCGCGAGCACGTCCTGGGCGGGGAGCGCGGACTTCCCGGCCTTCGTGCGGGTCATCCGCGACATTCGCTTCGATCTCGACTGGTCGGTAACCACGACCGTCGAGCGCGTGGCGCCGCAGTCCGCCGCATTCACGGTAGCCGTGCCACTGATGCCCGGCGAGTCGGTGCTTTCCGAGGGCCTGGAGGTGCGTGGCGAGGGCGTCGCACTCGTCGGGCTCGCGGCCGGTCAACGGCAGCGCGAGTGGACTTCGAGCCTGGCGCACCGGGACGTGCTCTCGCTGCGCTTCGACGCGGCGCCGGCCCGCGCCGAGATCTGGCGCTTCACGGTCAACCCGCAGTGGCGGGTCGCGTTCAGCGGGCTGCCGGCCGTGTTACCCGAGGATCTGGGCTCCGTCTCCTGGGTCTTCGAATATCGGCCACGGGTCGGGGAGCGACTCGATCTCAGCGTGTCGCGGCCCCCGGCGGTGCCCGGTCGCACGCTCGCCATCGATGCGGTGCGACAGGGCGTCACGATCGGCCGCCGCACCTCGGAGCACGAGCTCGAGATTCGTTACCGCAGCACTCAGGGCGGCCGCCACACGATCCAGCTGCCGAAGGATGGCAGCGTCACCCACGTGGCGGTCGACGGCTCGCCGACGCAGATCCGACCTGACGGCGGCGAGCTCCCCCTGTCGATCCTGCCGGGCCAGCACACGGTCAGCATCGGCTGGCGTTCGCAGCAGGGCGAGTCGCCGGCATCGAGCCCGGATGCGGTGGATCTTCGCGCGCCATCCGGCAATGTCACCACGAACATCGCCCTGCCCGCCGATCGCTGGCCGTTGGTGGCGTTCGGCGCCGGGGTGGGGCCGGCCTTTCTCTACTGGGGTGAGCTCCTGGTGTTCATCGTGGTCGCAAGCCTGCTCGGGCGATGGCCGCAGTCGCCGCTGCGCACCACGGAATGGCTGCTGCTCGGATTGGGACTGTCGACACTCTCCTGGTCGGTGCTGGTGACGGTCGCCGCATGGCTGTTCGCGATGCGCTGGCGGGAGCGCTGGCGGGGCGCCCACCGAGTTACACGGTGGCAATTCAACCTGCTGCAGTGCGCGCTCGCGGTGCTCACGCTGGTGGCCGTCGCGACCCTCATCCTCTCCGGCGTGCGCTATGGACTCCTGGCCTCCCCGGACATGGGCGTGGCGGGACCCGGCTCGGGGGATCACACCTTCGGCTGGTTCCTCGACCGCACTGCGTCGGCGCTGCCGCGCCCGGTGGTCTACAGCCTTCCCCTGTGGGTCTACCGCGCGATCATGTTCGCCTGGGCACTATGGGTGGCGCTGGCCCTGGCTCGCTGGCTTCGTTTCGCGTGGCGGGCATGGAGCAGCGGGGGGTTCTGGCGAGGCGAGGCTCCGACGCTCCCGGCGGCTCGCTGAGCTTTACAGCCGTGCTTTTAGGGGCGGGTCAGGGGATTCGAGGTGATAAAGATCCGGTAACCAGCTGAAGTTTAAAACTATTTAGGAGAAAAAAGCGCGGCGGAGCGGCGAGAATCGGGCAAAAACCTGTGGGAAAAGCGCATCAGCCGGCAATTTCCGCCTGATTCGACATGGGAAGAAACCATTAGGACTCAAACCAGTTGCATGGACTTCTGCGACGTGTTTAACATGTGCCACCTGTCTCCTAACAACGACAGCGAAGGACCGAGGAGGGCACCGGGCAGAAGACACAGGGCGGAGGGAGAGATAACAGCAAGAAGGTTTCCAACAAGAAAAAAAGTGCAATTGTTCGAGTCTGTCAGCTTCGAATGATTGTTTGGTTGGTTGAGCCCTCCCCTTGTGTCTTCTGCCGGGTGCCTTCGGGCCCGGGCAGGGCCCTAACTCAGAAACAACGCGGCGGCGACCCGCCGCTCTTCCTGAACCAGAACATTGTACGTGCGGCATGCCGCGCCGAGGTGCATCGCCTCGAGTCCCACCCCGCGCTCGGCGAGGACGGCGCGCACCTCGGGCGGCGCAAAGCGCTGCGTCGCACCCGTGCCGAGCAGCACCAGCTCGGGGGAGAGCGCCAGGAGCGGCTCGAGGTGGACGGCGCGCAGCTCGGCGAAGCTCTGCGGCTCCCAGTCGGTGATCAACCGTTCCGCAGTCACGATGCAGCTGCCTTGCACGCGCTGCTCCCCGATGCGGATCTCGGTGGCCGAATAGCCCCGGATCAGGTTGGCTCGGGAGGTCGGTTCGAGCGTGAACTTCATTCGACGGTACGATACCGCCCGTGCCCGAGATCGTCATCGTCATCGCCGACCTGTACCTGAAGCACGATGCGCCCCTGGCCGCTGCGGCGCAGCGCGGCGCGTTCCCGGGAATCGAGTCCGCGGCTCGCTTCGGGGAGCGCACGAGCCTCGGGCACGGCTGGCGAGCATGGCTCGCCGGCTCCCTGGGGCGCCCCGATCTCGCCGCCGCGGCGCCTGCGCGTATCGCCGCCGCCGCCGCCGCCGCGACCGGCGGCGGCATCGGCACGCCGTGGATCGTCACGCCCCTGGAGCTTTCCGTGCACCGCTCGGGAACGCACCTCGAGCATCGCGGCATCCTCCGCCTGGCGCGCGCTGAGCTCACGGCCCTGGCCCATGCTTTCAAGGACGCTTTCGGCCCTTCCGGCTTGGCGCTGACGCCCCTGTCCTCGGGGGACTTCCTTCTCGAGACGCCCGGCATCGCCGCAGTCCCGACCCTCGAGCCCGCCCGTTGGGCCGGCGGCGACGTAGCAGTCGCGTTGCCGCGGGGAGCGGGCGCCGCCCCGCTGCGGCGCTTTCTCTCCGAGGTCGAGATGTGGCTGCACGCGCAGGAGCTGAACGACACTCGCCGGCGACGCGGCGACCCCCCGGTCACGACGCTGTGGCCGTGGGGCGCGACGGGCGAGCCCGCGCCGCCCGAGCGGCGCGCGACGCATGGAGCTCCCCTGGCGTTCGGCTCGGAGGCCTACCTCCGAGGTCTCTGGCAGCTTCTCGGGAGCGAGTGCCGGGGTCTGCCGGGACGGTTCGAGGATGTTGCGAGCGCGGCTAGCGCCGCAGGCGCCGTGCTGATCGTGGACGTGGGCGCGGAGCTCGAGCGCGATGCCGAGTGCACGCTCGCCGACGCGATGTCCCGTCTCGATGCCCGCTTCGTGTCTCCCTCACTCGAGGCGTTGCGCCGCGGCGAGGTCGACGGCGTGACGCTGATCGCGAACGACACGCTCGTGAGATTGCGCCGCCACAGCCACCTGAGAGTCTGGCGGCGTGCGCGCGCCGCGGGTCTCGCGGGCTTCGCATGAGGCTGCGCGTGGTGCGGCGCACAGCGCTGCAGCCGGGCACGCCGCTCGGGACGAATCTGCACCCGGTGCTCGGCCGCGTGTATGCCGCGCGGGGCGTGCGCAGCCTCGCTGAGCTCGACACTTCGCTGGCGCGGCTGTTGCCGGTCGGGACGCTCGAAGGGACAGCAGCGGCCGTGGAGCTGCTGCTCGCGCACCGCGCCGCCGGGCGCGTGCTGATCATCGGGGATTTCGACGCCGACGGCGCCACCAGCAGCGCGCTCATGGTGCGGGCGCTCACCGGCTTCGGCTTCGCCGCGGTGGACTTCCTGGTGCCGAATCGGTTTGAGTTCGGCTACGGACTCACCCCCGAGATCGTGGCGCTCGCCGCGACGCGCGCGCCGACGCTCATCGTCACTGTGGACAACGGCATCTCGAGCAACGCCGGCGTCGCCGCCGCCCGCTCGCGCGGGATCGACGTGCTGATCACCGATCATCATCTGCAGGGCGCCGAGCTTCCCGACGCCAACGTGATCGTCAATCCGAACCTCGAGGGCAGCCGCTTCGGCAGCCGCGCGCTCGCGGGCGTGGGGGTGGCGTTCTACGTCGTCGCGGCCCTCGCGCGGCGGCTCGAGGAGCTTGGGCTCGCGAGCGCCGCCACGGCCGCCGCCGCACAGCTGCTGGATCTCGTGGCGCTCGGCACGGTGGCGGACATGGTGCCGCTCGATGCCAACAATCGGGTGCTGGTCGCGCAGGGCCTGAAGCGCATCCGCGCCGGTCGCTGCACGGCCGGTATCCGCGCGCTGCTCGCCGTCGCCGACCGCGCCGGGCCGGAGCTCTCCGCGGCGGACCTCGGCTTTGCCGTCGCGCCGCGCCTGAACGCCGCCGGCCGCCTCGACGACATGAGCATCGGCATCCGCTGCCTGCTCGCCGACGACGCGGGCGGCGCCGGGGAGCTGGCGGCGCGCCTCGATGAGCTCAACCAGGAGCGTCGTGCGATCGAGGCGCGCATGCAGCAGGAGGCGCTCGGCGCGGTCCGCGCGCTGTCCGATCCGCAGCCCGGCGCGCCGCAGAGGAGCGGGGTGTGCCTGTTCGATGCGAGCTGGCATCAGGGTGTCGTAGGCCTCGTCGCGGGCCGCGTGGCGGAGCGGCTACGCCGCCCGGTGATTGCGTTCGCGGTCGCCGACGAGTCGACACTGCGCGGCTCGGCCCGCTCGGTGGCCGGCATCCACATCCGCGACGTGCTCGCGCTCGTCGCCGCGCGCCACCCCGATCTCATCCATCGATTCGGCGGTCACGCCATGGCGGCGGGGCTGACGCTCGAGCGCGCCCGCCTCGATCGCTTTGCGCGCGCCTTCGACGAGGAAGTGGCCCGCTGGAGCGCGGGCGCCGGCGCCAGGGATGCGATCGAGACCGACGGCGAGCTCGCGCCCGAGGAGATCGCGCTCGATACCGCCCAGGCGCTGCGCGCCGGCGGCCCGTGGGGGCAGGCGTTCCCCGAGCCTTGTTTCGACGGGCTGTTCAGCATCCGCAGCGCACGGCTGATCGGCGCACGGCACGTGAAGATGTGGGTGGAGGTGGCGCGCGGCGGGCGCGCCTTCGACGCGATCGCCTTCAACCACCTCGTGGAGGGCGAGGAGTTCGTGCCCCCGGCGGGCATGGCGCAGCTCGTCTATCGCCTCGCAGTGAACGAGTACCAGGGCGAGCGGCGGCTGCAGCTGCTCATCGATCACCTGCTGCCCACCGATCACGCGCCGTCCGCCGTACGCTGAAGCTGCGCGCCGCGGCTCGCCAAGATCCGCGTCGCAGTGTGTTAGCATGCTCGATGCGTCAGCACGCGCGCACCGCGGCGGCTTCAGGATTTCTCGATATGGAAGTCAACCAGCTCAAGCGCCAACTCAAGGATCTGGGTGAACGCACGACCTCGCTTCGGGGGTTTCTTTGAGTACGATCGCAAGAAAGAGAGGCTGGAAGAAGTGGCACGCGAGCTGGAGGATCCCGCCGTCTGGTCGAACCCGGCCCGGGCGCAGGAGCTCGGGCGCGAGCGCGCGCGGCTGACGAGCGACGTCGGGGAGATCGATCGCGCCACGAAGGGCATCGGCGAGGCTGCCGAGCTCCTCGCGCTCGCCGAGGCCGAGGGGGATGAGCCCGCCGCGCGCGACATCGAGCGCGACGCGCAGCGCCTCGAGGCCGAGGTGCGGCATCTGGAGCTGAAGCGGATGTTCCGCGGGGAGATGGACTCGCACAACGCCTTTCTCGACATCCAAGCCGGGGCCGGCGGCACCGAGGCGCAGGACTGGGCGCAGATGCTGCTGCGCATGTACCTGCGCTGGGGCGCCGCGCGCGGCTTCCGCTGCGAGGTGATCGATTCGAGTGCCGGGGAAGTGGCCGGCATCAAGAGCGCGAGCGTCGAAGTGCAGGGCGAATACGCCTACGGCTGGCTGCGCACCGAGACCGGGGTGCATCGCCTGGTGCGCAAGTCGCCCTTCGACGCCGGCAACCGCCGCCATACCTCGTTCGCGTCCGTGTTCGTGTCGCCCGAGATCGACGACGATATCGAGATCGAGGTGAATCCCGCGGACCTGAAGGTCGACGTCTACCGCTCCTCAGGCGCCGGCGGCCAGCACGTCAACAAGACCGAGTCGGCCGTGCGGATCACGCATCTGCCGACCGGCATCGTGGCCGCCTGCCAGAACGAGCGCAGCCAGCACAAGAACCGCTCCACCGCCATGAAGATGCTCAAGGCGAAGCTCTACGAGCTGGAAGTCAACAAGCGCGACGCCGCCGCCCGGGTGCTCGAGGATTCCAAGTCGGACGTGAGCTGGGGCAACCAGATCCGCTCCTACGTCCTCGACCAATCGCGCATCAAGGACCTGCGCACCGGGGTGGAGGTCGGCAACACCGCCGCGGTGCTCGACGGCGACCTCGATCAGTTCATGGAGGCCTCGCTCAAGGCGGGCTTATAGAGATGGCGCAGGGCAAAGCGGCCGGCGCAGCCGGGGGCCGGGGAGGAAACGGCAGCGATGACGGGGGCGACGAGCACAAGCTGATCGCCGAGCGGCGCGCGAAGCTCGCGGAGCTGCGCCGCCACGGGAGCCCATTTCCGAACGATTTCCGCCGCGACGCTCTCGCCGGGCAGCTGCACGACGCTTTCGGCGAGAGGAGCGGCGAGTGGCTCGAGGCCAATCCGACGCGCGTCAAGGTCGGCGGGCGGCTGATGTTCAAGCGCCTCATGGGCAAGGCGAGCTTCGCCAAGATCGCCGACCGCACCGGGCAGATTCAGCTCTACCTGCAGCAGGAGACCCTCGGCGAGGCGTACGACGCCTTCAAGGGCTTCGACGTCGGCGACACCCTGGCCGCGAGCGGCGTGTTGTTCCGCACCAAGACCGGCGAGCTCTCGGTGCGCGTCGAGGCGCTGCGGCTGCTGGTGAAGTCGCTGCGGCCGCTGCCCGACAAGTGGCACGGGCTCGCCGACACCGAAACGCGCTACCGGCGGCGCTACCTCGACCTGATCGTGAACGAGGCGAGCCGCAACGTCTTCCGTACACGCGCGCGCATCGTCCGCTACCTGCGCGACTTCCTCGATGCGCTCGACTTCCTCGAGGTCGAGACGCCGATGATGCAGCCGATCCCCGGCGGGGCCACGGCGCGCCCCTTCCGCACGCATCACAACGCGCTCGATCTCGACATGTACCTGCGCATCGCGCCGGAGCTGTACCTGAAGCGTCTCATCGTCGGCGGCTTCGAGCGGGTGTACGAGATCAACCGCAACTTCCGCAACGAAGGCCTGTCGACGCAGCACAACCCCGAATTCACGATGCTCGAGCTATACCTCGCGTACGCCGACTACCGTGAGCTCATGGACTGGATCGAGAAGGCGATCCAGGGGCTCGCCGATGCGCTCCACGGCAGGCAGGAGATCGCCTACCAGGGGCGCAGCTACGATCTCTCGCGGCCGTTCGCGCGACTCACGGTCGAGCAGGCCGTCATCGAGCACTGCCCGGGAATCGATCCGCTGTCGCTGCGAGACCTGACTTACCTGCGCAAGCGCTGCGAGCAGCTCGGCGTCAAGGTCGAGCCGGGCGACGGAGTCGGGAAGCTCCAGATCGAGCTGTTCGAGAAGACCGCGGAGAGCAAGCTCCTCGATCCGACCTTTGTGTACGCCTACCCCGTGGAGGTGTCACCGCTGTCGCGGCCGAACGATACCGACCCCTTCATCGCGGACCGCTTCGAGTTCTTCCTCGCCGGACGCGAGATCGCCAACGGTTTCTCCGAGCTCAACGACCCGGAGGAGCAGGCGGCGCGCTTCCGCGCGCAGGCGGCGCGGCGGTGCGCTGGCGATGAGGAGGCGATGTTCTACGACGCCGACTACGTGCGCGCGCTCGAGTACGGCATGCCGCCCGCCGCGGGTCTCGGCGTCGGCATCGACCGGCTGGTCATGTTCTTCACCGACTCACCGTCGATCCGCGACGTCATCCTGTTCCCGCACATGCGGCCTGAACCCGACTGAGCTGAAGCGGGGAGTGTGCGAGGGGTGTCTGCGGCAGTCGATTCAATCAGGCAATGAGTACGGCAGCTCGAGCCGTTGCGCGTGCAGAGGCGCTGCGGTCGTCGACGTGCCTGCCGAGCCGTCGGCCCCTGGCGCGCCGTCGGTCCCTGACGCGGCGTCCGCGCCCGGCGCGCCCTCGGCGGTTGCCAGCGCGGTCACGGCCAGGAACTCACAACGGCCGTCCGTGTGCGCGATCGCGCGCACGACCCGCAAGCTCCGCCCGTCTGGCAATACACTCGAGCCGCCCGGCTCCAGCGCCGTCGGCGCATCCGTAAGAAAGCGCTGCATGCGCCGCTTCACTCGGCCGCGATAGTGCGCCCGCGCAATGATCTCCTGTCCCGTGTAGCACCCCTTCTCGAAGGCGATGGCGCCGAGGACGTCGAGATTCAGCATCTGCGCCACGAACTGCTCCGAGGTCACCGCGTACACCTCGGGCTCCCCGGCCGCGACCGACAGCCGCTCCCAGGTCGCAGGCGGCGCGGGCGCAAGCTCCGACAGCGCCGCGGGCGTGTGCGGCTGCGAAACCGCGCCGACCGGCGACAGCAGCAGCCAACGTCCCGGCTCCGCGGCGACGCGCACCGCGATCGAGCCGCCGAATCTCGCGACCCCGTGCAGCGAATGCGGCAACGCGCCCGCGGGCGGCGTCGCGGGGCTCGCGGAATCGGCCGGTGCGATGATTCCCGCGATCTGCCAGGCGGCCGATTCGTCCGCCACCCTCACCTTCGCGCGGAGAATGAACTTCGCGAGCCGGCTCGCGACTGCCGCGGCGAGCTCGCGCGGCAGCACCGCCAGCACCTCTCCCGGCGCGGCCTGCACCAGGCGCAGCAGCGCGATCACGCGGCCCTGCGCGTTGTGATAGCCAGCGAGGAGGGAGCGCTCGGGAGCGAGCCGCTCCATGTCGTTCGACAGCTGTCCCTGCAGGAACGGCACGACGTCCGCGCCGCTCGCGCGGAGCACGCCGAGGGAGTCGAGCGACACGCTGTTCCATCCAGTGTGCATCCAGTTGACCGTTGTTTTTCCTTAGCTTTTCCGTAGCTGCCGCTTGCGAATTCTGGCAGACTTAATGGGTATGCCGACGCCGCATCGCAAGAACCCCGAAGAATCTTTTTCGACTCCGCCCGCCGATCCCGCCGATCCCGCCGATCCAAGGCCGCACGCGCCAAGGCCGCACGAGCTCGGTGGCCGCGCGGGACCCGAGCCCACGCGTTTCGGGGACTGGGAAAAGAACGGCCGCTGCATCGATTTTTAGTGTATGCCGCCGCGGCCGCTGTCGCCTCACCTGTCGGTGTACAAGTTCAAGTACACCCTGACGACGTCCATCCTCAATCGCTTCGCGGGACTCGCGCTCTCGCTCGGACTGCCGCTGCTCGTGTACTGGCTCCTGGCGGTGGCCGGAGGGGCACAGGCCCAGGCGCGTGCCATGCGCGTGCTGTCGCTGCCTCTCATGCGGCCGCTCTTTGCCGCGCTCATCCTCGCGTTCAGCTATCACCTCACCGCGGGAATCCGCCACCTCGTGTGGGACACCGGCAGGGGGCTCGAGCGCAAGCAGTCGGAGCGCAGCGCCTGGCTCGTGGTGGGGGTGAGCCTCGCGCTCGCGCTCCTCGTGGCTTACTGCGCCTGGCTCGCGGGAGCGCGCGCGCTGTGAGCCTGCGCAGCCCGCTCGGGAAGGTGCTGGGCACGGGCTCGGCGAAACAGGGCGTGCATCACTGGTGGGCTCAGCGGCTGACTTCGGTGGCGCTGGTGCCGCTCTCGGTGTGGTTCGTGGTGTCGCTGCTCTCGCTTCCCTCGCACGATCACGCGACCGTGGTCGCGTGGATGGGCCAGAGCTGGACGGCGCTGCTGCTCGTTCTCCTCGTGCTCGTCGGCGCCTGGCACTCGCAGCTCGGCCTGCGGGTCGTGGTCGAGGACTACGTTCACGGCGCGCCCGCGCGGACCGTGACGCTCGTCCTCCTCATGTTCGCGCACGTGCTGCTCGCGGGGGCGGGCGTCGTGGCCGTCCTCAGGGTGGCGCTCGGGGCCGCGCCATGAGCGCCTACGAGTTCATCGATCACAGCTACGACGTGATCGTCGTCGGAGCGGGAGGTGCGGGGCTGCGCGCCACGCTCGGGCTCGCCGAGAGCGGCCTGTCGACCGCCTGCATCAGCAAGCTCTTCCCGACCCGCAGCCACACCGTGGCCGCGCAGGGCGGAATCAGCGCCGCGCTCGGCAACATGGGCGAGGACGACTGGCGCTGGCACATGTACGACACCGTCAAGGGCTCGGACTGGCTCGGCGATCAGGACGCGATCGAGCTGATGTGCAAGGAGGCCCCGGCGGCCGTAATCGAGCTCGAGCACTATGGGGTGCCGTTCTCGCGCACCGAATCCGGCCGCATCTACCAGCGCCCGTTCGGCGGCATGACGACTCACTTCGGCAAGGGCGTCGCGCAGCGCACCTGCGCCGCGGCCGACCGCACCGGGCACGCGATGCTGCACACCCTCTACCAGCAGTCGATCCGCCACGCGGCGACGTTCTTCATCGAGTACTTCGCGATCGACCTGATCATGGAGGAGGGGGTCTGCCGCGGCATCGTGGCGCTCGACATGAACGAGGGCACGCTGCACCGCTTCCGCGCCGACCGCACCATCCTCGCGACCGGCGGCTACGGGCGCACTTATTTCTCCTGCACCTCGGCCCACTCCTGCACCGGCGACGGCAACGCCATGGTGCTGCGCGCGGGGCTGCCGCTTCAGGACATGGAGTTCGTGCAGTTCCATCCGACCGGCATCTACGGGGCGGGCTGCCTGATCACCGAAGGGGCGCGCGGCGAGGGCGGCTATCTCACCAACTCGAGGGGCGAGCGCTTCATGGAGCGGTACGCCCCGAACGCCAAGGACCTCGCCTCGCGCGACGTCGTGAGCCGGGCGATGACGGTCGAGATCCGCGAGGGGCGCGGGGTCGGCCCCGAGCGCGATCACATCGCGCTGCACCTCGAGCACCTCGGCGCCGACGTGATCCACGAGCGGCTGCCGGGAATCTCGGAGACGGCGCGCATTTTCGCGGGCGTCGACGTCACGCGCGAGCCCATTCCGGTTCAGCCGACCGCGCACTACAACATGGGCGGGATTCCCTGCAACTATCACGGCGAGGTGGTCTGCCCGAAGGGCGGCGATCCCGACTGCATCGTCCCGGGGCTCATGACGGTCGGGGAGGCGGCCTGCGTGTCGGTGCACGGCGCCAACCGCCTCGGGAGCAACTCGCTGCTCGATCTGGTGGTCTTCGGACGCGAGGCGGCGCGGCGCTGCGCGCAAGCCGTCGAGCCCGCGAGCCGCCAGCGGCCCTTGCCGAAGGATGCCGGCCAGGCAGCTCTCGAGCGGCTCGACCGGCTGCGCCGCGCCGACGGCAAGCGCCCGACGGCGGCGATCCGCACCGAGATGCAGAAGACCATGCAGCTCGACGCCGCCGTATTTCGCAGCGGGGAAAGCCTCGCTCAGGGTATCCAGCGGCTCGGCGCGACCTTCGATTCCTTCGCCGAGGTGCGGATCAGCGATCGCTCGCTCGTCTGGAACACCGATCTCATCGAGACCCTCGAGCTCGAGAACCTGCTGCTGCAGGCGACGGCCACCATCCACTCGGCCGCCAATCGCACCGAGAGCCGCGGCGCACACGCCCGCGAGGATTTCCCGCAGCGCGACGACCGCGGCTGGCTCAAGCACACGCTGGTATGGGTCGAGGGGCCGCGGCGTGCTCGCTTCGACTACCGCCCGGTGCATCTCAACACCATGACGGGTGAAGTCGAGTCGATTCCGCCCCGGGCGCGCACCTACTGAGAAGGCACTGAAGCCCATGGCCGACTTCCGCCTGCCCCCGAACTCCCGCGTCGTGAAAGGCGTCACCCACGCCGCGCCGGCGGGTGCCTCCGGCGTTCGGACGCTCCGCATCTATCGCTTCGATCCCGATTCCGGCGCCAACCCGCGCCTGGACACCTTCCAGCTCGAGAGCGGGAGCGTCGGTCCGATGGTGCTCGATGCGCTGATCCAGATCAAAGCCGCCATCGATTCCTCGCTCACCTTCCGCCGCTCGTGCCGCGAGGGCATCTGCGGCTCGTGCGCGATGAACATCAACGGCGTCAACCGCCTCGCCTGCACCACGGCGATGGCGGATCTGCCCGCCGAAATCCGCATCTACCCGCTGCCGCACATGCCGGTGGTGAAGGATCTGGTCCCGGACCTCACGAACTTCTACGCGCAGTACGCGGCAGTGAAGCCCTGGCTGCAGACGCGCACCCCGGCGCCCCCGGATCGGGAGCGGCTGCAGTCGAAGGAAGACCAGGAGCGCATCGACCGGCCGGCGGCGTGCATCCTGTGCGCCTGCTGCTCGACCGCCTGCCCGAGCTACTGGTGGAACAGCGAGCGCTTCCTCGGTCCCGCCGCGCTCCTGGCCGCTTACCGCTGGATCATCGACAGCCGCGACGAGGCGACCGGCGAGCGGCTGGATGAGCTCGAGGACCCCTTCCGGCTCTACCGCTGCCACACGATCATGAATTGCACCGACGTGTGCCCGAAGGACCTGAATCCCGCGCGGGCGATCGCGGAGATCAAGAAGATGCTCGTCGAGCGCCAGAGCTGAACGTGGTCGCGCCACACCCGTCCGGGCCCGCCTCCTCCCCCGCCCCGCTCGAAACCGAGGCGCGGCGGCTCCTCTGGCGCTGCCGCCGCGGCATGAAGGAGCTCGACGTGATGCTCGAGCGCTTCGCGCACCATGCCCTCCCCGACGCCTGCCCGCGGCAGCGCCGGGCGCTGGAAGAGCTGCTCTCGCTCCCCGACCCCGTGCTGGCGGCGTACCTGCTGGGCGAAAGCACCCCGCCCGAGCCCCATCTGGCCGCTCTGGCAAGGGCGATCCGGGCTTATGTCGCTAACGAGGGTGGGTCGGCGCTATTCTGAGGTGTACGAGCGGCTATGCCGCCGGCTGTCGCTGATGAACTTTCGGGTGAGGTCAGAGTCTACTTGAGCGCACGGCACGGCCGCCCTGCTGCATAGGGAGACGGGGGGGCGCATGAGCGCCGATGCAAGTGATCTGAGCCTGGTACGCCGCGTCCAACACGGAGACAAGGGGGCATTCGATGCGCTGGTGCTCAAGTACCAGCACAAACTCGTCAAGCTGGTCATGCGCTACGTGCGCAACCCAGCCGAAGCTGAGGATATCGCTCAGGAAGCCTTCATCAAGGCCTATCGGGCTCTGCCGCAGTTTCGCGGCGACAGCGCCTTCTACACCTGGCTGTATCGCATAGCCATTAACACCGCGAAGAACGCCGTGGTCTCCCGTGATCGCAGCCCCATCGAATATGAGCTCGACCGCAGCAACGAAGAGTCCTATGACATGCAAAGCCGCATGAAGGATGCCGAGACCCCGGAGGGTCTGGTTTTGACGGACGAGATCCGCTCGACCGTCAACGCCGCGATTGACGCCTTGCCGGAGGACTTACGCACCGCGATCGTGCTGCGCGAGCTCGAGGGGTTGTCCTACGAGGAGATTGCCGCGGCCATGGCCTGCCCGGTGGGAACGGTGCGCTCGCGCATCTTCAGGGCGCGCGAGGCCATCGACCGCCGCCTGCGGCAGGTTTTCGAGGGCGGTCTGGGACGCGCGGAGGAGATCGGATGAACGAGGAGCTCGACAGTCAGTTATCGGCCATGTTCGACGACGAGCTGGCGCCGGAGCAGTGCGAGCTGCTCGCGCGGCGGCTGTCGCGCGACGAGCAGGTGAAATCCCGCTGGGGCCGCTATGCGGTCATCGCCGCGGCGATCCGCTCCGAGCGCGGCGTGTCGCTCAACCCGCCGCTCGCCGGCCGGGTGAGCGCGGTCATTCTGACCGAGCCGGCGCTCAGCGGCTCTGCCGCCGCGCAGGGTGTGCGGCGCGCAGCGCTGCGCTGGTGGCAGCCGGTCGCCGGGGCTGCGATGGCCGCCGGGGTGGCCGCCGTCTCCGTTCTGTGGCTGCGGGCGCAGGGTCCACTCTCCGGGGCGACCCTGAGCGCGCAGCGGACCGCCCAGACCACGGCCCCCGCGACCGCGGACGCGATCGCCCCCGGTCAGGGCTTGAGCTACGTGGTGCCGCGCGCGCCCGCGGCGCGAGCGGTGCTCGTGCCGAGCACGACGCTCGCGAACTACGTCGTGGCGCACAGCATGGTGTCCTCGCCCGTCGCACGGCGCAATCTGCTCTCGGCCTTCATGACGAGCGAGTCGGCCAACGCCGCGAGCGAGTCGATCACCGCCGCCGAGGAACCGCACGATGTCCAGGCCAACATTCCGTAACGAGCACTTCGCCGCGCTGGCGCTCGCCTGGACGGCCACGGGGGTGGCGCCGGCCGAGGAGCAAGCGCCGACGCATTGGCTCGAACGCATGAACCAGGCGCTCACGACGCGCAACTACGACGGTACCTTCTCGCACTGGCACGGCGGTCACGTGGAGATGCTGCGCATCATCCACCGGGTGCAGGACGGCACGGTCTCCGAGCGGCTGGCCTCCCTCGACGGCTCGGGCCGGGAGTTCGTCCGCACCGGAGCGAGCCTGAGCTGCTACCTGCCGGACAAGCGCACCGTCGTGGTCGAGCAGCGCCCGCCCGAGAAATCCCTGGTGGGCTTTCCCGCCGTCACCGATCAGACCGCGAGCTTCTACGACATCCGCGAGGTCGGCCGCACGCGCCTCAACCGTCGCGACACCCACATCATCACGGTCTCGCCCAAGGACGAGTACCGCTACGGCTACCGGCTGTGGATCGATGATTCCACCGCCATGCCGCTCAAGACCCAGCTGTGCGACACCCACGGGCACGTGATCGAGCAGATCGTGTTCGCGAGCCTCACGCTCCCCTCGCGCATCCCCGACTCGGCCTTCAGGACCGAAGTCTCGACCGAAGGCTTCCAGTGGTTGCGCAACGAGACCCCGCCGCCCGCGCAGGCGGGGGGGACGATGGCGGGGGGGACGATGGCCTGGAGTGCGACGCGGCTGCCGCCCGGGTTCAAGATGACCGGCCGCTCCGCCCAGACGCTTCCGGGCTCGACCGACCCCGTCGACCACCTGGTGTTCACCGACGGGCTCGCCTCGGTGTCGGTGTTCGTCGAGTCGCAACGTGCGGCGAAGGCAGGGGAGTCCCCGGTGGCCGAGACCGCCGAGGTCGGCTCCTCGTCCGCGTTCTCGACCGTGGTCGACGGTCACAAGATCACGGCCGTGGGCGAGGTTCCGCCGGACACCGTGCGGTTCATCGCCACCCAAGTGAAGGCGCACGGCAAGTGAAGGCCCAGGAGCCCGCGTCCGTCGGCCCGCGCCGGCGCTGACGACACATGCCGGCGCCGCGCCTGACCGTCGTGCATCGCCGCGATTGCGCGCTGTGCGAGGAGATGTTGGCGGAGCTCGATAAGCTCGGGCGCAGCATCGCGCTACCCCCGGTCGACGTGGTCGACGTCGACGCGGACCCGCTGCTACGGCGCCGTCACGGACTCGACGTTCCGGTGCTGTTGGTCGACGGCACGGTGGTGTGTCGCCACCGGCTCGACCCGGGCGAGCTCGCCCGGGCGCTGCGGCCGCCCCCGGGCGCGGGCGGCTGAGCCTCCGCACGCCTCACCCCGCGGCCCCGCACACTCCTTCCGGGGCCAAACTTCCCTATAATCCGCCGGCCGCTTGGGCTTTCGGGCGCGGCAGCATGCGGCAGTACCTCGCGGATTCATGCGGCACATACGTAACTTCTCCATCATCGCGCACGTTGACCACGGCAAATCGACCCTCGCCGACCGGTTCATCCAGCTGTGCGGGGGACTCGCGGACCGCGAGATGCACGAACAGGTGCTCGATTCGATGGAGCTCGAGCGCGAACGCGGGATCACCATCAAGGCGCAGAGCGTGACGCTCTACTACACCGCGCGCGACGGCGAGCGCTACCAGCTGAACATGATCGATACGCCCGGGCACGTGGATTTCTCCTATGAAGTGTCGCGCTCGCTGGCCGCCTGCGACGGGGCGCTGCTGGTGGTGGACGCCTCCCAGGGCGTCGAGGCGCAGAGTGTCGCCAACTGCAACACCGCCATCGAGCAGGGCCTGGAGGTGCTGCCGGTCATAAACAAAATCGACCTGCCCTCGGCCGATCCCGACCGCGTGACCCGCGAGATCGAGGAGATCATCGGCATCCAGGCGACCGATGCGGCGCCGGTGAGCGCCAAGACGGGCGAGGGGGTGCCCGAGCTTCTCGAGACCCTCATCCGGCGCATTCCGCCGCCGCGCGGCTCGCCCGCGGCGCCGCTCCAGGCGCTGATCATCGACTCCTGGTTCGACAACTACGTCGGCGTCGTGTCGCTGGTGCGGGTGATGAACGGCAGCCTGAAGAGCGGCGACAAGATCCGCGTCGTGTCCACCGGCCGCAGTCACCTCGTCGATCGCCTGGGGCGCTTCACGCCGAAGCCGGTGGTGGCGCGCGAGCTCTCGGCGGGCGATGTGGGGTTCGTCGTGGCGGGCATCAAGGAGATCGACGGGGCGCCGGTCGGCGACACCATCACGCTCGAGAACCGGCCGGCAGCTGCGCCGCTCCCCGGGTTCAAGCAGATCAAGCCGCGGGTGTTCGCCGGGCTCTTCCCGGTCAACTCGGAGGATTACGAGAAATTTCGCGACGCGCTCTCGAAGCTGCGCCTCAACGACTCGGCGCTGCACTACGAGCCGGAGGTGTCGGGGGCGCTCGGGTTCGGGTTTCGCTGCGGGTTCCTGGGGCTCCTGCACATGGACATCGTCCAGGAGCGGCTCGAGCGCGAGTACCAGCTCACGCTGGTGACGGGTGCGCCCACGGTGGTATACGAGGTGGCGCGCGCCGACGGGGCGATCGAGTACGTCGACAATCCCGCCAAGCTTCCCTCGACCGGCGACATCGACGAGATCCGCGAGCCGATCATCGTGGCCAACATCCTGGTGCCGCCCGATCACGTCGGCGCGGTGCTGAAGCTGTGCACCGAGAAGCGCGGTACGCAGAACAAGATGCAGTACCTCGGCACCCAGGTGTCGCTGCAATACCAGCTGCCGCTCGCGGAAGTGGTGCTCGACTTCTTCGACCGCCTGAAGTCCGCGAGCCGCGGCTACGCCTCCTTCGATTACGAGTTCAGCCACTTTCAGGCCGCACCGCTGGTGAAGCTGGATATCCTCATCAACGGCGACACGGTCGATGCGCTGTCGATCATCGTGCACCGCGACAGCGCCTATCAGCGCGGCCGCGAGCTGGTGGACAAGATGCAGGAGCTGATCCCGCGGCAGATGTTCGAGGTGGCGGTGCAGGCGGCCATCGGCAGCGCGGTCATCGCGCGCGCCACGGTCAAGGCGCTGCGCAAGAACGTGCTCGCGAAATGCTACGGCGGCGACGTGACCCGCAAGCGCAAGCTCCTCGAGAAGCAGAAAGCGGGCAAGAAGCGCATGAAGCAGCTCGGACACGTCGAGATTCCGCAGGAGGCGTTTCTCGCGGTGCTGCAGGTCGGCCGCAAACACTGAGATTGACCATAAGGGCTGCCATGTTACAGACGCTGATGCCGCTCATCGTTCTGCTGTCCTGGCTGGCGCTGCCCGTGACGGTGGTCTGCATCGTCGACGACTGGCTGCTGCGCCCGCAGCGCTCGATCGCCGCGAGCGCCCGGACAGCACGCGATGCGCCGCTGATGCGGCTGTTGTACGGGGCGCTGCCGGTGCTGATCGTCGCCGCGGTGCTGCGGCTGCTGCTCGCCGAGCGGCTGGACTTCAGCGCGGTGCTGCTGGCGATCACCGTGGCGACCGGACTGGTGTGGGCGCTGGACGCCTTGGCTATCGCGCCGCGGCGCAGCGCCGCGGCGCGCGCCGCGGGCCGCGACCCGACGCTGACGCCGGAGCCCGGAACCGTCGACTACGCGCGCAGCTTCTTCCCGGTGGCACTGGTGGTGCTGCTGCTGCGCTCGTTCGTCTTCGAGCCGTTCCGGATTCCCTCCGACTCGATGATGCCGACGCTGCTCGACGGCGACTTCATCATCGTCAACAAGTACGCCTACGGGCTGCGCCTGCCGGTGATCAACCGCAAGATCCTCGACGTCGGCGAGCCCCAGCGCGGCGATGTGGTGGTATTCCGCTGGCCGGTCGATCCCTCGACCAACTTCATCAAGCGCCTGGTCGGCTTGCCCGGCGACCACGTCGAGGTGCGCGACAATCGCATCGTGATCAACGGCAAGCCGCTTCAGTTCCGGGTCGAGCCCCGCAAGTACGACGACGGCTGCTACGTGAACCTGTCGCTTGCGATGGAGGGCCTCGGCAGGCACGAGCACGAGGCGCTATTCTGCCCGGTGGCGCTCGATCGCCAGCCGGTGCTGCCGGGGTGCAACCGGCGCGGCGTGCGCGGCTACGTCTGCGGGGACGAGGACGCGCCCGGCAGCGGCAAGATGGCCCCGTTTGTCGGCGACGTGCCGCCGGGGCATTATCTGATGATGGGCGATAACCGCGACAACAGCGACGACGGGCGCGACTGGGGTTACGTGCCCGAGGAGAATCTGGTCGGCCGGGCCACCCGGATCTGGTTCAATTGGGATCTGCGCCGCTCGGGCGGCCCCCTGTGGAGCCGCATCGGCTCCGCCATTCCATGAGGGGAGCGGGCGCTGCACCGGCAACAGGTCCTTGGGGGTTGCATCAATGCGCAAGAGGGAAAAGGGTGTCACCGCGATCGGCTGGCTGTTCCTGCTCACGCCGATCGCGATCCTGGCCTACGCCGCCATCCGTCTGACGCCGGTGTACCTCAACTACCTGAAGGTGGTGCGGGCCATCGAGCAGGCGGCCAGCGACAACCGCAGCGCGAGCGACGCCCAGCCGATCCGTACCGCGATCGACCGGCACTTCGAGATCGACATGGTCGAGTTCCCGACCATCAAGGACATCACGATCAAGCGCGACGGCGGGGCCTGGCAGATCGAGGCCGCCTACGACGATGAGGTGCCGCTGTTCGCGAACGTGTCGCTGCACGTGACTTTCGATAAGAAGGTTCGCACCGCCGGGAGCGGCGGCGAATAGCGGCGCGGCCGGTGGGCCTCGAGGAGGCGCCGAAGCGCAGGACATGACGAGCGCCGACTGGCCAGGACGCTGGGTGCGCGAGCGGGTGGGCTACGAGCCGCGCGACCTGTCGCTGTTTCGCGCCGCGCTGACCCACCGCAGCGCCTCGGGTCCCAACAACGAGCGGCTCGAGTTCCTCGGGGATGCGGTGCTGAACCTCGCCATCGCGCAACGGCTCTACGAGGCCTTTCCGCAGGCGTCCGAGGGGGACCTGAGTCGGCTGCGCGCCCGGCTCGTGAGTCGCGAGCCGCTCGCCGAAGTGGCGCGCGCGCTGGGACTCGGAGAGTCGCTGCAGCTCGGGTCGGGCGAGCTCTCGAGCGGCGGCTTTCGCCGCCAGTCGATTCTGGCCGATGCGCTGGAAGCGCTCTGCGGTGCGATCTTTCTCGACGGCGGACTCGCCGCCGCGCAGCCGGTGATCGCGCGGCTGTTTGCCGGGCGGATCGCCGCGCTTCCCGAGGTCGGCGAGCTCAAAGACGCCAAGACGCGCTTGCAGGAGTACCTGCAGTCGCGCAGTCTTACTCTGCCGCGCTACGCCATTCTCAGCGCTCAGGGCGAGCAGCACGCGCAGACCTTCGAGGTGAGCTGCGAGGTGCCCGAGCTCGGGCGCCGTGTGCAGGGACGGGGCTCGAGCCGCCGCCGCGCGGAGCAGGAGGCCGCCGAGCGCATGCTCGCCGAGATCGAGACCGATCCGCGCGCGGACCGGCCCGCATGACGGGCGCCGGTCCCGCGCCGGAGTTCCGCTGCGGCTTGGCAGCTCTCGTCGGGCGGCCGAACGTCGGCAAGTCGACGCTGCTGAACGCCCTCGTCGGAGAGAAGCTCAGCATCGTCACGCCCCGCCCGCAGACGACCCGCCATCGGATCCTCGGGGTGTGCACGTTGCCCGGGGCGCAGATCGCCTTCGTCGATACGCCCGGGCTGCACGAGAAGGCGAGCCGCGCATTGAATCGCGCGATGAATCGCACCGCCACCGCGGCGCTCGCGGACGCGGACCTGGCAGTGCTGGTGGTGGAAGCGCTGCAATGGACGCGCGAGGATGAGCTTACTCTCAAGCGCATCGTCCGCACCGCGCGCCCGGCCATCGCGGCAGCAAACAAAATCGATCGCGTGCGCCCGCGCGCGCGACTGCTCCCGTATCTGGCGGAGCTCGGCGCACGGCATGACTTTCTCGCCATCGTACCGCTCTCGGCGCTCAAGGCCGACAACGTCGGGGATCTGCGCGACACGATCGCGGCGCATCTGCCGCGCTCCCCGGCGCTCTACCCTCCGGAGGAGCTCACCGATCGGGGCCTCGCGTTCCGGATCGCGGAAATGATCCGCGAGAAGCTCACCCTCGAGCTGAACCAGGAGGTGCCCTACGGTATCGCGGTGGAGGTCGAGCGGCTCGCCGAGGAGGAGGGGCAGCTCACCGTCGATGCCGCGGTCTGGGTGGACCGCCCCGGCCAGAAGCCCATCGTCATCGGCGCCCGCGGCGAGCGCTTGAAGCGCGTGGGGCGCTCGGCACGGCTCGCGCTGAACGGGATGCTCGGCAGGCGGCTCCACCTGAACCTCTGGGTCAAGGTGCGGCAGAACTGGGCCGACAACGCCCGCGCCTTGAGGGAGCTCGGAGTGGAATGAGCCCGGGCCGCCACCGCATCGATCTCGCTTCCGGCTACCTGCTGCACCACCGCCCGTGGCGCGATACCAGCCGCATTCTCGAAGTGCTCACCCGCGAGCACGGCCGGTTCACGCTGTTCGCGCGCGGAGTGCGGGGCCCGGGCGCGAAGCTCGCTCCGGTGCTGCAGCCGTTTCAGCCGCTGCTCCTGTCATGGAGCGGGCGGGGCGAGGCGCCGACCCTCACGGGAGCCGAGCGCGCGGAGCAGTGCGCGCCGCTCCCGCCGGCGTGTCTCCTGGCCGCTTTCTACCTGAACGAGCTGCTGATCCGGCTCACGACGCGCCATGATCCGCACCCGGAGCTCTTCGATCACTATCACGAGGCGCTGGCGCGACTGCGCGCCGGGGCGCCGCTCGAGCCGGTGCTGCGCATCTTCGAGAAGCGGCTGCTGCAGGGCCTCGGCTACGGGCTGGATCTCACCACCGAGGCGCGCTCCGGCAAGCGCATCGAAGCCGACGAGTACTATCATTTCCGGGCCGGGCAGGGGCTTACGCCCTCGCGCGCCGGGGCGGGCAGCGCGCTCGCCGGGCGCTCGCTCCTCGACCTGGCGGGCGAGCGCCTCACCGGCGCCCGCGCGCTGGACGACGCGCGGCGAGTATTGCAGGCGGCGCTCGCCGCCTGCCTCGAGGGCCGGCCGCTTGCCACGCGTGGGGTGGCGCGCACGGTGGCGAAATCGATGATGCGAAAGGCGGCGCGATGACGAACGGCAGCATTGCTCTCGGGGTCAACATCGATCACGTGGCGACACTGCGCCAGGCGCGGCGCAGCCGCTTTCCCGACCCCGTGCACGCCGCGCTCGCCGCCGAGAGCGCCGGCGCCGACAGCATCACGCTGCATCTGCGCGAGGACCGCCGTCACATCCAGGATCGCGACGTGCGCGCGCTCCGGGGGCTGCTGCAGACGCGCATGAACCTCGAGCTCGCGGTGACCGATGAGATGCTGCGTATCGCCGCGGAGCTGCGCCCCGAGGACGGCTGCCTGGTGCCCGAGCGGCGCCAGGAGATCACCACCGAAGGGGGGCTCGACGTCGCCGCCCAGCTCTCGCGCATCCGCGAGGCGTGCGCGCAGCTTCATCAGGCGGGCGTGCGGGTGGCGCTGTTCATCGATCCGGAGCCGCGGCAGGTCGAGGCCGCCGCGCAGGCCGGAGCGCCGGTCATCGAGCTGCACACCGGGGCCTACGCCGAAGCGGCGGGCGCCCGGCGCGCCGCCGAGCTCGAGCGGCTGCACGCCGCGGCGCGCCTCGGCGCGCGACTCGGCCTCGAGGTGCACGCCGGCCACGGCCTCAACTACCACAACGTGCAGCCAGTCGCGGCGGTGCGCGAGATCGTCGAGCTCAACATCGGGCACGCCGTGATCGGGCAGGCGCTGTTCGTAGGTCTCGCCGCCGCGGTGCGCGAGATGAAGGCCCTGATGGTGGCGGCGCGCGCATGATCTTCGGCATCGGCGTCGATGTCCTCGAGAGCGGGCGCATCGCGCGCACGCTCGAGCGTTTCGGCACTCGCTTCCTCGAGCATCTGCTCATGCCCGAGGAGCAGGCGCAGCTCGCGCGCACTGAACGCCGCGAGCGCTTCGTGGCGATGCGCTTCGCCGCCAAGGAGGCGATCGTCAAGGCGATGGGCACGGGCTTCTCGCACGGGATGTGGATCCGCGACGTCGGGGTGGTGCAGAACTCCTGGGGCAAGCCCGAGGTGGTGTTCTCGGCGCGCGGAGAGCGGGTGCGCCGCGCGCTCGGGATCGGGGAGGCGCACGTCACGCTGACCGACGAGGCGGGACTCGTGGTGGCGGTGGCCGTGCTCATGAAGGCCGGATGAGCACACTCGTGAACACCCTCGTGTTCGACATCGAGACCGTGCCGGACGTCGAGCTCGGCAGGCGGCTCTACGGGCTCGGCGACCTCGCGGACGGCGAGGTCGCGAAGGCGATGTTTGCGCTGCGCCGCCAGGACACGGGCGGGGACTTCCTGTCGCTCGAGCAGCACCGGGTAGTTGCGATCGCCTGTGCGCTGCGCACCCAGGAGGGCCTGAAGCTCTGGAGTCTCGGCGAGACCGGCACGGGGGAAGGGGAGCTGGTGCAGCGCTTCTTCGACGGCATCGAGAAATTCTCCCCCGACCTCGTGTCCTGGAACGGCTCGTCGTTCGATCTGCCGGTGCTCACCTACCGGGCGCTCCTCCGGGGGGTGCAAGCGGCGCGCTTCTGGGAGAGCGGCGAGCAGGATCCGGCTTTCCGCTACAACAACTACCTGAGCCGCTATCACTGGCGGCACACCGATCTCATGGACGTGCTGTCGGGCTTCCAGCGGCGCGGCCGCGTGTCGCTCGCCCACATGGCGTGCCTGCTCGGGCTTCCGGGCAAGCTCGGCTTCGAGGGCAGTCAGGTCTGGGAGGCCTGGCAGAGCGGCAACCTCGAGGGGATTCGCCGCTACTGCGAGACCGACGTGCTCAACACCTGGCTGATCTACCTCCGCTTTGCGCAGCTGCGCGGCCTCCTCCCCCGCGCGCAGCACCTGGAGGAGATCGAGCGCGTGAAAGCGCTGCTCCGCGCCTCGCGCGAGCCCCACCTCGCCGAGTTCCTCGCCGCCTGGGAGAAGGCCCCGTGAGCCCCGCCGCGCGCTCGGCGCCTTCGCCCGCCGAGGCGCGCTCGGCGGAGGCTGCGGCCGAGACCGCCACCGTGAGCGGACTCACCCGCGATGGCGAAGGCGTGGTGCGGGCAGGCAAGACGGTGTTCGTGGCGGGTGCGCTGCCCGGCGAGCGGATCCGCTTCCGCCGCACCCGCCGACACCGCCAGCACGACGACGGCGAGCTGCTCGAGCTCTTGAGCGCCTCGCCCGAGCGAGTGGCGCCGCGCTGCGCGCACTTCGGGGTGTGCGGGGGCTGCGCCCTGCAGCACCTCTCGGGTGCCGCACAGCTCGCGGCGAAAGAGACCGAGCTGAAGGACACTCTCGCGCGAGTCGGGCGCGTCGAGCCCGCGAGCTGGCTCGAGCCGCTCGCGGGACCTGAGTGGGGCTACCGCCGCCGCGCGCGCCTCGGTGTGAAGTTCGTGCACAAGAAGGGCTGCGTGGTGGTGGGATTCCGCGAGCGCGCCGCGCCCTACGTGGCGCAGCTCTCGCGCTGCGAGGTGCTCACCGCCCCCGTGGGGGAGCTGATCGCCCCGCTCGCCGTCATGCTCGGCGAGCTCACGATCCGCGAGCAGCTGCCGCAGATCGAGGTCGCGGTCGCCGACAACGCGACGGCTCTGGTGCTGCGGGTGCTCGCCACACCCTCGGAAGCGGATCTGGCGCGGCTGCGCGAATTCGCGGGAGCCCACCGCCTGCGGCTGTACCTGCAGCCCGGGGGACTCGATTCGGTGCGCGAGCTCGAGCCTCCCGGGGAGCCGCTGCGCTATGCGCTCGCGGGTGCGGGCGTCGAGCTCGAGTTCGCGCCGACCGACTTCATCCAGGTGAACGGCGCGGTCAACGACGCGCTGATCGCGCGCGCCGGGAAGCTCCTCGAGCTCGATGGCTCATCGAGCCTCCTCGACCTGTACTGCGGGCTCGGTAACTTCACCCTGGCGCTCGCGCGCTCGGCCGGACGCGTGGTGGGAGTGGAGGGGGAGGGCGCCCTCATCGAGCGCGCCCGCGGCAACGCCGCGCGCAACCGCATCGCCAACGCCGAGTTCCACCGCGCCGATCTCGGCACTCCGCCCGATCCGGCGCTCCCCTGGATGCGCGAGTCCTACACCCACGTGCTGCTCGACCCGCCGCGCACCGGGGCGCGCGCGGTGCTCGCGGCGGTGGCGGCGCTGGCACCGCGGCGCGTGCTGTATGTCTCCTGCCATCCGGGGAGCCTTGCGCGGGATCTCTCGATGTTGGTGCACGAGCACGGCTTCGAGCTCGAGAAGGCAGGCGTGGTCGACATGTTTCCGCACACGGCGCACGTGGAATCGCTCGCGCTGCTCGTTCCCGGCGGCCCGCGCACCGCGGCCGGGAGACCCGCCGCATGAGTCTCGGTCCCCTGATGATCGATCTGGCGGGGACGAGCGTCACTGCCGAGGATCGGGAGCTCCTGCATCATCCGCTGGTCGGCGGCGTCATCCTCTTCACGCGCAATTACACCGATCCCGCGCAGCTCACCGCTCTCGCGAGCGCAATCCACGCCGAGCGCACCCCGCCGCTCATCGTGGCCGTCGATCACGAGGGCGGGCGGGTGCAGCGCTTCCGGGAGGGCTTCTCGGTGCTGCCGCCCGCGCGCCGCTCGGGTCACGAGTTCGACCTCGATGCGCGCGCGGGACTTGCGCTCTCGCGGGCCATGGGATGGCTGATGGCGGCGGAGCTGCGTGCCCACGGAGTCGACATCTCCTTCGCCCCGTGCGTGGACCTCGATCATGGCGTGAGCGTCATCGGGGATCGGGCCTTCCACGCCGAGCCCGAGGCGGTCGCGCAGCTCTCGCTCGCCTGGATGCTCGGAATGCGCGATGCCGGCATGGCGGCCACCGCCAAGCACTTTCCCGGTCACGGGGCGGTGGTGGCGGACTCCCACCTGACGCTCCCGGTCGACCGGCGCCCCCTGCCGGACCTCGCCGGGGATCTCACCCCCTACCGGCGGCTGATCGCCAACGGGCTGCCGGCCGTCATGGCGGCCCATGTGCTGTTTCCGGCGGTGGATCCGGCCCCGGCAAGCCTTTCCAGCCGCTGGATTCGCGACGTGCTGCGCGGAGAGCTGGTGTTTCAGGGGGTAGTGTTCAGTGATGATCTGTCCATGGGAGGGGCCGCTGCCGCGTACGGCGACGTCGTCACGCGGGCGCAGCAGGCCCTGTCGGCAGGTTGCGACATGCTACCCGTCTGTAACAACCGCGCGAGCGTCATCGAGCTGCTCGAGCACCTGGATGTCGAGCCCCAGCCGGCGTCGAGCCTGCGCCTGGTGCGCCTGCACGGGCGGGCGAGTCCGGCGCGGGCGGCGCTCGAGGCCTCGCCCGAATGGATGCGGGCGCGAGAGCTGCTGGCGCGCGCGACCGCGGCACCGTCCCTGACGCTGGAAGCCGGACGCGACACATGAACAACTGGTCCGCGGAGGCCTGGCGCCGCGTAGTCGAGAGCGCGCCCGAAGGCATCGTGATCTGCGATGCGCAGGCCCGCGACTGCCCGGTGCTGTTCGTCAACGGCGCCTTCGCCGAGATGTGCGGCTATCCGGTGTCGGCGCTGCTCGGCACCAACCTGCGCATCCTCCAGGGCACCGATCGCGATCAGGAAGCGCGCGCTCGGCTGCGCGAGGCGCTCGAGAAGGGCGAGCCCGTGCGCGTGCTGGTGCGCAACTATCGTCCCGACGGCTCGCTCTTCTGGAACGAGATCGTGGTGCAGCCGGTGCGCAGCTCCGCCGGCCAGCTCACGCATTTCATCGGCTATCACCGCGACGCCAGTGATCGCCTGAAGGGCGCCGAGCGCTCATCCGCGGGGCTCCCCTCCTGGCTGCGCGAGGACCGCCTCACGGGGCTGCACTCGCGCGAATACTTCGAGGAGCTGCTGCAGCGGGACTGGGTGCTCGCGCAGCGGGATTCGCACGAGATCGGCCTGACGCTCTTCGACATCGACGATCTCGGGGCCTATAACGAAAAATTCGATCGCTCGGCGGGCGATGCCTGCATCCGCCGTGTGGCGCGGGTCGTCGGCAGCGCCTACCGCCGCCGCGGCGACCTGGTCGGCCGCTGGGAGGGCGGAACCTTCGCGGTGCTCACCCAGGGCGAGGCCGCCGACAAGGCGGCGCAGTACGCCCAGGTGGTATCGCAGCGCGTGCGCGATCTGCTGATGCACCACCCCACGGCCGGCGCCGGCCGCTACGTCACCCTGAGCGCCGGGATCGCGAACCTCGTGCCGCCGCGCGCGCTGCCGCTCGAGGGACTGGTGAAGGCCTGCCGGGCGGCGCTCAAGCGCGCGAAGCAGAACGGCAAGGACGGCATCGTCACCGCGGAAGCCGGGGATTTTCACTGACCCGACCGCGCTTGTCGCCGTGCGGCGCCGCGGCGACCGCGACGCCGGCGAAGACCGCTCTTTTGCTGTGGAAATAGACTAGTGATATTATTTCCACAGAAATGGCTACTGCCCGTGCACTGAAGACCCGCCCGGCGCCCGATCCCGGCGTCATCCTGTCGCGCGCCACGGTGCGCGCGGCGCGCTTCCTGGCCGTGACCCAGGGCGAGCTGGCGGAGGTGATCGGCGTGAGCGGGGCGACGCTGTCGCGGCTCGCGAACGGCCAGAGGCACCTCGAGCCCGGCTCCAAGCCCTGGCAGCTGGCGGCGCTGTTCGTGCGGCTGTTCCGCTCGCTCGATGCCATCGTCGGCTCGGACGATGCCGCGGCGCGCGCCTGGCTGCGCAGCGCCAACAGCGCCCTCGGCGGCGTGCCGCTCGCGCTGATCAGCGATCCCGCGGGCCTGGTGCGCACGGTTGACTACCTGGACGCCGCCCGCGCTCGCATCTGAGGCGCGTCGCTACGGCCGCGAGCTGTGGCGCGTGGTCGAGGCGCAGCACACCGCCTCGACCATGCGCCTCGCCGACTCGCTCGAGGAGCAGGCGGCACTCGAGCTGCTTCTCGAGGCGAGCAAGCCACCCTTGCCGCCTGCGGTGCGCCGTCTCCACTATCTTCTCGCCACGCCCTTCCGCTACCGGCCGCACCTCGGCTCGCGCTTCCGCGCGGCGTTCGACGCCGGAGTCTGGTACGGCGCCGAAGCGCTGCGCACGGCGCTCGCGGAGAAGAGCTACTGGCGGTTGCGCTTTCTGCTCGACTCGCCGGGGACGCCGGACCTGAAAGCCGTGCCGCACACCGCGTTCCGCGCCGGCGTGCGCACCGCGGCCGCCCTCGACCTGACGCTCCCGCCGCTCAAGCGCGAGCGCGCGGTGTGGACCCACCGCACGAGCTACGAGGGCACCCAGGCGTTTGCGCGGCTGGCGCGCGAGGCGCGCATCCAGATCATCCGCTACGAATCCGTGCGCGACCCCGAGCACGCGGCTTGTGTGGCGGCGCTCGACCCGGGGGTCTTCGGCCGCGGCAAGCCGCGCGCGCTCGAGACCTGGTTCATCGCGGCCTCGCGCGAGCGGGTGCGTTGCGCGAAGGAGGAGCGCACCGGGCAGACCTGGGAGTTCGGCCGCGAGCAGTCGGCGGGTAAGCGTGACTAGCGGCCGGGGGGACGCGCGCCCTGGGAGGGCGTCACCAGCGCGATCACGCCGAATGCCGGATGGTCGTAGTAGTCGCGCTCGTAGAAGCGCACGCGGCGGCTCTGGTTGAGGGTGAAGGGCGTGTCGGGCGCCGCGCCAAGTCCTTCGGGAGGCGAGGGCATGGCATAGGTCAGCGACAGCCCGAGGTGCAGGAACTGGCCGCGCTCGAGAAAGACCGTGCCACTCAAGCCCGGTACGTTGAGGCCGAGGCGCTTTACGGGGAAGCCGGCCCGCGTTCCCCAGGAGCTCGCCGTCTGCGACCAGGCGGCGTGAGCCAGCGGGACATAGTTACCGTCCGCGCGCAGGCGGTTCTCGAGCTCGGTGAGCTGCCAGGCGCTCATCGGCAGCTGCGCCACGAAGCGCCCGACCTGGGCCGAGTCACTGGTCGATTCGTCGCCCGCGATGGTGCGCTCGCCCGCCTCCGCGCTCCAGTTCTCGGCGGCGCTCGAGGCGGTGGTCGCGCGGAAGACGATGAGCTCGATGTTGTAGACCGTGCCGCTCGCCGCCGCGGGCGGCGCGGCCGGCTCCTGCGAGGCGGCAGGGAGCGTCCCGCCGAGCAGCATGATCGCGGCGAGGCTCCGCGTGCGCAGCCGTCTGGGGCGCTCCTTCATGTGCGCCATTCTAGCGCGGGGTCGTTCAATGGACGCGGGGCGGTTCACCGAGACGCCCGAGAAGATCGGCAGCAAACTCGAAACGGGCGCTCTCTGTGGGCAGCGCTCGCGCAACGCGCAGCCGCAGCGGCCCGTCGAGGCGGTACTCGCGCGAGCCTCTCTGGATCATGTGCACGACGGTCGCGGGATCGATGCGGGACTGCTCCTCGAACAGCACCGTGCCGCCCTGCGGCCCGAGATCGAGCCGGCGCACCCCGAGAGCGCGCGCGGCGAGCTTGAGCCGGGCGATGCGCAGGAGGCTCTGCGCGGCGGGCGGCGGCGGGCCGAAACGATCCTGGATCTCGGCGGCGAGATCATCGAGCGCCGCGTCGCTCTCGGCGGCGGCGATGCGCTTGTAGAGCGACAGCCGCACGTGGACGTCGCCGACATAGGCCTCGGGCAGAAACGCGGGCAGTCGCAGCTCGACCTCGGTGGCGGCGGCGAGCGGCTGATCGAGCAGCGGCTCGCGGCCGGCCTTGAGGGCCCGCACGGCGTGCTCGAGCATATCGAGATACAGCGACAGGCCGATCTCGGTCACCTGGCCGCTCTGCTGCTCGCCGAGGAGCTCCCCGGCGCCGCGGATCTCGAGGTCGTGGGTGGCGAGCACGAAGCCGGCGCCGAGCTCCTCCATCGACTCGATCGCCTCGAGTCGCTTGGCCGCATCGCGCGCCAGCGCCTGGCGCGGCGGCGCGACCAGATAGGCGTAGGCGCGATGGTGCGAGCGCCCGACGCGGCCGCGCAGCTGGTGCAGCTGCGCGAGGCCGAAGGTGTCGGCGCGATTGATGATGATGGTGTTGGCGGTGGGCACGTCGATGCCGCTCTCGATGATGGTGGTGCACACCAGCACGCTGAAGCGGCGGTGATAGAAATCGACCATCAGCTGCTCGAGCTCGCGCTCGCGCATCTGCCCGTGGCCGATGCGCAGGCTCGCTTCCGGCACGAGGGACTGCAGTTCTGCCGCGATCTTGCCGATGGTGCGCACCTCGTTGTGCACGAAATAGACCTGCCCGCCGCGGCGCAGCTCGCGCAGCGCCGCCTCGCGCAGCGTCGGCGCATGCCACTCGATGAGGAAGGTCTTGATGGCGAGCCGCGCGGCCGGGGCGGTCGTGATCAGCGACAGGTCGCGCAGCCCGCCGAGCGCCATGTTGAGCGTGCGCGGAATCGGCGTCGCGGTGAGGGTGAGCACGTGCACGTTGGCGCGCAGCGCCTGCAGGCGCTGCTTGTCGCGCACGCCGAAGCGATGCTCCTCGTCGATGATGAGGAGGCCGAGGTCGTGGAAGCGCGCGTGCGAGTGCAGAAGGCGGTGCGTGGCGATGACGATGTCGACCTTGCCCTGCTCGAGTCCCTCGAGCACGGTGCGGGTCTCGGCTCCCGTGCCGAAGCGCGACAGCGCCTCGATGCGCACCGGCCAGTCGGCGAAGCGGTCGCGGAAGTTCGCGAGGTGCTGCTGCACGAGGAGCGTCGTCGGCGCGAGCACCGCCACCTGCTTGCCGGCGTGCGCGGCCACGAAGGCCGCGCGCATCGCGACCTCGGTCTTGCCGAAGCCGACGTCGCCGCAGACGATCCGGTCCATGGGCCGCTCGCTCTTCAAGTCTTCGAGCACCTGCTCGATCGCCTGCGCCTGATCCTCGGTCTCCTCGAACGGGAAGGCGTTGGCGAAGGACTGGTAGTCGAGCTCGCTCACGGCGAGCGCGAGCCCCGGCTGGGCCTTGCGCCGCGCGTTGAGGTCGAGGAGCTCCGCGGCCACGTCGCGGATCTGCTCGGCGGCGCGCTTCCTGGCGCGCGCCCACTGATCGGTGCCGAGCTTGTGGAGCGGGGCGCTCTCGGGGGCGGCACCGGTGTAACGGCTGACGAGGTGCAGCGCGTGCACCGGGACGTAGATGCGGTCCCCGTCCAGGTACTCGAGCACCAGGAATTCTCCCGGCTGCCCGCCGATCTCGAGCGGGATCAGCCCCGCGTAGCGGCCGACGCCGTACTCCTCGTGCACCACGGGGGCGCCGGGATTGAGATCCTTCAGGTCGCGCAGGATCGCCTCGGGATCGGCGGCGGCGCGCTTGCGCCGCCGCTCCTGGCGGGCCCGCGCCCCGAAGAGCTGCGCCTCCGCGACCACGGCGATCGCCGGCGTGGTGAGCTGCAGGCCCTTGAGATCGGGCGCCACCGTGAGCCCGAGCCGCGCCTCGCCTCGAGCGAAAGCGTCCCATCCCGAGACCACCGTCACCTCGTGACCGTGGGCCCGGAGCATCTCGTGCAGCACCTCGCGCCGCCCGGCCGAGTCGGCCGCGAGCAGCACCCGGCCCGCGAAACCCTTGAGGAAGGTATCGAGCGGCGCGAACGGCTGCTCGGCACGCACGTCGATGCGCAGCTCGCGCGGGGCGGTCGTGGGGAAGTTACGCACCGCGGCGCCGCCGCCCGAGAGCTCGGTCTCGGCCTTGAAGGCGTCGAGTGTGATCGATGCGAAGGCACCGAGGGCCGCCTCGAGCTCGGCGGGCGGAAGAAACAACTCCGCGGGCGAAAGCACCGGGCGCTCGATGTCGTGGCGGCGGTCCTCGTGGCGCGCCTCGACGTCCTGCCACCCCTTGGCGAGGGTCGCCGGCAGCGCCGCGTCCTGCACGATCACCGCGTCCCGCGGCAGGTAGTCGAAGAGCGTCGCCGTCGAATCGAAGAACAGCGGCTGGTAGAACTCGATCCCCGCCGGCGCCAGCCCCTCGCTCACGCCGCGATAGATGCTGGAGCGCGTCGGATCCCCTTCGAAGCGTGTGCGATAGCGGCGGCGGAACTCCTTGACCGCGGCCGGATCGAGCGGTACTTCGCGAGCGGGGAGCAGCCGCACGCCCGGCAGCGCATCGAGGGAGCGCTGGGTCTCCGGGTCGAAGCGCCGGATGGCCTCGATCTCGTCGTCGAACAGGTCGATGCGCAGCGGAGCAGCGCTGCCCATGGGAAAGACGTCGAGGAGCGACCCGCGCACCGCGAACTCCCCGGGACTCACGACCTGGCTGACACTCGCGTAGCCGGCTTCCGCGAGGCGCTGGCGGAAGGGCTCGATGGCAAGCGGCTGACCCTTCTTGAGCTCGAACGCGCGGCCCTCGACGTAACTGCGGGGCGGCAGGCGCTGCATGAGCGTGTCGGCGGATACGATGAGGCAGCCATCGTTGAGCTGCGGCAGCTCGAAGAGCGTCTTCAGGCGCTCGGAGATGGTGTCCGGGTGGGGCGAGAACAGCTCGTAAGGCAGCACCTCCCAGTCCGGCAGTCGCAGCAGCGGCAGCGCGCCGTTCGCGAAGAAGCGCAGCTCGGCGGTGAGCCGCTCGAGCTCGTGCACCGAATCCGCGATCACCACATACAGCCGCCGGTCGGCACGCGTCGCCTCGGCCAGCGCCAGCGCCGCGGCGCTGCCGTAGAGCTGATGCCAGCGCAGCCGGCGGCGGTCCCCGTCCGGGAGCGGCGGATTGAGCAATGAGGACATGACAAGGCGCGCTTCGACGCGAAAGAGGCGCGAGCTTAGCTCAAGGTCCCCACCCAGCGCGGGTCTGTCTCGAGGGGGAGCGGGGCGCTCGAGGCGCGAGGTCGTGCTGCGCCTGAGGCGCGGGTCAGGCGGCGGTGGGCGGGGCACTCACCTGCATGCGCGTCTCGCGCGGCACGCAGAAGATATCGATGGGGTGGGAGCGTCCGCGCAGCTGCAGGGGCGGGAGCGGTGTCGCGCCGACATCCATGCCGTGCGCATCGAGGGATTGCTTGAGCGACCCCGAGAAGAGTATCTCGCCGGCGCGGGCCCTCTGGCACAGCCGCGCGGCGATGTTCACGGTGTCGCCGATGATCGTGTAACTCATATAGGAAGAGGAGCCGACGTTACCGGCGACCACATCCCCCTCGTTGATGCCGATGCCGAGTCCGGCATCGATGTCGTGGCGCTCTTTCCAGGAGCGGGCGAGACCGCTGAAGCTCCTGAGCATCTCCTGCGCGGCGCGCACCGAGCGCTCGGGACTGTCGGGCTGCTCGAGCGGCACGCCGAAACCGAGCATCAGGCAGTCCCCGGCCATGTGAAACACGGTGCCCTCGTGGCGGAAGGTGATGTCGGTGAGGAGCGAGAAGTACTCATTCAGCAGCGGCACCACGCGGCGCGGATCGAGCTGCTCGGAGATGCTGGTGAAGCCACGGAGGTCCGCGAACAGCACCACCGCGTGCGCTCGCAACTCGGCGGTGGCGAGCAGCGTGTCCCGCAACTGCGCATCCTCGAGGATCTTGTCAGCGACGCGAGGGGAGACGTAGCGGCGGAACGTCTGGCGCAGCACTTCTTCGCGCCGGCGAATCTCCGCTTCCAGCCGCGCGCCGGCCGTCTTGCGCCGGAGCGCTCCGGCGCGCACCAAAGCCTCAATCTGTGCCCGAAGCGGCTCGTCCGTCGACACGCGACTCCCTAAGGAAATTAAGGAAATTATTCTGTTAAAGACGAGATTAACACATCGTCATTAATGTCGGCAGTTGGCGACGGAGCGCTGCCCACGCCCCACGAAAGGACACGCTCAAGGTGCTTGAGTCGAGTGGACTACGGGACGCGCCGAATCGGCACGGCTCGGAACCGGACGAGCTAGCGTCGGCGCCGTGGTGGCAGGAGCGGCGGAACCGACGCCGCGATGGCCGCTTCAGCCGCCGGTGGCGACCGCGTGTATCACGCGATCGTGCTCGAAGAACACCGCGAACCCGTTGTAGTCCCAGCGCGTGATCGGCGGCTGGTGCGGAGCGCCGCCCACCGTGGGATGGCGGGACACCGGCGCGCCGAAGTGCTTCTCGACTTCGCTCATGGTGCTGCCGCGCTTCGGACGATCGACCTGCGACTCACGCACCTGCACCTGGTCGTTCACGACGATGGTCTCGGCGACCGCGGCACCCGCCGCGGCGCACGCGGCGGCGAGCGCCGCGAGCATCATTCGGGTCTTCATGGGAACCTTCCTCCAACAGCTTTCCGACTATAGCACCGGGGGGAATCTGTCAAAGCGGCAGCAAGGCAGCGTGCGCGTCGATTCTGTGACGCACGTCTGAAAAGCGCGCAACTGTGGTTAAATCGCGACGATGTTTCATCCGCTGCCGTTGTACGTGGGGCTGCGTTACGTGCGCGCCCGCTCGCATTCGTTCTTCGTCTCCTTCATCACCTGGGCCTCGCTCCTCGGGGTCGGCGTGGGCGTCGCCGCCCTCATCGTCATTCTCTCGGTGATGAACGGCTTCGAGAGCGAGCTGCGCGAGCGGTTGCTGTCCCTCGGCGCCCAGGTGCGCGTGACCGAGGCCGCCGCCGCTTCCGGCGGGGCGGCGCGCGCGCGGCCCCCGCCCGACTGGCACAGCGCGATGCGCCTGGTGCGCGGCGCCGCGGGAGTGGTCGGCGTCGCTCCCTACGCGGAGCTGCAGGCGCTCGCGGTCCGCCAGCCCGAGATGTGGCCGGTGGTGCTGCGAGGCATCGATCCGCAAGCCCCCGACAGCGTCCGCGAGCTCGCCCATGCGATCACCCAGGGCGCCCTGGCGCAGCTGACCGCGGGCTCCGGGCGGATCATCGTCGGGGCGGTGATCGCCGAGCGGCTCGGGCTCACCGCCGGCGATTCCCTGACGATGCTCATTCCGAGCGTGGGCGCCGATGGCACGCCGGCGCCGAAGCTGCGCGAATTCTCCGTGGCGGGCGTGTTCGAGGTGGGACTGCAGGATCACGACGCGACGCTCGTCTTCGCACACCTCGACGACGTGCGCGCGCTCGCCCCGCCCGGGACGGTGAGCGAGGGGCTGCGGGTGCGGGTGCAGGACGTGCTCGAGGCCCCCGCGGTTGCCGCGCGGCTGCGGGCGCTGCTGCCCGGCGGGCTCGAGGTCAGCGACTGGACGCAGGACAACGCCAACTACTTCCGCGCGATCCGCATCGAGAAGACCATGATGTCGCTCATCCTGCTGCTGATCGTCGCGGTGGCCGCCTTCAACATCGTCGCCATGCTGGTGATGGTGGTCACCGACAAGCGCACCGACATCGCCATCATGCGCACCTTCGGCGCCGCGCCCGCGCGCGTGATGGGCATCTTCATCACCCAGGGCCTGGTGATCGGCTGGCTGGGCGTCGCCCTCGGGGTGGGATTGGGACTCGAGCTGGCGCTGCACGTCGAGACAATCGTGCCCTTCCTCGAGCGCACCTTCCGCTTCCAGATCCTGGACGCCGACGTGTACTACATCACCGCCATCCCCGCCGAGGTGCACTGGGGCAACGTCGTCGTCATCGCGGCGCTGGCGCTGGCGCTCACGGCGCTCGCGACCGTGTACCCGGCGGTGCGCGCGGCGCGCACCGCGCCGGCCGAAGCGCTGCGCTACGAGTAGCGATGAGCGCCTACGAATGGCTCATCGGCACGCGCTATCTGCGCTCGACCCACCGGCGCGGCTTCGTATCCTTCGTCGCGCTGATCTCGGTGTGCGGGCTGACGCTCGGGGTGGCGACGCTCATCGTCGTGCTGTCGGTCATGAACGGCTTCGAGAGGGAGCTGCGCAGCCGCATTCTCGCGGTGACCTCGCACGCCACGCTCATGGGCCTCTCCGGCGCGCTCCCCGACTGGCGCGCCCTGCAGCAGCAGATCCGGCGGCAGAGCGGCGTCGAGGCCGCGGTCCCCTACGTCGAGAGCTTGTGCGTGCTCGCCAATGGGCGGCGGCTCGCCGCCGCGAAGGTGCGCGGCGTGCTGCCCGAGGAGGAGCGCAGCGCCACGGGACTCGCGCAGCGCGTCATCTCCGGCAGCCTCGACGATCTCAGGGACGGCTCCTACGCCGCGATCCTCGGCAGCGCGCTGGCGCACGAGCTCGATGCGCGCGTCGGCGATACGGTGGTGCTGATCGCGCCCCAGGGCACGGCCACGCCCACCGGGGTCGTGCCGCGCATGCGCCGCTTCCGGGTGGTGGGCCTCATTCACTCCGGCATGTACGAGTTCGATCGGGGCCTCGCGCTCACTCACATGGCGGACGCGGCGCGCCTGTTCCAGCTCGGCGCGGGCGTCACGGGGCTGCGGCTCGCGCTCACCGATCCGCTCAAGGCCCCCGCCACCGTGCGCCGCGTCGCGCTCGCGCTCGGCGGCCCCGGCTTCTACGTCACCGACTGGACCCAGGATCATGCCAACTTCTTCCGCTCCATCGAGATCACGAAGTCGATGATGTTCGTCATCCTGCTGATGATCGTCGCGGTGGCCGCCTTCAACATCGTCGCCACGCTGGTCATGATCGTGAAGGAGAAGCAGACCGACATCGCGATCCTGCGCACCTTCGGCGCTGGACCGCGCAACGTACTGCTGACCTTCGCCGTGCAGGGCGTGCTGATCGGGCTTGCGGGCACGGTGCTCGGTGCGGGACTCGGCACGCTGCTCGCGGACAACCTCGAGTCGCTCGTGGGCGCGCTCGAGCGTCTGCTCGGCACGCAGTTCCTCGACGCGCGCGTGTACTACATGAGCGATCTGCCCGCGTACGTCGAGGCCGTCGACGTGCTCAAGGTGTGCGGCGTGGCCTTCGCGCTGTGCGCGCTCGCGACCGTCTATCCGGCGTGGCGCGCCGCCCGCACCGCGCCGGCGCAGGCTCTGCGGCATGAGTGAGCCGGTCCTCGAGGCGCGCGGCATCCACAAGAGCTTCCGCCAGGGGCCGGTGCTGCTGCCGGTGCTGCAGGGCGTGGCGCTCGCGATCTCTCCCGGCGAGCGGGTGGCGATCGTCGGCGCCTCGGGCTCGGGCAAGACCACGCTGCTGCAGATCCTCGGCGGTCTCGACCGCCCCACGGCGGGCGAGGTGCTGGTCGCGGGGCGGGAGATTCACTCGCTCAGCGAGAGCGAGCGCGGCACGCTGCGCAACCGCTGCCTCGGCTTCGTGTACCAGTTTCATCACCTGCTGCCGGAGTTCTCGGCGCTGGAGAACGTGGCGATGCCGCTCATGGTGCGGCGCGCCCCGGTCGGTGTCGCGCGCGCCGCGGCGCGCCGGCTCCTCGAGCGCGTGGGCCTCGGTGAGCGGCTCACGCACCGGCCCCACCAGCTCTCGGGAGGCGAGCGGCAGCGCGCGGCGGTGGCGCGCGCGCTCGTGACGGAGCCCCGCGTCGTGCTCGCGGACGAGCCGACCGGAAATCTCGACGGGGCGAACGCGGCCGGCGTGCTGGCGCTCATGCTGGAGCTCAATCGCGAGCACGGAACGAGCCTCGTGGTGGTGACCCACGACCTCGAGCTCGCCGAGCGCCTGGATCGGGTCTACGAGCTCGAGCGCGGCGCACTCGGCGAGCGCAGCTGATCCAAGCGGGGTTGAGCTCAGTCGCTCGCCCGGGCGGGTGTCAGATGCCGCGTGCGGTAGCGGTTGGTCACCTGCCAGCGCCACACAATCTCGAGCGACAGCCAGCCGATGAGGCCCGCGAGCAGCGCGCAGGAGATGCAGCCGGCGATGAACGGCTCCCATACGGGCGCCAGGCTGTTGTGGAACCAGTCCCAGCTCGCGACGAAGTGGAAATGTTGGCGCGGCACGTGCAGCAGCGCCGCGCCGAGGCGGTAGGCGACGTAATACGCGGGCACCACGGTGAAGGGATTCAGGAGGAAGGTGGTGCCGACGATCACCGGGATGTTGAGCCGCCAGATGACCGCGATGGTGGTCGCCAGGATCACGTGCACCGGGAGCGGCACGAAGCAGATCGCCAGTCCCGCCCCGAAGGCGTACGTCACGCCGCGCCGATGCAGCGTCCACAGCTGCGGGTCCGCGAGCCGCGCGCCGAAGGGGCGCAGGAACCAGCGCCCCCGGAGCGTGTGCGGGGCAGGGAAGATACGTTTCAGGAGCCGCCGCATCGATCGAGGGACTGTACCAGAAGGCCCCCGGAGGGGATGTGTCGCACGGCGCATGGGCGGGGAGCGCCTTGAGCGCCCCCGCCCCTCCGGTATGATGCGACCTTTGCAGCCTAAGGTCGCGTAGGATGTGGGAAATAGTGCGGGCCGGCGGCCCGCTGATGTGGCCGATCATTCTGTGCTCGATCACCGCGGCGGCCATCATTCTGGAGCGCCTGTGGACGTTGCAGGACAGGCGCGTGCTGCCCCAGGAGCTGCCGCAGCGCGTGTGGCAGCTGATCGAATCGAACCATATCAGCGACAATGTGATCGCGGCGCTCGAGCAGAACTCTCCCCTCGGCAGACTCCTCGCGACCGGTCTCGCCAACCGCCACCGGCCGCGCGAGATGCTGATGGAGCGTCTCGAGGACGCCGGGCGCCACGTGGTGCACGAGCTCGAGCGCTTCCTTAATACGCTCGGCACCATCGCCGGAGTCTCGCCGCTCCTGGGACTGCTCGGCACGGTCACCGGAATCATCCGCTCCTTCAACGCCATCGAAGCGGGCGGCATGGGCGATCCGCGCGCGCTCTCGGGCGGCATCGCCGAGGCCCTGATCTGCACCGTGGCGGGCCTTTGCGTCGCCATCCCGGCGCTCATCTTCTATCGCTACCTGCGCGGGCGGGTCGAGGGCATCGTGGTGCAGATGGAGAAGCACGCGATCCGCATGGCGGATGCGCTCGAGGCCGCGCGCGGGCGGGAGCGCCCGGCGCCTCCTGCGACCATCGGTTACGAGACCTTGAGGCCGGGGGCGGTCGGATGAACTTGAAGTCATCGCGTCGCCACGAGGAGCCGGAGATCAACGTGGTGTCGCTGATCGACGTGGTGCTGCTGCTCGTGGTGTTCTTCATCCTCTCGACCCGGTTCGCCGACGAGGGGCGGCTGCACGTGCACCTGCCGCATGCCAGTGCGGTGCCCATCGAGAAGGTGAGCGGCGAGCCGCTGGTCGTGAGTGTGACCCAGCAGGGCGGCTACCTGGTGAACGGGCGCGAGCTCATCAACTCGAGTCCGGAGACGCTGCGCGCGGCGCTCCTCAAGGAGGCCGGCACCGAGCGCAAGATCCGGGTCACGCTGCGCGCGGACGCCCGCGCCTCTCATCAAGCCGTCATCACCGCCATGGACGTGCTCGGGCGCCTCGGCTTCTCCGAGGTCAACATCGCGACGCTCAAGGAACAGCCGGCGGGCCGACCTTGAACGACACGGCGCGCCCGGCGACCGGAGCGCGGCGCGCCGCGCCGCTCGGTGGGGGCGCGCTCCGGGCCTACCGCCGCCTGCTCGGCTACCTGCGGCCGCATCGGGGGCGCTTCCTTCTCGGGATCCTCGGCGGAGTGTTGTTTTCCGCCACGATGGCGAGCTTCGCGCTGCTCGCCAAGAAGTTCGGCGACGGCACCTTCACCCACCAGGACCCGCGCACCATCGTGTGGGTGCCGCTCGCCCTCGTCGCGCTGTTCGTTCTGCGGGGCTTGGGCGACTTCACCCAAACCTACTTCATGGGCTACGTCGGCCGGCAGATCGTGAGCGCGCTGCGGCGCCAGGTGTTCCGGCGCGTCCTGCAGCTGCCGATCGGGTTCTTCGACCGCGGCTCCTCGGCGGCGCTCCTCTCACGCCTCACCTTCAACACCGAGCAGATCGGCCAGGCAGCCACCGACTCGGTGATCGTCGTGGTGCGCACGGCGCTCACCATCATCGGCTCGATCGGCTTCCTGCTCTGGCTCAACGTGCGGCTCACGCTCGTCGCGCTCACCATGGGCCCGCTGGTCGGCTGGCTGGTGTCGGTCATCAACCGGCGCTTCCGCCGCTACAGCCGCCGCATCCAGGAGTCGATGGGCGACATCACGCGGGTCGCCAAGGAGAGCCTCGAGGCTCCGCGCCTCATCAAGGTCTACAACGCCGAGGAGCACCTCGCCCGCCAGTTCGACGCCGTGAACGCTCATAACGTGCGCTCGAACATGAAGCTGATCCTGACCAAGGGGATCTCCAACCCCACGGTGCAGCTGGTGACCGTGACCGGATTTGCCTTCGTGCTCTCGATCGCGATCGCCGACGCCATCCACGCCCGCATGAGCATGGGCGATCTGCTCGGCTTCCTCACCGCGCTGGTGAGCATCGCGCAGCCGCTGCGCGAGCTGGTCGGGGTGGCGGGCCCCCTGCAGCAGGGCATCGCGGCGGCGCAGAGCCTGTTCGAGCTGCTCGATGAGCCGACCGAGCCGCAGGGCGGCGCCTTGCGGGTGGCGCGCGCCCGCGGTGCAGTCGAGTTCGATCGTGTGTCGTTCGCCTACGGTGGGGGCGGGGCGGCCGCGGCGGCGGGCGCGGCCACCCGGCGGGCAGCGGCGCTCATCGACGTGTCGCTCGCAGTCGCCGCCGGCGAGAGTCTCGCGATCGTCGGCCGCTCGGGCAGCGGCAAATCGACGCTGGTGAATCTCCTGCCGCGCTTCTATGACGCGAGCGCGGGAAGCGTACGCATCGACGGTCGCGACGTGCGCGACTACGAGCTCGCGAATCTGCGCGCGCAGATCGCCGTCGTCACGCAGGACGTGGTGCTGTTCGATGACACCATCCGCAACAACATCGCCTTCGGCCGCCAGGTGCCGCATGCCGACATCGAGCGCGCGGCGGAGGCCGCGCACGTGCTCGAATTCGTGCGCGACCAGCCCGGCGGGCTGGATGCGCTGGTGGGCGAGCGCGGCGTGCTGCTCTCCGGCGGCCAGCGCCAGCGTATCGCCATCGCGCGCGCGCTCCTCAAGGACGCGCCGATCCTGATCCTCGACGAGGCGACCTCGGCGCTCGACACCGAGGCCGAGCGGCACATCCAGGCGGCGCTGGCGCAGCTCCTGCTCCACCGCACCACTTTCATCATCGCCCACCGGCTGTCGACTGTGGAGCAGGCCGACCGCATCATCGTGCTGGATGCGGGCGCGATCGTCGAGAGCGGTACGCACGTGGAGCTCCTGGCCCGCGGCGGCCTGTACGCCCAGCTCCACCGCCTGCAGTTCTCCGCGTGAGCGGCCGGCAGCCGATCGAGCCACGGCTCACGGGGCTCTGGTATCGCGAGCGCGCCGGCTCATCGCTCCTCGCGCCGCTCGCCTGGAGCTACGGCGCGCTGATGCGCGCGCGGCGCCGCGCCTACGCCTCGGGCTGGGTGCGCACCGAGCGCGCCGGCCGCCCGGTGGTGGTGGTCGGCAATCTCACGGTGGGCGGCACCGGCAAGACGCCGCTCACCATCTGGCTCGCGCGGCAGATCTCCGCCCGGGGGCTCCGGGTCGGCATCGTCTCGCGCGGCTACGGGGGACAGGACGCCGGGCCGCAGGAAGTGCGGCCGGAGTCCGACTGGCGGCAGGTTGGCGACGAGCCGCTGCTGCTCGCACGGCACAGCGCCTGTGCCGTCGTGGTCGCGAAGGATCGGGTCGCCGGCGCGCGCGCGCTGGCCGCGGGCGGCTCGGACCTGATCCTCGCGGACGACGGGCTGCAGCATCTGCGGCTCGGGCGCGATTGTGAGATCGTGGTGCTCGACGGCGCCCGCGGGCTCGGCAACGGGCAGCTGCTGCCTGCGGGTCCACTGCGCGAGCCGCTTGGGCTTCGGCCGCCGCCCGATGCGGTGGTGGTGAACGGGGCGGCCGAGCACGGCTCGCTCAGGGCGGCGCTCGAGTCCGCCGCACTGCGCTCGGCGGGCCCGCCGCTCGCCATGCGGCTCGTGCCTCAGGGGGCGCTGCGGCTCGATGGGCAGGGGACGCCGCGCCCGCTCCGCGAGTTCGGCGGCAGCCGCGTGCACGCGGTCGCCGGAATCGGCAACCCGGCGCGTTTCTTCCGGGAGCTGCGCGCGGAAGGCATCGAGGTCGTCGAGCACGCCTTTCCCGACCACCATCGCTTCGCCGCGCGCGAGCTCGACTTCGCCGACTCGGCTCCGGTGCTCATGACCGAGAAGGATGCCGTAAGATGCGCGGCATTCGCCGACCCGCGGCTATGGTACGTGCCGGTCGCCGCGCAGTTCGCCGAGCGCGAAGGCAACGAATTACTGAGGCGCGTGCTCGCGAAGGTCGGCGGCAGATTGTAGGCCCGGAGGTCAGACCGATGGATGCGCGCCTGCTCGAGATACTCGCCTGTCCGGTCTGCAAGGGACCGCTCAAGTTCCAGCGCGAGGCGCAGGTGCTCGTGTGCCGCATGGATCGGCTCGCCTATCCGATCCGCGACGCGGTGCCGGTGATGCTCGAGGAAGAAGCGCGCCAGCTGGCCGCCGACGATCCGCTGCTCGAGCGCTGAAGTCCGGGCGCCACGTGTTCCGGGTCGTCATTCCGGCGCGTCATGCCTCGTCGAGGCTCACCGGAAAGGTGCTGCGGCCGATCGCGGGCAAGCCCATGGTGCAGTGGGTGCACGAGCGTGCGCAGCGTTCGGGAGCGAGCGAGGTGCTGATCGCCACCGACGATGAGCGGATCGTCCGCGCCGCGCGCTCCTTCGGCGCCGAGGCGGTGCTCACCGCCGCGAGTCACGCCTCCGGCACCGATCGCATCGCCGAGGTCGCCCGCGCACGCCGCTGGCCGCGCGAGGACATCGTGGTCAATGTCCAGGGCGATGAGCCGCTCATTCCCCCGGCGCTCATCTCGCAGGTCGCCTCGCTCCTCGAGGCGCGCCCCGAGGCGGCCATCGGCACGCTCGCGACCCCGATCCTCTCGGTGGAGGAGCTGCTCGATCCCAACGCGGTGAAGGTCGTGACCGATGCGGCCGGCCGGGCGCTCTACTTCAGCCGCGCGCCGATTCCCTGGAATCGCGACGGTGCGCCGGCGGGCCTCGCGAGCCAGCGCGACTTCCGCGGTGCGCGGCGGCACGTCGGCATCTACGCCTATCGCGTCGGTCCGCTGCTCGAGCTCGCGCAGCTCCCCGCCGGGGCGCTCGAGCTGCGCGAGAACCTCGAGCAGCTGCGTGCGCTCGAGCACGGCCTGGCGCTCCATGTCGCCGAGGCCGTCGAGCCGCCCGGTCCCGACGTGAATACGCTCGCAGATCTCGAACGTGTCACGGCGCTCTTGACCCGGCGGAGTCCTTGAAGGAGTTACACTCCATCCGAGTGTGGAGGTGCGGAGTACCTTAACAATTGATCACAGTCAGTGCAGCGGCGTGTTGGACGCGCCGTGGCGCGCTCGGGCGGTGCGCGGCGTGCGGAACTTGCAGCGGTGCGTGAGCGTCAAATCCGGCGTGTTCCGGCCAGGTCCACACCTGGCGCGCCGCCGCTCCCGCACTGTCAACCGCGGCCCTGCGGTTCGCGTTTAGGAGGCAGCGGTGCGCTTCAATGGGACGGGTCCGATGACTAACCGAATGAAGACGATTATTCGTACGGCGCTCACCCTGGCGGCAGTTGGCTCCGTGGCTGGCTTCCTCGCGGGCTGCGTCGAGCAGCCCCCGCGACCGGCGCGCGTGTACCGGGAGGCGCCACCACCGCCGCCGCCGCCGCCAAGCAGCGATGTCTATGCCTATCCATTGCACGGCCAGAGCGCGCAGCAGCAGGATCGCGATCACTACGAGTGCAGCCAGTGGGCCACTCAGCAGACGGGCTTCGATCCGAGCGCCCCGGGTGTGCCGCCGCACGAGCGGGTGCGCGTCGTATCCGGGCCGCCGGCGGGAACGGGCACGGCGGTCGGCGCCGTGACCGGCGCCGTCATCGGCGCGGCCATCTCCCGACCCTGGGAAACCGCGACTGGCGCACTGGCCGGTGCGGTGGTGGGTGGCGCGATCGGCAGCACTGTCGATGCGGCCAACGCACAGGAGGCCCGCACGGTGGCGGTGAGCGATCGGCGCCAGGCCGCCATCCAGGAGCAGAAGGCCGGGAACTACCGGCGCGCGATCGGCGCCTGTCTCGACGCGCGCGGTTATAGCGTGCGGTGATGAAGGGAAGGATTTACGCGGCCGGCGGTGCGGCGATCGCGGCGCTGGCACTGGCCGTGGCAGTGACGACCGTGCAAGCCGGTGAGCATGGTCGCCACGGCGGTCCCCGCGCCGAACGTCTCGATGCGCGCCACGGCCACAACCACTACTACCCGGACCGTGGGGGGGTCGTGCACGGAGTTCCCGGCAGAGCCGTCAGCGTCGAGCAGGGAGGCGGGCGCTACTTCTATTCGGGCGGTGTCTGGTACGCGCCGCGCGGGCCGAGCTTCCTGATCGTGGCGGCGCCGGTTGGCGTGTTCGTGCCGGTGCTGCCGCCGTTCTATACCACGGTGTGGGTGGGGGGCTTCCCCTACTACTACGCCAACGACACTTACTATGTCTGGCGCGACGCGGAAAATGGCTACGAGGTCGTGGACCCGCCGGCCGACCCGAGCGTGAGCACCCAGGCGCCGCCGAGCGATGAGTTGTTCATCTACCCCCAGCGCGGTCAGTCTGCGGACAGCCAAGCGAGCGATAAGTACGAGTGTCACAGGTGGGCGTCGTCCCAGACCGGCTTCGACCCGACCCAGTCCGGCGGTGGAGTGCCCCCGGAGCAGATCCAGCAAAAGCGCGGCGAGTATCAGCGCGCCATGCGCGCCTGTCTCGAGGGACGGGGCTACAGCGTCAGGTAGGTTCCGCGCGGCGCCGGCTGGCTCAGGCGCTAAGGTGCCTGCCGGCGGGCGGAGTCGCCGGACTCGCCGGCGGGCGGCAGGGCAAACAGCACGATGCCGCTCGGCGACACGTGGCTCGGCGGCGTCAGCGGAGATTCGGCGTCGATCACGGTTCCGTCGGGAATCGCGCACTCGGCATCGACGATCGCGCGCCTGATGCGGCAGCCCCGGCCGATCCGCACGTTCGTCAGGATGACGGAGTCCTCGATGACCGTGTGGGCGCCGACCTCGCAGCCCACCGAGAGCACCGAGTGCCGTACCTCCCCGAAGATCTCGCAGCCCGCGCACACGATCGACTCCCGGGCCACGCCGCGGCCGCTGAACCTCGCCGGAGGCAGCTGGCTGAGCGGCGTCCAGATCGGCCACGCGGGGTCATGGAGGTCGAGCCGGGGCCGTTCGGCGAGCAGCTCCATGTTCGCGAGCCAGTAGCCGTCCACGGTGCCGACGTCGCGGCAGTAGCCTGCATCGTCGGTCGCGGCATCGCGGAACGGAAGGCCGAGAACCCTGAGGCCGGCGGCGAGGGCGGCCGGCAGGATGTCGTGGCCGAAATCGTGCCAGGAGCCCGGGTCGCTCGCGTCCTGGCGCAGCAGATCGATGAGCGAATTCGTGTCGAACACGTAGACCCCGAGCGACACCAGCACCCGCTCGGCGGTCCCGTGCCCGTTGGCCGCCGCGGGCGGCTTCTCGGCGAAGGTCCTCACCCAGTGGTCGGTATCGGTGCTGAGAATGCCATACTGCCCGGCATCCGCGAGCGGCAACTCCATGTAGGCGAGCGTCACGTCCGCGGCCCGGCGGCGGTGCTCATCGATCAGGCGCGCGTAGTTCATGCGGCAGAGGTGATTGCCCGCCAGCACCAGCAGTTCGGTCGGGGCATGCTCGCGGATGACATGGATGTTCTGATAGGCGGTATCCGCCGTTCCCCGGTAGCAATCGTGGTTGCGGCAGCGCTGGGCCGGCCACAGCTCGATCGACTCGCCCGACCCGGGCCACAGCCGGCTCCACCCGTCGCGCAGGTGCTGGATGAGCGAGTGCGCCTTGTACTGCGTCGCCACCCCGACCCGCCGGATTCCCGAGTTCGTGCAGTTCGAGAGCGCAAAGTCGATGCTGCGGTACAGTCCGGCGAAAGGCAGGGCCGCCATGCAGCGCCAGTGCGTGAGCGCCTCGAGTGGCGTGCCGTCACCCGAGGTCAGGATGACCGCGAGCACATCCTCCTCGAGGCGCGTCTCGCTGCAGGGCACCCGGCGGCGCAGGTTGTTGATGCGGGGGAGGGCGACAGGAGTCGCGGCGGGCGTACCCTGCACCGCGTTGGCGTCAGACATGCCTGCGGGGGCATGCAGTGGTCTGACGAGTGGGGGTGGATCCTGTCGTTCCATGTGTCTTCGCATGGTCCCTCCCGACGCAGCCCGCTCCCGGTCGCGCGTCCGTGCAAGCGGGCGAGCGATGCTCGCGCCAGGCGTCCTCGGGGTAAATCGAGGAATTGCCCGGGGTCCGGGGTGGCGGTTTCCACCATCCCCGCCTGCCCACGGTAGGTCGGCGGTGTGATTTTGGCGGGGGCCAGAATTAGAATGTGAGGGAGAGACTTGCGGGGCAACCGGGGGGTGGTCATCCATGGGCACTTCGCGCCGACGGCGCACTTCCTCGGCTAAATCGTCCCGGCAGGCGCGGCGCACCGCGCGGGGCGTGCAGCCGAAAGGCGCGCCGGCGGGGAAGCGCCGCGAGGTCCATCCGGCCGTGGCGGGACAGAGCGACGCCACGGCGGCGGCGCCGAGCGCACCGCGTCCCGACTTCCCCGTAGTCGCCATCGGAGCCTCGGCCGGCGGGCTGGAGGCGTTCAAGCGATTCATGGGCGCGATGCCCGCCGACGGCGGGATCGCCTTCGCGCTGATTCCACACCTCGATCCGAACCATGCAAGCCTCATGGTCGAGCTGCTCGCCAAACACACACGCATGCCGATTCACGAAGCCGGTCACGGCATGGTGATCGAGCGCAATCACGTGTACGTGATCCCGCCCAAGCACTATCTCGCCTTCAACGAGGGCGTGCTCGCGCTGAGTCGCCCGCCGGAGGCGCGCGGCCGGCAGACCGCGATCGACTTTTCCTTACGCTCACTCGCCGAGGATCGAAAGGAAAAGGCCATCGGCGTGATCTTCTCCGGCACCGGCAGCCACGGCACTGCCGGCATCAAGGAGATCAAGTTCGTCGGCGGTATGGTCATGGTGCAGGATCCGGCCACGGCCGAATACGACCAGATGCCCCGCAGCGCGATCGCCACCGGCCTGGTCGACTACGTGCTCGCTCCCGAGGACATGCCCGCCGCGCTCCTGCGCTACGTCAACCACGCCTACGTGCAGGCCGGGACAGAGAGCGTCTCGCCCGGGCAGGAGGCAGCCGAGACGGTCAAGCGGGTTCTGGCCCTGCTTCGAACGCGGACCCGGTACGATTTCAGGTGCTACCGCAAGAGCATGCTGATGCGCCGCGTGCAGCGGCGCATGGGGCTGCTGCACCTCGATCGGGTAGACGATTATCTCAAGCGGTTGCGGGAGGACCCCGAAGAGGTCGCGGCGCTCGACAAGGACCTGCTGATCGGGGTGACGGCATTCTTCCGGGAGCCGGAAGCCTTTGTGGTGCTCACCGAGCAGGTCATCCCCGACCTCATCCGTCACGCGGACGGGGATCAGGCGATCCGCGTGTGGTGCTGCGGATGCGCCACCGGCGAGGAGGCCTATTCGCTCTCGATGGTGCTCATCGAGCAGTTCGCCGCAGTCAAGCGCGTTCCCAACTTTCAGATCTTCGCCAGCGACGTTTCCGAGGCCTCCCTCGAAGTGGCGCGCCAGGGAAGCTATCCCGAGAGCATCGTCAGCGACGTATCGCCGGAGCGCCTGCACAGGTTCTTCACCAGGGTCGGCGAAAACCATTACCAGGTCAGCAAGCAGATTCGCGACCCCATCATTTTTGCCCAGCAGAACATGCTGTCCGATCCGCCGTTCTCCAAGCTCGACCTGATCAGCTGCCGGAATCTGCTGATCTACCTCGAGCCCGAGGTGCAGACGAAGGCGATCCAGATGTTCCACTTCGCTCTCAAGGACGGCGCTTACCTGATGCTCGGTCCCTCGGAATCGATCGGGCGGGCGCTCGAGCTCTTCGAGCCGGTCTCCAGGAAGTCGCGAGTGTATCGGCGCCTCCCGCAGGGGCGGCCGACCCGACTCGAGCTGCCCCTGGTGCCGCGGCGCGGTCGCGAAGCCCCGACACCCAGACCGGGGACCGGGGCGCGGGTCGAGCTGCGCACCAGCGAGCTGATGCAACACGCGCTGACCCACTATGCGCCTGCCTCGGTGCTCATCAATCGCGGTTACGAGATCCTCTCGATGCAGGGTCCGCTGGTGGACTACCTCGAGTTCCCGCCCGGGCAGCCCACGCAGAACCTGCTGACGCTTGCGCGGCAGGGGCTGCGCACGAAGATACGGGCGCTGTGCCAGAAGGCGATAGACGGCAACGCTCCGGTCGTCGACTCGAGCGCTCACGTCAGGCGCAACGGCCAGTACATTGCGTGCTCGGTGACTGCCCGGCCGATCACCGAGCCCCGCGAAGCGCAGGGGTGGCTCCTGGTGGTGTTCCAGGACCGCTTCGACGAGCGCGCCGAGCCCCCGACCAGCGCGCCTCCCGCACCCGAGTCGCCCTTGGTGCGCCAGTTGGAGGATGAGCTGCG
>Ga0209055_1000029_pt1 | contig 84609 bp, 85 predicted proteins | sample GraSoiAngelo_110_FD_185875 | JGI IMG/M metagenome (GOLD analysis project Ga0209055, IMG submission 185875) | Grasslands soil microbial communities from the Angelo Coastal Reserve, California, USA - 14_0903_12_30cm (SPAdes) (version 2) | ecosystem: Environmental > Terrestrial > Soil > Grasslands ... | reverse complement strand
GGTGTACAGCGCGACGGCACCCGCCATTTGCTAGCCTTTCTGCGCAGCCAGGGCGAAAGTCAGGCGGATTGGGAGGGATTGTTCCAGGATCTGTATCGGCGCGGGCCGGAAGGCAAGCACCTGGCGCTGATCATCACCGACGGCTGTCCGGGTTTGGCGGCCGCGATCCCCACGGTGTATCCGCGGGCACGGCATCAGCGTTGCTGGGTGCATAAGATGCGCAACATTCTGGAGAAAGTACGCAAGTCCGACTACGAGGAAGTGAAGGGAAGATGGAGTAGATGATGCCGTCTGCGCTCTCGACATTCACCCAGCAGACCATTGGCCGGGTCCGGCGTCGTACCTCCACGAAGCAGCGTCGATCACGTTGGTGGTGCGCCGTTTGCGTCACAGATGGCGGGAAAAGGCGAAGAACGACCGCAACTCCGGCAAGTCCCGTTCCAGCGGCCGCACCCACCGCGCCGTACTCCCGCCGCCAGCGGGCGCGTAAGCTGCGAAACGCCGCCTCGGCTTTTCCCCGACTTTCTGCCCGATAAATGGCTTGCGCTCCTGCGATTTGACCTCATAATCCTGGGACATCTAAAATACGGCGCTCGCAGGTGACCTGCTTGAGCTCTGGTCTTCAGCCAACCTTGCGATAGGTGCACCCTCAACGGCTCTATGTCAAACAAAACTCCAAAAGCGCTGAGGAGCTATCGCTGGTACGGCCCCGATGATCTTCGATCATTCGGGCATCGCTCGCGGGCGGCATCGATGGGTTGCATTCATGCCGACTATCAAGGTAAGCCCGTGATTGCTATCATCAATACCTGGAGCGACGTCAACCCTTGCCACAGCCATCTCCGAGAACGCGCCGAGGATGTTAAACGCGGCGTTTGGCAAGCCGGAGGGTTCCCCTTGGAAATGCCGGCAATCACTCTAGGGGAGACGTTTCAAAAGCCGACCACCATGATGTATCGCAATCTCCTCGCAATGGAAACCGAGGAGTTGTTGCGTTCTTATCCGGCCGACGGCTGCGTCCTGCTCGGGGGGTGCGACAAGACAACGCCAGCTCTATTGATGGGCGCGATCAGCATGAATCTGCCGACTGTCTTCGTTCCTGCGGGGCCGATGCTGCGGGGAAATTGGCGGGGCCAGATTCTTGGCAGCGGTGCCGACGTGATGAAGTACTGGGCGGACCGTCGCGCTGGAATTATCGATCGCGAAGCGTGGATTGAGATCGAAGAAGGCATCGCACGCTCGGCCGGTACTTGCATGACCATGGGAACCGCTTCCACGATGACCAGCGTGGCGGAGGTGTTGGGTCTTTCTCTTCCCGGTGCCAGTTCGATCCCGGCCGTCGACGCCAATCACCCCAAAATGGCCAGCCTCTCGGGTCGACGCATTGTCGATATGGTCTGGGAGGATCTCAAGCCAAGCGACATCTTGACCAAGGCCTCGTTCGATAATGCCATCACTGCGGTACTTGCGCTGAGCGGCTCCACCAACGCTGTAATCCATATATTGGCCCTGGCCGGGCGAGCGGGTATCAAGGTCACACTGGACAAGTTCGATGAACTCTCGAAAACGACACCGGTACTAGCGAACCTGCGGCCTAGTGGCAAGTACCTGATGGAAGATTTCTATTACGCTGGCGGATTGTCAGCGTTCTTGAAGTCGCTATCTTCCCATCTGGACTTGCATTGCCGGACCGTGACCGGCGGGACCCTGGGGGAAAACATCGCGATCGCCGAGACCTACAATTCTGATGTTATTCGCACCCTCGATAATCCGGCTTTTTCATCTGGTGGGCTGGTCATCTTGCGTGGCAATCTCGCGCCCAACGGAGCAGTGATTAAGGCGGTGGCAGCGAGCCCAACTCTCCTAAAGCATGCAGGCCGTGCGATCGTCTTCGACAGCTATGACGAAATGAACGCGCGAGTGGATGATCCTGCTCTCGAGGTTGATGCGAATAGCGTGTTGGTATTGCGCAATGCCGGCCCCAAAGGGGCTCCCGGCATGCCCGAATGGGGGAACCTACCGATTCCGCGAAACCTGCTCAAGACGGGCGTGCGGGATATGGTTCGTATCTCTGATGCAAGAATGAGCGGCACAAACTACGGCACATGTATTCTCCACGTTTCTCCCGAGTCGTTTGTGGGTGGGCCGCTCGCCTTGCTGAAGGAAGGCGACACAATCGATCTGGACGTTGCGAAAAGACAATTGAATATGCATGTCAGTGATGAGGAGCTCGCGCGCCGTCGCGAGGCCTGGCGTCCCCGCGAGGGGATCTATCCGCGCGGCTACGGCAGCCTTTTCATGCAGCACGTCAGGCAAGCCGATGAGGGATGCGATTTCGATTTTCTTGAGGGAACCGCGCCGATCCCAGAACCCGAGATTCACTAATTTTCTCAATCACCCACTGGTCTGGCAGCCGGCAAGAATTGTGAGACTGGCATTTTTGCACACGAAATACTCTCGAAAGCGCGGTCTTTCGCCGACCGGTAAACTACGGAGTGATCTTGGTTATTCCAACGTGACAGATTCGGTTATGCCTCACAGTCCCGCATGCCCTGAGCGGGTCGAAATGATACTGGCTGCTTTTTTCACCGCAGTAGAGAGCGTCTGCAATTTATCGGCAGCCATGCGCGTAATCGGGCCGCTGACGCTGAGGGCGCCAATCACTTTGCCGCTCGCGTCGAAGATGGGCGCGGCAACGCATCGGGCTCCAGGCACTGCCTCTTCGTCGTCGATGGCAAAGCCTTGCTCCCGAACTTTGGCGAATTCTCTCTTCAATTTTGCGGGCTGCACGAGCGTCTTAGGTGTAAATCGCTCATAGGTGAGTCCTCGGAGCATCTCATCCGCTTCCTCCTGGGGCAGAAAGGCGGCCATTGCCTTGCCCAGCGAAGTACAGTAAAGGGGCCGCCGCGCACCAAATAGAGCACCTGCGGACCATCCATCGTTCCCAGGTTCACCGTTTTGCCGGTCAGCGCCCATAACTTCTGCAGCAGGGGGCGGCTCAGCTTGCGCAATATTTCCTCGTGATTCATTGCGTCCAGCCGCGACATTTTCGGGGCCGATTAGGTAAGCGCCCCCATCATCGCGGAAAAGATAACCTTCGCTCTCAAGGTGCGCCAGAAAATGGTAAGCCGTGCTCTTGTTGATGGCGGTTTGTTTCGCTATGTCTTTCAACTGAAGTCCGCTGGGTGAGCGGTGAAGAGTTTCCAGAATTCTGAGGACTTTCGTCACCACGCCCACGGGAGCTGATTTTGATTCACGGGTTCGGATCACGATTATGCCTTCCTGGCACCTTGCCCTCGGGGCAAGAAACGCTGCGGATGTTTTATAAAATGAAATGATAATTTGTAATATTGAATGTTGGTTCTGCTCATGGTCAGCGCCGACTTTACCGGTGGAACGCAAAAACTGATCACCGATCTGCAGGGACACTTTCCTACTCCCCTTCCAACCACCAAACCGTGGAGACCCAACAACACCTTCGGAGACGATCCCAAGTATAAAGACGGGTATTCGGAGCAGTGGAATTTTGAAGCTCAGCGCGAATTGTCAGCGAGCACGATGGTGTCGGCGGCGTACGTAGGAAGCAAGGACGGAAGGCTCCCGCACACCGGACTCGCGAACGCTGCCCGGCAAGCCTCGCCGAGCGGGACGGCAACTTCCGTAATAGATGCTCTTCGTGCGATGCCTTGGGTGAATGCAAACATTACCTATTCCCGGAGCATTGGTCTCTCCCATTACAACGCTCTGCAGACTCGCATGCAGCGCCGCTTTACCAACGACCTCAGTTCGTTGGTCTCCTACACTTGGAGCAAGTCGACGGACGTCAGCAGCGGATATTTCAACGTCGAAAACGGAACCGGCGGTGGCTCAACGGTCCAAAACTTTTATGATCCCAACACGGCGCGCGGTCTCTCCAGCTATGATATCGCCCATTTCTTCTCCTGAGCCACGGTTTATGACTTGCCGTTTGGAAGGGGAAAGGGATGGCTTTCAAGCGGACCAGCATCGTGGTTTCTCGGAAACTGGCAGGCGAATTACATTTTCCAGATTCGCTCCGGCCAGCCCTATAGCTTGCAGGTCACTGGCGATGTAGCCAATCTCAAGGGAAGTGCACCAAACATCGGAAACTACGCACGTCCTAACATCATCGCTGATCCCTTCAAGGCGGGCCCGGTACCGTCGAACCCCGATCCGGGATGCGCAACCACTGTCTCGAACGGCGGAAAAGCGGCTAACGCGGTGCACAATACCACCAAGTTGGTTCAATCCTTGTGCGTTCTCGGTGCCATCGGGCTCGTTCGGCGATTTGGGTCGGAACGCGTTCCGCTTCCACATTTTACGAATATGGATTTTTCACTGTTCAAAACGCTTCGCGTAAGAGAGAGCGTCAGCCTGCAAATGCGTTTCGAAGCATTCAATGTTTTCAATGTCCAGAACTGGAGTGGACCGTCGAATGTCACTATCAACTCGGGAACTCTGATCAGCAAGACTGCAGGCCAGATAACCGGACTGCAAGGAAATCCGCGTCAGCTACAGTTTGGTTTGCGGCTGATGTTCTAACTCGGGCGTGCCAAATGTCCATGCCCGCCAGTGCCAAGTGCTTCGCAGCCGGGTCTTTTGAGCTCTCAACGAACGAGCCCCTTCAGACTTGTTGACAGCGAGCAAAGGTTCGTGACAACCTGCAGGGCAAGTTTGTAAAACGTTTATTTCAATATCCGAAACAAAAAAACAAACGATTCCAGTGCCGTATGAAAACGGAATCCATCGCGGCGAGAGTCCTGAAGATCCACTCGGATGACAATGTGATCGTGGCGCTGGTGCCTTTGAAGGCCGGCGAGCAGATCGAGGACCGGGGCGCCCCAGTCACACTGGCCTCTGATATCGAGTCGAAGCACAAAATCGCAACCCGGGACTTGGCTGCGGGCGATCCAATCGTTATGTACGGGATCCGGGTCGGTAAGGCAGTGAAAACGATTGTCGCAGGTGAACCGATTACCACGGTCAACACGCACCATGACGCGACGGCGGTCAAGGGGCGATCCGCCTCTTCCCCGTGGCTTGCTCCCGAGGTTGGCCGTTGGCGCAACAAACGGTGGTCAGGTTACCGACGTCAGGACGCCCAGGTCGGCACAAGGAATTACTGGCTCGTGATTCCCCTCGTGTTCTGTGAGAATCGCAACATTGACACCCTGCGGCAGGCGTTTGTCGAGGAGCTTGGTTTCGCGCCTCCACAGAAATATCGGACGATGGTGAAGCGACTAGTGCAGCTATACCGAGAGGGACACTCAGATCAGATCATCGGCTCTCAAGTGCAGGAAACCTTGTTGTCTTCCCAATCGAGCGTATTCCCAAATATGGACGGTATCAAGTTCCTGACACACCAGGGCGGTTGCGGTGGAACCCGCGACGATGCCCGTACTTTATGCGGGTTATTGGCCGGATACATCCATCATCCGAACGTCGCAGGCGCCACGGTTCTTAGCCTTGGGTGCCAGAACGCTCAGACCGCAATTCTTCGTGAGGAGTTGGAGAAGCGTAATTCTCGCCTCGCCAAGCAGGTGGTAGTCCTCGAACAACAGCACCTCGGAACCGGATCAAAGCTGCTGTCGCAGGCGATAGAGGAGACATTTCTGGGATTAGTCGGGGCCAATCAGGCGCAGCGAACGCCCGCTTCTCCGGAATCCCTCACTGTGGGCTTAAAGTGCGGCGGGTCTGACGGTTTCTCGGGAATCTCCGCCAATCCAACCTTGGGTCACGTTTCGGACAAATTGGCAGCGATTGGCGGACGTACGATCCTGTCTGAGTTCCCGGAATTGTGCGGTGTCGAGCAGGAATTAGTGAATCGCTGTATTTCTGACGAAGCCGCTGATCGTTTTCTATCCCTGATGGCGGCCTACAACTCCCGCGCACATGCCGTGGGCTCCGGTTTCGACATGAATCCATCGCCGGGGAACATCCGCGATGGTCTAATTACTGATGCGATGAAATCCGCGGGCGCGGCCAGGAAAGGCGGGACATCACCTATCACTGCTGTGCTCGACTATCCCGAGTATGCAACACAGTCCGGTCTTAACTTACTCTGTACTCCGGGTAGTGACGTGGAGGCGGTAACTGCACAGGTAGGTTCAGGCGCCAACATGGTCATGTTTACCACGGGATTGGGAACTCCGACCGGAAATCCAATCGCTCCGGTAATCAAGATTTCGACCAATACTGCACTCAGCCAACGCATGCCTGACATCATCGATTTCGATTGCGGCCCCATCATCTCCGGCCAGTCCACGCCGGAGGAGTCGTCCGAGGCTCTCCTCGAGCTCATGCTTCGCGTAGCCAGTGGTCTGAAGACGAAAGCCGAACTGCTCGACCAAGATGATTTCATTCCATGGAAGAGAGGAGTATCCCTCTGACTGTATCCATGCATAATGGCTTATTTCGTCTTCACGGCAAGGTCGCTGTGATTACCGGCGGGGCCAGCGGAATCGGTCGAGCGATTGCAGAAACGTTTGCTGACCATGGGGCCTGCGTCCGACTCATCAATCTGGATCTCGACCTGGCGGAGCAGGTTTCGGCCGCGATCGCGCAGCGCGGCGGTTCGGCCAATGCCCGCCGCTGCGATGTCTCGTCTCACTCGGAAGTCCGTCAAGCATTTCAGGAGATGCTGCGCGACTCACCCATCGACATTCTCGTGAATAATGCTGGAATTGCGCACGTGGGTAACCTCGAGGGTACATCCGAAGAGGACTTGGATCGTATTTATCGAGTGAATGTGAAAGGCATATACAACTGTCTGTCGGCTACGCTGCCGACAATGAAGGAGCGGCGGAAGGGAGTAGTTCTGAATATGGCGTCGATTGCGAGTTCGGCGGGGCTTCCCGACCGCTTCGCATATTCGATGAGCAAGGGCGCCGTTCTGTCCATGACCTATTCCGTTGCACGCGATTATCTCAGTCACAACATACGTTGTAACTGTATCTCGCCAGCACGAGTGTTCACGCCCTTTGTGACAGGATTTGTCGAACAAAACTATCCCGGCCGCGAGCGCGAGATGATGGATAGGTTCTCGCAATCGCAGCCAATCGGGCGAATGGCCGAACCTCGCGAGGTCGCATTTCTTGCTCTTTTCTTATGTTCGGAGGAGGCCTGGTTCATCACTGGCGTGGATTATCCGATAGATGGAGGCTTCTTTAATATCCGCTGATTGAAGCCATTCTGGTTGGTAGTCGATGGGGGACAGCGAACCTTTTTCGCATGAGAATCGACTCTCATCAGCATTTTTGGAAGTTTGACCCGGTTCGTGACAGCTGGATCACGGACAGGATGTCAGTGCTGCATCGAGATTTCCTGCCTCACGACCTAATACCGGAGCTGCAATCCCACAACATAGATGGTTCTATCGCCGTACAAGCCGACCAATCGGAGGCTGAGACCAGATTTCTTTTGGACTTAGCTTCACAATTTCCGCAGATTCTCGGGGTAGTTGGGTGGGTGGATCTCTGCTCATCCAATATCCGCAAATCACTGCAACGATTTGGCAATTGCAGAAAGCTCCGCGGAATTCGTCACATTGTGCAGGCCGAACCCGACGACCGCTTCCTGCTCCGCGAAGCATTCATCCGCGGCATTTCTTGCCTGGCCGATTTCGGTCTTACTTATGACATCTTGGTGTATGCACACCAACTCCCTGCGGCCGTCGAATTGATAGCAAGGTTTCCCGACCAACTCTTTGTCGTTGATCACATCGCCAAGCCTGAGATTAGAAATAAAAAGACAACTCCTTGGTGTCGATACATCCGCGAGATTGCAAGGCATCAAAATGTATATTGCAAAATCTCCGGTCTGATCACGGAAGCGGACTGGCAGAACTGGTCGGACCACGATATCGCACCTTATCTTGATATTGTTTTTGACGCATTCGGTATCGGCCGCGTGATGTTCGGCTCGGACTGGCCAGTCTGCCTGCTGGCGGGCAGTTACTCACGGGTAGTCGATTTGATCAACAGGTATACGGAATCATTTTCCGAGGCCGATCGGGCCAACATTTTTGGTCTGAACGCCGCACGTTTCTACGGACTCAGGAAAGGTTTTTGATGGACCTCAACCTTAGAAACAAGGTTGTACTTATAACTGGCGGGGCCAAAGGCATCGGGGCTCAGATTGGCAGAGCCGTCGCCGAAGAAGGCGCCACCGCGGTTATAGTGGACAAGGACGGAAAGTCAGGACAGGAACTCGAATGTGAACTCCTCCGGCGGGGAAATCAAGCGAAACATATCGCACTGGAACTCGCCGATGCGCAGCTCTCGCGCGAGGCTGTGGCCCGAACCCTGGAAGCTTTTGGGAAAATTGATGCGCTCGTCAACAATGCTGGGGTAAATGACAAGATCGGCCTCGAACACGGGTCACCTGAAGATTATTCGGCGTCGCTGCGCCGCAATCTTCTTCATTATTACGAAATGGCGCATTTCGCATTACCCGCCTTAAAAAATTCGCGAGGCTGCATTCTTAATATCGCATCAAAAGCAGCTCTTACAGGCCAGGGCGGAACTTCCGGATACGCCTCTGCGAAAGGCGCGATTCTCGCGCTCACACGCGAGTGGGCCGTTGAATTGCTTCCTTACGGCATTCGAGTGAACGCGGTTGTTCCGGCTGAGGTCAACACGCCCCTCTATCAGCAGTGGCTCAGCACGTTCCAAAATCCTCAGCAGAAATTTCAGGACATCGTTTCCAAGATTCCGCTTGGGAAACGGATGACCACTCCTGCAGAAATCGCGGCCATAGCAGCTTTTCTCATTTCCGACAGGGCGAGCCACATCACCGGACAGCATGTTTTCGTCGATGGCGGTTACGTGCATCTCGATCGCGCACTTACCTGATGGGTTAGACAAAGGAGAACAGATGGGTCAACCTGCGGCCCCGCTCACAGAAAGGAATTATGTTGCACCGCTTGTCCTGGTGACGAGCCTGTTTTTCTTGTGGGCGCTCGGAGTCAATCTGAACGATGTCTTGATCCCTCACCTGAAGAAAGCGTTCCACCTGACCGACTTCCGTTCCTCGCTCATACAGACAGCATTCTTCGGGGGATATTTCCTCGCCGCGCTCCCCGCTGGCCGCATTATGGAACGCATTGGTTATAAGCGCGGCATCGTCCTGGGACTGTTGATCGGCGCCATGGGCACCATTCTCTTTGTGCCCGCCGCTTCGGTACGTGTTTACGGCTTCTTCTTGTTCGCCTTGTTCGTGATGGCCTGCGGGCAAAGCTTTCTTGAGGTTGGCGCAAATCCGTACGTTATTATTCTTGGCCCACCGGGATCCTCCGAGCGCAGGCTCAACCTCGCCCAGTCCTTCAACTCGGTTGGAGCCGCGCTCACTCCGGGCATCGGGGCCGCCTTCATTCTTACGAATGAAGAGTACTCACCGGCACAGTTGGCCGCCATGACGCCAAGACAGATTGAGGCATATCAAATCGCAGAGGCGAGTACAGTCAGAGGCCCGTACCTTGCAATTACCTGCGTTTTTCTTCTGGTCGCGTTGATGATTTATTTCGCACGGCTCCCTGAGATTCACGAACCGTCCGATTCGAAAACGCCCGACACGTCGCAGCCGCGCTGGTCCGCAGTACTGGCACATCCGCGCCTGGGTAAAGGTGTTATCGCTCCGTTCTTTTATGTTGGTGCACAAGTTGGCGTGGCCAGTTTCATTATTCGCTTTGTGCAGCACACTTCACCCGGCACGTCAGAGAAGTTGGCGGCAAATTATCTGAAATTCCATCTACTCGGATTCATGATCGGACGCTTCGCCGGATCTGCCGTAATGAAGATAATTTCCGCGCCACGCCTGCTTTCGATCTTTGCTGCCGGAGCTCTCATTTCCATTCTGCTGGCTATCAGCACCTCCGGGCTTGCTCCCATCTGGGCAGTCGTTTTCATCGGCTTCTTCCATTCCATCATGTTCCCCACGATTTTTGCTTTGAGCATAAAGGGACTGGGAAGCTACACCAAACGCGGCTCTTCTCTGCTGGTAATGTCGATTATCGGCGGCGCGATGATTCCCGCTCTCATGGGCTACATCTCCGATGCCAGCAGTATTCAGCGAGCTTTCATCGTTCCGCTGGCTTGCTATGTGTACGTCTTATACTTTGCGTTGCGAGGATATCGCCCCGGTGCTGTTGACCAGGCAAGGGGAACGGTCCCAGTGGGGGTCGAAGCCCGATGAAGCGTTACTGTCTCGCACTCGATCTCGCCGACGATCCGCAACTCATTCGTGAATATAAGCGTCACCATGAGAACGTCTGGCCCGAGATACTTCAGAGCATTCGAGACTCCGGAATCGAAGACCTGGAAATCTACCTTCTCGGAACTCGGCTGTTCATGATTATCGAAGCCAAGGACCACTTCAGCTTTGACCAGAAAGCGCAGGCAGACCGAGACAATCCCAAGGTGCAGGAGTGGGAGCAGTTGATGTGGAAATTCCAGCGGGCCCTTCCGCAGGCCGAGCCTGGAGAGAAGTGGTTGCTTATGGACAGAATCTTCAAACTTGCGAGTTAAAGGACTCGTGCTAAGGAGCATAGCTTCGCAATGAATAACCGCTTTACTCGCCGCACGTGGCTTAAAAGTTCAGTATCGTTGCTTGCTGCTAGTGCATTACCGCCGCTGACAGTGCAAACACAGGTGCCACAAACGCCACAGTCTGCTGCTTCGGCCGCTCAAGACGCTGATCGCGCCCGGCGTACGCAGTGGTGGCACGAAGCACGGTTCGGCATGTTCATCCATTGGGGCCTGTACAGCGTTCTGGGGCGGCACGAGTGGGTAATGGAGAACGAAGGAATTCCAGTGAGCGAATACGCTCCTCTCGTCAAGAAATTTCAACCCATGCCTCACGCGGCGCGAGCTTGGGCAAAGCTCGCCAAACAGGCGGGGCAGAAGTACATGGTGATGACTACCAAGCATCACGAGGGTTTCTGCAACTTCAATACGAAGCTCACCGACTACTGCGCACCCAAGCAGGGCCCCGGCCGCGACTTGGTTGCCGAGTATGTCGAGGCCGCTCGCTCCGAAAGTCTGCGGGTGGGCTTCTACTATTCACTAATGGACTGGCACCATCCGGATGGGGCCCGCTGTGCTCAGGATGAAGATGCGCGCAAGCGCTTCGTTGAGTATACGCATGGCCTCATTCGCGAACTGATGACCAACTACGGCAAGGTCGATGTCCTGTGGTACGACGTATCCTGGCCGCTCGACGCCGATCAGTGGGAGTCGGAGCGGATGAACAAGATGGTCTTCGAATTACAGCCGGACATCATTGTCAACAATCGAAACAAACTCCCTGGAGACTTTTCGACTCCTGAGCAACACATCACTGCCGAGACCAACGGTCGGGCCTGGGAAACCTGTATGACGCTGAACGACAGTTGGGGCTACCAGCGTGGCGACGATGCCTGGAAGCCCCCCAAACAGGTGATTCAGAACCTGATCGCCTGCAGTCGTGGCACTGGCAACTATCTCTTGAATATCGGCCCCAAGCCGGACGGAACCATTCCCGAAGAATCGGTGCGGATTCTCTCCGAGGTTGGCCAATGGATGAATCGAAACGGACAGAGCATATACGGGTCCGATCTGTGCCAGGTCCGTCGCAGCAATTACGCCAGCTTTACTCGTAAGGGCAACACGCTTTATATGCACGTGCATTTCTGGCCGGGGGAGACTGTCGCCATCAGCGGCCTGATGACGGGTGTTAAGTCGGCACGGTTGCTGGCTTTGGATAAAAAGGTCCAGGTCCAGCAGGACAAGTTCCGCGTTCGGTTCACCGGATTGCCTGCCGAAGCTCCAGACCATCCCGTCACCACCATCGCCATCGAGTGCGAATCGGAGCCAACGCAGGACACCCTCTTCGTGCGCAAAGAGAAGCCGCGTGACGGCGTGTAATCCAGATCACGAGTTCACTTATCGTTCATGCTTATTTATCTGTCTATCATGCTAGAGCGATACGCTCTTCCCTCAAATGGGAAACATTGGAAAGAACGCCAGGTGGCGGACAATTTCTGAATTCTCACACGCAGTAGGCTCTTGGGGAGCGCCACGAATGAATAAGCTAGGCATCAGAGGTCGCAGAGATTTTCTGAAGTTTGCGAGGATCGGCGTAACCAGTGTGGCAGCCGCCCCCTTGAGTCTTGAGGTTGGATCGCGGTCGGCTCCATCGGCTTCCGGTGCCGCCCAGAGCAGCGCATTCGATGTTCGCAAGTACGGCGCAAGAGGAGATGGTAAAACCATCGATACTCCCGCCATCAATAGTGCAATCGATGCTGCGGCTGCTACCGGTGGAGGAACGGTGCTCTTCCCTGCCGGTACCTACGTCAGTTATTCCATTCACCTGAAGAGTCACGTCACTCTTTACCTCGATTCCGGGGCTATGATTCTCGCCGCTGCCGTTCCGCTCGAAGGCACAAGTGCCGGATACGATTCACCGGAACCACAAGGTCCGTGGGAACCGTACCAAGACTTCGGCCATAATCACTGGCACAACAGCCTGATCTGGGGTGAAGGCGTGCACGATGTTGCCATACTCGGCCCAGGATTGATTTGGGGAAGGGGCCTCAGTCGAGGCCTGGGGCACGACAAGGATCTGCCTTCCACCAAGAACCCCGGAGTTGGCAACAAGGCAATCGCCCTAAAGAATTGTCGGAACATTATTCTTCGTGACTTCTCCATTCTCCAGGGCGGCTGGTTTGCGATACTTGCCACCGGCGTAGATAACCTCACGATCGACAACCTAAAGATCGACACCAATCGTGACGGAATGGACATCGACTGCTGTAAGAATGTTCGCGTTTCAAATTGCAGCATCAACTCCCCTTGGGACGATGGAATCTGTCCCAAGAGTTCATTTGCTCTTGGCTACGCGCGAGCTACCGAAAATGTCACGATCACGAACTGTTATGTGACAGGCAACTATGAACTCGGCACTATGCTCGATGGAACCTTCAAGAAGTTTGGTCCCGAATTCAATAACCATAATACCGGACGTATTAAGTTCGGCACGGAATCGAACGGAGGCTTCAAGAACATCACTGTCTCGAATTGCGTCTTCGACGGCTGTCGTGGTCTGGCGTTGGAAGCAGTGGATGGAGCTTTGTGTGAAGACCTCAGTTTTGTCGGGATTACTATGCGCGATCTGACCAACTCGCCGATGTTCCTTCGCCTTGGAACCCGCATGCGGGGTCCGAAGGACGCTGTCGTCGGCAGCATGAAGCGCATCCTGATCAGCAATGTCACCAGCTACGGAGCGCTTCCGGAATTCTGCTCGATCATCAGCGGAGTACCGGGCCACTTCATCGAAGATCTGAAGATCAGCAATATATACCTTCACCAACTCGGCGGCGGCACGCGGGAGATGGCGAGCCTGCAACCACCGGAAAAAGAAGATGCCTATCCGGAACCAACCATGTTCGGACCTCTGCCAGCTACGGGGTACTTCATTCGTCACTGCAGGAACGTTGAATTCTCCAATATCGAAATCGCCACGGAAAAGCCCGATCTCAGACCTGCTTTCTGGCTCAGTAACGTCGATGGTGCAGACTACTTCCGCGTGAAGGCGCCTAGAGCCGCCGGCGCTCCAGTGTTTCACTTGAACGAGGTCACCAACTTCAGGGTACTCGGTAGCAGAGATGTAAAGGATACCGTTCTCGATAAAGTTCAAACCCAGGAGTTACCCTCCTCTTCCTGACGAACTTACGAGGAATAACAATTCTCGAGAATCGAATGAAAGCTCACAACGATACCGTTATTTCTCGACACAAGCGGCTGGGCATTGCCACTACTGCCTCGGATGGAGCAGGCTGGTTGATCGGCAGCAGAGCAGCCACCAAGAACAACACACCGTCGGCTGATCACAATGTCCGTGCTCGCACTTACAACGCCCGAGATTTCGGGGAGTTTAAGAGAACTCCTGCATGATACGCGTACTCCGGCTCTTTTCGTTTTTTCTGATGGCAAGTTGTTTCGCTGCTGACCTAACGGTAAACTGGGTGGTTGAAAAGCAGAGGGGAGACGGCACAGTCGACAAGTCCTACTTCAATCTCAAGCAAGCGGCCTCCTGACATAACCGGAACCATTCGCGTCACACAATTTTTACACCATATCCGAGAGCAGCGGCACTCCCGATCACTTCAGCATTACCGGAAGCATGAAAGACGGCAAGAGCGAGCGCCAGGTCACCTATGAGGGCAGGCTAGTTGGCGATCAACTACGGCTCTCTACGCGGCGGCGGTCGGACGCTGCCGTGATTGAATTAACTGCTCACCGCGCCGCCTCCGGGGAAGGTGCAATGCCCGCCCGACTTCCTCTTCCCACGCTTCACAAAGTGAGTGACAACGGGTTGGTGAAAACTCCGCCTATGGGTTGGAACAGTTGGAACCACTTCAAGAGTAAGGTGAGCGACGCTGTAGTCCGCGAGATCGCCGATGCCATGGTAAGCAGCGGCATCAGAGACGCCGGTTATTCGTACATCAACATTGATGACACCTGGGAAGGTGAGCGGGACGCCAAAGACAATATTACTGCCAACCAGAAGTTTCCCGATATGAAGGCTCTCGCCGATTACGTTCATAGCAAGGGCAGGATTCAAGAAGCCGTAGCGAGAAAGCCCCCGGATGGTCACGCAGGCTGCTGCCACGGTACAGATTAGGATATGCTACCCCGAAATCTATATTTCCGGATTCAAGAAGATGGATCTGCCGAACGTTTCCAAAAAGCACCGCTGGTCTATCGTCGGCCTGCTCTTTACAGCATCCTTAATCAACTATCTGGATCGCGCGGCGATTTCATTCGCATTGCCATTGATCTCCAGGGACTTCCACCTGACATCGGGAACCAAGGGTCTCCTGCTTTCCTCTTTTTTCTGGTCGTACGCGCTCATGCAAGTTCCCATTGGCTGGTGCGCCGACCGATTCAATTTGCGCTGGCTCTATGCCGGAGCATTCGCCCTGTGGTCATTCGCGCAGGGACTTACGGGCCTCGCAGGCAGCCTTGCCGCTTTGATTGGGTTCCGCGTTCTTCTGGGGGTCGGAGAGTCCATCTACCTCCCCGGAGGAACCAAAATCGTTAGCTTGCTGTTCGCGCGGAAAGAACGTGGTCTGCCCTCAGGACTCTTTGATTTCGGCACGCGGACAGGACTGGTTCTCGAAGGCATTTTGGTGCCCTGGTTGTTAACACATTATGGATGGCGCAACACTTTCCTCCTTTTAGGCTTCGCGGCTCTTGTCTGGATCGTCCCCTGGTTTTCGGTTTTTCCTCGGCGTTTGCCGGCACTGAACACTGTCGTAGGCTCACCGTCCTCCAAAGTCTCGCGTGTTGGTCGGAACACTATCCTAAACCGCAATTTGCTGGGGATCTGCCTCGGATTTTTTTGCTTCGATTATTACTGGTATGTGCTGGTCACGTGGCTGCCCGACTACCTGGTGACGGTTCGCCGCCTCAGCATCGTACAGGCCGGCTTTTATGCTTCGCTCGCGTTCTTTACGTTCGGGATTGCCGAACCCATCGGCGGATGGATCGCCGACACTCTGATCGGTCGCGGTTGGGATGAAACTGCGACTCGCAAAGGAATCGTGACGGTCGCTTTCGCTATGGGTGTTTTTCTTATTGCATCCATGCGTGCTATACATACCGATATCGCTGTCGCGTTATTGATCTTGGCTTCCTTGGTCGGTCTGGCCACCGGCAACCTGCTCACAATTCTTCAATCTTGCGCGCCGGTCGAACAAGTCGGGTTATGGACGGGAGCTGAGAATTTTGCAGGTAATCTCGCGGGAATCATCGCACCACTCGCCGTGGGATTCTTGATCACGTCGCATGGTTCATATGTTCCAGGCTTTGAGCTCGCCTCGGTCGTTCTTCTCCTGGGATTGCTCGCCTACTGGTTCGTCGTCGGTGACTTGAAACCTCGATTGTCTTAACTCGGCCAGCGCGCACGCTATGGGTACCCCAGGCGGCGACCTACACCGAGAATCGCGTCATAAGCATTGTCAACTAATCCCTCGAAAACTGTCAGTCAAGGCGTCTGGGCGCCCTGGGTGTCGACATACACCGCGTAGAGAGACTGGCTCGCAGCCATGAACAACCTGTTCTTCTTGGCGCCACCGAAGCAGAGGTTTGCGCATGTTTCCGGAAGTTGGATCTTCCCGATCAGCGTGCCGTCAGGTGCGAATACGTGCACTCCGCTGTAGCTTCCCCCTGCCCATCCCGCAGCGGACCAGACGTTGCCGTCCACATCGCAACGAATGCCGTCGGATGATCCCGGCGACATATTGGCAAACATACGACCATTGTTGAGTCGCACGCCGTCCACGACGTCATAGACGCGAATGGGGCGCGGATCGCCAGCGCGTTTTGGAATACCTGTGTCCACGATGTAAAGCCTTTTCTCGTCAGGAGAAAAACACAGGCCGTTGGGCTTATCCATGTCGGTGGCAACGACTGTCGCTTCACCCGTTTTCGGGTCGAGTCGATAGACACTCGCGGGCAGTTCGAACGGAGCCTTGTGGCCTTCGTAATTCGACATGATGCCGTAACCAGGATCGCTGAACCAGATGGCGCCGTCAGAATGCACCGCCAGGTCATTCGGAGAGTTGAGCTTCTTGTCCTGAAAATGATCCATCAGCACGGTGATCGTGCCGTCGTATTCGGTTCGGGTGACCCGGCGCATGTCGTGTTCGCAGGTGATCAGCCTACCCTGTCGGTCCCGACAGTTGCCATTGCTATAGTTCGACGGGCTGCGGAAAACGCTGACCTCTCCGGTTTCTTCGAGCCATCGGAGCATTCGATTGTTGGGAATGTCGCTGAAGAGCAGATACCGCCCATCCCCAAACCAAACAGGCCCTTCCGCCCAACGCGTGCCTGTGTAAAGGCGCTCAACGGCAGCGTTGCCGACCTTGTATTTTGTGAACCGCGGATCAATCACTTCCACCGCCGGATCCGGATAGGCCACGAGACTCTTCCGTTCTTGCTCTTCGGCAAGTGCCCAAGGTTTCAGGGCCAGCGCCGTCGCGGCGCCGAGGGTAACGTCCATGAATGTGCGTCTCTGCATGCGTCTGTACCTCGGACGGAAAAAAATGTACGAGGCACCTTATCACGGCCTCTTCGGAAGCGGAATAAACTGCTCCACTAAAGTTTTGGGCTGTGTGGTCGGCGGCTGGAAAATGCGTCAGCGCTGGTCGTCATTTCCGGTCTCCGCGTCAATTGGGATCAGCACGAACGATATTTGTAGTCTTGCGGAATGAGAAGTTGAAGGGAACTTCGAGCTCCCCAATTTCTTTTACAGGTCTCAAGCATCCAGACGGTGCCGCCCAAATGGGGAGATATCCGGTTTAGCTCAGAACACAAGGTTTTGCTGAGCTGGGGCCGATGCCGGGCGAAACCCAAGTTGCTCCCAGAGCCAACCCGTCGCCAGCGGGTGGTCCCCCCACGCGCCCGACAGATAAGTCAAGCAGATGACGGCTTCCTCATCGCTGCCGACCGCGTAAGTCTCTGGGATTTCGACGGGCACAGGCCACCGGAACGTCGACGCCGTTCAAGCAAGGACCGGTGTTTGCCGTGTTGCAGCGGAAAATGCTGGTCAGGTAGTCCGACCGGAAAAGACCTCTCCTGCTGCTTTCAAACTGGGCACGTCCGGATAATCCGTGTTCGCGCCATCCGCGTTGTAGTCGCACCTAGAATAAGAGGCCGCACAGTTCACCGAAAACGGCGGTCCGCTCTGAAGAATCGTTGGTGAGCTCCCACTTGCCTAGTATTTTATTTAGAGCTCCGCTGCCGCGCGGACTCGGTACCGGCCACAAGGTCGTAAACGCGAACCTGTGCCGGATGTCGAAATCGGCAAGCCCGCGTTCGCGGCTGTCGTTATATGCCTCGGCGCGCACGGGTGCGTCGTGTTTGCTGGACTGATCAATGGCCTTACCAAATGTGTATGCAGCATCGAAGTCTAAGCCATGCCCAGCACGCTTCTTCAGTGCCGCCGTCATTCCATGATAGTGGCTGTTCTCAGGATTCGATCTTTCCGGCAGAAGTTGACGATGACTTGGGGGCATTTGGGCTGAAAATTCTACGAACACCCGTGCAGGCGAGGGCCAATGCCTACTGTGAACGATTGATCGGAAGCATGAGGCGCGAGTGCCTGGACTGGGTGGTCCCGCTGAGAGAAAAGCACCTGCGGAGAATTCTGCGGGAGTGGGTTGTGCATTACAATCGCGGACGCCCGCATGCCAGTCTTGGTCCGGGAATTCCAGAAGCGGAGACTACGCAACAGCTAAGCCCGAAGCATCCCGGACACGAATTGCCGCCGGATTGTCGGATAAGAATTAAGGAAGTACTCGGCGGACTGCACCACGAATATCCGCTGGAGAAGGTCGCCGCGTGAGATCGAACGCACTTTCTGGGGGCCACAAGGGTAGTTGGAACGCCGCTGTCTGACCGTCTGAGTCCTGTTCCTTTGAACGGTGTATTGAGCACTGAAACCATGGCCTCGCTAGCATGCTTCACACTACTGTCCTAGCTAAGCTAGCTCTTATGACAAGCGCGCACGACTACCTTGTGACTGCAGTATAGAGATAGCCTTCGAGTCGAAGGAGACAAACTCTTCTGCACCCAGCCAGTCGCCTTCATAAGCAATGATACCGTCCGCGAAATCTCCGCCGGCATCGAGTATGGACAGACCTGCCTCGACCGCTGGTCGATTCATCACAACGTTAGCGCCGTTCATCAGGCGATGAATCGCATCGGAGATATCAGACACAGATTTCTTATAACCTCGACGAAGCACCCACACAAATTCACAGAGAACCGGAATAGGCACGGCAACAAGATCGGCCTCCTGCAGGACCTTTGCAGCTCGCCGGGCTTGATGGACGTCGTCTTGAACAGCAGCTCTGACGAGCACGTTGGTGTCGGCGGTGATTTTCATTTAGCTTTTGCCCATCCCCGGATCGCGATCGCACTGATTTCATCGATCGTGAGCTTCCGCCCTCCTTTTTGCGATAGACAGCCGATGAAATCAGCAATCGTGCCATTCGGCGCAACCGCTTTCACAATGATCCGGCCATCTGGTAATTTGTCGGCTTCAATTTTTTCCCCGGGACCGACGCCAAGATGCTTTAGCAGATCCCGCTTGAGCGTAACCTGGCCCTTTGTAGTAATCGTGAGAGTGGTCATACATCTACCGCTTGGCTACCGAGAATACATTGTAAGGCAGTTTTGCCTTACTGTCTAGTGGGAGCCTTACAACCGCTCACAACCGTGTCGCCAGCGCCTGAAATCTCTAATGATCTCTTCCTCGGAGATTTCCCCTGCAGCCAGGGTTTCCAGCAGATGAGGTGCTGCCTCCTTGAGGGCTGCCTGTTCTGCTTCCGTGCGCTTGCGTCGTGCAGGAATCTAACAGCCGACGGTATCACCGTGGCGCGTGATTGCCAGCGGTTGCTCGGCCTGCGGCAGATGGCTGGCGAGCTTCTCACGGAACTCTCTAATCTCAACCTTTACCGTCCCCATTTGCCGTGGGGCGCGTACCCCCGTCGCAGTACATCGTCCAAACTCTAGCCAGATTTGGCCGGCGAGCCGGTTTGATCGGCCGCCCCAACGGATGAAACAGAATTGACCATGATTACGTCGACCTCGAAATTGACCTGCTGCGAACATTCGTACTGGCCGTCGGGCACTGAACCTCATCCACACTCCGCATAATCGAATTTCGATCACGACTCTCGATAGGTAAGGAGGTGACGTCAGCTGATCAGGGCCTTCTGCTCAGAGTCTTATCAGACTGCACATTCTCCCTCACGCATGTGACGAACCAATTTGGGTTTGGAAATGATTCAAGAGACGTCGCCTCATGGCTACCCGGCTGAGCCCTGGCGAATGGGAGTCACGGTGCCCCAGCAAGATGCTAAATCGCGCACTTGCACCCGTCTGCGTACTATTCGCGTGCTGTTTGCGGTTTCTGGACTTGCATCAGGCGCAATCCGCCTTGGCCGAGGAGGGTATGACCGAGGCGAATACCTGACAAAGGTTGCAACAGTTCAAACTGCAGCTCGGCTAGTCGACAAAAACCTACATCGCCACGCAGTCCTGCACTCCGCCTCGCATCCTCAAGATTCACGCGTCACGAGCTAACACCGATGGCTCATTCGTCAATTTCCTTACGCACATTGCCCAATCTGTCCAGTTTCGGAATTTCAAACTGCAGGTCAGTTTCGGAGGATCGGAGCTGGCGGCCAACGGCAAGTTTTCCACAGAAAGGCGAGTCAATGCTCATCCCAATCACTCATCCGGATGAGCATTGGATTCGGTCCCTCTGATAGCCGCATGATGTAGCAACCTTGGGATACATACCGCTGGCTAGGACCAAAATTCAGCAGTTCGTAATCCGTATATTCCTGCACCTCCATCATGTCGATCAGATCGAGAAGATAGTCGCGATAGAAATTCCGCTCCATGCGCACCAGAGCATCCGCCAGCACGGCCGTTACGAAGCCCGTTTTGGAAGCGATTCGGCGGTCATTCTTTTGGTACTCCTTGTTCACTACCGTAGGCCGTGGTCTGCCCATTCTCGGAGGGAGCGTTCTCGCCCCAGGCTCCCGGAAAGGGTAGGCAACATAGGTGAATGAGCGCGCGTCCGAAGGTAGGTCCCAGAGGCGCCCCCCCATAAGGGTGGAGGAAAGGAAAACGAAGGCGGGACGCTTGGTACCGGTGGCGAGGGAGCGCAGGGCGTCATAGGAATCCGGTCCCGTCCAGAGCATCAGGGCGGAGTCCTTCCCCGCGGGAACCAATCTCGAAAGCGATTCGCCAGTAAGCGGCTGCTCCTTTCCCAGGCTAAGGGTCTTCAACGGTTTTTCGCCGGTGCCTCCCCACACATCCTGGAACCCCGCGGCGAGGGCCCTTGCCTCCGGGCCAGGACCCAACACTTGTACGAGGTTCCAAGGACGGGTCGAGTCGATTGTCTTGGACAAGTAACGGGCGACCGCCTCGCCTTCCCGGTAGTAGCCCTTGGAGAAATACACTGTGTAGTAGTCGGTCCGGGAGATCTCGGGCAAATCCGTGATGGGGAGTATGCACGGGATCTGGCGGTCCTCACAGAATTGATGGATCGGTTTCCAGGTATCGTTCGAAAGGCCTCCGACCAACGCGAAGACGGGCTCGGCGCGGTAGAAGTCCTCCAGCTGGGCACGCCATGTGTTGGGTGGCCCCGTGAGAAGCCAGTGAGCGAGCGTCCAAGGGCGAAAGCTTAGGAACATGACCCCCATGGGGACCGTCTGGCCCATGAGCCCAGTAGCGGACCCTAAATTGTTGTGCCACCGGACGCTTCCATCCAGGGACTCGAGCATCGCATCCCTGTCTTGCTGGTCGACATCGTCCGTGACGACCGTGGCCAGGGCCAGACTGGTCTCTGTCACTCCAGGGGAGGGCTGGCTGGAAAGCTGCTTCAGATAGTGGATGAGAATCGCCATGTCCCGGTCGCTCAGAGGGTATTTGGGCATGATGGGGTTGAAAGGACGGCCATTGGGGTCGATCCCCTTTCGGATGGCCCTGCTCAAGGTACCGTCCGCATATGCGGGACGAAGCGGGGGGGCTGAAACCGCAGAGGCAGGATTTCCGCCCGTTCAGCAGGCGACAGGCTTGGAAAGGAGCGATAGAGCGGCTGGAACAGGTTCGGCCCATTGATTGGCAGGGTTCGGAGCCCTCCCTCCTCGGTCCCCAAACCGCTTCTCGTGTGGCAGCTTGCACAGGCAAAGGTCGTTCCGGGCAGGGAGACGCCGCCTGGCATCGCAACCATCATCGGTTTGCCTGAGGGAAGGATGCCTATCCGGTACATCCTTTCTCCATCGATCAGCGTCTGTTCCATCGACACACCGACGACGGCCTTCTTCCTCTCCTTGGCACCAGTGCCCGCCCGGGCGAAGCCGCTCAGGAATAGAACGCAGAATCCCACCAGGGCGGTTCGGCGCCAGTTCCGCAGCGTCTGGGTCGATAGCGTCTGGGTCGATCCAGGCAGGGGAAATTTCACCAGGTCATCCTTCATGTGCCCGTCCGTCCCGCATCTCGATAACCCTTCCCGCGAGCTTGGCGAGGTTGGCGTTGTGGGTCACCATGACGATGGTAAGCCCTGCGCTTCTGTTCAAGTGCCGCAGGACCTCGCCTATCTCCATCGTCCTCTTCGTGTCGAGGCTCCCCGTCGGCTCGTCGGCAAGGAGGATCTTCGGGCGGTTGATGAGCGCCCTGGCGATGCTCGCCCGTTGCATCTCACCCCCTGAAATCTCACCCGGCAAATGGTTCATACGGTGCTCCAAGCCGAGCATGCTCAGCAATTTCTCCGCCTCTCCGTCCGTTCCGGGCTTGCGGTAAAAGGCCAGAGGGAGTGTTACATTTTCCCTCACAGTCAGCGTGGGGATGAGGTAGAAATTCTGAAAAATGTAGCCGAAGACCTCCCGCCGGATCCGGGTGAGTTTCCGCTCGCTGACGATCTTCCCGCCGCCGAATATCCTTCGGCTGTCAAGGTCGAGCTCACCCGCCGTCGGATTATCAAGACAACCGAGCAGGTTCACGAGGGTGGTTTTCCCCGAGCCGGAAGGGCCCGTGAAGGAAATGAAATCCGCTTCTTGGATTTTCAACGACACCCCATCGAGCGCGTGGATTTCCTCAGTTCCCCGCTGGTAGGTGCGCCTGAGCCCGCGTGCTTCAAGCGTTATCCCTTTCTGGCTCGTCATACCGCGCTCCGGATCGTTTCCAATGGCCGCACTCTGCCCGCCTTCCATGCTGGGTAAGCGCCGCTCAGGAGTCCAACCACCCCGACGACTCCAATCGTCAGCAATGCCAACTTCAGGTCGATCTCCACCAACCCCCCTTTGGGCGCGTAGGGCAGAACCCGCCGGGCCAGAGCGTCAGCGCCCCGTGCGAACGCGAAGGCGAGGCCGACCCCCGCGATCCCGCCGCCCGTGCAGAGGATCAGCGTTTCTGTCCATACCAGGAGAAAAATGTCGCTCGGCATTGCCCCCATCGTTTTCAGGACTCCGATCTCCTGCAGCCTCTCGACAACGGACATAAGGACTGTGTTTGCAACCCCGGCCATCGCGATGAGGAGCGCGATCACGGCGATCGAGAAGACCATCACACGGGTCGTGGACACAAGTGTCATGATGGTCTGTTTGACCTGGCTGAAGCTCACCACCTGCACATTCGGGAGCTGATAGAGCCTGCCTTCCAGTCCGGCCACATCGGCACCCTTCTTGACTCTTATCCCGATGGTGGTGATCTTGTCCGTCTCGGAGATGTTCTGCAGCGTCTTCAAGGGGACGAAAATGGTGCCGTCGTCTTGAGTACCGGTCCGCTCCAAGATTCCCACCACCTTGAGCTGGACATTCTTTTCGGGGACGAGGGTCATGTCTCCCACCTCGCGCTGCTCCAGTTCGGCCGCCTCAAAACCCATGACCACCTCGGCGGCGTTCTCGTTTTGGAACCAGCCTCCCTTCCGAAAACGATAAAACAGCTTCATGGCAGGAAAGGTCGCGGCCTCGACGCCGAAGTACCCGGCAATCCCACCGCTTTCACCTTTGTTGGGGTCGAAATAGGCCTGCATGAGGATGGGCGTGGCCTGTTCCACCTCCGGTTCCCTTGAGATCGAGTCGACCATGGACCGCTCGATGTAGCGGAGCCCTGTCCCCCCTTGCAGCATCAACGTCGCCGCCTCGTAGGGGCACCCCTTCGCCATGACCATGAGTTGGTATCCCATGTTGTCGATGTCATGGTCCAAGGCCCTTTCATACCCGCGGTTGAAGCCGAGCAGACTCACCAGGACCCAGGAGGCGAGCATGATCCCGCCGAGTGTCAGGAGTGTCCGAACCCGGTCCCGCAGGAGATTCTTGTAAGCGATCTGGAAAGGGCTGATCATGGATTTTGCCGCTTTGTCGAATAGACAAGCTCATCCATGAGGATGAGGTTCTTTTTCAGGGCCCGCAACACCCCGTAGAAATCGGTCTCCATCTCAGGAGCCGGGTTACGGATCTTCGCAAGCCTTCCCGAACCCTTGCCGCTCACAGGGTCGAACGAGTCGAAGTCCTTGAGGGATATCCCGAGAAATCGCCGGCCGAACTCGGTGTCCCGGAACTTGCCGGCCCACTGACCAGACATCTTCTGGATGTAGAACGACTTGATCCTGCCCGCCAAGTCAAGAGCGACAAAGACCTGGATACCCCCGAATTGTCCTTTCTGATTCACGCCGTGAATGTAGCCGACCTTCTCACTGCCGTTGTAGATCTCGTAGATTGTGTAAGGGACGTTCAACGGATCGTAGAGAACCCGGAAACTCTCCCCCAGACGCGCGACAACGCTCCGCAACTGATCCGCCCGAAGCGACACGTAATTCGACCTGTAGCGGGTGGATTCCGGGAAGAGCCGCGGAACGTCCCTGTCTGGGGAGTTCAGATCGCATCCTGTGGCAGCCCAGGCCGGAACAGCCATCAGGAAGAGCAGAAAGAGCGCTTGAAAGAAACCCTTGCCCGGCGCCCCCGAGATCGCTACTGCTTGCTCCTTCATAATTTAAATCGGTAGGCACCGAGCAACACTGTCTTGCCACTCTTCTCAAAGGTGAACCTGATCTCCCAGTCTCCAGGCATGACGAGTGGCACGGGCAGGAGGTAGACTCCTTTCGCCGAAAGAGAGAATTCCTTGTTCCCGGTTTTGTGCGCGGTTCTCATTGAGGGCATGTCTACGTCTCCCTTGACGACGAATGTGGTGTCCCGGCGCCCATCGCGGGTGAAAATCTCTAGCCTCATGACAGCCGTTCCGAGTCGGGGCGCCTTGTCGAAGCCGTAGACAAAATAGTGGTCGGCGCCGAGAGCAACCTTCTCCCCCGGTTTGGGGAGCGCTTTGTAATCTTCCTCCCTGACGACTTGGTTGGCGGCGTCTACGCGAAACGCCATCGAATCAAGCCTCACCAGGCACAGGACCACAACCAGCATCGATGCTGTCGCAGATGGCGAACGCTTCCTCATCGCATCTCCCATCCGATATAGGCTAAGCCTTTCGAGCGTTCCGGTTATGTGACGGCGGTCACCGAAGCAGGCGCGATCACCGGAGCAGGTATCGCCTAGCGGATTCTCCGGGCGGTGCATGCGAACCGCGATACAGCGAATAGTCTGAACTTGAGGTTCGATGGAGGCAAGTTGTAACAAACGACCGCGCAACCTGACATCCGACCGAATTCCCCCTGGCCCACATCTCGTCGGACTAGAGTGTCGGATCCTCGGTCGCTGGTCACTTATTAAAGGTCATTAATAATCAAGGGCGGATCGCCCCGACTCAGCACCTGCGCTCCTCGGTTGTCCCTATCCCGGAATGGGAAACTTCTTCAGCGCGTTCCCTTCGGGTGGCATTTCGAATTTTGGCGAGCTACAGGAATTGATGAGCACATGCGGACGCGAAGAGTCCCGCAAATAGCTTGATGAGGCCCTCGTTCGTTGATGGGCGGCCGAAACACCACTCCCGGGGGGCGTATACCCACCTGCAGTTCACCCGTAAGGGCAAGCAGGCCGTTGTACTTTCGGGGAGCGCAGTGCGATTTCCGAATCATCTGCCGCTCCGTGACGCGTGCTATTCGCGTGCCGTTCGCTGGATTTAGAAGAATGTTCAAGAGCTAGGTGTCATTCGTGGTCCTGCATGTTGAAAGTACGTTTTCGCGCGGTTTCGAGTCCTACCAAAACAATATGGAGCACCGAAACCCGGTCGTTTTCCGAGGCGAAGTCCAAGGCGAAGGAATTGGAGAGGAACCTCAAGCCCTCTCGGAAGGTAAAACGGTGAGGGATGGCGTCACCGTCGAGGAGCCGGTCAAGGAATGGCTGTAATTCCGGAAGCAGAACGAACTGGACAATACCAAGGCGAAACTCACGGGGTGCAAACTCACCGACTGGTGCGGCGACAACAGTGTTTTGCTCCCGTAGTCTCAATTCTCGATTGATGCAAACCTCCATGTACAAACCCGACAGGGTTATTTAAACTGCCGGGAGGGGTAGCGTTGTCTTCATCGTCCATCAGAAAACACGCAGGCACTGCTGCGGCAAGTGACCAGTCTGCGGTCCCTGAGCCTTCGTTCGCCGAGCGAGCACGCACTTTGGTGTATTTGGGCCGCCTCGGCAGCCTTTCGACTCTTTCGCGCAAGCAGCCGGGGTTCCCCTTCGGATCAGTGATGCCGTACGGGGTGGACGATCGCGGGCGTCCCATCTTCCTAATCAGCACGATGGCCATGCATACTCAAAACCTGCAGGCCGATCCGCGCGCCAGCCTGCTAGTGACACAACCCGGCCCTACTGACGATCCGCTAGGCTCCTCCAGGGTGACGTTGATGGGAAATGTTCTGTCGATACCAGAGCTGGAGCTGGCCGAGGCCCGCAAGCTCTACTTGGCACGTTACAGCAATAGCAAATACTGGGTGGATTTTGAAGATTTCTCTTTTTACCGAATAGACGTCGTGGACGTTTATTACGTCGCCGGCTTCGGAGTGATGGGCTGGGTATCTGCTTCTGAGTATAATCGCGCGCAACCTGACCCACTCGCTGACTCGATGGTCGAAATCATTCAGCACATGAACGCCGACCACCAGGATGCACTCGTCTTGCTTGCCCGGACATTTGCGCACATCGAGTCGCAGGAAGCAACCATGACCGCGGTCGACCGCCTTGGCTTTCAGGTACGTTTGAAAACTCAGGATGGCATGCGAGGCGTCCGCATCGCATTCTTGCGGGAGGTGAGCAATCCGACCGAAACAAGAAAAGCCTTGGTCGAGATGGCGCAACTGGCGCGTTCGAAAGTGTGATGTCCGTAAGAAAGGGTTGTCAGGACCCGGACGCCAGCGGGTCCGGGAAGTCAACCTGGGACGTTTTCTCGCGGAACGCTGCGCCACGCCGATTTGGTGACGCAAAGCCAGGTTCTCCAACTCAAGGGGAGCGCGTGAACGGACGATAGGAAGATCGAGAACAGAGTGGGAAGAAATGCCGCAAGAAAAATGTGCATCGGAAGAGAGAACTATCCAAGAAGTATAATTCCCATCCTCTCAGACAGATAGAGGTTTTCGGCAGGCACAGTCCGGCAACAAAACAGGTCCGAGGTCGTTCACTTGATGAGTACACGGCATTTTGATGAGGGATAAGGCGATCATTGTCGTCCGACCCGAAATAGCTGGAATTCCCGAATGTGTGCTTCTGCCGAGGAACCCAATATATTCAGGCGGACGCGCGAGGTGCTCACTGGAGGGAAGCTGTCGATCCGCTTATGTCCAATCGCGTGGCCCTCAGCCAGAGGCTTCCAGCCTTTTCCGTCCCACATCTCAACGCGGTAACGCTGAACATGCTGGCCATCGTTGAGCCATTCCATCGTGAGGCTATGATCGAAACTGACCGGCTTGGAAAAATCAGCTTCAAGAACCGCATGATGCGAGCCGGAAGGAGCGGACCAGAAGGTGGTGGGATCGCCGTCCATTGCCGCCTCATCAGTGGATTGGCGTCGGATATGCTCCTGAGCTACCAGATTCTGGGCATATCGCTGGTGGATGGCCGCTCCGAACTCTTCGAGACGCTTGACGTCGAAATCGGGCAGCAAACCTCTCCTGTCGGGAGCGAGCATCAGTTGGCCTCCCTTGCCTACCGTATTTTCGTACGCAGCGATCAGATCTGGCAGGGACTTGAGGCTGGCTTCATCATTCGGATGCCAAAACCAGTGTCCCTTATGTAGTGGGGTGTCGGCTTCCACAGGACGCCAGCGCAGGTAGCCGTGACGGTCGAGTACATTCCAGTTCTCGTAAGGGATCGTCCCGTCCTCATTGCCTGCCCAGCGAATATCTCCATATTCGAACAGGGCAGCATCGGCGAATACCAGCGTATCTGGCTGGTTGATGCGAAGGTTTTCGATGATGCGCGGGAAATTGTAAACATGGCCTTCGCTGCCCGCGCCGTCCAACCAGAACTCGACCAGATCGCCGTAGCTACTCGTTAGTTCCTGTAACTCAGCGATGTAATAGTTGTCGTACTCGGCAGATTTTTTATATTTAGGTTCGTGCCGATCCCATGGCGAGAGATAAATGCCAAACTTGAGACCGAATCTATGGGCGGAATCGGAGACACGGCGGACCACATCGCCATGGCCTTGCTCCCAGGCGCTGCTCTTGACGCTGTAGTCCGTTTGTTCGGTAGGCCACAGGCAAAAACCATCGTGGTGCTTGGCCACAAGCACGACATATCGTGCTCCAGCCGCTTTGATCGCGCCCATCCATTGGTCTGGATCGAATTGGGTGGGACCGAAGACTTGCGGGTTGGCGGTGCCGTCACCCCACTCGCGATCCAAAAAGGTATTGGTGCCAAAGTGAATGATCACTCCGAACTCGAGATCTTGCCATTCAACCTGCTGCGGCGATGGTTTGATATCTGTGAAATTCTGCGCGCCCGTGCCAAGAGTAAAGATGGCAACCAGAAGCGTGACTTGGAAGGCGAATCGCACGTTTTCAGGGGACAAGGATGTTAGCGCACGGCAATGGTGCCTTGTTGGCAGCCATCGACAGCGGCCTGCAGCAAACGTCGGACACGGTCTTCGAGAACGACCACCCGCTGGTACTCGCGACCCTTGATCAGCCCCATGGAGATCTTTTCATTGCGGTGCCGCATGGGGCTCGGGAGATGGACGCGTACGCTGGCATGAATCTCGCGTGCGCCGGTCTGGGTGACGATGCGCCGTACGTTTGACTCGGTTATCCCACCGCCGACCATCACGGCGATGCGGTTGTCAGCACGATGAATCAGTTGCACGACAGCAGGAATCCCGTCCTCGACCTTCTGCTCACCGCCGGAAGTCAGCACGCGATTCACACCTGCATGGACGAGGTCCTCCAGCGACCTAGCGAAGTCGCGAGACATATCAAAAGCACGGTGAAAAGTAGTATTCAGCGGGCGAGCAATCTCAACAAGGTGACGAATTCGCGCGATATCAATTGCCCCGTTCTCCTTCAGTACCCCGAACACGATTCCAGCAGCGCCGAGTTGCTTGGCCGTAACCACATCCTGTTCCATGATTTCGAACTCGTCGGCGGTATAGTAGAAATCCCCGCCTCTGGGGCGGATCATTACGTTAAGGTCAATGGAGACCTTGCTGCGAACGGTCGAGATCAAGCCGGCGCTGGGAGTGATACCGCCTTCGAGGAGGTTGCTGCACAATTCAATGCGCTGAGCCCCACCGCGCTGCGCAGCCACCGCGGACTCAACCGAATCCGCGCAAATTTCTAGAAGAACCGATTCTCTCATACCGTTCCTGACTTCGGATGCTGCCTAGGCCAGCATCCGGATGTCGGGTTACAGGGTGGGGAGGGGTCGAGTTTAGAACGTGTACTTTGCTGTCATTTGGATTGTGCGTGGTGACCACCAGTTCCGCAATCCGGACTGCACTGACTCAGGGAGCGGCTGGCCGGCTGAGTTGGTATCAATCGGCACTAATGACCCGAAGTTCCCAGCCCGCAAATTGCCTTGTATGCCGCTGCCTACGTTGGAGTGCCACAGCGAGAACACATTGAAGATTTCCAGCCGATACTGGAAGTTCTGGCGCTCGGTAATCGGGAAGTTCTTCGACAAGGTGATATCTCCACGCATGAAGTACGGCTGGCGAATACTGTTACGAGTAACGTTGCCGTACTGGTTTCCGGCAGGAACTGCATAGGCTGCGGGGTTGAACCAATGGAAAATGTTGCTCTTGAAGTTAGCCTGCAGGTAGACGGCAGGATCAAGCACGCCATACACCGGAGCGTTCGGATTTCCAACCTGATTAGGCCGACGCAGATCGGCGCGGACCCCGTCTTCGCCGTAGCCCCCAAATCCCGCAAATAGGGTTTCGGGGAATCCGGAAGCGGCAGTGTAGATACCGCTGAAGTTCCACCCGCCTAGTACCCAGTTGGCCGGTCCAAGCGACCATTTCCGACCTTTGCCCACGGGCAATTCATAGGAACCGCTGCCTACGAACCGATGGGTCTGATCGAACGAGGCCGGACCGTAGTCACATTTGAAGCAGTTGTTGTTCTGCAACGTAAGGGTCCCGGTGGGAATGTTATTGATCGCCGACGTTTCATCCAGAATCCGCGACCAAGTGTATCCCAGTTGATGCTGCAGGCCGTGGCTGAACCGCTGATTCAGTCGGACTTGTAGCGAGTGGTAGTTGCTGCTGAAGAGGTTAGCCACCGAGTACGCGTGGGTGCTGATATGGTTGAAGTGGTTGCGCGACATGGCCGGGATGAAATTGGGATCGCTGGCACAGGTCGGGTCACCTGATGCCTCCTGCACGGTGCGATATCTGTCGCAAGGATCGTCGACAGCGGCCATGGTCGCGGCGTTGTAGTACCAATACGCCGGCTGCCGAAGCGCCTTATTTCCGATATAGCTCACGTCCAGTAGCAGACTTGACTTGAGGGCATACTCAGTTCCCAACATCCACTGCTGGTTATAGGGACTCTTGTTTCCTGGCCAATTGATTTGTGGGTAGGGGACATAAGAAGGAAACGCATTCGAGCCTGCTCCGAAGAAGCCGTAGTCAACTGTCGAGGGCAACCACAGCGTATCAAGCCCATTTGGAGCCGACGTGGTAGCGCCAGTCGAAGTCGGGTAAAACGCCGGTGCTCCAATGTAGGTGCTGATATTGTCGTACGTGGTGAGGGAGTACCACTGGTTTTGCAGGTCGTAGAAAATGCCGTAGCCTGCGCGCACTACGAACCGATCCGTAGGCAGGGGACGCCAGGCAATGCCGATGCGGGGAGCCAAGTCTCTGTGGTCCGGCCGAACCAGTTTGTTTTCCACGCAGCAGCGGGTGATGAAGGGATATCCTCCCGCCTGCTGAGCTTGCAAGGCGGTATTTCGGTTCGCCCAGAGGAACCCGCCCCCATGGGTCATGTCCAGCTGCGCTCCGCTGTTATAAATGTCGTGATACGCGGGAGGAATTTCATAACGAAGGCCGAGGTTCAGTGTTAATCTCGGGGTGACACGATAGTCATCCTGAAAGAAGAAGTTCCAGTTGGTGGCGCGAACGTCGAAATAGTCGGACCCGCCGGGCGCCGGGCCGGAAATATTGATCGGATTCCCGACAAGAAAATCGGCAATAGAACTGCCTGCGCCATTCTGCGTATAGTTCCCGGCATTGGTGAGGTTCGGGTTCGTCCCCGTGTATGCACCATTGAAGTCGACTTCTCCGGTCGATCCAAAGGCTGCCACCATGTAGAGCATGTAGCGTCGGATGTCGGTTCCCAGCGTGAGGGTGTGTTTTCCCAGCACCCACTTCAGATTTTCCACGACCTGGTAATTGTTCTCCTTTTGTGTCCACCCGGAATTGGTGTTGCCAATCGCCTGGAAGCCATTGAAGGTCAGGTTAGGGACGCCCCAGAGAGCTCGATTCCCTGGCACATTGGCAAACCCGAGTTGCTGGCCATAGTTCGGTCCATCGGCCGCATCGGAACCGTTTCGCCACTTCATCCAGTTATAGCCCACCCGAAATTCGTTAAAGATGTTCTGCGTGATGCTGTGCTGCCAATTGAAACCCATCAGCTTGTTGCGCTGATACTTAATTTCGCCGGTGAGGGGCATCACGCTGGGGTTGTGAAGTTGCTGGTCCCCGATAATTCCGGTGAAGTAAAAACGATCGCGGCTCCCAAGATTGTGGTCCACGCGGAAAGTGTAGTTGTTCGTATTCGTCGGCCGGGGAACGTTCGCGACATAGTTGTAGCAGGCGCCGGATCCGTTGCCGTTCGTCTGGGCGCAAGCCGCCATATTGGCTTGCGGCACATTGGGCTGAAGCTTGCCGAGCAGGCTGATGTACTTGCTCGCGATCGAGCTGATACGAGTACTGGAGATCTGGTTGCCGAGAAAAGCCGCCCTCGTGGCCGGATTCCCACCAGTCTCAGTAAGCGGATCGTAGATGGGAACCAGATTGCCTTGCGCATCTCTCCAGTCGGAGAAGTCGCCCTGCCGCTCCGCCATGGTGGGAACCAGAACACGGCTCAGACTGGATTCCCGCCGCCGCCCGCCTTCGTAGGAGAAGAAGAAAAAGCTCTTCGACTTCCCGTTGTATAGCTTGGGAAATTGCACCGGCCCACCGAACGTGAATCCGAACTGATTTTGCTTCAGCTCGCTTTTTGGTGGAAGAGGTACGTTATTTATGTTTTTTTCCCAGGCGTTCAGAGGGCTCTGAGGCTCCCACATGTCGTTCTGGATGTAATCGTAGGCCGAACCGTGATACCGGTTCGTGCCCGATTTCACGGCCACGTTCACCTGCGCCGAACCCTGGCCATACTCTGCCGAGTACAAACCATTCTGGACTTTGAACTCTTCGATGGCGTCAGAGGCCGGCTCGTTGTTTGCCGTCGAAAAGTACTGATCGTTGTCGGAAACACCATCGACTAGGTAGCTCACTGATTCTGTACGAGAGCCATTGACGCTCACCGAAGCGTAGTCATTGTTCATTCCATGCTGTGCCCAGTACAGCTGTGAGCTGCCTTGCACCTGGGTGGCTCCCGCCTGAACCCGGAGCAGGTTGGTGAAATCGCGTCCAATAATGGGCAGATCTTCAATCAACCTGCCGGGTACGACGGTGCCGGTCGTTACGTTGTCGGTCTGCACCATCTGAGAGTCGGCTGTCACCGTAACTACCGTTTGTTCGGTGCTGCCGACGTCCAGTTTGAAGTCCTGGCGCAGCGTGCCTTCTACATTGAGTCGTACGGCTTGCGCCTTTGATTTCTTGAATCCCTTCGCGCCCACACCGATGTCGTAGTTGCCCGGCTTGACGTTCACGAACACGTAGTCGCCAACCGAGCTGGTCAGGGTCTGGCTCGATACCGCAGTGGCCACGTTCGTGATGGTCACGCTGGCTCCGGGCAGAGCAGCTCCGGACGGATCAGTGACGTGCCCGAGGATCGTGCCTTGCGAGTTTTGAGCGTACAGGGGCATGGCCGTCAGGGCCAGGCCAGCGACAATCCAGACGGTGGACAATGCTGTGCAGCGGTGAGAACGGGGGCTCGATTGGGTCATCGGAGATCCTCCACACTTTGCTGGAAACATTTTTCCGGTCCGGAATTAAACAACTGGCGGCCAGTCATGTCAATGGAAAATGATTGAAATCGATATTTTCGGTCACATTCTTGGTCTTAGCGAGACTTTATAACCGTAATTGAGCCGATCCCTGGGGATTTCCTGTCCACCCCTAGCCGGCTTTCATATAGACTCGTGCCTTCCCGGAGGGGAGAGGTATGAAGGACAACCGGGTCGAGGGAATCCTGCGGGAATTGCGGCGCAAAGGGAGGGTCTCGCTGGAAGAACTGGTTAAGGCCTTGCATAGCTCGCCCGCCAGCGTACGGCGTGATTTAGCTAAATTGCAGACCAAAGGCTTGGTGCGACGCACCCCAGGGGGCGCCACCTTGGTTGAGCCTCTTCTCTACGAGCCATTTCGTTACGACTCGCTGTTTCAGAATCGGGAGCAGCATCGCGCTGCCGACAAGCGACGAATCGGTTTAGCCGCGGCCGAGCTAATCGAGGAGAACGAAACCGTGGGCTTTACTGCCGGTACGACCACAACGCAAGTAGCGCGCGGGCTTCGACATCGGCACAACATTCGCGTAATCACGAATGCCGTCAACATTGCTATGGAACTTAGCAATTGCGAGGGGCTCCGGACCTTCGTGACCGGGGGCTTCGTCCAGTGGGCGGGATCGTTTTCGCTGGTGGGCCATGCGGCGATAGATTTCCTAAGTGATGTCTACATGGACAAAGTGTTCGTGAGTGTCTGCGGCATCGATGCTGCGCGCGGGGTAACGGTTATCGAGTCGGAAGAAGCCTTGACCTTCCGCGCCATGATCAAGCAAGCAAAGAAGGCAATTGTGGTGGCGGACTCCAGCAAGCTAGGCGCGGTAACCCCGGCCCTGGTTTGCCCGATCTCTGACATTCACGTTTTGATCACCGATACCCGTGCGTCGGATAAAGCTGTAGCGTTATTTACTGAGCGCGCTCTCGAGGTTCGTCGCGTCTGAGTCAAATATTCGAGCCTCCGCAGAGTCGCCTACAACGCAGCATCGCGTCCTGTCTTGATCCGCCCAATCGCGGGTGGTCGGAGCGCAACCCGCCCGGGGCGTACTCTCCCGATAGGTCGTCCCCGTGCCTCAGCCGCTCCTTCGTTGACGTGGTTGCGAATCGCAGCCTAGGATGACCCACTAAGGAGTTCGTTCGTGATCGGTAAAGTCCTGGGTCATTGCCGGGTGGAAGCCAAGATCGGCGAAGGCGGGATGGGAGTTGTCTATCGCGCGTATGACGAGCTCTTGCACCGCGACGTAGCCCTAAAGGTTGTCAATAAAGCATCCAGCCTGGATTCTTCTAGCAGCCAGAATCTGCTCCAGGAGGCGCGTGCCTCCTCGTCCCTTTCCCATCCCAATATCTGCACCATTCACGAGGTCGGCGAAACTGAGGGTGAACTGTACATCGTAATGGAACTGGTCGAAGGAAAGCCTCTGCGCGACCTGTGTGACGCCGGCCTCCCGCCGGAATCGGTGTTGCGGTATGGAGTGCAGATCGCGGCCGCCCTCTCGCGAGCTCATGATCGCGGCATCGTTCATCGCGATCTGAAGTCGACCAACATTGTCGTGACTCCGGAAGGCTTGGTCAAAGTCCTGGATTTCGGCCTAGCCAAGCGATTAGAGAGCGGGGTGTTCGACAGCCCTACGATGACGTTTGCCACCCTTCAGGGCGTATCGAGTGTGAGCGGAACGCTGCCCTACATGGCACCGGAAATCCTGCAGGGAGGGTCACCCGATCATCGTGCTGACTTGTGGGCACTGGGTGTGGTGCTCTATGAAGCGGCTTCCGGCCGACTACCTTTTCAAGGGCGCACCGGCTTCGAGATCAGTTCGGCGATCATGCGCGAACTGCCTATCCCGCTCGGCCCTCCGGTATCGCCGGGGCTTTGGGCGATCATCCAGCGCTGTCTGGCAAAGGAACCCGCGCAACGTTACCAGCGAGCGGGAGAAATTCAAGCCGCGTTAGAGGCCGTCCAGTCGGGAGCAATCGTTGCCACCAGCCCCAGTGCCGATGCGAGTCCGCCCAGAACAACGGTGCTGCATACGGTCCGCCACGCTCAGGTCAGAAAAGGCGATCTCCTCTTATTAGTGGGAACAGCGAAGGGAGCGTTTATCCTGCGCTCGAATCAGAAGCGCGCTCGGTGGGAAGTTGGCGGTCCCTATTTTCATGGCCAGAGTGTGTACGCGATGGCGTACGACGCGCGTGGTGGCCAGCACCGAATCTGGGCCTCGACACAGAGTTATTGGGGCACGCTGTTGCGGTCGAGCGACGATTTTGGCAAGAGCTGGACGAACCCCCAGCAAGCTCCGATTCGCTTCCCTCCGGATACCGGGGTGTCGCTGAAGAACATTTGGCAGATCGCACTCGGTCCCTCTGATGAACCCGATGTGCTGTATTGCGGTGTGGAACCCGCCGCGCTCTTTGAAACGCGCGATGCTGGGCAAACGTGGTCGCTGATCCGGGGCCTGTTCGATCATCCGCATCGCCCTCGCTGGATGCCCGGCAATGGCGGTCTCGCCCTACATACGGTTGTGCTGGATCCGAGTAACAAACAACGAATGTACGTGGCAGTTTCAGCGGGTGGAGTGTACCGGACCATCGACGGCGGGCGCAGTTGGACAGCGCAGAACCGCGGGATTCGCGCCACATTCATGCCCAATAAGTATCCCGAGTTCGGCCAGTGTGTACACAAGCTCGCCTTACACCCCGCTCGTCCGGAACGCCTCTTCCTGCAAAATCATTGGGGATTGTATCGCTCAGATGATCATGGCGAAACGTGGACCGAGATTGCGAATGGGGTACCATCGGATTTCGGCTTTGCCCTGCTCATGCATCCCAGGAAACCTGACTATGCTTATACCGTCCCGGTAGAGTCCGACGAGTTTCGATGCGCCTGCGACGGACGACTGCGAATCTATCGCACGCGAAATGCCGGCGCTTCATGGGAGCCTCTCACGCGGGGCTTGCCCCAAAAGCGCGCTTACGAAACGGTGCTGCGCGATGCCATGGCAGCCGACTCCTGCGATCCGGTCGGGCTTTACCTCGCCACACGAAGCGGGCAGCTCTTTGGCTCTCGAGATGAGGGAAAGACGTGGCACAAGATGCTGGAGGGGCTGCCCGCAATACTCTGTGTACGGTGTGCGATGGTTGAGGATGCGAGTGGGGATCGGAGAGCGACGTCGCTGAAAGAGTCGAGCGCGATGTTGCGCAGGAATTCAACGATGAAGAGTAAGTCGCGTCCTATAGTCCGTGCCAGAAAGAGAAAGCGCTGATGTGCCAGTGACATTTCACATTCCGGGTGCTTTGCGCGAATTCGTAGGCGGCAACTCCAAAGTCCAGATCCAGGATTCGCCTGCAACGGTGGGCGGCGCCTTGGCGACGCTGTGGACGATTTACCCCGGTCTGCGTGATCGCATCGCCACCGAACAAGGGCAGATTCGAGAGCACATCAACGTCTTCGTCGGCGAGGAGAATATTCGATACCTCGGCGGCTTGGCATGCGCGGTGTCGGCAGGAGCTGAAATCTCGATCGTACCCGCCGTGAGTGGAGGATGGAAACTGTTTAACAACCCTGGGCCGCCAGGCCAGTCGTCCTAACCACAGCCGGCAGAAGCTGAACCTGGAGAACAGTTATAGCAGATGGGCGGGTTGGGAAAAGCAGGGAAGCTGCGGACGAAAAAGGAATGTTTGATTTTCGTGGGGGCTCGACGTGCGGCAGGCAGAACAGTTGGTTGCCGTGGCTGCCGACCAGGCGGATATCGACGGTACCTGGGTGCCTCTCCGCACTCACCCAGACTCGGAGTAGGAACACCATCACGATCGCCACCACGAACGTCTTTTTCATCACTACTTCTCTTCTTTCCTCTTTCCTCTCGAACCCCATCGGCGGGTAGTAGTTGGCTGATGCTGTGCCCAACTCGCCTGAATTCCGGGGTTACACTCTTCCTGAACTCTTCGTCACCGGATTTATTCCGTCTCCGGAGAAAAAGCACGCGGGGAATAACCGTCACCGTTTTCGGTTAGCACTATTGCGTGGCCGAAAGGGGCCGCGACAGAAACGAGGAGTTACCAAGATGCGCAATCTATTACTCACTGCTGCGATCGTGCTTGCTCTGGCCGGTTCCAGCATGGCGTCCGAGCAGAAGAAGGACGCGCAGTCGCAGTCGAACCATACCCAGCAGGTCCAGAAGTCAGGGAGCGGCCCCGACGGATCTATGGACCACGCTTCTCCGGCCCAGGGTAACTGCACCTCGAAAGCGGGGGAACCTTCGAATCCGCAGAAGGACCAGCAACAGGATCATCCAGAAGGCGATGCCCAGGCATCCCAGAATCAGGTGGAGTACGGCGGAGGCGGATAAATGTTTTCGGGCCGGGCGGTGGAGGGGGGAGCCAACGGTGGAGCCTCCCTCCTTTTCTAATTTGTGGGGCTACGAGATCCGCGAAAGCGACTGCCTGGGTCTCCCGTCCCCGCTTCACCCACCGCAGCCCCCTGATCGCTCGCAATTCACGCGGAAATAAATCCCGGTTGGAACAGTTGTAGTCCTTAGCAGGTTCGTTGGGCAGAAGGAATCGCAAAGAACGAGTGATCTGTGCAAGGAGGATTTATGGCGCTCGAAATCGTACGGCGTAATCCGTTTCCCCCGGCAAAGACCGAAAGCAGGGTCCAGCGAGTCGTTTTGGATGACTGTGGCGCGGTGTACGCGGTGTGCAGTCCAGGCGCGACGGGAGACTTCGAATTGATTCTGGGCAGCGCTCGGTGACGGACATGGCCCCAAACTTCACGCATGCTGGGGATTCGTTGCGCTATGGCCGGTTCACGATTTTATTCTGGGAATAAAACTCCTTGGCGGCAGTTACATCACTGAACGCGCACGATGGCGACGCTTTCCGCAGATCGTTTGCAGCCGAACAAGAGGAGAGAAAACAGCATGTCAGACTACATCATTCACGATCACAGCCATGACGGCATTGATCGCAGAGGCTTTCTCAAATGTATGGCCTGGGCTGGTACCGGAGCTTTCTGTGTTCTCCAAGGCGGGGTACTGAAGTCCTTTGCCCTTAACCATGTGCACGGCCAACACGCCGGTTCAGTTAAGGGAGAGCTGAGCTTTGTCCAGATCAGCGACAGCCACATTGGCTTCAACAAGTCGGCGAATCCTGATGTCATCGGAACGCTGCAAGCTGCGATCGCAAAGATCAATGCGCTGCCGACGCCGCCGGCATTCGTTCTTCACACCGGCGATCTCAGTCATCTTTCTAAGCCCGAGGAGTTCGACGCACTGGAGCAAAACCTGAAGAGTCTCAAGACTGGCCGGGTGTTCTACGTTCCGGGTGAGCACGATGTCCTGAATGACGACGGAAAGCAGTATTTGGAGCGCTTCGGAAAAGGCACGCGGGGAGAAGGCTGGTACAGCTTCGATCAAAAAGGTGTGCACTTGATCGGACTCGTCAACGTCGTCAACCTCAAGGCCGGCGGACTTGGCAATCTTGGCCAAGACCAACTGGAATGGCTTGAACAGGATGTCAAGCACTTGAAGAGCAGCACACCGATTGTCGTCTTCGCCCACATTCCCCTCTGGGCCGTGTATCCGGAGTGGGGTTGGGGCACAGACGATGGCGCGCAAGCCCTCTCCTATCTCAAGCGGTTCGGCTCAGTGACCGTTCTGAACGGCCATATCCATCAGACCATGCAGAAGGTCGAGGGCAACGTGACGTTCCACACTGCGATGTCCACCGCCTTCCCACAGCCTCAGCCGGGCACAGCGCCTTCAGCAGGACCAATGAAGGTCCCGGCTGAACAGCTTCGTACTTTGCTGGGGATCACGGATGTGAATCACGTTCGCGGAAAACACTCTTTGGCAATAACCGATTCACCACTCGCGATCTAGTGTCGCTTATTTAAGAAGGAGATAAACCATGAAGAGACTACTGATTTTCCCGTCCGTTGCTCTCCTGCTGTTGCTCGCGACCCTGCTCTCCGTCGGCAGCAAAAGCGCCAGGGCCAAATCTGCAGGCAGCGCCACCGGAGCAGTCAAGATTGATAATTTCAGCTTCGCCCCAACAATTGTTACCGTCCCCGTGGGCACAACCGTCACATGGACAAATCGTGACGACATTCCGCACACCGTCGTGAGCGATGACAAGGTCTTCAAGTCGAAGGTCCTCGACACGGATGAGAAGTTCTCTTACACGTTCACAAAGCCGGGCGCGTATCCCTATTTCTGTTCCGTCCACCCAAAGATGACAGCCAGAATCGTTGTTCAGGAATAGTAAGAGTCAAACCGAGTGAATCCGTTTGATCCCAAATCGGTGCTGTTGGCTAAGCATGCGCAACACGTGGTCCTGATCCACTTTCCGATCGCGTTGTTCGTCGCCGGTGTGGCCTTCGATTTACTCGCGCTCTGGAAACAGAACCGCGGGTTAGCGGCAGCGGTTTATTACAACTTGACCGCGGCTGCTATTTCGACCATTCCGGCGGTAGCAACCGGGGTTCTTGCCTGGCAGTGGCAGCTCGAAGGCAAGCACCTGAAGGGGATCTTGCTGCTCCACCTGGTTTTTGCGCTGCTTTCCACAACGCTGATCTGGATCGTATGGTGGTTGCATTTTCGGGCGCGACGCACTCCCGAGCTCGCATTGCCTGCTTACCGACTCCCAATTGAGCTCCTGAGCGTCCCGCTGGTCGCCTTCACGGGACACCTCGGTGGCTTCTTGAGCGGAGTGAATATCTCAACCTAGCGGTCCGAAATCCGCAATGGGAACGAACTCCTATGGCGCCCCCTGAGGGTCAGACATTTCTCGCTGTGGCTCCGGTCGACGGTTTATCGACCGTGCTCGGGGAGAACAGCTTTACGACCCACGGTTGAGGATGACGTCACGCTGTGTGTGTCTGTAATGTCTACGACCCGGAATGCTCGAACGGCTCCTTGGAATATCGCGCCTTATCAATTTCAATCAGGAGCACGACCGGAGCTTCGCTGTGGTCAGGGTACGGCTCGCCTACGTACTTCCGTGAGATTCCGTCCAGCAACTTGAAATCGGAATCGCGCCGACGTTCCACCACTCGGCCACGAAGTTGCGCTTCGCTGTAAGGGTCCTTGAGATCAAGGATGGAAATGGCAACCCTTGGGTCACGGGCAGTGTTCCTGGCCTTCACGGAGCCTTCGTCCGTGCAGATTATCAGACGGTTGCCTTCGCGGCCGACCCAGACTGGCACGCTGTGAGGAGAGCCATCGCGCATTATGGTTGCCAGGTGGGCGAAGTTACGGGCATCAATTAGCCGGGTGATATCGGTGGTCAAAGCGATTGCCATCGCATACCTCCAACCAACTGGAATTCCGCAGTCATGTTCGGGGCCTATGACGATACGCCGGGAGCCGCCAATTGTTGAGAAAACGAAAAGTGACGTAGCCGGGGGCTGCCACTGAACAACGCCGCGGAACTGAAAGGTCGGATTCCCGCTGAGGGCACGCGCAGACTATTCTTGATGGTCGTTCTTACCGCGCCCTGACCAGCACGGAAGTCGCCCCAAGCACTCGGCCTTGCTTAGGTTCCTGAACGAATGCTATCAGGCGCAGGTCGCGGAGGTCAGATCCAGGTTCCAACTTGAGCTGAACGTCTTGCGTCAGGACTTGTCCCGGTTTCAGAACGCCAACCTTGGTTAGACTTTTGACTACAGATACGTGCGCCAGTCTGTGTCCGGCATTCTCGCCTGCCGACACTTGTGATTCAGCGCGGTTGAGAGCAACGGCAACATACACCTCTGCCCCCCGCGAGCCAAGGGAAGCTTCGAGCGCTCCGGCCTGGAGGTGAGCGTGCAAGGCATTCGACCCATCCGCTGAGATCGATGACAAATGGACAGGAATCTTTGGAATGCCCAACGCCTTTCGGAAGGCCTTATTGGCTTGGCCGGAATTGTTGCCAACCAACTCGCTCGCCCCATCCACCACCATTTGCGGCGTGTACACGCTGTCCAACCCAAAGTTCTTCGCATATGCACTTTGCCGTTCACTGTACAAGCGGGCAGAGTACGGGTCTTTCCAGCCGATATGATTCCAGTAATCGACGTGTTCGCTGAGCACGATCATTTCCGCACCCTGTATGGGTTGTCCATCGAGCTCGGTCAGAAACCTGTCCGCTGGGGGACAACTGGAGCACCCTTCCGATGTGAAGAGTTCCACCAGCACCGGGGTACGAGCTTCCGCGCTGTGGAGGGATTGCGGTGCAAGCGTCAGGAGCCACACCGCTATCGAAAGCACAACCATCCCTGAAACAAATGTAACTTTCATTGTCATTGCTGTCCTTGTGCCTTACTGAGTTGATGGTCAGCTGGCACGAAAAGTTACAAACAATAACCTGTATTCAACCTCCTAAATACAGTTCTTTACAGACAAACCTTTTACAAAGGCTTCCGCAACTTTCAAGCTCCCGCCGCATTTAACCACTCAGTGAGCAAATTGAGGATCGGAGGATAGCTCGGATGAAAACTGCACTTCTGTTTCTGGGTCTGTGGCTGGCGAGCGCTGCCGCGAGCATGGGCTTCGCCGTAGAGGCCACCAGCGCCAGCCGCTTCGACTCCAACCTAGGTTCCAGAATCGCACAACTGACAACCAAGAAGGAATTCCGCAATGTCCAAGCCTCGGTGGAAGACGGCATCGTTACCTTGACCGGTAACGTTGACCTTTACCAGCACAAGTTGGATGCGGCCAAGAAAATTCGTAAGCTCGCCAATGTTCAGGGCGTTCGTAACCTGATCGCGGTGAACGGCAATGTGTCGGACGCTCAACTCACGGCCGCACTGGACCGCAAGCTGTATTACGACCGGCGGGCGCAGGATAACGTTTTTAACTACGTCACTGCATACGCGGAGAATGGTGTGGTTACGCTGTCCGGGGAGACGCGCAACGAGTTCGACCGCGACTCCGCCTTGTCGCTCGTCGACAACACTGCTGGCGTGAAAGACGTCATCGATAACATCAAAGTTGCGCCCGTTTCGATCTTTGACGACCGAATCCGGATCAGTGCGTTGCGCGCAATTTATCGCGATCCGGTACTCAGTCGCTATGCCATCGATCCGGCCAAGCCAATCCGCATCGTAGTTGACCGCGGCCACCTGAGCCTTTACGGGGCCGTCGCCAGCACTTTGGATAAGGAAGTCGCAGGTATTCGGGCCGCTCAGGTCTTCGGCGCTTTTACAGTTCAGAACAACCTGCAAGTGCAAAAGAAATCCTAGCCCCAGCCCCGGAGGACGGACGGAGACCGTCCGTCCTGCACATTCGATCCGTCTTCGGTGCCTCCCGCAGATATGAGAGCCGCATAAGCCAGAGCGCTTGGCTGACGTGGTATTCGCGATGAATGTGAAATGTGTCTACCCTGAATTGGGAACCCGCCGGTGCTCTTCCACCAGGCATTCCTCCAGGAGAGCATCGCGAAGCGACCGCGGAAACTTGGTGTCAACTATCCCACCTGCACGTGCCTGAGCTCCGCATTTCGGGAGCGGAATTCTCGGCCTCCCAAGCCTCCAAAGCGGTGAGACTCGAACCACTCGAACCCGGAGCTATTGAGAAATGTCTGCTACATCATTTAAACTGGCAGACTGCAGGTCCAAGACTATGGCTGTCCGTGAGCTTGAGTCCATCGGGCCCTCCCCCCAGAACTGCCGATGTGATCGCCACGGAAAGGGGAGGCGAACCGCAGAGCGTTCCCAATCGGAGTCGCTTTCGTCGCCTCCCTTTAAAAGCTATCTGAGTTACTGGAGCGCCCGCTTCAACTGCACATCCGGGCCTTGATCACACGCCACCTACTGCCGAAGGCTCTAAGAGGTAGCTCGCCTCCAATCTGGCGACCAGCTACCAGGTGAGTTGTCCCGCCCCCTGCATGTTTGACAAGCCCTTCGAGATGCGAGTAAAAAGTAAACGTTTGCTAGCAACCTCTATGGAGGTTTGCCATGGTTCCCCCGCTTAGCCGAAGAACTTTCCTGCAGGTCAGCACGACAGCTGCCGCCGCGACGTATGTCGCGCACGCCCTTCCTGCTTCAGCCGCCGCTGACCAAGGCTCGGTGGCCGTCAATCCGCCCTTGTCGACGTTTGCATACTCGGATGTCCGCTTGCTCGATGGCCCAATGAAGCGGCAATTCGACGAGCTGCACGCGCGCTTTTTGAACCTCGACGACGACCGCTTGCTAAAAGTCTTTCGCCAGGTTGCTGGTCTGCCCGCTACGGGCGAAGACATGGGAGGATGGTATGACCTCACCGGCTTTAGTTTGGCGAAAAACGATTTCCACGGCTTCATTGCCGGACACAGCTTCGGACAGTATGTCTCCGGACTCGCACGCGCCTACGCCGTGACAGGATCAGAGCCGACTCGCGCCAAGATCAATCGTCTGGTCAAAGGATATGCTGAGACGCTGGATCCCAAGGCCAAGTTCTTCGTCGACTACCGCCTCCCGGCATACACGTACGACAAGCTATCGTCCGGGCTCATCGATGCACATGAGTTCGCGCACGATCCCATGGCCATGGATGTCCACGAAAAGCTGACTCACGCGATCGTGGCCTATCTGCCGGAGAAAGCGCTTTCGCGGTTTGAGCAGCGCGCTCGTCCGCACAAGGACACTTCTTATACCTGGGACGAAACCTACACCCTGCCCGAGAATCTGTTTCTCGCTTACCAACGCAGCGGCAGGCCGTTCTATCGCGACATGGCCAAGCGCTATCTGGAAGATGAGACGTACTTCAATGCTCTCGCCGTGGGCAACAATGTTCTCCCCTTTGAGCATGCTTACAGCCATGTGAACGCCTTCAGTTCTGCGATGCAGGCCTACATCACTCTGGGCAGCCAAAAGCACCTGCAGGCTGCGAAGAATGGCTTCGATATGCTCGTAAAGGCCCAGAGTTTCGCCACCGGTGGTTGGGGTCCAAACGAGAGCTTCGGGGAGCCAGGCCTTGGCTTCTTAGGAGACAGCCTTGACCAGACGCATGCCAGCTTCGAGACTCCCTGCGGCGCGTACGGCCACTTCAAAGTCACGCGCTATCTGCTGCGGGTCACCAAGGATGCCAAGTACGGAGACAGCATGGAGCGCGTGCTGTACAACACCATCCTCGGCGCGTGGCCTGTCGAGGCCGACGGAACATCCTTCTATTACTCCGATTACGCCACCACGGGTCAAAAAGTCTGGTACAGGGACAAATGGCCCTGCTGTTCGGGAACGTTTCCCCAGCTTGCCGCCGACTATCACATCAGCACATACCTGCGCTCAGCAGATGGCGTGTACGTCAATCTCTTTACTCCTTCTACAGTGCAGTGGACCGAAGGTGGCGGGCGCTACGGGCTAAGCCAGCAGACAAAATATCCCCTCGAAAATACGGTTGCTATAAACGTCTCGGCCTCGAAGCCTGCGGACTTCACCGTCTATGTCCGCATTCCCGGCTGGACCCAACCGGGAGCGGTGCTGTCGGTGAATGGCAGCCGGGTGTCAATTGCAGCGGAGCCGGGGACGTTTGCCTCTTTCCGCCGTTCCTGGAAGGACGGAGACCGGATCGAGCTGGAGCTCCCAATGGCGCTGCGGGTAGAAAGCATCGACGTTCAGCATCCCAGCCTCGTCGCGCTGATGCGGGGCCCGCTGGTGTTGTTTGCGATCGCCGACTCCCAGCCCGCCTTCGAACAAGCGGAGTTGCTCCGAGCCAAGCCCTCCGACGATGACCAGGGGGACTGGCTGGCGACATCGGTGCAAGGGCAGGGAATTGCCATGCGTCCTTTCATGAATATAGATCACGAAAAATACAGCACCTACGTTCGCGTGAAATCTTGAAACGAAAACTGGGAAATAGCGATCTGGAAATCACTCCGATCGGAATAGGGGCCTGGGCCATCGGAGGTGGTGGATGGTACGGCAGCATGGGGCCGCAGAACGAGGCCGAATCTGCCCCCGCCATTCACGCCATGCTGGACCACGGTGTGAACTGGATTGACACCGCTGCCCTCTATGGTCTGGGCCATTCCGAAGAGGTAGTCGCGCACGCCCTCCAAGGCCGGTCGCCACGCCCATACGTCTTCACCAAATGCGAGCGGGTTTGGGATTCGGAGCGCAACGTCGGGGCCTCTCTCAAGGCGGACTCGATTCGTCGGGAATGTGAAGCCAGTCTGAGGCGGCTGAAAACCGATGTCATCGATCTTTACCAGATCCATTGGCCTGAGCCCGACGAGGATATAGAAGAAGGATGGTCGACACTCGCCCGCCTGAAGCAGGAAGGGAAGGTTCGTTACATCGGAGTGTCGAATTTCAATGTGCAGCAGATGAAGCGCGCACGGGCGATTGCGCCCATCACGTCGCTTCAGCCGCCGTACTCAATCGTCACTCGGGAGATTGAAAACGAGATCCTGCCTTTTGCTCAGCAAAACCGTATCGGAGTCATTGCGTATTCCCCGATGTCGGCGGGCTTGCTGACCGGCGCCATGACCCGGGAGCGCGTCAAGAACCTCACGGCCGAGGACTGGCGCAGGAATCTGCCCAACTTCCGTGAACCGCTGCTCTCCCGCAACCTGCAACTAGTCGAATTGTTGCGTGAGATTGGCACAGGCCATAGCCGTACGCCGGGAGAAGTGGCCATTGCCTGGACCTTGGCGAATCCCGCCGTGACCGGCGCTATCGTTGGCGTGCGCAGCCCCAGGCAGGTTAAAGGCATCATCGGCGCGCTGGAATTCCGGCTCGGGGCCGAAGAGATGGCAGAAATTGAAAGAGCGCTGCTGGACGACAGCTTCACCCCTGAACGACTGGCGTCCAGACCTGCATCGTAGTTCGGTTTCGTAGGTATGCTCCGTGGGTGAGGTGCCGCTAGCAAGAGTATCCCATCGGGAGCGTAACGAGGCTGTTACGAAACTCGGTTTCGACCCCGAACGGTGGGAGGAAACACGCCTTAGCCACGCAGCGGCGGCATTCCATTAGCCAGCGCGTGAGTGCTGGGAACGCGAAAGTGGATCAGCCTGAGTCCGCTTTAGCGGACGGCAGGAGTTTCGTAACTGGCTCGTAACCCGACACGTTGAGCGCTTCGCACAAAAACAAAAAATGGCCGGAGCGCCTGCTCCGACCCTTGTGTTCCCTCCCTGGTGAGGGCTCCAATGATTAATTAAACCAACCTTTCGGTTCCCGCGCGATCCCATGTCCTGCGAAGCAGCCAAGTACCGTTTTGCGGGAATACTTCCAACATGGGATGGAGTCACGTTACAAGTCCGCAACTCGATATGGTCAAGACGCGAGAGAGCAAGGTGCTCGCATGCCCTTTGGTAATCCAGTGCCGTGAAAGCGGCGAAAGGTCCCGTCGAGGGTTTTCCCGTAGGCGAGCTTTCGGCACGATGCCGATTTTTCAGTTAGTTCGTGCCGCAGAGTACAGAATCCGCTGTATTGACTCATCGATCAGCTCACGTTATCCGCTATAGCACGTAGTAAAGACACTCTAGTCCGAGAGGGTCCTATCCGCAGTTGCCACCGGTGAAAGGTGTCTGAAATTGTGCTTAAGCTATTGATCCTAGAGGCGAATCCGTTGTTCTGCGAGTGCGTTCTCTTTTGGCTGGGAGTCATGACCTATAGCATCGTCTTCGCTCCCCAGCTCGAGAAGACGTCGTTGCGGCTTGAGAGGGGAAATCCCGATCCTGCCGGTAACCCCCAAAGATGTTCTTCCCCGGGAAAAAACATAAAGAAAGGGCGGTAATTCATGAGGTTCAAAGCGCTGTGTGTCCTACTGTTACTCTGCGGGCTCTGGCCTGTCCGAGCCGCTGCTGACAACCGGATTATCATTCGCTCGACTCTTAGCCTCCAGGCACTTCAGACGGCTTGCAATCCACTCCCTCTTCCTCTGTTACCCCAGCTCTGCCATGTGATCGGCGGGTTGGGAGATCCCCAACAACAACTCTTTCTGATCACGAGTCCGCTTGATCTGTCCACTCTGCTCAATCTCCCGGGTAATCCCCTGGGTATTATTGATGCCGAACTGGACCAGTTGATCAGTCTGATAGGTGGCGTGATCCAGCCGCTCACCCTGCCGCTTCCAGACTCTGTCACTGCCGCCCTGTCTGACGCGTACAATGACGCGTACAATTCCGCTCCCTCTGACTGGAACGGCTATGCGAACCAGCCGGCGGCATTAATAGTCGGGGTTCAGGCCGCGCAAAGCCAATTTGGCGTGAGGGGCTCGGGGATAGTCGCCGATATCGATACGGGGGTAGATCCTAACCACCCCGCGTTCGCCGGTGTTCTTCTTGGGGGTGGTCTTCAGCTTCCGAGCTATGACTTCACCCGCAATCAGCCAGGGGCCTCGGAGCTGAACGATTTGTCGCCCGATTTTCCAACCCCCCCCCCCGCGTGTTCGGGCTGTTCGGCGATCGTCAATCAATCCAGTGCGGCGATCCTAGACCAGTCCTCCGCCGCCATTCTCGATGGGAATCCTCAGTATGCCGCCTTCGGCCACGGGACGATGGTGCTGGGCGTTGTTCACCTGGTCGCGCCGACAGCACAGTTGTTGCCCCTGAAAGCTTTTAGCTCCAATGGCACGGGGAACCTCTCCGACATCTTGCGGGCCATCTATTACGCCGTACAACAGGGCAACGCCAACGTCATCAACATGAGTTTTGATTTCAAGACACCGTCGACTGAGCTATCCAAAGCCTTGGACTACGCCAGTCAACAAGGCGTCGTTTGTGCCGCGTCTGCGGGGAACGATGGCCAGGCAGAGACCGTATACCCGGCCGCGCTGCGAAGCGACGTGATGGGAGTCGCCTCCACCAATGACGTGGATCAGCGCTCCTATTTCTCCAACTACGGTAACTCCATCGTGTGGGTAGATGCCCCCGGTGAAGGAATCGTAACCACTTATCCGTTTAGCACCTATGCTGCGGGATGGGGAACTTCCTTCAGCGCGCCCTTCATTTCTGGAGCGGCTGCCCTTTTGTGGAGTAAATCCAGCATGAATGAATCGAGTGCCGCCACTGCAGTCTCTCATGCGGTCTATGTTGGCCCAGACATGGGGTACGGACGGTTGGACTTAGTCCAGGCACTAGGCGGACAAGTTGTAACCGGAGACTTCTCTATTTCTGTATCTCCTTCCCGTCAGACCATCCGCCGTGGTAGCAGCGGCAGATTTACGGTTACCACCGCTGCATCGGGAGGCTTTACCGGAACGGTGAGTTTCAGCGCTTCCGGCCTGCCTTCTCGAACGTCGGCGAGCTTTAGACCGTCTTCGATCACTGCGTCCGGCTCTTCAGTGCTGACGCTGAGGGTCGGACAGCATGCAGCGCGTGGCACCTACACCCTCACCATTACCGGAACCAGCGGAAGCAGCTCGCACTCCGATACCGCTACATTAACCATTCGATAGCGGCCCTGGGAAAGGACAACCCGTTTTCGTGACCGCGCTGAGGTCGATGTCAGCTATTTGGCTCGTCACCCGATCTTCAGCGCGGTCCTGATCTTCAGTTCAGGCGGGATTGCGCCAGCCTGACATTCCTCACCATCTGTTTTTAATAGCCTGGTTGGTCTCGCGATGGCGAGGTTAGGCCGGGTCTCGAACGCTTATCTTCTTGGGTTTGTTGCCGCTATCGAAGATGCCACTTCGTCATTACCTCAGGTCCTGAGCCTCTCCGGTCCAATTCCATGTCGGTAAGGACGCGTCAACTGTGCACCGCGTCATCCAGAGCTATCTGTGCCTAGAGGGATTCGGCACTGAGGTCTTCTTGTAGTTGCCGGCGTCGCTGATGAATAGCTGCCTCGGCGTCATTCATGCGATGCGGCAAGACCTCGTGGCGAATTTCCAGGAGAGCGGCTCTGTACAATTCCAGCCACAAGCTTTGCGCCATTAGCATTTCTCCTCGGCCGTATCACGCCGCGCTCGCGGGTACGACGGTGCAGGCATGATCACACGCGCGACAGACACTTTGATGACAATCCTTGCAGACCTTAGCGTGGGCTTCGCACACCGTTATTTCACAACTGCTGCACAGGTAGACTGCTGTTTCGCAGCAGGGAATACGCCGGCCTGTGGTCATGGTATAACCGATCACCGCTTCACACCTACGTTCTGACTCGATACGCAAGGTCATAAAAACTCCGCGCTAAACCATCGCTGTTCACGCCAGAGAAAATGGGGAGGGCCGGGAAGGGCTGAAACCCTGCGGGAAGATTTGCAAAAGGCGCGTTTTACAGATCCCACAACCTCGTCGCGGATGTTAGAACTATTTTGTTATGCACGCAAGAAGAATTACATGCTTCGCGGAAAAAACTTTTTATAGGCTCCAGATCCTGAGATTCTCGCGCCCAGGCACCTGAATCTCGCCGTTGGGGCGCGAAAGTGAACGGAAGCGAGAATCGCCCGCACCTTCCGAGCTCATCTGTTCAAAGAACGGTTCGAGGAGAAGTATGCCCGGGAGGTGACGCCTGAAAAGCTGCGTCGGGTACCTGTCAGTCGAAAAGGTGCTCGCGGACGTAGCTGAAGCCGCAAGTCGCGCCGCAGACCAGGATGTAGCAGCGGAATGCACCTCCCCTTCCGGAGCCTGTGCATTACCGAGACAAAGGTATAGATTTTTGGACCGACAGCGCTTTTGTACCCGACAAGCCGTGCGTTTGGTCGCGTTCTACTGCTACTGGATCGAACTGGCGACGTTGGAGAACACAGTGTTCGATTTGGTACCTATCAGCCTGATGGTGCCCACAACAATTACCAGGATGACAGCCAGCATCACTGCATACTCGGCAATGTCTTGGCCCTGCTCGTCTCTCCACAACTCGAACAATCTAGTCATAAATTCCCCTCAGACCCCTAGGAGCATTGTGGGGGAACACTGAGAATTTGTAAAGCAAAATGGGGGATTTACCCGTTAAATGGGGGTATCGACCCCGGTTATGGTTCTGAATCGGTCGCCTTCCCCGGTTACTTCCCCTTCCAAAAGAGTTCCTCGGCATTGTGGAGCGTGTAGTGGTCCAGAATAGCGGGCCGGAAATTTCCGAGATTTTTCTTGCTCCCCACCAGAATATTGGGGCTGGCCACACAAATTATGGGTAACTGCTCGGCAACGATTTCCTGAACCCGGTCGTAAAGTTTTTTTCTCGCCTTGCGATTCAGCGTGACGGCCTGCTGCTCCATCAGCTTGTCGAGTTCGGCCTCCCAGGGCGTCGCGGGTTTTTTTTCGCCAAGGTTCCACAAGTGCGTAGCCCCGCTCGATATCCATACGTTCATTTCTGGATTCGGATCTACGTCGCCATTGAGCAGTCCCATCACGGCAGCTTCATATTCGTGGGTCTGAGTCACCCGTTGCAGGAAGCTGCGAAATTCCAGCGGCACTACGCTGACCTGCATCCCCAGCTTTGCCAGATCCTGCTGCACCATGTTGGCGATTTGCATTCTCTGGCTGTTGCTGGAGCTGGAGACAATGGAGAACTCGACTACCTGGCCGCTGTGATCCAGAAGTTTGCCGTCTTTGTTCCACGTGAATCCGGCCGACTGCAACAGTTCACGCGCTCTCGTCAGCGACTGTGGCGGTTTAGGAATCTTGGAATTCAACCATAATTTATTTCCGGCAGTTACGTGCGCCCACAAGGGTTCGCCCCGGCCCTGGTATACCAGCCGCACAATGCCGCTGCGGTCAATCGCTGCCGACACCGCCTGGCGGAACTTCACATCACGAAACCAGGCTTGTTTGCGCGCAATATCGGGCAGGCGGCCTGCGGTATCGTCGTTCAGGTTGAACAAAACGAAGTTGTATTCCAGTCCCGGACCAAGGTCCTGCAGCGTGTAGCCTCGCGATTGCTGATCCTTGGCCAGAAGTGCATAGTTCTCCGCGTTGAGACGGCTGATGACGTCGGTGTCGCCGGTCTGAAAGCGTATGGCATCGGCATCTTCACTTGCCACCACCATGAACGTGATCTCGTCCAGACAGGGAAGGCGGTTTCCCTTGGCGTCTGCCTTCCAGTAGTACCGATTTCGCTCCAGGGTGATCCGTTCTCCGGGAACGTAGTTCTTCAACCGGAAAGGACCGAGGCCGGCAATCTGGTCCGCAGCAGTTGTCAGCGACCAGGCTTGCGCCAGCGTGCCGTCCTTGTAAGCCTTCTCCAGAAGGTGTTTGGGCACAATGGCGACGCTGTCGAAGAGCCGTTCCGCCGCAGCGTCTGGTTGGGCTAGTTTGAACACCACGATATAAGGATCGACCTTTTCGACAGTAATATTCTGGCCGCGAGCGATCAGCAGGTCGCGTTGTGGAGAATGAACTTTTTCATCCAGGTAGAGCTGGAAGGAAAACACCACGTCGTCTGCATTGAATGGCTGGCCGTCAGAAAAGCGGATGCCACGGCGCAGGTGAAGCGTATATTGGCGGCCATCTTTGGAGGCTGTCCACGATTTTGCCAGGGCCGGTTCCGTCCGCTGGGTTACGCGGTTGATATGAATCAAATCGGCCTGCATGCGGTAGATCACCTCTCGCGACGGGCGGTCGACCGCGGTCACCGGATTGAGAGTCTTGGCCTCCGCTCGTTGTGAAATTACCAGGTGGCCGCCATACTGGCCGACCTCACCTGTACTGCCTTGCAACTCCTCTTTTGCGGCCGCAGACTTGCTCTGCGCCCACAGAGTCCCCGTGAAGAGGACCAGAAATACGAGAATACGGTGAATGTCCCTTCGCATGGACCTGAACCTTCCTAGAAAATTACTGGCCGAATTCTAGCCGTTCGTGCAGGAAGTCCGCCAGCACGTGATATCCCCAAAACACGGGGACAAGAACCAGCGCCGGCGCCAGCATCCACCAGTAGCTGGCCAGTATGTGATATTGCTGCAGGGATCCCAGCATGTTGCCCCAGCTTGGGACCGGTTCCCCCACGCCGAGGCCAAGGAAAGAAAGCGTCACTTCGGCCAGGATGTACTGCGGTATCAGCAGCGCCGCTTGCGTCAGAAAGACTCCCATGGTTTGCGGCAGAATGTGCCGCCGCAGAAGGTAGAAGTCCGTGGCGCCGAACCCGCGTGCCGCCAGCACATATTTTCTCTCTCTCGCGCTGAGCACTACGCCGCGTATCAACCGGGCCGGCCTCGCCCAACCCACCGTCCCTATCACCGCTACCAGCAGAAAGAATGCGACGGTCGGACTGATGTGCAAAGGGAGGAACGCCCGCACCGCAAAAAGCAGGTACAGCCAGGGCATCGCCAGGAACAGTTCCGCCAACCTCATTAGGGCATCGTCCGTAAATCCGCCGAAGTACCCGGACACCATACCCACAACCATTCCGAGCACAAGTGATAAAGCGGCGGCAATCAGGCCGGCAAGCAACGAAATCCTGCCACCCCATAGCAACCGCGAGAACTGGTCGCGTCCGTAGCCATCCGTGCCCAGAAGAAAGATTCGTCCAGGTTCGTCGATTCCGAACAAGTGACGGCGCAACGAAAAGCCGAGCAGGCTGTAATTGTCGCCGGGCACAAAAGGCCGTACCGAGAATGTGCGCGAACGATCTTCCTGGTATTCAGCAAAGTTGTCCGGTGATGGTGTCAACCCGTAGATGAAGGGCCAGCCGTGCAGTTTGCCTTCCGCATCAATAAAATGCACACGGGTCGGTGGCGCGAACGGATGCTCCCGGTCTTGTTCTGCCGGGTCGTAAGGGGCGAGAAACCCAGCCAGCAATACCGCTCCATATAATAAGGAGAGCAAGACAATGGCGACTCGAACCATTCCGCTTCTGCTCATACTGCTCCCTGGCGGATCCGCGGATCACTCAGGTAAAGCAAAACATCCGCAATAAAATTTCCCGCAACCAGAAACAAGGTGGACAGCATCACGGCGCCGATCACGACGTACAGGTCGCGGGCAAGGATCGCTTCCAGCAGCATCGGACCCATTCCCGGCCAGCTCATCACGACTTCAACCAGCAGGGAAGCGCTCAGCAGACTTGCGATGGAAAACCCGAACAGAGAAATCAACGGATTGGCTGCAGCGGGCAAAGCATAGCGGAAAAGAATCCGGCGGCGCGGAATGCCGTGGCCGCGAGCCGCCGAGATCGAAGGCAGCGCGAGAGCCTCAATCATGCTGGCCCGCACATGGCGGAAGAAAATCGGGAGCGTGCCCAATACCAGGGCTGTTACGGGCAGCGTGAAATGTGCTGCTACATCCTTAACTTTCGCGAAGGTTCCCAGATCCGCAAATTGCGTGGACGCCATGCCACCCGCTGCGAATGCATTGGTCCGAATCGCAAAAATCAAAAGCGCCAAGGCCAACAGCAGGTCTGGGACAGTCAACAGCACTGCCGATCCGGCCACGGTGACGCGATCTCCCCAGCGGTTTCGCCTTTCTGCCGCATACGTTCCCAGCGGAATCGAAATCAGCCAGGCGAGCAGAGCGGCAGTCACCGTGAGTAGGAGCGTATTGCGGGCGCGACTCCAGATCACCTGCGAAACCGGCAAACCGTAGGCAAACGAATAGCCCCACTCTCCTTTCGCCACCGACCGCACCCAGTTCACGTAGCGTACCGGTAAAGACCGGTCCAGCCCGTATTGAGCTCGTAAACTCGCGATGGTTTCCGGGGAAATCTGCGGGTTTAACCGCATGTCGCTGAAGAACTCGCCCGGCGCCAGCTGAACAAATAAGAAGGACAGCACTGAAACGCCCACCAGCACCATGACGCCATGCAGCAGTCTTCGCAAGAGGTAGGCCATCTGTTGTTTAGCTCTGTCCAAAACTCAAAGCGCTGTGCCGCCCGGGAATTGCGTCCAGCAGCGCCCGTGTCTCCGGCTGGCAAGGATTGGAGAACAGCCGACCCGGCTCTCCCTGCTCCACAATCCGTCCTCGATGCAAAATGGCAATCTCATCCGCCACGTGAGCCATCAGGCCGAGATCGTGCGAAATGAAAAGGTAGGTCAGCTTTTCGAGACTCTGCAGATTTTGCAACAATGCAACCATCTGAGCTTGGATGGAGAGGTCCAGGCCGGTGAACGCTTCGTCCAGAATCAGCGAGCGCGGCTGCAGAGCCAGGGCCCGGGCAATCGCCAGGCGCTGCCGTTGTCCTCCGCTGAACTGATGAGGGCGGCGGCTTAACCATGCCGAAGGCAAGCCGACCTTTTCCATTAGGTGAACCGCGCGGTCGCGCTGCTCGGCCCGTGTCCCCACTGACTGGATGCGCAAGGGCTCGATAATGACTTCCTCCGCCGAGAAGCGTGGGTTTAGGGCCGCAGCCGTGTCCTGGAAAATAAGCTGGATATGGCGGCGGACCAGCATCAATTCGGGGCCTGTGAGGCTGAACAAGTCCTGTGCGTCGAACCAGACTTTGCCTTCGGTCGGCGGCTCCAGCCGCGCCATGCAAAGAGCCAGGGTTGATTTACCCGAGCCCGACTCCCCCACCAGAGCGAAACTCGATCCTGCGCGGATGGCGAGATCAATGCCGTCCAACGCTCGGACCAGAAATTTTCCCCGCGAAAACGGCTGCTGCTGAACGTAGGTCTTCCGCAATCCCTGCACGCGAATTAGTGGTTCGTTGGTCACAGTGTCAGCCCCCATACTTGAAGCAGCGTACCTTGCGATCCGGCTCGGGTTGGGTTTCAGCCGGCATTCGTGAGCCGCAAATATCCATCCGCCCCGAGCAACGTGGAGCAAAAGGACATCCCACCGGAGTTTCGGCGGGGTCGGGCGGACTGCCGGGAATCGCCGAGAGCGAGCGGTCAGCCTTGTTGTGCCGCACTTCTTTGGGCACACATCGCAGGAGCGCCGTGGCGAAAGGGTGCAAGGGAGAACTCAAAACCTGTTGCACGCTGCCCTCTTCCACGATCTGCCCCGCATAGACCACGAGTAGCCGATCGGCCATTTCGGCAAGAACGGCCGGATTGTGACTGATAAAGACCAGGGCCAGGTTGTGCTCCCGCCTGAGCCGCTTCAGCAGAGCGAGAATTTCCGCCTGTACGGTGGTATCCAGGGAACTGGTGGGCTCATCCGCAATGAGCAGCGACGGCTCGCTGATGAGCGCCTGCGCAATTGCAATTCGTTGCTGCTGTCCCCCGCTGAGTTGGTGAGGATAAGAAGCGTAGATGCGGTCTGCGTCATCGAATCCGACCTCTCTCAAAATTGCTTCCGTACCTTCACGCCGCCGGGTCGCGGACCATCCTCGATGATGAGCGGCGGCGACGTCGGCAATCTGAGTGCCTACCCGCAGAGTGGGGTGTAGCGAACTGCTGGCATCCTGAAAGACGAGCGAAACCTCTGCCCCGCGTAGTTTCTCCATTTCGCGCTCAGGAAGATTCACCAGGTCCCGCGACTTATAGAAGACCGCGCCCCTTACCCGTGACCCGAACGGAAGAAGCCGAAGAATGGCCAGCGCCAAGGTGCTCTTGCCGCAGCCTGATTCCCCAAGGATTCCGACAGCTTCGTTCTTGCCGACAGTAAAGCTCACTCCCCGTAGAACCTGAACCGGTGGCATTCCATCAGTGAAATAGTCAACGTGCAAATCGCGGACTTCGAGCAGAGGCTCCATGCACCCCGAAATAGAGCTGGAGAAGTAGAGTTTATCTTGCACAACTTGCGCGCAATACGCAATCCGGCAACTTGGTTCGGAGCCTGAATTCTCCGTACACTCGCAAAGACGCTTGGACAGCTATAACATCAGCTAGCCTGAACCTCCTGGATTGGCAGGATGCCGCCTCCGGCGTGCAGCAGGACCCCAAAAACTATGACCGAGCGCTTCGATCCGCGCGATTATCGCCAGGCCCTGGGCCAGTTCGCCACGGGAGTGACGGTTGTTACCACTCGCACGCCTGACGGCCGCAACGTAGGCGTCACCGTGAATTCGTTCGCCTCGGTGTCGCTGGACCCACCGCTTATCCTCTGGAGCCTGTCACGGCAGGCACAGAGTTTTACTGAGTTCGTCAACACTACGCATTTTGCGGTGAACGTCCTCGAAGCCAGGCAGCACCACCTGTCACGACATTTTTCAACGCAAGCTGCGGACAAGTTCGCAGGCATCGACTTCACAGAAGGCCCCGCGCAAATGCCCATTTTGAAAGGAATCATCGCGCACTTTGTCTGCCGCAAAGTCGCGCAGTACGACGGCGGAGATCATGTCATCCTTATCGGAGAAGTAGAGGAGTACAAGAACAGTGGCGGCGAACCTCTCGTGTTTCACTCCGGCCGCTATCGCATCACCACCCACCACCCGGACATCGTTGAGTGATTCGAAGCCGTTCCGAGGACGATAACTCGACGGCGTTGCAATCCTAATAATCCGATTGTGGGTGCGAAGACGATCTTGCGCCCATGACTGGGGTGTGGATACCGATTTTTGTCCGGGACGACCAAAGTGACGGGGCGACCGTGCAAGGCGTCGCTTTCGAGACCGAGCGTGATTTTAATTCTAGAATCGCCTTCTCGATTGCTGCGAAGCGCTCCGGAATTTCCTGCGGACGCCCATCATACTCTCCAGCAGACGAGCTTCGAAGTGCACTCCCTTCAGCGTCTTTAACCATAATTCCGTGCAGCTGTAGTCTTCGCCAATCACCGTCCATCATTATGTAGGACATCCGCGGAAGGTCAAGAAGTTGGATGGCCACCATCGTTGTCAAGCGATCGTCGGACATCAGCTATATCCACCCTGCCCTTGCAGGTTGGCAGGAGTGTAACTTGTCGCGTGGTGGAATGCACCAATACAGTACCGTTGCCGCGCACCAAAATAAGTTGATCATTAAGGATGTACCAAATCTCGATGGAAGAGAGAGCGGTAGAGTCGCTGATGATGTACCGCAGATTAGGCTGAGTCTCCGGGCCAAGGGCAGCGTGGCAACGGCTTGGAACCCTATCACGACCGCAACTAACCACGAGAAAGGCACGCACCAAAGATTTTACGGAGTTCCGGGGAAACCGGCAAAGCCCAGAACGATCCATCAGCACCAATGAACGCAAGGACGATAGACTGGTGGGAACGAACCCATACTCCCAATCCTGAACCGGAGGCGCAGACGGTATATCATTAATTACGCCACAAATCCTGCCTCCTGAGGTTGTCGCATGTCCAGAATTCGACTCAACGTGAATGGGAATACTCATTTTGCCGACGCCGACACCGCACTTCTGAGCGTCCTCCGCGATCAACTCGACCTGACCGGAACCAAGTATGGCTGTGGCGAAGGGCAATGCGGCGCGTGCACGGTTCTGATCGACGGCCGGTCTCAGCGGTCCTGCATCACGCGCGCAAGCACCGTCGTAGGGCGCCAGATCACAACCATCGAAGGCCTTGCCAAGGCCGACCGCCTGCATCCTTTACAGCAGGCATTCCTGGACGAGCAGGCCATGCAGTGCGCCTACTGCACTCCCGGCATGATCATGTCAGCCATGTCTTTGCTCAACAAAAAAGCCAATCCATCTGCGACCGAGATCGCCGATTTCATGGAAGGAAATGTCTGCCGCTGCGGCACCTATCCCCGCATTGTGGCTGCGATTCAGAGAGCCGCAAAGGCCATGAAGGAGGCGGGCCTGTGAGCGCGAACGAAAAATTGCAAACCTTCATTGAGCCCGAACGTTACGAACTTACTGCTGCGCCTGCCCATCGCTTCGAGCTTGACCGGCGTGAGTTCTTCAAATTTCTGGGCGGGGGAATGCTGGTTGTCTGCGTACTGAAAGATGCGTGTGCCTTCCAGGAATCCGGTGCCGGCCGGCCCCATGCCGAACCTCTTCCCAAGGAAATCGGAGCCTGGCTGCACATCGGAGAGAACGACGTCGTCACCGTCTATACCGGTAAGGTGGAGGTTGGACAAAACATCCGCAGCTCGCTGACCCAGGCTGTCGCCGAGGAGTTGCGCGTGCCGACCAGCAAAATTCAGTTTGTCATGGGCGACACCAAGCTGACCCCCTTCGACATGGGCACATTCGGCAGCCGCACTACGCCCACCATGAACCTGCAACTGAGAAAAGTGTCCGCGGCGGCGCGTGATCTGCTGATTGGTTTGGCGGCCAAGCAGTGGCAAGTAGACCGCCAGCGGTTGGTGGCGTCAGTGGGGACCATCACTGACCCGCAAAGCAAGCGCTCCATCGAATACGCCGCTCTGGTCAAAGGCCAGCAACTCACCGAGACCATTCCGGAGGTCGATCCCCTGAGTCCTGCCACCGAGTGGACGGTTCAGGGCAAATCATTGCCGAAGGTGGATGGACGCGACTTCGTAACCGGTAAGCATCGTTATCCCTACGATCAGACATTGCCCGACATGCTGCATGGCAAAATTCTGCGTCCAGCATCTTTTGGAGCGACGCTCGCGTCACTGGACACGAAGGACGCAGAGAAGATTCCGGGAGTCATAGTTGTCCGCGACGCCAATTTTGTGGGAGTTGCGGCGCCGACCGTCGAAGCTGCATCCCGTGCGCTGGCGGCGCTCAAGGCGGGATGGAAATCGGAGCCGCAGATTTCGAACAACGAGCTGTTCGATTATTTGAAGAAAAACGAAATCGGAGGAGAAGACCCCACCGGCTACGCGAAACAGCACGAGCAAGGCTCCGTGGAGAAGGCCCTGGCTTCGGCCGACCGCCGCCTGCAGGCGACCTATACCATCAATTACATTGCGCACGTTCCGCTAGAGCCAAGAGCAACCCTGGCCCAATGGTCAGGAGACGAAGTAACGGTCTGGACCGGCACGCAGCGTCCGTTTGGCGTACGCAAGGAACTGGCTGAGGCTTTTCGACTTTCCGAAGATAAAGTTCGGGTGCTAATGCCGGATACGGGCTCGGCCTACGGCGGCAAGCACACTGGGGAGACGGCCATTGAAGCTGCCCGTCTGGCACGCGCCGCCAAGAAGCCCGTCAAGCTGGTTTGGACGCGCGAAGAAGAATTCACCTGGGCGTATTTCCGTCCTGCCGGAGTAATCGACATCACTGGCGGGTTACACAAAGACGGCGCCATCGTTGCCTGGGATTTCCATAATTACAATTCCGGAGCCGCGGGTATTCAGACCTTCTACGACATCCCCAATCAGCGAATCCTGTTCCATCCCACGCGCTCTCCCTTGCGGCAGGGTTCGTATCGTGGGCTGGCGGCAACAGCCAATCACTTTGCCCGCGAATCCTTTATGGATGAACTCGCTCATTCGCTGAACATGGATCCGCTGGAATTCCGCCTGAAGAATCTGACGAACGATCGCCTGCGCGCCGTGTTCGAAGCGGCTGCCAGGAAGTTCGGCTGGGGTCAAAAGAAACCTGCCGGACATGGTGTCGGAATGGGCGGCGGATTTGAAAAGGGCGGAAACGTCGCTACCTGCGTTGAAGTCAACCTCGATAAGGAAACTGGAGACCTTCATGTCCTGCGCGTGGTTACGGCCTTCGAGTGTGGCGCCGTGGTCAATCCCGACAATCTGCGCAACCAGATCGAGGGTGCCAACATCATGGGACTGGGCGGCGCGCTGTTTGAGGCCATCCAGTTTCAGAACGGCCACATCCTGAACGCGCGGCTCTCCGAATATCGCGTGCCCCGGTTCAGCGATGTGCCATTAATCGAAACTGTCATTCTGGACCGCAAGGATCTCCCTTCTGCCGGTGCTGGCGAAACGCCCCTGGTGGGTTTGGCCCCGGCGATCGGCAATGCGATCTTCGATGCCACCGGCGTGCGCCGGCGGACACTGCCCATGATCCCCAACCGACTCAAGATGAGCTGAGCTCCTGCTAGATACGTGGGTTTGGAACCGGGTCTCCGACTTCTGGCACCACCAAGCTCACCCCGGGAAACCACGGAATTATTGGTGGGACCGCCAGACCAGCCAACAACTCCTCCTTTTCAAAGAGTTTACGAAAACCTTACTTGACATAAACATGCGGACTTGTGGTATAGGTGCCTGACCACCTCCCCGCTTCATTTCGCGTTGGGGCAACGATGCAGTCCGGGCAAGGATACCCGTGTACAAAGCCGTCCGGTCGCGCCTTTACGAGCAAATTGTCCAGCAGATCGAAGAATCGATCCTGAAGGGTACCCTCAAGACCGGAGATCAGTTGCCGGCAGAACGGGAGCTAGCCGAACAATTTGGCGTGAGCCGAACCGCCGTCCGGGAGGCCATCAAGGCGCTTAGCGAGAAGGGATTGGTCGAGGCCTACTCCGGCCGCGGAACGTTCATCACCAACGGTACCTCGCAGGCCATTCGTCAGTCGCTCGACCTGATGATGAAGCTGGGCCGGCTGGCGGGCGCCAATTATCTCGCCGAGGTGCGCTCCATCCTGGAACCCGATATCGCCGCGCTAGCCGCCACTCGTGCCGAAGAACAGCACCTCGTGAGCATGCGGGAAGCGGTCGCGGTCATGGATCGATCTCTGCAGGATCCGGCCGCCTTTATTGAAGCCGATTTGGACTTTCACCTCGCGCTGGCCGAGGCTGCTGCAAATCCCCTTATACTGTCCCTCCTCGACTCAATTGTAGCCCTGCTGCGTGAGCAACGGATTCGCATCTTTACTGTCGACGGCGGGCCACAGCGCGGCCAGTTTCACCACAAGCGCATTCTGGAGGCGATCGAGAGGCGCGATCCGGAGAAGGCCCGCGACGAGATGCGCGCTCATATGGTACAGGTGCGCGAGGACACACGCGTTTCATCCGACAGCGAAGAGCACGCGCGTTCGAAGCCGGCTTAAGCTCGTGTGGGACCCGTCCAGGCGCAGCGAAGCTCCGCAGAACTACTGACTTCAGCCTCCTCCTCGTAATCCCGAAGGTCATGCACTGCCCAGGTACGCCTCCTGAACATATTGGTTCGAAAGTAAGGATTGACTGGAGCCTTCCAGCGTGATCTTTCCGGTCTCCATCAGGTAAGCGTATTCGGAAAATTGCAGGGCATAATTGACGTTCTGCGCCACCAGCAGAACGGTAACGCCCTGGCTACGAATGTTGCCGATAAACTCGAAAATCTCATCAACCGCTTTAGGAGCCAGCCCGAGTGTCGGTTCATCGAGCATGAGCAGTTCGGGATCGGGCATGAGGCCACGCCCGATGGCGCACATCTGCTGCTCGCCCCCCGACAAAGTTCCCGCCAGCTGCGTGCGGCGCTCCTTCAGTCGCGGGAACATCTCGTATATGCGCGCGAGATTGGAATCGGCGGCCTTGCGAAAATTTGGAGGGAACGCGCCCATCAAAAGATTTTCTTCCACCGACATCTTGGGCCATAGTTGTCGTCCCTCGGGGACGAGCGTAATGCGCCGCTTCACCCGTTCTCGCGGCGGTTGCGTCGTGAGGTCCTCCTCCTTCAGAAGAACCCTGCCGCTCTTTGCCTTCAGCACGCCGGCAACCGCATTGAGTGTTGTGCTTTTCCCCGCGCCATTGGACCCTATCAGGCATGCCACTCGTCCCTTGTTGACGGTCAGTGACACTCCCCACAGCACCTGGACTGCTCCGTAGCAGACTTCCAGGTTTTGAATCCGCAGCAGTGTTGGCGCCAGGTTGTTCAAGATTTACCCGTAGCCCGCGTTCCCAGGTACGCCTCAATGACGGCCTGATCGTTTTGGATGTGTTCTGGTGTGCCTTCTGCCAGTTTTCTTCCGTAGTTCAATACCATGATGCGGTCGCACACCGAGGTGATGGCTTTCACGTCATGCTCAACATACATTACGGTAGTGCCGTGGTCACGGATTCTCCGCAGTAACTGCAGCATCTCCAAGGTCTCAGAATGGGTGAGCCCACCACAGATCTCATCGCAGAGCAGCAAGTCCGGATCGGTGGCGAGAGCGCGGGCGATCTCGAGCCGCTTCTGATGTCCGACCGACAGAATGGACGCAGGATAATTTGCCAGTTGATCGATCCCGGCTGAGCGCAGCACTTTCACGGCCCGCTCTCTTGCGGCGGCTGTACTCGTAATAGCGTTTTTGCCAAAATGCGCCGCCACCTGCACGTTTTCCAGGACGGTCATCTCTCGAAAGGGTCGGACGACCTGATGGGTTCGCGCAATCCCCAACTTAATCAGCTTGAATGGCCTTACCCCGGTGATGTCGCGGCCCCAGCTTCGAATCCTTCCGGAACTCGGCTTCAGTGCTCCAGCAATCATGCTGAACAGAGTCGTTTTGCCGGCGCCATTCGGTCCAATGAAACCAAAGATCTGTCCCTTGCGGACCTCAAAACTCACGTCCTTGACGGCCGCCAGGCCTCCAAAGTACCGGGTGATCCTTTCGACTTGTAGGATCGGGACGTTAGCGTTTTCCACGGAATCTCCTGAACAGTTTGCCCAAGCCACCCAGGATGCCGCCGGGCTCGAAGAGGATGATGAGGATCAGGAGCGTCCCGTATATCAAGAGATGGACTTGAGGGAAGGAAGCAACGATCTCCTCTTCGACGATGCCGAAGACAAATCCGCCCAGCACAGGTCCCCAAACCGTTCCGATACCGCCGATGACCGGCATCAGCAGGATGTGCACGCTGGTGTGAAACCCGAATACTCCTCCGGGGTGAATGAACGCCGCGTAGCGGGCAAACACTCCTCCCGCGATTCCAGTCAGGGCAGCAGCCAGCGCATGTACGGCCAATTTGTAAGTGTAGGGATTCACGCCGAGGTCGGCGGCGGCGTCTTCGTCCTGCCGAATTGCTTGCAGCCCAAGGCCGAACTTAGCGTGCACGAGCAGCGCCGAGATAGCAAACGCGATCGCGGCCAACAACAGGGCTGAGTAGTAGTGTTCCAGTTGGCGGAACGGCCGGTGTTCGACGATGCGATATCCGCTGGCTCCTCCGGTGAACCTCAGGTTCGTCATCACTACCCGTACAGCTTCGCTGATTCCAATGGTGGCAATCGCAAAATACGGACCACGAAGCCGGAAGGCAGGTACGCCAACGATAAGAGAGACCAGAGCAGCCGTCACAGCAGACGCCATGAACGCGGGGATCGGATGCACACCGGCATTCATCAGCAGGGCAGTCGTGTACGCGCCCATCCCGTAAAACACAGCAAAACCAAAGGAGACCTGTCCGGCGAATCCTCCAAGCAGATTCCAGGCAATGCTGGCCGTGACCCACAGAAAGGTTGTGAACAGCAATCGGACAAAGTTCGGACTCGGAAGTAAGAAAGGTAAGGCTGCCAGCGCCGCCAATGAAATCCATGGCAGCGCAGCGCTGCGCCACTGAGCCACTCGTTGTGCGGCGGTGACGACCGAGGAGGCATTCATGCGAGCCGACGCGCCTTCGCCAGCAGGCTGGCTATTCCGCCCGGCAAAACGATCAGAACCAGTGCCAGGAGCCCGAAAGAAATTGCCAGTTGATATCCCGCTGGAACGAAGAGGATGCTGAAAGTTTCCACCAAGGCGAGCACCAGCGCGCCGATCGCTACGCCCGAAATGGATTCCAACCCTCCCAGAACAATGATCACAAACGCCCGGATCAAAAACGCCCTGCCAAAGTCCGGATCGAACGAATACAAACTCCCCAGTAAGCCGCCCGCCAGACCTGCGAATCCTATGCCCAGTCCGAAAGCAATGCCTGCCGTTCTGTCTTCGTAGACACCAGTAATGATCGCGGCATAACGGTTTTGGATCAATGCCCGCACAGAGCGGCCGAACCAGGTGTAATGAAGAACCGCCTGCAATAGTGCTAGGCAAACTAACGCCGCGACAAACACCACCAGCCGCACTGTCGAAATTGCGATTGGTCCCACATTCACAACGGAGAGCGTTCTCGGGGTAAAGATCGAGCGGTCGGTATTTCCCCAGATCAGGTATCCCAGGTTCTGCAGGACCAGCCAGAGCCCAAACATCAGCAGCAGGGATGGGAGGGTCGGCTCATCCGAGTGGGGCAGCCGGCGCACCAGAACCCAATGCACCACTCCCCCGATTAAGAACATTGCCGGGAAGGTCAGAAAGGCGGCCAGGATGGGGTCAATCTGGAAGCGTTCGAACAGTTCGAGAGCAAAATAGGCCCCCAGCATCATGAACCCGGCGTGCGCCAGGTTCACGATTTTCATGACGCCATAGATCACCGTCATGCCCACCGACATGACGGCATAGATTCCAGCCAGCAGCAGGGCCGAAACCACCAGGCTCGTGAAATCAACCAGGGTCATGAGAAGGGTTAGTGCTTCGGAATGGGGGCGATGGATTCGCCCGTCGCGGCGTCCTTGGGATATACGATGTCAACCTTGCCACCGGGTTTGTTCTGCACGATTACAAACGGCGTATTGATTTGACCGTTGGCTCCGAACTTGAGCTCTTGTCCCGGCAGTAGCGAGTCTTTCAGATCCACCTTCTTCAGCGCGTCACGAATCGCGGTCTTATTCAACGTGCCGGCGCTCTCGATAGCACTGGCCAGCACTCGCATCGCATCGTAGGCAGTCGCTGGATACCAGGAGTCAGGTTCGTGCCCGGTGAAGGCCTTGTAATCTTCATTGAATTTTTTCACCTGCGGATAAGGCAGGTTCCTGGACCACCAGATGCCTGCGAAAATGTAATCCACGCCGTCGCCCATAGCCTTGCGGGCATCGGCTTCCGGGCCACGCGCTCCGTAGCTGATCATCTGGTGACGCATGCCGCTCTGCAGATACTGACGGTGCATGGTGATGTAGTCCTGCAGGTGAGCGTCGGCTAGAAAAATATCGGCGCGAGCTCCCTTCACTTTTTGCAGCAGCCCGGAAAAATCCGGCGAGCCAAGATCAAAATTTTCGCTGAACACGACGTTGAAATACCCGGGATGGTCCTGAATCCACTGCTTGATGCCATTGCCATAATCCACGCCGTGGTCCGTATTTTCCAGAGCCATGGCAATCTTTAGACCTTTCTTTAGCTTGCTCTGATCGACGAGAGAACCGAGATATTCAGCCGTGGTGGAACCGAGAAGATTGGTGGGACTCAGAGTGCCAAACGTGTACTGGTAGCCATGGTTGAAGATTGTGGTAGCCGCCGCCCCGGTGGTGATCCAGGGAGTCTGGTAGCGGTCCGGCATCACAGACTCGGCTTCGCCAAGTGCCGTCGAGTAGGCCCCAAGCACGGCTATCACCTCATCGGAACTCATGGCGCGCTCCGCCAGCGACGCCGACTTAGCCTGGTCCGAGCTGTCGTCATAAAAGACTTCCTGCAGCGGCAGCTTCTTGCCGAGTTCTTTAACCATGACTCCGCCGTTCTGGTTGATCTGCTTGATGGCAAGGTCGATTCCTTCTCGCTGATATTGTCCGGGCTTGGCTTCTCTTCCGGTAATCGGCAGCACCACTCCGACTTTGATCGAATTTCCCCCCGCTTTGTTACGGGTGCAGCCCAAGGAGAACGACACCACCAAAGCAACAGCAACGGCCCAAATCCACACCTTCTGGCGAACTGAACCACTTCCTGGCATCTCGTACCTCCTCCCAAGTTTGCCGCCAACGCGGGACTCTCCGAATGCGTGGCATGATATTCCCGCCCGCTCACATTAACAAGAAAACAGCAGAAATGAGGTTGAATTCAGGGCTTAGATCTATGGTAGAGCCGTGGCTTGCCACCTCTCCCTAGATCTCCCTAGAAGGGAAGAGAAGTTCTAGCAGGTTCCTTAACTGCGGATTGGTAGATCACCGCCGCCCGCTATCCACAAGCGACTTCAGATTGCTTTCCAGCCTAGAGCGTTCTTCCCCTGGCAGGTCCGTGAAACGGAAAGGTTGAAGATATCCCTTGGTTGCCCACATGGGAAACAGCAACTCGGCCCTGCTGCGCACTGTGGTCGAGCCCACATGAAAAATCACTTCTACCTTTATGGATTCGTCCAAAGGCTCGCTCAGACTGAGAATGCCTCCAGTGCCTGAAAGCTGATGCAGCCGCGCCCGGATATTGCGCCCATTTTCCAATCGAACCAGTGCCAGGACGCTGCCCTGCAGCTTCACACGCCTTGCCCGATGTTCCGGATTCGAACGCGGCATAGCTTCCAAAACTCAGGGAGGGCTGCTTCAGGGCCCTTGAAAGTCGACGGTAATGAAGGTCTGCATTTCGACGATCTCGCCATTCAGCCGGTAGGGCTGGTAACGCCATTGCTTGACTGCCTGGAAGGCGGCTTCGCCCAAAACCAGGTAGCCACGGACCAATTTCAGATCACGAATGCTTCCGTCCTGGCCTACCCACGCCTGTAAAACCACGGCTCCCTGCAGGCCGGCTGCGATCGCCTTTGCCGGGTAGATCGGCAAAACCCGGTGGACCACGAGTTGACGCGAGATTTCTTCCGGCAGCTCCAAAGGCGTCCATCGATTGCTTGCAGCCCGCGGTCTGGGGGCTGCCGCGTGCGCCGCCATGGTTTGAACCGGAACCGACAGGCTGTCCGGAATTTCAGGATTTACACTCGGCGCGAACGCTACTGTGGATTCACTTGACTCACTCGCCAGACGCACTGCCGGCCTGCTTTTTGTGCTCTGGAGGACGGGGAGGACTGGTCGAACCCGGATTTGAGCCCGCGAAATAGGCTTGTTTTTGACCGTGTCATCGTCGAACCCGTAAGGGGCGGTTTGAGCTTCGTGTTCAGGTGGGGTTGCCGCAGCCTGGGTAGTTGCAGACTGAGGGAGATCGGGACCGGGTTTCGCCTCTGCGGCCTTGGCTATTGAACTGGAGATACGCCGCATCGTTCCAGTCGCGATGCGATAGCCCATCTTCCATGCGCCAAGCGTGATTCCGGCTACTGCGGCGACGACTGCCACTGCGGCAAGCCGCCGCCCAAGGTGCTTCGAGTCGGGCTGTTCCGCATAACCGGCGAACGAGAGAGGTCTCCGGGGGAGGGCAGAGTCTTCAAAGGCATATTGCCGGTCTGTCTGTGCGCTCTCAGCCGGCTTATGGGGCTCTACTTGCAAGGCCGGTTCGGCAGCCGGGGCAGGATCAGAGTCTTTCTGCATATCCGTGGACGGCTCTTGTTCCCCTGAGCTAGGTGCCCCGGAGATCGCATTCAGCGCCGCCAGAAATGTGTTTTTGGCCTGCTCGGCAATAATGGGCTTGGCCAGAATCCCATTCACGCCGGTTTGAAAAGCCGCAGCCGTATCCCTTTCCCGGACCACGGCCAGCGTGAAGGTCGCCTGCGAAAACACCAGCTCGCGGGCAGCTTTCAGAAAGAAGCCGGCTTCGACTGACGGCGTCCAATCCGCGATGATGATCTGATAATTGCGTGTTGTCAGCTTCTCAACAGCGGCAAAGATGTCCGGGCAGGCTTCCACCGGGATCGCAAGTTCGGCCAGAGCCTGCGTCAGCAGACCGGTTGTCTGCTCATCCGACGAGAAAAGCAGCGCGCGGGGGAGCATGGGGCAAGGTTACTTTCAGGCTATTGAGCCGACAAGTTACGCAGGTAGGGCATGTACTGTCCGTCTCCGGCCATTGGCCGTTCGGACAAGTTACCCTCCAGTTCAATCAGAGCCGGTTACTTTCCGGTTACCGCCGTGGGCGCGACGCGAGACTCACGGCCGTCGCCCGACGGCTCGTCTCCCCTCTAGGCCCGTCGTAGCTGCAGCCTTAGGAACACGGGCAGCTGAGGACGCCAGAAATACAAAAGCCTTTCTCAGCGTTCTCTGCGCTCTCGGCGGTGAACAGTTTTTCTTGAACCGCCAAAACCTGCACCAATCCTGAGATAGCACGTTGGTGGGCTGGCTTTGGCACCTACGTGCCATTCTCAAGGGGAGCCCCGTCATCTACTCTCCTAATTGAGCAGTTCTGGGGGAGGGCTGCCCGGGCGTCCCGTGACTCGAAAGAGTCTGGGACGCTCGTTAATTTTGGGCGTCATTTTTCAAAGAAAAGGGGCGGCACCCATCGTGCCGCCCTGGTTTTTTTTCTGTCAATTCCGTTCAATCAGCTGCCACCAGCCCTTTTTCGCGCGTCTTGGCCGGATGAGTTGTGCCCGGACCCTGTGCATCCACCACGGCAATGGCGGTGATGTTGACGATATCCTCAACCTCCGCCCCACGCGGCAGCACGTACACCGGCTTGCTCATCCCCATGAGGATCGGGCCAATCGCCTCCGCGCCGCCGACTTTCATCAGCAGCTTGTAGGCGACGTTCGCCGAGTCGAGATCGGGGAAGATGAGCACGTTGGCCCCACCTTTCAGGGTCGAGAATGGATACTCGTTGGCCAAAACCTCAGGTGTGACCGCCACATCCGCCATTACCTCGCCGTCGACAATCAACGTCGGATCGAGGTGTTTTACCATTTCCGTGGCACGGCGCACCTTCTCACAGAGTGGGTGCTTCGTGCTTCCGAAATTGGAGAACGACAGCATGGCGACTCGTGGCTCCACTTCGAACCAACGTGCCGCATTGGCCGCGCACAGCGCGATCTCGGCCAGTTCTTCCGCCGTCGGTTCGATGTTAACGCTGCAGTCCGCCAAGAAGAGCAATTCTCCCTTTTGGGTAACCAGGATGTAGAGCCCGGACACTTTGTGCACGTCTGCCCGCACCTTGATCACTTGCAGCGCGGGACGGATCGTGTCGGGATAGTGCTGGGTGACGCCCGACACCAGGGCATCGGCATCGCCCCTGCGCACCATCAGCGATCCGAACACGTTGCGGTTGTTAACCAGTTCACGCGCCTCGGAAAGTGTGATGCCTCTCCGCTGCCGCACCTGGTGGAACTCGCGGGCATAGATCTCGCGCCACCCGGAGCGCTCGATATCCACGATTTCCATCCCTTCGAGACTCACACCCGCCTCTGCTGCATTGGTCCGAATCGTGTTCTCGTTGCCGAGAAGAATCGGCTTGGCAATCTTTTCCTCCACCAGCAGATGACCCGCACGCAAGATCTTCTCGTTCTCTCCCTCCGGGAAGACCACGCGCTTGGGTGCCGCCTGCGCTTTGTGAATGACGACGCGCATGATTTCGTGCGCCTTTCCCAGCCTCTTTTCCAATTGCTCGCGGTATTGCACGATGTCCACCGGTTCCTGTGCGACACCGGTCTCCATCGCGGCCCGGGCAACCGCCGAGGCTTCCCACACCAGCACACGCGGATCAAAAGGCTTTGGAATGATGTAGTCCGGCCCGAAAGCGAGCCGCTCGTTGGGATAGATGCGGCGAACCGAATCGGGCACATCTTCCTTCGTGAGCGCCGCCAAGGCACGCGTCGCGGCCAGTTTCATTTCTTCATTGATGGCAGTCGCGTGAACATCGAGGGCACCGCGGAAGATAAACGGGAAGCCCAGAACATTGTTGACCTGATTCGGATAATCGGAGCGGCCGGTCGCTATAATGATGTCATTGCGCGCCGCCTTCGCCTCGTCGTAGGTGATCTCCGGATCAGGATTCGCCATGGCAAACACGATCGGCCGCGCCGCCATGCTCTTCAACATCTCGGGAGTGAAGGCCCCCTTCACCGACAATCCAACCAGCACGTCCGCGCCTTTCACGGCTTCGGCAAGGGCGCGCAAAGGCGTGTCCTGAGCGAATCTCTCCTTGTAAGGATTCATGCCTGCCGTGCGTCCCTTGTAGACCACACCCTTGGTGTCGCACAGCGTGATGTTCTCCCGCTTTACGCCGAGGCGAACATAGTGTTCCGCGCAGGCGATACCGGAGGCCCCAGCCCCGTTGAACACCACTTTAGCCTTGGCGATGTCCTTGCTCACCAGTTCCAGCGCGTTGACCAGGGCTGCTCCGGAAATAATCGCCGTCCCGTGCTGGTCGTCGTGGAACACCGGAATTTTCATGGTTTTCTTTAGGGTTTCTTCGATGTAGAAGCACTCCGGCGCCTTGATATCTTCGAGGTTGATTCCACCGAAAGTAGGCTCCAGCAACTGACAAACCTTAATGATGTCGTCTGGATTGTGGCTATCGATTTCGATATCGAACACGTCCACATCGGCGAACCTTTTGAACAGCACACCCTTGCCTTCCATGACGGGCTTGCCGGCTAGGGCTCCAATGTCACCCAAGCCGAGTACGGCCGTGCCGTTCGAAACCACCGCCACCAGGTTGCCCTTGGCGGTGTACTTGAAGGCGTCGTGGGGATTCTTCTCAATGTCCAGGCAGGGCTCAGCGACCCCGGGCGTGTAGGCCAGGCTCAGGTCGCGCTGAGTCCGGCAGGGCTTGGTTGGGACCACGGAGATTTTCCCGGGCCGCTCACCAAAGTGATAATCGAGGGCTTCTTGTTTGGAAATCGGCATTCTCTTTCTCCTGCTCCTTAGCTATTCGTGAGTTCGCACCGTTAAGAGGGAAGCGGAAGTTGCGGCCTCCGCTGATGCATCCTTCATGAACTGGAGAAAGCGGCAGTGCGAGAGCAGGAGGTAAAGGGCGGCAGGCCTCAATGAGGAGAAGTAAGGAGTTTTGCAAATGGCCCAACCGCCTCCTTCAGCAACCCCGCACGCCGCTTTCGATCCAGTTTTCGTGGAGCTGGTGGAAGTGAGCCCGGGCCGTAACTACGGGTCAAGATGAGGCACACAGCACGCGGACGAAGATCCAGCGAGCTCGACACTCCGATTGTTGGCCCCGCAGGAAAAGCTGTAAGTGATTCGAGTCACAAGAAGTCGTGACTCAAGCACACTGGGATGGTGATAAGGCTACCGCCTGTACTTTCCTATTACTTGGGTTTTTCCCAAGGTGTGACTCTTCATCGCCTGCTCTAGTTCTTGCCGGCTTGCGCCCGGCTTGAGGTTCGTCTTGCTATCCAGCGCGTACAGCTTGAAGAAATAGCGGTGCGGGTTGCCGGGAGGCGGGCAAGGACCTCCATAACCAATCTTGCGAAAATCATTTCGTCCCTGAATTCCGCCGTCGGGCAATTGATCGACCTTGGGCACGTTTTCCGCCAGATTGTGTGTCCCAGACCGCAAGTCGTAGAGCACCCAGTGCGTCCACGTTCCTGCCGGAGCGTCGGGATCATCAGCAATCAGCGCAAAGCTCTGTGTGCCGGCCGGAGGGTCGGTCCAGGAAAGCTCGGGCGAGATGTCTGCGCCATCGCAGGTGAATTTCTTCGGAATATCGCCGCCATTTTGAAAGTTGCTGCTCGAGATTGAGAATGCCACGTTGCGTCCTCCTGCCTGGAAATGAGGATAAGAAGGGCCGGCGCCCGGCAGTACGGTACTCCCCAACAGGGTCACACTAATAATCAAAAGAAAGGAGCTGAATTGGCTCTTTCCTGCCAAGAGAGACCTCCGCTTGAGAACCTCAGAAGGTCGAAATGGTGAAGTTCACGGTGATCTTGGCTTCGGTTTCGACTGGCTGGCCATCCTGCAGGTACGGCTTGAAACGCCACTGCTTCACTGCTTCCTGGGCCGCCGAAGACAGAATCGTGGGGCCGCTCAGCACGTGTAAATCCTGAATAAGTCCATCGGTACCAATTAAGGCCTGCAAAATCACTGATCCCTGCACTTTCATCTGCCGGGCCAGCATGGGATAGGACGGATCGACTGGCCGTTCCAGCACGTGCGCCGTATCGGCCGACATTTTTACCCTCTGCGAGGCACTGACCGCTGGCCCCGAAGCCGCAGCATTCGCCGGCGCTCCCACGGCCATGTCCACCTTCACTGAATTGGTGCCTGGCCGCACCCTGCGCCGGTCGTCGCCCGCAACCACTTCGATCTCCAGCGGTGGGAGGGCCGTGCGGTTCGTGACGATAGTCGGTGGCGGAGCGGCTTCTGCCACCCCCTCTCGCACGACCCGCTTCTTGGCTCTGGCCGTCGTTGTTGGCGAGGATGGCCGAATCGAAGACGGGTTAGACCCAGGAGGCGTCATCATGCTGCCATCGGTATCAGTGTCGGTATCGGCGTCCGCCGTAGCCGCGTCATCTGAGCCGAACCAGAGTTCCCGGTCCTTGACCAGGATGACGGCCATGGCGGCCAGCAGGAGCACCAGGGCGAAGACCATGCGCCGGCGCTGCTTGCGTTCGTTCCCTCCGTCCCGGGGTCCAACCCCGAGTTCCATTTTGGGCTTCTCCTCCAACATCGACCTGACCCCTTGGTTTTGACCTCTTTGCCGCTCCTCTGGCCCGCGTTGCTAGTATGCCCTGAAATCCGCCTTATAGCCAGCGCAGCCGCAAAGGGCCGTTTGTGAGCCCTATCACATGCAGATGTGCCGGCAATCACAGCTTAAGGTTCCCCGGAGACGGACACTAGTGTCGTGATGTGCGTCACAGGCCTATGGCAATGATGCGAAGATCGAGAACTGGCCGAGTGGCAAACAGATACGGGCGAAGAGCGGCGCGACTGTGCTTCCCCCGGGTTTGGCCGGCATCACAGGGGGTGGTTCGTGCTTTCACCGTATGGACTCGATATCATTGAAAGCTGCCTCACCTGCAAGATGCGCGTGGATCGCATCTTCTGCGATCTCAACACCGCTGCGCTCCAGGCCTTCGAGACTATCAAGTACGCGACCGCCTATCCCAAAGGCGCGGTCCTGTTCGTGGAGGGTCAGGCGCCGCGCGGTATTTTCGTGCTCTGCAAAGGGCGGGTGAAACTGTCGATCTGCGCCACCGATGGCAAAACCCTGATCCTCAAGATCGCCGAGCCCGGCGAAGTTTTGGGACTCAGTGCGACCGTTTCGGGAAAACCTTACGAACTCACCGCCGAGACCATTGATCCCTGCCAGGTGAATTTCGTCAAGCGCGAAGACTTCCTTCGTTTCCTGAAGGACAATTCCGACGCTTGCTTCAAAGTGGCGGAGCAGCTCAGCGATAAGTATAACAACGCTTGCCATGAGGTGCGTAACCTGGGTCTCTCACACTCCGCGGGCGAGAAACTGGCCAAGCTCTTAGTGGAGTGGAGTTCCCGCAACGGTGAGTCTGCGAAAGTAGAACCACGCGTCAAGCTGGCGCTCACCCACGAAGAAATCGCGCAGATGATCGGCACGTCGCGTGAGACGGTGACCCGTCTCTTTGCCGATCTGAAGAAGCGTCAGATCGTACAGTCCAAGGGCTCCACGCTCCTGATTCGGAACAAGGCCGCTTTGAAGGCCTTGGCCACCAACACCTAGCTCGCAATCCGATCCAACCTGTGCCGCCGGTCACGGTGACGGGTGACTGCAATCACTGTCTTAGCAGCCCTGGCGCGCTATCACAGGAGCATGGAGCGCGCAATTCAACAGAGCTGCTTCGATTGCATCCTGCGTCCGGACCGGCTCTTCTGCGATCTGCCTGCCCAAGCGCTGGAAGCCTTCGATTCCATCAAGTCGCTAGCCGTCTATCCACGAGGCACGACCTTGTTCGAAGAGGGCCGCAGCGCACGGGGCATTTTTGTGCTGTGCGAAGGCAGAGCCAAGCTCTCCGTGTGCTCGGAAAACGGTAAACGACTCACCCTGCGCATTGCGGGGCCCGGCGAAGTCCTGGGACTCAGTGCTTCGCTGTCCGGCGGTCCCTACGAGGTCACTGCGGAAACGCTGGACAACGCTAAAGTAGCAGTGGTGCGACGCAAGGAGCTTCTCAAGTTCCTGCGTACGCACCGCGAAGCCTGCCTCCAGGTAGTGCATCTTCTCAGCCAAGACTTGCACACGGCGTATGATCGCGTGCGCTCCATCGGACTGGTGCGCACCCGTCGCCCCCGGGCCTCGCGCATCCACTGAACTCGCGCGAGAATTTCCCCGGCCGTCCATCTTCATAGGTGTTCTATATCTCTACTTAGTTATGAGTTGTTGTATTCCGCAACACTGAGGCCGTGTTTGTCTTACCTCCAAGAACAAGCCAAACAAAATCGGAGAAGTTATTGAGACGAGCTCATTAAGAAGACAAATTCCTGATACTCGCCAGCATCCAAGTTGTGCCCCAGAAAGCCTGATCGAGGTAAGAAGTTAGAACAACGGTCGAATGTGGCGGCCCTTGGAGCCACCTTCCGCATGTCCAAACATCTACGGCCGATCGATACCTTCTACTTCTGGGCCTACCGCATACCGGAGAATTTCGCCGCCAGCGAAATCGATAACAACGTTCCCGGAATCAGCAACTCCAACCCGTGCAGGCCCCCTTCTTGCAGCCTCTTGACTCCGCCCAGCGGTGACGGTCGCGGTGACGGTCCCGACTCTCGACCACCCGTCGTTCAACCAGAATCTCAAGAGAAATCAGACCGAGTTGGCCTGGGATCCGTCGACAATTTTCGGAGCGCGGACCGGATTGCGGTATGGCCACCGCGTTTTCACCCACTTCCTCGACTTCAAAGGCGATGTCGACCAATTTCCCATTAACGAATACACGGGCCTTATCGGGTTTTGGGCGCGGCCCACTCCAACCTTGCGGTTGAACCTCGACCTGGAGCACAGCAACTACAACCAGAACATCACTCGCATAAGCCCGCGCAAAGAAGGCCGCTATCGCGCTCAGGCCAACTACACGCCTCGGCCCTGGGCGATTCTGGGAGCGTCTCTCAATATCTGGCAAGGCTCGAATCGCGATTCTCTGACGAACTTCGGCGGGCACAATCGCAACTGCAGCTTCAGCGCGTCACTGGCTCCGCGGGAGAGATATGGTTTGGACCTTGCGTACAACTACAGCGACCTTCGACAAAACGCCCCGATCTGCTTCAACGACACTCCGCCGACAGGTGTTCTGCCGGTCGTGGCCAGTGCAGCTTCCTGCGCGGCCCTCGACGCCAACAATCCGCTGCTGAATCAAGCTTCTTACCAGAACACCAGCCATTTTGGGATGGCCACACTGATGTTTAAGCCGGTGAAACGGGTTACGACCCAGGTGGGTTATAGCGTTACCAGTGTGGGGAGCAAATCACCGCTATTCAACAGCCTGCAGCCGGACAGCGCGTTGCACTACAATTATCGCCAGCCCTTGGCGAGCGTGGGCATCAAATTACGTCGCAACCTGACCTGGAACGCGGGTTGGAATTACTACCAGTACAACGAAGAGTCTTTCGTGGGCCCGACGGCCGCACGGTATTTCCACGCTAACAACGTAACTGTCTCCCTTCGATACTCCTTTTGATCCCTGATCTCTCCTTATCCGGGCGGCTCAAACCGCCCCTTTTTCTTCTGCGCCATGACCAAAGGTCCTGTGACCGGAGTCACCCCCGGAGGTGAGATCACTCACTGCCCGGAGAGCGTGCGCCATTTGTGTTCGTCAACCTGACCTGGCCCACTTTGATCATTTCATTTGGCCCACCTCTCAGCAGTTGTTTGGTGATTCGCTGACCTCGGCTTGCGCGGAGCCCTGCGACGCCCGTAGGGCGTCGCGTTTAGGGCGGAGCGCAAGGCGAGGTTCAGTGAATAAATCATTTTTAAGATCCCACGGCGCCCCTATCGCTTCCATCCGATGGGAGATTGCGTGACGCCTGATTCTTCGTGTTTTTCTTTTTTCGCTGTTCTTACCGCCGGTGCCCTGTTTTCGTGGAAAAGTTTGCGCCAGGATGCCCTACGGACGACGTCTGCCGGTCCGGTCGACCTGTGGCACCTCCCGTTCGCCCTTCCTTCGGTGCTTCTTGCTCGTCCTGGCCAATCTTCCTCTTCCTCTCCAGCGTCCTCCGAAAACGGTACGAGTCGCTTCCGGTTTCAATGATGTGCGCCTGATCCGTCAGCCGGTCCAGCATGGCCTTGCATAAGCGGGCGTTCGGAAACATCGTGGTCCATTCCGAAAAAGGCAAGTTGCTGGTCACGATCACAGCCGCCGTTTCTGCTCGTCCGGCAATCACCTGAAACAAACACTCCGCCGCAGCTTCCGGCATGGCTACGTACCCTAGTTCGTCGAGCACGATTAGCTCATAGCGCAGCCAGCGCTGCACCATACGATTCAGTTCATTGTTGTGCTTGGCTTCCAACAGTTCGTTCACCAACTTGGCCGCCGTCGTGAAGCGAACGCGCTTCTGCTGCTGGCAAGCGGCTACCGCAAGACCCGTGGCCAGGTGCGTCTTGCCCGTCCCCGCTTCGCCTAGAAAAATCACCGGTTCGTTTCGTTCCAGATAACCGCCTTCGGCTAAGTTGCGGATCAGTGCGGCCGGCAACTGTGGCGCTTTCTCAAACTGGAACTCCTCTAAGGTTTTCAGTTTCGGAAAATGTGCCTCGAGAATCCGGCGCCCCACCCGCTGCCGTTGCCGCTCTTCCACTTCCAGCCCCAGCAACGCTTCCAAATAACTGACATGACTATGTCTCTCCTTGATCGCTTGCTCGGCCAGGGTGGCAAACTGATCGCCTACGGTTAGCAGCCGCAGTTGCTGAGCATACTGTGCAATGGTGGCGTGTTGTAATTGCGAGATGGGCGCGCTCATTGCAGCACCCCCTTCGCCGGTTGCCAGTTCCGCAGTAGTTCGTCATAGTCGCTTACCTCGGGCTGGGGTCGGTCATAGCCGGTTAAGCGCCCCATCTCCACCGCCTCCCCAGGTTTTCGCGGTTCCAGGTTTGCGCTTTCCACCAGCAAACGCACCGCGCCTACGTCAAAGCAGCCCATTTCCAGCGCTTGTTCTACCGCTTGCTGCAACTGGGCATAGCCGTGCTTGCTTCCGATCTGCACCACCTCGATCATGGCGCGGGTGCCCTCCTGTTTCCCATGCCGCTGCTTCAAGGCCTCCCACAACCGGTCATAACTTTCCGGCCAACGCCCCTGTGCCCGCCACTGCGCCAACGGTGTCGATCCCGCCAACGCGCCTGGCTTGCGGCTCAAGGCTTCCAAGTAATGTTCCAGATTCAGAACTTTTTGCCTTCGGCGATAGCAGCGCTCATGCCGCGCGACGCATTTCCCCTCATGCCAAATCTCGACATAACTGGAATAGACTTTGGCTTGCACAGCTGTACCTACAGGTAGGGGAACGGAATAAAAGTTGGTTAGCACCGGCACGCACCCACTCCCGTTCACCTTGGGAAAATGAATCCCCGCCAGGTCGAAGCCCTCTTGTAAGGGCAACAAGTGCTCCCGTTCCAAGTTCATGGCTGCACCCACGGTTTGCGTCCGGTCTCCGACAACCCGCTGTTCGTCTTCGCGGGCACTCTGGGCCAGCAGTTCGTTTAATTCTTCCAGGCTGCGCACCTTGGGCACGGGTACGAGATGGTTCCGGCGAAAATAACCGCCTTCTTCTTCCACACCTCCCTTTTCGTGCCCTTGTCCGGGGGTACAAAATTCCGATGCGAATCCCCAATGCGATCGAAACGCGATAAAGCGCATCGTCTCTTCCCGCTGCCGCCCGCGCAGAATCTTCTTCACCGCACTTTTCAGATTGTCGTAACGGAGCACACGGAAGACGCCGCCAAAATAGTGAAAGCCCAACTCATGGCCCTCCAAAAACGCTTGTTGGTTGGCATGCAGGTAAGCGCGATGAAACGCCCCTGCACCGGCCATGCTGCGCAGGCAAAACACATGGACTGTCGTCTCCTCTCCATCTATTTCCGCCAGCGCGTCATACCAGTCCACTTGTCCTTCTTGCCCCCAAACATAGGACTGGGGAATAAAGACTTCCTGGCCGAGCTGCCCTAATTGCATTTTGCGCTTCCTCACATACCGCCGCACCGTGGATTCTGCGATTTCTGCCTCCGGCCTCTCGGCTCGCAAACGGCACCAAAGGCGATGGGCGGTATGGCGTTGCTTGCGCGGCGCTCTCCGATCCGCTTCCAGAATCGCGTCTATAAAATCCATCACCGGCGTCAGCTTGGGTTTCTCGCGAGCGCGTCGCCTGCGCTCCGGGGGCATGGCGCTGGCTAACGCCTCCCGCACCATGCGTCGATGAACTCCCAGTTTGCGGGCCACCCCCTGGATGGTACCCACCCCATGTTCATACTCTCTTCGGATTTGTTCGAATAGCTCCACCTTTCGTCTCCTCTCCAACCGCTCCTTCCTTTCAGGCTGGACTCCCCTGAAATGCTCAGGCTGGAAACCTGACCTGAAAGTACACGGCTTTGGCTGAGAGGTGGGCCAAATCAGACGATCAAAGTGGGCCAAATGAGAGTATCGAAATCAGCATTGAACAATGATGCTGTAAGGAAATTCATCAGAAGCTGATGAAAAGGGCAACGGTCCAGGGCGGCGGACACACGGATCGTGGCCAAGGGTGTCGCAAAAATTTGCAGCCAACTACCTTAATCCGCAGCCGTTGCCTCGTCCCTGGCAAAAAGCTTTTCCTATCCCAAAGCCATTACCTATTTCTCTTTTTCCTGTTGGGGACCTTTTCCTTGCCGGGCCGGGCAGTCGAGCCAAGTCAAGGCGCAGACAACGACACTTGCCTGGCCTGCCACAGCGATAAAACCCTAAGCACGAAACGTGGCGCTCAAACCGTCTCCCTCTTCGTGGATGGCAAGAAGTTCTCCGCCTCTGTGCACAGTGGTTTGTCCTGTACCTCCTGCCATGCCGACCTGGAAGGGAAGGATCTGCCCCACGACACGCCCCTGAAAAAGGTAAATTGCGGGACTTGCCATACGCAGGAATACGAGCAGCACTCCCGCTCGCTGCATGGCAAGGCGGTTGCCCGAGGCGATCCCTTGGCGCCGCGCTGTGTTGACTGCCACGGTAACCACGACATTCTGCCCATAAAAGATTCGCGCTCAGCCGTAGCCCCTTTGAAGGTTCCGTTCGTCTGCGGGCGCTGCCACCGCGAGGGCACGCCGGTTCAAACCAGTCGCAAAATCGACCAGCACGACATCCTGGAGAATTATTCCGAGAGCATCCACGGCGAAGGATTGTTGAAGAAGGGCCTAATCGTTGCTCCCAATTGTGCCTCCTGCCACACGCCGCACTCGATCCTGCCGCATACCGATCCCAATTCTTCGATTGCTCGCCGCAATATCGCGACCACTTGCACCAAGTGTCACGCGCAAATCGAAGAAGTGCACCGTAAGACGATCAAAGGTGAGCTCTGGGAGAAAAAGTCGCACATGCTGCCCGCCTGCGTGGATTGTCATCAGCCCCACAAGGTGCGAAAGGTTTTCTACACCCAGGGCATGGCGGATGCCGACTGCTTGCGCTGCCATTCCAACGAGCATCTGAAATCGTCAGATGGCCGCGTGATGTTTATGCGCGCCTCGGAAGTGGCCGGCTCGCGGCACGCAAAAGTTGCCTGCAGCCAGTGTCACTCGGAAGTGAACGCCTCGCGCGTGCGCCCCTGCGAGACCATCACCCACAAGGTTGACTGTGCTTCCTGCCACGCCGAGATTGGGCAGCTTTACCAGCGCAGCACGCATGGTCAGTTGCTGGCGAAGAACGATCCCAACGCGCCCACCTGCAAGGAGTGTCACGGCACCCACCACGTGCTGGGCAGGCACGATCCGCAGTCATTTACCTTTGCCACCAACGTGCCGACCCTCTGTGGCCGCTGCCATCGCGAGGGCCAAAAAGCTGCCCTGCGCTATGTCGGAACCCAGCATGAGATTATCCAGCACTACACTGAAAGCATTCATGGCAAGGGGCTCTTGAAGAGCGGATTGACCGTCACCGCGACCTGCAACAATTGCCACACGGCACACAGCGTTCTGCCAACTTCCGATCCGAATTCCACTGTCAATCCCAAGAATCTGCCGGCCACCTGCGGGGCCTGCCATCACGGCATCCAGGAGCAGTTCGTACAGAGTGTGCACTCCACGCTGATAACGAAGACCGATAAGGAACTTCCGGTCTGCAGCGATTGTCACAGTGCCCACTCCATACGCCGCACCGATGAGGCCGGCTTTAAGCTCGACATCATGGACAGGTGCGGACGCTGCCACGAGCAAATCGCAGTAACCTACTTCGAGACTTATCACGGCAAGGTTTCCCGGCTGGGCTACACCAAGACGGCCAAATGCTACGACTGCCACGGAGCTCATGACATTTTGAGGGTGACCGATCCCAGATCGCATTTGAGCCGTGCCAACGTAGTGGCAACTTGCCAGAAATGCCATGCGACAGCTACGCGGCGCTTTGCCGGTTACCTCACCCACGCCACTCACCACGATCCCAAAAAGTATCCGTTCCTGTTCTGGTCGTTCTGGGGGATGACCGTGCTGCTGATTGGAACGTTCTTGGTCGGCGGGGTCCACACGCTGCTGTGGCTTCCCCGGGCTATCCAGATGCGCCGCAAGCTGCGGGCGGCCGAAGAACGAGAGAAAGCTGCAAGCAGCCTCAGTCCAGAGCAGGCGAGCACGTCAGCGGCGGAGGACGATTAGCATGGCAACGGAAGTTGAAATTCGCGCGCCAGAAGGCCAGATGACTTCTCGCCAGCTTGCTGAGCGGAAAGCTCCCGAGCGCGAGTTTGTGCGCTTCACTCGGCTGCAGCGTACTCTGCACGCTTGCATGATCGTCAGCTTTCTGAGCCTGGCGCTCACCGGCCTATCTTTGAAGTTTTCCTACACGGGATGGGCGGTCACACTGTCCCACCTAGTGGGAGGATTTCAGACTGCCGGATTCATCCATCGCACCGCCGCCCTGGTGATGTTTGGAACCTTCATCACCCACCTCGTCGATCTATATCGCTTGAAGAAACAGGAATACGGCTCATGGCGCAAGCTTCTCCTGGGTCCGAACACCATGCTGCCCACCAGACAGGATTGGAAGCAATTCGCGGCCACTATGAAATGGTTTGTGGGCGCGGGGCCGCGGCCCCAATACGGCCGCTGGACTTATTGGGAGAAGTTCGACTATTTCGCGGTGTTCTGGGGAATATTCATCATCGGATCCAGCGGCCTGACGCTGTGGTTCCCGATTTTCTTCACCCACTTTTTGCCCGGCTCATTCATCAACGTCGCCACCATTATTCATAGTGACGAAGCGCTGCTCGCCACCGGCTTCATTTTCACGGTGCACTTCTTCAACACTCACCTTCGTCCGGAAAAATTTCCCATGGATACGACCGTATTCACCGGCCATGTTCCCCTCGCGGAACTGAAGCGTGATACGCCCTTGGAATACGAGGCCTTGGTTGCGAGTGGGCAACTGGAGGCCTATTTGGAGGAACCGCAACCTGAGATCGTGGTCAAGACCATTCGGGTGTTCGCGTGGATCGCGCTCGGCATTGGTTTCAGCATCGTGGTCTGGATCATTTACGCGATGCTCTTTGCGTACCGTTAGCGGAATTGCCGGCGACGGCAAGGAAGGACTCGAGGATGTTCATAACGCTAGCCGCTGCTCTCTTCTTGGCTATGGCGCCCCCCCTGGCGCCCGCCAACCAGGAATGTCTGGCTTGCCACGGCGAGAAGGGAATGAGGTCCGAGTCGGGCCGCAGTCTTTACGTGAATGCCGCCAGGCACCAGTCCAGCGTGCACGGCGAACTAGGCTGCACCACTTGCCACGAAGGCGTGAAGGAGTACCCCCACCCGAAGCCGATGCCGCGCGTGACTTGTGCCTCTTGCCATGATGAACCCGCAAGTCAGATACCCAAGAGCGCTCATGCTGCGCTCCGTGGAAATGCGTGCGTCGGTTGCCACGGTCCTGCCCACGAAGTGCAGCGGGCGGCGAATGTTGCTCCCGCACAGTGCACTACTTGCCATGCGGATGCCGTTCACGAATTCCAGCGCGGCGTACACGCCGTTGCGCGCGAAGATGGCGATCTCCAGACGCCCACGTGCCTGACCTGCCACGGCGGCCCACATCAGATACTGGTTTCGACGGATCCCAAGTCGCCGGTGAATCACACCAACATCCCGAAAACCTGCGCCACCTGCCACGCGCAGAAGATGGTGATGGAGCGCAGCGGGAACAGCGCCCAGCCCTTTTTCTCATACCAGGAGAGCGTGCATGGTCGTGCTGTGGCTGCCGGATCCCAGAGGGCGGCCGTCTGTACCGACTGTCACGGTGTACACGAGATCCTGACCGCCAAGGATCCGAATTCATCCATCTTCAAGTTCAACGTGCCGAAAACCTGTGCGACGTGCCACAGTGCAGTGCAAGAACAATTTGCGCAGAGCATCCACGGGCAAGCCATCGCTCGTGGGAATTGGCAAGCTCCGGTGTGCACGGATTGCCATGGAATCCACTCCATCAAGTCGCACATCGACCCCAAGTCTTCTGTCTCGGCGGTGAACCTGGCCCGGGTCACCTGTGCGCGCTGTCATGAAGGCGTTCGCTTATCCCAGGAACTGGGAATTGCTGGCTCGCGGGCCAGCACTTACTTGCAGAGTTATCACGGCTTGGCTTCGGAGCTGGGGTCCCACGTCGTAGCCAATTGCGCGAGTTGCCACGGTGTCCACAACATCCTGCCGTCGAGCGACCCTCGTTCGACCATCAATAAAGCAAATCTGGTCAAGACTTGTGGACAATGTCACCCGGGTGTCGGCGAGAAATTCATCGTTGGTAAGGTGCACGTCGACGCACCGCTCTCCGCCGATGTCGGCAGCGTCGCTGTACGCTGGATCCGCAAGTTCTATCTCAGCATGATTGCCATGGTGATCGGCGGCATGCTGCTGCACAATTTCATTATCTGGCGGCGGAAGGCGGTTCTGCGCCGCCAAAGCCAGCATCGCCCCGTAACCCGCATGAGCAATAACCAGCGCCTCCAGCACATCGTGCTGTTCGTCAGCTTTATCACGCTGGTGCTGACAGGCTTTGCCTTGAAATATCCAGACTCCTGGTTAGCATCGCTGCTTGCGATGAACGAGAAAGTGCGTAGCATCACTCATCGCGTGGCAGGAGTCATACTGATCAGCGTGGGCTTGTACCATCTCGCTTATCTCATCGTAAGTCGCGATGGGCGGCGCCTCTTCCGCGACTTCATGCCTGTGCCCAAAGATGCCACTGACGTCTGGGGCACAATGGGTTACTACCTGGGACTCGGGCCGAAGAAGCCGGAATTCGCCCGCTTCAACTATGCGGAAAAAGCCGAATACTGGGCCCTGGTCTGGGGCCTGATGGTAATGGCGGGTACCGGAATCATGCTCTGGGCCAAGATCTCGTTCAGCACGCTGCTGCCGCGCTGGTGGCTCGACATCGCCACTGCGATTCACTTCTACGAAGCTGTGCTTGCCACGCTGGCAATCGTAGTCTGGCACTTCTATCAGGTCTTCTTCGATCCCGACGTTTACCCCATGAACTGGACATGGTGGGACGGAAAGATGTCCTTCGAGCACTATCGCGAAGAGCACGCTCTCGACATGGAAACCCTGCTGCAGGCCGCTCGCGCCGAGCACGCTGGTGAGAAATCTGCCGAGATGGCTGCAACGGAAACGGTCGCGGAAGAAGGCAAGACCGACCAGGCCGAAGAAGTGCAGCACAAGTGACAGTGGGGTTGCCGGCGCGGAACCCTTAGACAAAATTGCTAAGCTGTGGTCCTTGCGATAAGGTGGGGCAGATTTGCTGTCCAAAAATTACTGCTAAGAGCTTTCCTGTAAGATGACTTTCCGTCTTCAACGAATATGCCAGTGAGGAGATGAGGCATGGCAGCTGACCAGCCGAACGAATCTACACGCGCTGCAGGACTCTCAAGATTACGTGAGCTGTTGCGCAATCCGATTTCACTGGTCGGATTCGCGCTCGCAGTGGTCAGCCTGGTCAATATTCTCTTTCTCTTCCTGATAGACCTCATGTCCGAGCACCCCAATGCCTACGTCGGCATTCTGGCGTACATGGTGGCGCCGGGCTTTCTGATTTTGGGACTTCTGCTGGTTCCCATAGGCGTTTGGATAGACCGCCGCCGGCGGCTGTCTCAAAAACCGGGGGAAACCCCGCGTTATCTGCGCATTGACTTCAGCGACCCCGGCCAGCGCGGCGCCGTCGCTTTCTTTCTCAGCTTTCTGGTCGTATTCGTCATGATGAGCGCCATGGGCAGTTATCGCGCGTATGAGTTCACCGATTCAGTACAGTTCTGCGGCCAACTTTGCCATAGCGTAATGAATCCGGAGTTCACTGCCTATCAGCTTTCCCCGCATGCGCGCGTGGCTTGCGTCGACTGCCACGTGGGCGCCGGAGCGACCTGGTATGTCCGCTCCAAGTTGTCCGGAGCGCGCCAGGTCTTCGCCACCACTTTCAATACCTTTCCGCGGCCGATTCCCACCCCGGTAAAGAACCTGCGTCCAGCGCAGGAAACCTGCGAGCAGTGTCACTGGCCGCGCAAGTTCTACGGCGCGCAGCTCAAAGTGTTCACCCACTACGCCAGCGACGAGAAAAACACCTTTCGCCAGATTCGCATGCTGATCAAGACGGGCGGCGGCGATCCCACCACTGGCCTGCCGTCTGGCATTCACTGGCACATGAATATCAGTAATCAGATTACCTATGTGGCCACCGACGAGAAGCGTCAGACCATTCCTTACATCCACGTGAAGGACCTGCAGGGCCGCGTGACCGAATACTTCGCCAAGGACTCAACTCTCACCAAGGAGCAGATTGAAAAAGCCCCCAAACGCCGAATGGACTGCGTAGACTGCCATAACCGTCCGACCCACATCTATGTTGCGCCCGACCAAGCCGTGGATCAGGCTATTCTTGCCAGGCGAATTGATCCCTCGCTCCCCTTCATCAAGCAGACTTCAGTGTCTTCGCTCACCAATACTTACAAGACGACCGACGAAGCCATGGACGGCATCGCCACCGAGGTTCATAAGTTCTATTCCAGCAAGTATGCCCACCTGGAGAAGACCAAAGAAATCGAGATTCGCAATGCGATCGGGGAACTGCAACGCATTTATCGCAGCACCACCTTCCCAGAGATGAGGCTGGACTGGAAAACTCACAACAACAACATCGGTCACTTTTATTTTCTGGGTTGCTTCCGCTGTCACGACGGCCAGCACGTTAGTGCGGATGGCAAGGTCGTCGGGAAAGATTGTGACACCTGCCACACGGTCTTGAGCGA